>OJBS01000007.1_pt1 | contig 330046 bp, 283 predicted proteins | sample 1590941 | NCBI WGS metagenome assembly OJBS01 (sample SAMN05416785, study PRJEB24817) | seawater metagenome | isolation source: Sea water | place: Canada:Atlantic | collected 2013-11 | reverse complement strand
CCTCTCTATTCGTCGGCAGCGTCAGATGTGTATAAGAGACAGCTCCATCTCAATGTTGCCCCACATCGCCACGCCGATCGCGCCGCGATCATGGACCACTCGGTGCACAAGCAGCTTGTTCTGCCCAGGGTGGCGGGCACCACTCGCCAATCCACCAATCTTGGAGGCCTTGGGCCACGCCCGGTCCATGCTCTCGCTCAGCTTCTCACCGTCGCAACTGAACGGCTCCGGGAACAATAGAAAGCACGGGTCGGCGTCGTCAGGAATCGGCAGCTTCTTGTGCCAGTACGCCGGGTGGGTGGACAGGTATTGAACCTCGGCGGCAGTGACGTGGAAGGGGCGAAGTTCCACACCGGGGAGAACAGCAGCAACCATGCTTACAGCTGGTTCACCCTCGACTTCAATGCCGTCCGCAATGACTCCAGCGCCGGTCACCGCCATGAGTACAGCACGGTCAAATCGCCGTAGCAAGTAGGCCGCAGTCGCCTCAAGATGAGCGGCATGATGGTGCGACAAGAACACCAGCACAAGGTCCGGCTCCACACCATCGAGCTTTTGTTCGAGACTACGCGCAGCAGCTTCCACGTCCAGACCGAACGAGCGACGCGTAGAGATGACCGAGTACCAGCGCATAGACCCCCGCATGAGTGTACTCGCCGGGGAGACTCGGATGTCTACCTCGCCGGGCGTTGAACGGATTAGACCGCGGTATCCGGAACTTGGGAGAACTAGAATGCGACTCGCTACCGTTGCGCTCATTGGCATGCTCTGCACAACGGCTGCAGCTGACGAACCTCTACCGCCAGAGGAACAGGCTCTCGCGTCTACCGAACCCGGTCAGGTCAAACCAGACAATCTGCACTGGGACTTGGAGCTGCTGTACTTCCACAGCCAGTGGCAGGAAGGCCTAGACCTGAGTCGCGCCCGACTGGCTGAAAACCCCGATGATGCCGACTTGTACTGGCATGTGGCTCGCTTCCTATTCGAGATGGGCGAGCAAGTGGACCGCAACGACCCCACCGTGGACAAGGTCGACCTGTACCGGCAGATGATCGAAGTCAGTGAGGCCGGTCTCGAGCGGTTTCCTGACCACGCCCACCTGCAGTTTGCTGTGGGCATTGGCAAGGGCCGTCTCGGCACCACACGGGGTGTCCTGAAGTCCCTGTCGCTCCTCAAGGATGTAGAAGCTGCGTGGAGCCATGCGGCCTCTAGCGACTACGTCTACCGCTCCATTGACGGCGGGGAGCAGCTGCCCTGTGATGCCCAGCTGACTCTTGGGATTTTCTACCGCCTGGTCCCAGACTCGTGGATTGTGAAGGTTCTCGCAGGAACCCGGGGCGACCTGCAGCGGTCTCAACGCAGTCTTGAGGCGGCGAACGCCTGCAGCCCTGGGGACATCGGTATTCTCAAGGAGCTCGGTGTGACCCACCTGTGCATCGCTGACCGCGAAGATGACGCCGTCCACCTTGGGCTGGGCCGGCAATTCCTCGAACAATCCCTACGTCAGCCAGCCCGCGGAGACAGCACAGACATGGTGGACCACCAGCACATCGGCATGCTGCTGGAGGACCCCTCTCTTGCCTGCGGGTACAGTCGCGACGGCCAGCAAGAGACAGACGCCAAGGCGTTGCGCCGGCTAGAGGACGCCCAGTGATTTTCCTATGAGCGTCGCCTACCTGCTGCTGACCTACTTGTTCGCGGCCATTCCGTTCGGTCTCATTCTGACCACGGTGTGGGGCAACGACGTGGACCTGCGCATGGCGGGCAGCGGCAATATCGGCACAACCAACGTGGCGCGTGTCTTCGGATGGCGAATCGCCGGGGCCACCCTGCTGTTGGACATGAGCAAGGGCCTGTTGCCAGTTTTGTTGGCCCCGTTCTTTGGCTTGGATGGCATGTTCTGGGCAACGGTCGTGGCGCTGACCGCTTTCCTTGGCCACTGTTACCCGGTGTATCTGGAGTTTCGCGGAGGTAAAGGCGTGGCCACAGGTGCGGGAGGAATGCTGGGTATTGCCCCCATCCCAACCGCCATTGCCGCGGGTATTTGGGGACTCATCCTCGCCATCTCCGGGCGAGGCTCCGTGGCGAGTCTGGTTGCGACCATCGGCCTAGTCGTGGCGTGCGTCTTGCTCAATCGCCCCGCACTCACCGCCACTTTGTTCTTGGCCGTCGGCATCACCCTGACTCACACGCCCAACATCCGCCGGCTGTTGCGCGGCGAAGAGCATGAGGTCGTGCGGCCTGTCCGTCTCGGCAAGCCAGGGTCCAACGAGCTCACAGCCGAAGAAGCCCTGTCGCAGGGACCTGGTGGCGGCGCTTCCGGCGACTGGTAATCGAGCTGGGAGCTGGCGAAGCGGAAATCTCATCGGCCCAGGTGGTCAGCCTTCAGCTATCAGAACCCGCTTTGCGGGCATGTAGCAGCACCAAGACCGTAGCTGGTCGTCGGTGTCGGCACTACGATGATTTCTTGCGTCTGCTGGCGGCGAAGCCGTCTGTTCTGACGGCTGATAGCTGACAGCTGACCTCCCGAATCACGGAAGTCTCGACATCCAAACTCTCACAGCTCACAGCCGAACCAGCTCACAACCACTACTGCTCGAGGATGACGAACTCGACGCGACGGTTGCGCTGACGGCCTTCCGGCGTGCGGTTGGTGTCGAGCGGCACGGTCTCGCCGTAGCCTTCAGACTCCAGGCGCTCGGGCGCAATGCCCTTGGCGCGAAGGTACATCATCACGGCGCGGGCACGCTCTTGTGACAGCTCTAGGTTGAACTGTTCGGCACCCTGTGAGTCGGTGTGTCCCTCAACGCGAACGCGCATGGAGGGGACATCGTTCAACACCCGTGAGACGTCGTCGATGGTGGGACCGGACCCGGGCAAGAGGCGGGCGCGACCGGTCTCAAACAAGATGCTGTCGGTGATCTCAATCCGGCGGCGGGTCACGGTGACTCGCGCAGGAGCGGCATCCGGGCAGCCGTCGTCGTCCAAGTAGCCGTTGGGGATCTCGGCCTGCGTCGGGCACTTGTCGTTCTCGTCCGCAATGCCGTCTTGGTCAGCATCGTTCGTCGGACAGCCGTTCAACTCACGATCACCCGGTTCGTTCGGACACTCATCGTCGTCATCCGGAATGCCGTCAGCATCGTTGTCCGGGTCTGGACAGCCGTCGTCGTCATCCCAGCCGTCTTGGTCTTCTGGAATGCGGCGGCAGTGGTCGAGAAGGTCGGTGATGCCGTCCAAGTCGTCGTCTGGATCTGGACAGCCGTCTTGGTCGTTGAAGTCGTCTTTGTCTTCCGGATCGTCCGGGCACTGATCAACCGCATCAATGAGGCCGTCACCGTCGCGGTCCAAGGAGGTTTCGGGGCAACCATCCTCATCTGCGTCTTGGTCGTAGTCTTCAGGCTCGAACATACAGGCGTCGTCGATGTTGCGAATCGCATCACCGTCTTCGTCACCGTTCGGGTCGATGTCGCGGCAACCGTCGCTGTCATCCACACCATCAAGGTCTTCGGGTTCATCCGGACACTGGTCGAGGATGTCCACGACAAGGTCTCCGTCGCGGTCAGCGGTACCGCACGGGCCAGCCTTGGCCAGAGCAAGATCCGCCCACTCCACACTCTCTAGAGCATGTTCACGGGCACGGGGGAGGTCGCCGTTCTCGAACTCCACCTTCGTGAAAGCCGCGCTAGCTTCGGCGTTCGCGAGCTCCACGGGAGCACAGACCTTGCCGTACACCGCATGGGTGTCGCGGATGGTCTCTTCAGCCGAAAACAGGCTTCGTTTGATAGTTGAGGGTTGTACACAGCCCACCAACAGCGCCACGACGCATAGAGTAGAAATCCTCACAGCTCGTCGTCTCCAGGGGTCAGGTCTTGCCAGCCCTCATCAGGTGAAGGCTCAGGTGGCGGCGCCACAGGTGCCTCATCGCTCGGGACTACGCCCGGTGTTGGGATCGCCGGCTCTGTAGGGTCGGCTCCATCCGTTGGAGTTCCGTCCGGAGTCGGTGTCCCGTCCGGAGTCGGTGTCCCGTCCGGAGTTGGTGTTCCGGGGGGAGGTGTGCCACCACCAGGCGCTCCGCCTGGCCCCTCAAGGGCCTCGCCTTCGCTGTTCATGCTGTCCACCCCAGCCCGTCCGAACATGGCTTCCACCTCTTCATCGGTGATCACGTCGTCCGCGCTCATGGGCATTTCGCTGTCCGGCAGGTCCACGTAGTCGATTTGAACTTCGACAGCGTCTGTCAGATCGGTACCGATACGGTCTGGCAGGGAGTCGAGAGAAGATTCGTCGATCTCCAGATCCCGCCCCTGCGATTCCAGCGCGATGATCGACTGGTCGGCGTAGGTCGCCGCAGAGTCTGCCAAGCGTTCAGCGGCACCAAAGTGATTCTGACGAACCTCTTCTTGCGCTTTCGCCATGAACCGCTCTGCGAGCGTCCACTCGTACAGAGCACCCGTGTTCGCGCCACGCTCTCGCGCGCTCGACAGGGCCGACTCGGCTTTCTCAATATGAAGCTGCGCATTGACGGCTGTACAACCGGCAGAGGATGCAGCAAGGGCGACAACAGCGATGAGTGTGCGATTCAGCATGCGTTCTTCCGAGGGCATTTCGCCACGAGGGGCGGTCGCCGTCAAGGGAACGACACGCATCAGCGGACGTGGTGAGTGTACGTCAGCAGGTTTTCTTGTCTACCCCATCCCCTCAAGGCGTCCATGAGCGGTATTGTCTGCCCCACTCCGCCCGACCACTCGCACCTTACGGAACACCGTTGACCGAACCTCGCCTACCGCTGATCGCCCGATTGTCCCTGGTTGCGCTTGGAACCATCGAAGGCGGTCGCGTGACCGAACCTGTCGACCCGGTGGCGCAATGGATGCTCAAGGCACGTCCAGACCTCAAACCATCGGGCATTGCCCCAGACGCCTACTCCACGATTCGCGCGCGCACCGCGATTGTCGACCGAATGATTGCGGAGGAAGTTCACCACGCGCGGGAGTTGGGGCGTCGGGTGTGTCTCATCGCCGTTGGGCCAGGACTCGACGCGCGCTGGAACCGCGTTCTGCCCGAACACTCGGACGTCATCAACGGCTACCGAGAGCTGGACACCGGCGACATCATCCGCTTCAAGGATTCCCTGCTCGCGAGCTCGCCGTATGCCCAGGCACACAACAACGTGGTTCGTCGGCAGTTCGACTTTGACGACTGGGACATCTTGCCGACTCCAGGTGCTTTCCCGCTAGTGGTCCTCGAAGGACTCGCCGGACGTCTGACCCCAGATGCCCTGCGCGCCCTGCTCAGCCGTATCCGCATGACTACTCCGGATGCTCGCTTGATCATGGCGCTGCCCGGCTACGGCGCGAGCGACCCCATTCGTTGGTCCAACGGCACGTTGCGCAGCTTGGGATGGGACCCAGAAGAGGACATTCTGCTTGGGCCGCGTCACCGTCTCGCCAGCATTGCGGGCGACGGTGTCTGCCCAGGCATGTATCCACAGCGTGTACTGCGGCTACGCGCCGGCCTCATTCCGATTCGGCGCCGCTCGTAGCCTCGAAGATCACGCGACCGTCCACGACGGTGGCAACAGGTGTCCAAGGAACGTCGCTAGCCGGTGACCACAACGTCAGGTCCGCCGGCGCGCCGGCACGAACGACTCCCAGCTCGTCATTTCCGACGGCTACGGCTGCCCCACGCGTAAAGGCAAGAATGGCTTCGTCTTCACTGACGCGCTCACCCGGAGTCCAGCCGCCTTCGGGAAGACCGGCAAGGTCCGTCCGATGCGTTGCAGACCACAATCCCAATGCGGGACGGTGCGATTCAACCGGAAAATCACTGCCAAATGCCATGGGGATGCCCGCATCCAGAACGGTGCGCCACGTGTAGGCCCACTGCAAGCGCTCGGCCCCGACGCGATCGACGGCCCAAGGCATGTCGGAGGTCGCGTGGGTCGGCTGCATAGAGGCGATGAACCCATGTTCGGCCATCAAGGCGCGGTCTTCCGGGCGCAGCAACTGAGCGTGCTCAACGCGCAGAGTGCCCTGTGAGTCGGCATGCGCCGCATGGGCTGCGACGAAGGACTCCACCGTGTGGTGGACCGCTCGGTCACCGATGCTGTGTACGGCCATCGACGCACCGGTCGCGTGGAGTGCTGTGGCCCACTGTTGAATGTCAGCCGGGGCATGAATCGGAGTCCCAAAGTGGCCGGGGTCATCCGCGTAGGCGTCCGTCAGCCACGCGCCGCGCGACCCTAGAGCCCCGTCTGCGAATGCTTTGACACCCACAACGTCTAGGTGGCCAACCGACCAGGGTCCCGTCGCCATCAGGCGTTCAGCGGCTTGGGACTCTGGCTCCACATAGGCCCAGATACGAACCGGCATCTCGCCCGATTCAGCGAGTTCCGTGTACACCGCAAGCGACGCGTCCGACAGGCCCATGGCGTGGGCACCGGTGAGTCCGGCCTCCGACATGAGTTCGAATGCCCGAATCATCCACAACCGGCGGTCCGGTAGCGCATCTTCGGGGGGATGGACCAGCGACATGGCCTCGTCGATAAGTACACCTGTCGGTACACCCGAAGCATCCCGAACGATACGCCCGCCCGCAGGGTCTGCAGTGTCCTTCGTGATTCCGCTCAGGTCCAAGGCCGCGGTGTTTAGCCACACTGCGTGACCATCTACGCGCCGAACGGCTGCTGGTCGGTCGCCAGAGTGTGCGTCCAGATCAGTCGCGAGCGGCCATCCGCCTTCTGGGGCGTCGGACCAGTCGTTTTGGTCCCATCCGCGACCCACAATCCAGCCCGTTCCAGGTGCGTTCTCAGCCGCCAATAACGTTGCTGCGTAGGTGTCAATGCCGGTCAGCACAAGCTGGCTGTCGAGGCGTCCGAGCCCGTAGGGATGCGCATGGGCATCCACAAATCCCGCAGTAATAACGGGAACTTCCACGGTCTTTTGTGCTGAATACTGCATCTGCGTGAGGCCTGGACGCAGGACAGAAACAATCCGACCGTCGTTCACCACGACATCGACTGTGCTGCCGTCTCCTGGACGGAGCTCCCCCCGCACGATCAGGTCGACCGGGGTTGGTGCGATGCCCGCAGATTCGTCTTCCGGTGGTGTTGTCCGAGAAGCGCACCCCACCAGTGCCAGAGCCAAGAGCGACCGCATCATGTGCGCAGCCGAATGGTCAGAACCCCGCGAATCTCTTTGCCCGAGAAATCGGGGCCGAGAGGCACTTCCACACCGAAGTCGACAGCACCGGCAGCGTTGTCCGCACCAATGCCACCGGTAACCGCGGCTTGACGTTCCGGACCATCATACGAAAAGCCGAGGCGCGGACGCGCAATGCCCACAGCCCCTTCGGCGCCCACTCGGGTGATGAGACCCAAGCCATTGGGATCTTCAAACTGCCAGCCGACATCCAGGCCCACGGATGGGCCCTCTTCCAGTCCGTAGCGAGCGCCTAAGACCGTGCTCACCGGAATCCTCTCGGGACTTTCGATGGGGAGGAGTCCGTGTGCAACGATGCCAAAGGTCGCCGTCTCCGACGGTCGCAGGCCCACGCCCGCACTAAGGTCGCCGGTCAGCTGCTTGCCAAGACGATCGTGACTGACCGTCCCCATGGTGCCGCTGATGCCGAAGGAGATGAGGCGGTCTTTGGCTGCGACCGATGCAGCAACGTGAAAGATACTGGTCTTTCGTCGATTTGTTGGGGTGACGCCTGGAGTTGTCCAACCCGGCAAGTCCACATCTGTCAGCGGAGGATTGACGATGACCCGCTCCCAGCCTGCACCAAACGCAAAGATTCCCTTGCTGGAATCCACCGCATTGAGATTCCAGCCAAGATCGCCATCTAACTGGCCAAACAGCGTTCCGGACAAGTCATACCGAGGCTTCAGCGCCAACATTGCCGGATTGGCAGCAATGCCCACATTGTCTTCATGGTTGGCGACAGATGCTCCACCCATGGCCACAGTATTAGCGCCTTGAAGGCCTTCATTGGCGGACGCGGAACCGACCAGCCCCAAAAGTACAGAAGCGGTCAGCGTGAATTTGCGGGTGTTCATTGGATCGGGTACTAGTCGCGGCCCTTGATGCGGGCAAATTGCGGAGGCAATCGTGGACGAAGAGCGGATCCAGTTTTTCAAGAAGTTGCTCAACGAACGCCTCACAGCCCTCCTTCAGGAAGCGGGCGCCAATCTTGGTAAGTTGACGGACGAACGTGAAATGTTGTCGGATACCTTGGACATTGCCAGCATGGAGTCGAGCCGCGACTTCACTCTGCGTCTCCAAGACCGTGAGCGTCGCTTGGTTCACAAGCTACGCCAGGCCCTTCAGCGTATTGATGATGACGAGTACGGCGTGTGCATCGCATGCGGAGACGACATCAGCGCAAAGCGTCTGATGGCCCGACCCGTCGCAACGCACTGCATCGACTGCAAGACCGAAGCCGAGCAGCAAGAGCGACGCGTCTTCTAGGCTCCGCCTTCTGTTTCGCCAAGGCGGACATCCGTTGGCAGCACGCGCTTGTCGATAGCGCTAGTCTGGTTGCCCGGAGGTTCGGTTGGCTGACAACCTCGACTACTGGCGCCGCATTCTTGCGGTGCTTGACCCACAGCGCTCACTTCGTGAAGACGAAATTGAAGCGCTGTACGCTCCACGACCAGAGGCTCCATCCGAGCAGCTGCGCAACCAGCTTCGTCTGGCCGCGGTCGGATTTGGTGGCCCTGAGAAAGTGCTCATGTGTGGCGCACGAGGCAGTGGCAAGACCACTGAGCTCGTCCGTCTAGGGCGGCTAATGCGGGACGACTACGTGCCCATTCGCGTAGACCTCGCAGCGGCGTTGCCCTCAGGCTCAGGCACCGTGCCGTTGCTGGCGGTGTTTGCCATTGCCGGCCTGCACGCGCTGCACGCATGGAAAGCCCCAGATGCTGACCTTGTGGAGCCGAGAAAGCGTCTAGACGGCGCACTATCGGCGCTGTCGTCCGTTGGTGAAGTTGCGAGCGGTCTCGGTGAGTTGGTCAGCGGCGTGGCCCCACTCGTGACGGTATTCGGCGTTCCAGCCGCCGCTTCAGTGGGGGTTACCGGGGTCGCCATGGGGCAGATGGGACTTCAGCTTCAGAAGCTGCGAGATTTCGCTCGCACCCTGCGCGGAGCCGAGCTGGATCCGGCGAATATTGAGCAGACCCGAGACCTTGTAGAGACGGTCAATGGCCTGTTCCGGCAGCTACAGGCCCTCACTGGTCGCCCTGCGCTGTTGCTGGCAGACGGTCTAGACAAACAAGATGAGCTGGAAGATGTCTTCGCGGCGCTCGAGAGCCCCGACCTCATCCAGCGCATCGAAGTCCCAGTTGTTCTGACCGGCCCGGTGAACCTGCGCCACGACCCTCGCTTTCGCGGCCTGCGCAACCACTTCCGCAACGAGATTCTGTTCAACGTTGCAGTGCGTAAGCCACCGGGAGACGCACACGCAGAAGGCGAGCAGGTTCTGATGGACCTGTACGAACGGCGCCGTGCCGCCGCGGCACTCCCCAAAGACCTGTTCCAAGACAGTGACCTACGCCATGCGGCCAGCATGAGTGCGGGAATCGTCAGAGACTTCCTAAGTATTCTGTATGACGCCGGTCTGGAGGCGTTCTCCGAAGGACGGGACATCGTCACCAGCGGAGACCTTGCGACTGGCGTTCGCAAGCTGCGGCAGATGATGCAGATGGCGCTCAATAGCGACCGAATCGTGCTCCTTGGGCGGGTGCTGAAGAAGCGCGTGCTGCCTCCAGGCATGGAAGCGTCGCGTCTGCTGTATGAAAACTACGTGGCCTGCTACCCGAACGGAGATGTCTGGTACCGGCCGCATGAGGTGCTGGTCGACTACGTGACGCGGAACCAAGAGTCCCGTGGCTGACGCTGTCCTAGGCCCCATTGACCGTGTGGTCGCTGCCATTGCTCGACGAGAGGCAGTCACCCAGCACCGCGCGCTGACCGTGCAGGTGGTGGTGCCTCCGCCACTGCGCCAGGCATTCACTGACGCGTTGACCCTCGCCATTGATGGCCCCGTGTCCCTCGAACCCATCCCGGCAAACGCAGGGGGGCGAGAGCGAGTGCGGTCGCTGAACCGAGAGCGAGACCTTGCCCGCCCCTACCGCGTACTCTGCTTAGTCCTAGATGACGCCGCGGACCTACGCTTTGTCCGCCAACACGCGCCAGATCTGGCCTCGTTCATGGACTTGTCCGCAGAGGTACGCCAAGAAGACGTTGGCGAGTGGGAGGTGGTGGCCGAGCACATCTGCGCGCTGATGACCGACCGCCACCGTGCGATTCGACTCACCGGCATTGCTCCAGACGCCAGCGAGCCACGGTCCATCGCGTTGGCAGATGTCTACATTCCCCTCGTAGACCTTCCCAAAGGCCGAGACGACCGCCCCTACTTACTGCTTGGGCACCCCGGTTCCGGCAAGACCACCGCACTACGGCACGTCGCTGGCGCCACCTGTTCAGGACACGACCCACTCGATGTTGGGGCGCGTGTCGCCGTACTCATCCCACTGGCCGACTTAGCGGCGGACCGGTCGCGCGTCGTCCGTCCGCTGGGCGACTTCCTGGTGGACTGGCTTGGGCGCCAAGGCATTGAAGGGGCCGGTGTTGTACGGCAACACTGGGGAGAGACCACGCTGTTGTGGGACGGCCTAGACGAAGTCGTCGTCCGAGAAGAACGGCTGGCAATCCTACGCGAGCTCGCCGCCTTTCACCGCAAGTTCAAGCCCGCAGCATCCCTCATTACGGGCCGCTCGCTGTTGGTCGACGAGCTTCGCACCGAAGAGGCCAAGCTCGTTCGCATTTCCCCAGCCGAAGCCGTTCGTCCAGTAGATGATGCCTCGTTGCGCTGGTTCGTCGTTCGGTTCCTGAAGGCGTGGGATGCAACGGCAACAGATGCCGAGAGCACAGACGCAGACACACTCGTGGACCGTATTCAAGCAGACCCAGCCCTGCTGGCCCTGTGCAGGACTCCACTGCTGCTGCTGTTCATGGTGCTGCTGTACCAGATCGACGGACGCCTACCGGACCAGCGCACGGCCATCTACCACCGCCTTGCTCAGGTCCTCGTAGACCGCTGGGGTGCTGCCCGTAGCCTTTCGCGAAACAGCCATACCCGCATGCGCAGCGGAGATGCCTGGCGGGTCTTAGGGCCACTCGCCTTCTCGCTTCTAGAGAGCGGAGGCGCACGCATGCACCGGGCCGATCTGCGCGCTGAGCTCGTCCGTATTGCCGTTCACCGCGGTGAAGATGAAGACGATGCCGCCGACCGTGCAGATGCCTTGCTCGCCCTGCTTCAGCGCGAGACGGCACTGTTGGTTCCTCACGGAAGCGGGGAGTGGTCCTTCGTTCATCCCACGGTGGCCGAGTACTTCGCGGGAGTTGAGGTCAGCCGGGACAGTGGGCGACGACGAGACATCCTAGATGACCCCTTCCGCGCCGACTACCACGAGATTCTCGTGTTCTGTACCGGTGAGCTGGGTATGCGCGCAGACGACGAACGACTGACCGAGCTCGTCACTGAGCTGGTCGCCCGTTCACGCAGCAAAGGTCGGTACACCGCCGCACACCCGTCCCTACTGGCGCACATTCTTCAAGAAGAACCTGGTCTTCCCATCTCTGTGGAGCGCGTTCTCGTGGACCGACTGATGGAGTTCTGGTGGGTGCGAAGCTTCTACAACTACCCGAGCCTGCGCGTGCGCAGCGAGGCACGCGACCTGCTGTGGGACGGCGTTGACCGCAGCTACTCCGGTGTGCTCAAGACCGAGCTTCGCAACCGCTTCACCCCCTCACCGACTTGGGTGCGCTGGGACCGGCTCGTGGCCAATGTGCGCGATGGCCGCCAGATGACCTCGCTACTCGCATGGACCCTTCCACTTCTCACTCGCTACGGCATCGACTGGCGCCCCACCTTCGAGGTCATGTGCCGGCACCACGACCCCGTGGTCCGCTGGGCTGCATGGTGGGGACGATGGCAGCAAGCGGGAGCCGACCGCGACGAGGTCCAAGCCGACTTGCTGCGCCGAGAACCGGACCTACAGAGACTGTATGCGGAGGCAGTGCCGAGCAGCATGACGGTGCCGTCGTTGGGAAAGTGAGATTTCATTAGGACGGGCGATGAGATTTTCGCGACGAGGGTGGTCAGTTGTCAGCTGTCGGCTTTCAGAGCCGGCTTCACCGGCATGCGGGATGCTGCAGTCTTCCGCTATGCGGTCAGCGTGGTGCCTTGTCAGATTCCAGCCTGCGCACCTGCCCGCTCCGCGGGATCTGATGGCTGAAAGCTGAAAGCTCGCCACTCCGACAATCGTCGCCAAACCAGATTGTCGAAACTCCAAGCCTGTCGATCATCCCTCGAACTCCAACTGCGATACCCCGCCCCATGTACTGCCTCGTTGCCATTGCCAAGCCCGTTGGCGGTCCGTTTAGCTACGCCATCCCTGCGCATCTGGATGGACAGATCAGCCTAGGAAGCGTTGTTCTGGTCCCGTTCGGGCGACGGGGTTCGGAGACTGGCTACGTGACGGGGCTGTCGAAGACGGTCGACTTTAACCCTGCGAAGGTGAAGCCGGTATCGCGCCTGTTGGACCCCATTCCTGCCTTCGATGCGGAGCAGTTGGCGTTCTTTGAGTGGGTCGCGAACTACTACCTGGCGCAGCTCGGTCAGGTCATCCACACAGCCTTGCCATCGCGCATGTCGGCCAAGGTCCTGACCGTTCTCGAGCCGACCGATGACGGCGTTCAGGCCCTAGCCGACGGAACGGTAGACGGTGACCCCGCCCAGGTGTTGCGCGAAGCCATCTCGCGTCCTGGCCTCACTCGTCGTGGATTGGTTCGTCGCACCCATCCGCTGCTCACAGCAGAGGCGGCAGACAAGGCCGTAGCCGCGTGCCTTCGCCATGAGTGGTTGGCATGGGGCGAGCGCGAGGTGAACGAGAGCCGGGCGCGCATGACGACGGTGACCCTCGCACTGCCGCTGGCACAAGCCAAGGCTCTGTTTCCACGCCTTGGGTCACGCATGAACGCAATCCTAGAGGCACTGGACCGCGCCGACGGTCCTGTCGACCTTCCGGTCCTCGTCGCTGAGCAGGGCTCTACCGTACGTTCTGCCGTAAAGCGTATGAATGAAGCCGGGGCTCTGACCCTCGGAGAACGCGAGCGCCGGGACGCCATCGCAGAAGCACCCGCCCTAGGCCCGAGTACGGCTCCTGTCCTCAACGACGACCAAGCTGCTGCTCTTGCCGCGCTGACGGGACCGAACCGCGCCAAAGCATGGCTGCTGTTCGGGGTGACGGGCTCTGGAAAGACCGAAGTCTTCCTGGGAGCTGCCGCTGACTGCTTGCGCCAAGACCGCCAGGTGCTGGTGTTGGTGCCCGAGATTGGCCTCACTCCTCAGCTTGTCGGGCGCTTCAAGGCACGCTTCGGAGACGAGGTTGCGGTGTTGCATTCTGGGCTCACCGGTGCGGAACGATTGGCCGAGTGGCGCCGCATTCGCGCAGGCGAAGCACGCATTGCGGTTGGCGCCCGTTCCGCGCTGTTCGCTCCCTTCACCAACCTGGGCTTGGTGGTCGTAGACGAAGAGCATGACGACTCCTACAAGCAAGACGACGGTGTTCGCTACAACGCCCGCGACCTCGCTGTGGTGCTCGGTCATCGACACAACGGGGCCACTATCCTGGCCTCAGCGACCCCGTCCATGGAGAGCTGGGCCAACGCACAGTCGGGCAAATACGGACTGTTGTCCTTGCCCAAGCGGGCCACACCGCGCCCCGTGCCCAAGGTCGAGGTCGTCGACCTGACATCCATGGACACGCCGAAGGGCCAAGAGAAGCCGATGTTCCACCCGGACGTCATCGCTGCTCTTCGCCAGACCTTTGATGCCGGCGGCAAGGCCATTGTCTTGTACAACCGGCGTGGCTACGCGACCATGGTGCGCTGCGACAGCTGTGGCGGGTCGTACGGCTGCCCAAACTGCGGCATTACCCTCACTCTCCACCAAAAGGCCCGGTCGCTGGCCTGCCACTACTGCGGCTTCAAGGTCCCGGTTCAGAAGGCCTGCCCATCCTGCGGCAAGCCGGACCTCAAAGAGGTTGGCAAAGGCACCGAGCGTGTCGAGGAAACCCTCGCAGGCCTGTTCCCAGACATCCCACAAGCACGCATGGATGCCGACACTACCGCGGTTCGCGGGTCTCATCACCGCATCTTGCAGGGGTTCCGCGATGGTGAGTCCCGGTTGCTCGTCGGCACTCAGATCGTCGCCAAAGGCCATGACTTTCCTGACGTTCACACCGCAGTGGTCGTCAGCGCGGACAGCGGCTTTCGCATGCCGGACTTTCGAGCCGCCGAACGTACTTGGGCGCTGCTGGTTCAGGTCGCCGGGCGCGCAGGCCGTGGCGACGTTCCCGGGCGTGTATTCGTTCAGACCTGGGACCCCGAGCACTACGTCTTGGCCACCCTGTCTGACAGTGATGCCTTCTACGCCATGGAGACCCGCCTTCGAAAGACACTGAAGTACCCACCGGTTGGCCGCTTGGTGCTGATTCGTTTCGAAGGTGCACACCGGCAAGCAACCGTAGACATCGCTCGTGCGCTGGCCAACGACCTACGTCAAGACGCCCGAAACGCTCCCGGCGTGGACGTCCTAGGCCCTGCTCCCGCTGCGCTGGCACGCTTGGTTGGACGGTGGCGCTTTCAGCTCATCCTTCGGGGAATGGACGCCGGCGTCTTCCGCAGGTTCTTAGCCGCATGGCGTGACCGCTTGACCAAGGCGTCCGGCAAAGGCGTTCGCGTCATTATCGACGTTGACCCACGCAACTTGATGTAGTTGGGAAGTGAATCTCTCCGCAACGACAGTGGTCGTAAGCGGTCCACTGACGCTGGAGAACTACAGCACCACTGGAGGTGAGTGTGGTCCGGACTGTGTCGTTGGTGTCGTTACTCGCGTGCGCGGGCTGCCCGGAATTGAACCACAATGTAACTGCCGTATGGTCAGACGATGGACTTCGGACGGCCTCACTGCACAGTCGCAGTTGGTGTTTTCAGAGCGTGATGACCTACGAGTGCGACCCGGCCAACTACTCACTCCGCGTCTCTGGCAGCCGACTTCCACTCAATTGCCCACCGCAATTGGCAGCAGACCTGTACTACATGCGCAGCGCAGGCGTTGTCATGTACGGCTGCTGGAATATTCGGGATGGTCTAAGCGGAACAATGGTCGTGGACAGCGAGAGCGGCGACGAGCTCTGGGTCGCCTCACCTAGCGCGCTACCTTCGCCCGACGGGGTGTTTACCGCGACCCCATTGGGCGACTATTCCCTGGGTTTGGCAGGAATTCTCGTCCAAGACCTCACTACCGGAGAAGAGGTCGACCGTGTGCTTTTCCAGGCAGACGAGCCAGGAATCCCGGGCAATACCATGCCTATCGTGTGGTTCGACAAGCTCACGTGGCTCGACAACGAGTCTGTGGCCCTCGCTACCACCGGAGGAGAGTATCGGCTCTGGCTGGACGGGCGGGTCGAGCGCATCACCATGGACTGTTGGTGGCCTCGAACATCATCAAGTGCATGGAATGATGATGGCGCAAACGCCAGGTCTTGGCATCCCAACGACAACACTGCCGGCGACGGCGAAGGGGACCTCGACGCCGGTTGGTGTCCCCACAGCGACTCCTACTGAATCCCCACTACACGACCCGTCTCAATCACAATGCCGTCAGTGACGTCGCTATGCACCTCGCACCCGTCCCACACCACCGCGTTGCGCAGTGTGACTCCAGGCGCAACGACAGCACCGGCACCAACAATGCAGTCGTGAAGCACCGCTCCTAGGCCAATCGCCGCACCCGCGCCGACCCACACAGCACCGGTCACCTCGGCGCCGTCTACCAAGGAGGCGTCTCCCTGACTGTCCGAGGACCGCTGAGCAAAGGCGGCACGTTCCATGGGGTCGAGGGGCAGGTCCACTCCCCCGCGCAAGACTTGTAGGTTGGCGTCTAAGTAGGCTGCGGGATTTCCGACGTCGAGCCAGGTTCCGTCGTGTCGAATGGAGCGTACGAGTCGCTTGGGAACGGTGTGGGCGTAGCTGTCGGTAATGATGCTGCTGAACGCATCTGGCACCTTGTCCAACGCGCCGACATGCATGGCGTGAATGCCCGAGAAATGCGTGTCAACCATCACGGCGCCCTGTGGTTCTGCGCTGGCCACGGTCACGAGCTGCACCACCGTCTCGGTCTCGTCTGCCGCTACAACCCCGTAGACTTCGGCATCCTCTGACGGTCGAAGCGCCATGGTCGCCCCACCATCCGGCACACGCTCAACGAGCGCGGACAGGTCGACGTCGCACAGAATGTCTGCGTTCACAATCGCGAACCGCTCAGCGAGCTCGTCGCGGACATGACGCAGTCCGCCACCGGTGCCAAGGATGTCCGGCGTCTCAATCGACAGCGTCACCTGGACGCCCTCATGCTCACCGGCCCAGGGCCCGAGCTGCTCGGACAGATAGTGCCCGTTCAACAGCACATGACGGTGCCCATGCAGATGGCACAGAGCCAGTGCATACGACAGCATGGGAACGCCACAGACGGGAACCAGCGGTTTGGGCACCACCTCGGTCAAGGGTCGCAGCCGCGTTCCGAATCCAGCCGCCAACACAAAAGCCGTGTGCTTACCCGCCATCTTTGTGGCCTCCTGATCGTTCTTCCATACAGTTCAACAATGCAATGGGGTCGCCACTGGCGGCATCGCTCGCTGCCAAGATGAACCGGCCATGCGCCATCTCCAAGACCGCAAAGCGACCAATACGACGAACCCGCTTGACGTCTGTCCACTTGATTAGTGCGGATGCTCGGGGGGAATCCATGCGAAGATGTTCCTGGTACGCCGTCCAAACCGTCACGCTGCCACGCTTTCCAAGTGCATCTCTACTGCTCAACGCAATGCGAATGGCGGGGGTAAACAGAAGCAGTACGAGCGACGCACTCAACGCCAACAACGGCCAGACCAGCATCTGGGAGACCTGCCAAGGCATGGCCGCAAAGGCCGCGACGAGGGCCACCGCCGCAAACACAACCAGCAACAAAAACAACGGCGAGCGCAGCGCCACCGCATAGTTTCGAGCGATGTGCAGCAGGCGGGACGGAGGCCGAAATGCGGCTTGAGCCAGACCGTCGTCGGCAATGGCTTGAACATCTGGCGGCTGGTCAGCAACCGCACGCAGCGTCTTCAAGAAAGACTCGACATCACCAATCCGGGGGCTCTTGGACACAAAGATGGCCAAGCGCTTCTCGAACAACAGCCAGTACACATCTGGGCGTTCGCGGATGTTGGTCAGCTGAGACAACGGGATGGATAGCCGGTTCGAGCTCTCCAACACCACACAGCCGGCATCCAAGGTCAAGCGGCTCTCGGTGCGTCCCAGGCGTCTCTTCGCCATGCGGGAAGCGAGGCGGTGTGGACGAATGAGGAACACGAACAGCAGCATCAAGACGAGCGAGACCATCAGGTTCGTGGGCAGCGCCAACGGAAGGGAGAGCGCCCAGAACAACGTGACAGCCGGCAACAGCATCCCGGCTGCTAGCAACAGCGGTGGCCAAGCAGACCAACGCGTAGCGACCAACCAAGCACGCGCTTCCCGACGAAACATGCTGTCTGGCATGTCGTACACAAGCTCACGACCATCTCCGACAACCGGGAGGTCTGGCTTTGGATTGGGCGGGGCCCACACGTCCGAGTCGTCAGCCGAGTGCATGGCACAGGCCCTATCCGACCTACGGGATGGCGACGGCCGCTTCTGCTACGACAGCCGCTGAGCTGAACGAGCCGAAAAGCGCGCCAATGACCAACAAGGCCATGGAGAGAATGAGAAAACCAGTCAACAGGGGGGTCGTTGACGCGGTTTCTTCTTGATGAATTGTCAGGGTGCGGGCCATGAGACTCCTTGGGGGTAGGAGTGGAAGGGAGCGAGTCGAGCACCTATTGTACGGAACTCGAAGACCCGCCACAGGCCAACTCAGGAATGAGTAAGCGAACGAACCGCATCACCGGCGGATAGTTTACTTTGCTCTCCCGAATCCAAGTTTCTGACAGTGACCTCACCTCGTTCCGATTCGTCCGGTCCGATAATCACAATGTTCGGATAGCCACGCGCATTGGCGTATTTTAGCTGCTTCTTCAGGTTTCCCTCACCCAAGTACAGATCCGTCTTGACCCCAGCGCTGCGCAAGCGAGTCGCGAAAGACAAGCTCGTGTTGCGTTGTTCATCCGAGAACACCGTGACCAACACGTCCGCCGTCGTACGTTGTGAGGACAGCTTGCCTTGTTCTTCGAGCACCATGATGATGCGCTCGATGCCCAGAGCAATGCCCACTGCTGGGACATCGCGGCCGGAGAACATGCCAACGAGGCCGTCGTAGCGACCGCCTCCCCCCACCGAGCCAATGTCGCCGGCGGGTAGGGAAATCTCGAACACCGGTCCAGTGTAGTAGTCGAGACCACGTGCCAGGGTCGGGTCGATCTGCACTCGATCCAGTGCCACACCCATGCGCCCCACGGCGTCCAAGACCGCACGCAGCGTGTCGACACCTTCGCGACCCGCGTCGTCTAGTGCCGCTTCTAGGCTGTCCAGCGCGGGGTCGTGGCCATCCGGCACGGTGAGAACATCCCACACACCCGCAACGGCGGCGTCATCGAGTCCCAAGCGACCGAACTCGGCTGACACCTTGTCGCGACCGATCTTGTCCAGCTTGTCCAAGCAGATCAGGAACGGAATCTCCTTGTCTGCAGCACCGGCAGCAACAGCAATGCTGCGCAAAATCCGACGGTCATTCAACCGAATGACTGCACCTGGAAGCCCCAGTGCGTCCAACGCAGCAAGAGCAACTGCAATGCACTCGGCCTCGGCCAGCGGCGACTTGGTGCCGACAACATCGCAATCACACTGCCAGAACTCACGGAATCGACCGCGCTGTGGGCGATCAGCGCGCCACACCGGCTGGGTCTGGTAGCGCTTGAACGGCATGCGCAGGTCGGGGTTCATGGCGACCACGCGCGCCAGCGGCACAGTCAGGTCGTAGCGCAAGGCTTGGTCGCACTCTCCCCGTTCAGCACCCGCTCCGCGCTTCAAGATCTTGTAAATGAGCTTGTCGCCCTCATCACCGTACTTGCCGGTGAGGGTCTCGATTCGCTCGAAAGCCGGTGTCTCTAGGGGCTCAAAGCCAAACCGTGAGAACACGGAACGCACCGTATCCAGCACGAACAGACGCGTTCGCATCTGCTCTGGAAGGAAGTCTCGGGTCCCTTTCGGAAGGTAAACAGCCATGGTGCACTCCTGCGGCGGGCGCTCCCTAACCACGACTGGGCTAGGATGGGGGCGCACCACACGGTGCGTCGGAGGAGTCGGGTGAGTCAGTTCCACTACGTGCGTACGACTGGGGTCGATGGAGGCGTCGATGCTGTCGATGGTCCAGCCATTGGCATTGGCCTGGACGAGCTGCTTGTCGCGGGACTCCCCCCGTTCAAGCAAGTTCTCGAAATTGTAGCCGCACTCTGCGAAATCCTCGACATCGCTGAAGAAGATGGCGAACATCACAATGCGATCGGCCTGCACTGCGTCTTCCTGGACGACACCGGCGCTGTCTCTCTAGAGTACGGTGGCGAAGGCCGTTCACGCGCACCGGAACGGGTTCCGAAGGGCGCACCGACCGACCGATACGGCATGGGCTACGTCGCCTACCGCCTGTTCGCAGGTACCGACCTTCCCGAACTGCCGAATGACGACCCAGATGCTCATGATGACGGCGTTATCGACGCGATCATCAGCATTGACCTGGATTCTCTCCCCGAGGCAATCGTTGGCGATATTCAGTGGTTCTTGGGCAAGTTCTTGTCCTACGAAGCCGAGGAACGGCCGCCTGCACTCGACGCATGGCGCTCCTTCATCGCCTTCGCCGATACGGTCAGCGGAGACGCCCTAGAGGATTGGAGTCGCGTTGCTGTCGACGGCGGCGGCGAGCGGCGAACGGCTGCCGAACGTGTCGAGATGCCTGCGGAAGAGCCGGAAGACCTTCCACCGTCCGAAGACCTCGGCGGTGTGCAGCGCAGCGCCGGCCCCCTCTCCCGCGGTGCCATCGACTTCTCCGGTGGCAAGTCCAGCGGTCAAGCCACCGCTTTCTGGTCGCGAGACGCCATGAAAGCCGCTCTGGAAGGTGACGACGACGAGGATGATGGCTTCCGCCCGGCAGTCGGTGGTGGCTCGTCTACCGCTTTCTGGAGCCGCGACGAGATGGCCGCCATGGCCGCCGGCGGCTCGGAAGCCCCACGCCCGAAACGCGGCGCTGGCAAAGCTGCTGAACGAAAAGTTCGAACTGCAGCACCGGCACCGGCACCGGCACCGGCACCGGCACCGGCACCGGCACAGCGTTCAAGTCCCCCCCCCGCTCCGCCGCCGTCAAGTCAGCAGAAGCCAAGCAAATACCACGCGCCAACCCGTCCTCCAACGATTGACGAAGACGACCATGTCGTTGCGCAGCCAGGCGGTGGCTGGCGTCCTGGCCAGTCAGCCGAAGCACCGAGTCGCTTGCCGAATACGGGTCGCGCCAGCACAACATTCATGACACCACCACAGCGGGCCCCCGCCCCGGGAACGGCGCCACTTCCGCCACCACCGGGCCCCGCCGTCGGCAATCCCATCATTGGCGGTCCGGTCGCTGGCGGCCCCGTCATTGGCGGCCCCATCGCTGGTGGACCCGTCACCAACGAACCTGGCATGCCTAGCGGAATGCCGCAGCCCATGCCCATCTATGAGGATGATGAACTGGATGCTGGCGGCAGCAACATGCCGCTCATCATCGGCGCAATTGTTCTTCTAGGTGCTCTGTTGTGCGGCGGTCTGTCGATTGCCGGTGGTGGATACTACTTCGTGTTTGGCGGTGGCAGCGGCTCCGTTACCGAGCTTGACCCCGTTGTGCCCGCGGGCAGCATCGACACTGCTGTTCCCGCAGGTGCAGTCCCTGCACCGGCTGCACTCGTAGAGCCCCAAGTGGCGCCGGAGCCCGTCCCGGAAGCCGCTCCTGCACCTCGTCCTGCACCCGTGACGCGTCCAAGTCCAAGTCCAGCGCCACGCCCCGCCCCGACCACACGTCCCAGTCCCGCTCCCAGCTTGGTCAGGCCAAGTCCAAGACCCGCTCCAGCGCCAGCCCCGGTCGTAGAGCCGGAGCCCGCGTTTGCCGGCCCTGTCACAGTGGTGTTCCGTTCACGCAGCCGCGCGACAATCGCTTGTGGTGATGGTCAGTCGGAAGTGGTGGATGGCTCACGGACCATGACATTCGACGGCGCTCTCATGCCCGTTTCCTGTGTCATTCAAGAGTCCGAGACCGGTCGTGCAGCCGTCTACATCCCGAACGGCGGCACGGTGGCGTGCTCAGGTCGCGGAAACGGCTTTGCCTGTAGTGGGCCCTAGCCAATGCGGGCGGTGATTCAGCGTGTGCAGAACGCCCAGGTTCATGTAGACGGAAAAGAGGTGGGCTCCTGCGGCAAGGGCTTGGTCATCTTGCTCGGTGTGGCCCCAGAGGACACGGACAGCCAAGTGACCTGGCTCGTGGACAAGATCTCTGGACTGCGCATCTTTGCAGACGACGACGGCAAGATGAACGATTCGATGCTGGATCAGCGACTCTCAGCACTCGTGGTGAGTCAGTTCACACTGTACGGCGACACACGCCGAGGCCGACGCCCAGGATTCTCCAGGGCCGCGCCACCTGCCATTGCAGAGCCGCTGTATGAGCGGTTCTGTGAAGTACTGGCCGCGAAAGGCGTAGCCGTGGGTCGAGGCGTCTTTGGCGCCGACATGGCCGTGTCTTTAGTGAACGACGGCCCTGTGACCCTGATTCTCGACACCCCGTAGCTAGCCGATTCGGTCGCCGTCTAGGTACCAGCCACCCGCCGGGAAGCGTGTGCGGTTCTCATTCCACCAAGAGCCCCAGCCACGAAGGTGTGACCGCTGGGCGCGCCAGGGGCCTTCGGCGTCGAACGGCAGGCGCGCTCCTGTCGTAATGACCAGCTCGTCGTAGGCGGTACGCCGCGTCCACGGCAGGTCATTGTCCATACGCGTCAGCAACAAGCTGCCGTCCATCGGCCGACCCGAACGGTGACGCAGTCCTTCACGGAACTGGTCCGCATGGGTCTGCCACCACTGCGCCCAGCGATTGCGGGCGCCTGGGTCATCCAAGTCTTCTACGTGACCAGTGAGGATGGTGAGTGCGTCGTTGGCGACCTCGGACACCGCACGGGGCCGACCGCTCAAGGCGCCAAGCAGGACAGGCACCGCACGGGGGTCCCCCATCAGTCCCAGCCCTTGAAGCGCTCCCAAGCCCGTCGCATCGTTCTCTTGAGCGACGTTGCGCAGGAGCAGCAAGTAGCTAGGCCCGCCGTAGCGCCCTACGATTTCACCGGGTGAACCCGTCATGTCTGCACGGTCACCTGAGAGAGCGCGCCCGTGAAAGTCGATTCCGCGACGGTCCCCGAGCATCAACAGCGACAGCGCGGCTGGCTCGGCCAATGCGGGCTCATCCAGGGCGCTCGCCAGGGCATCCACCACAGAGCGTTCGCCAATGCGACCCAGTGCCGTGACCGCAGCCTTGCGAATTACGGGGTGAGCCGTAGCGCCAATGAGCTTGGTGAGAACCTCAACAGCCGCTGTTTCACGGCGTAGGCCCAAGATCTCAGCAGCTTCCGCCACCGACTGAGCCGGGTGCTTTGGGTGCTCTTCGACGACCACCAACAAGCGGTCGACCAAGGCCATGTTCGGCGACCGCGCAATGGCCCCCTGAAGAGACCGATGCGCGGGCCCCTCAACAAAGCGCGCCATCAGCTGGTCCAACAAGACCCGAGCGGCTTCGTACGAGCGATGTGCGCTGAGCAGGTCAGCAGCGGCAACGTAGCGCATGACTGGCGGGTCGAGGGTGCGTGCGCGTCCGCTGCGCATGGCACGAACACAGGCGTCCATCTCACGCGCAATCGCGCCGACGACTCCGGGCCCACAGGCAGCGAGTGCGGTCCGGTGAGCACCAAGACGACGTTCCGGACGCTCAGCATCCGCACGGGTCCATGGTGGCCGGTTGCGCTGGGCATCATGACGTGAACGTGCATGCCGGGTGGCACGCTCGAGGTGCCACGCCAGGTTGTGCCCGGGAATCCCCATTGCCACGTCAACGGCAGCCATGCCAGACGCCAAGTCGGCGGTGGCAAAACGGTCTCGCGCAGCCTGAAGAAGCTGAGCATCTTTGCTGTGCAGACGGGACAGGCGAACCAAGGTCCACGCCTCTCGCAGCGGTAGTTCGGCGCCTACGAACAGGTCCAGGGCCTGACGGTAGTGCTCGTGTGCGGCATCTGGGTCAGTCGGTAGAATGTGGTCACCAAGACGCAGGTGCAAGCGTCCCTTGATCTCTGGATTCGGCCGCGCCTCCAAGATGGCCTTGCGCCACAAGTCCGCAGCCTCGTTGCCGTGCCCACCAAGCCGGCGCACTTCGCCTTCCGCCAGCAAACGCACCGCATCAAACCGTGTGCCAAACGCCTCAACCAAGACATGGACGCGTTCGAGCCAGCGGCGTGCCACGTCTTCGCGCTCGGTACGGACAGCGCGTTCGGTCGCGAGCAGCGCATGTTCAATGGCATCTGTGCGGTCCAGTCCAGCCGCCTGTGCTTCCGCGAGCAGCTCTTCGGCCCACGGCTCATGGCGAACGGTCGCAATGCCTGCGGTGAGAAGCAAGGCGCGTCCACGCAACGTCTCCGGTCCCTCTGCAATCACGCGACGAAGCAAGGCTTCTGCCTCATCATGATTGCCAAGGTCCATCTCCAAGCGCGCCACTTCAAGGTGGGTCTTCCACGCCGGGTCGCTCCAAGTGAACAGCGGCTGACGACTCAGCAGTCCGCGGTAGGCATCCCGCGCAGCAGCGCGTCGCCCACGCTTGAGCTGCGCCTTGGCCAAGTGGTGAACCACCGCTTCCACCAGCATCGCACCTTCATGGGTCGTGACGTCTTTGACGCGGTCCCCGAGGAATCGCTCGAGCTCACGGACCCAGGCTTCGGGCTCCTTGTAAGCGTCTGCGAGGGGGGACAGAATGTCTGCGTCCAAGCATGGGGCACCTGGCCAAGCCAGAGGCAGGGAGCACCGACGAAACGCTTCCCGCCATGCGAGTCGTGCTGCACTTCGGTCGGACCCAATCAGAGCGTCGCCCAGTAAGTGCCAAGCCCCCACCTGGGAGTCGTCGTGGTCAAGCGCCTTCTGCAGCAGCGGGACCGCTTCATCCGGGCGCCCGGTTCGTAGTGCACGCTCACCGGCACGCATCAGCTGGAACACGTCTTCGTCATCCGCCGCAAACGACAGCAGCTCCCGGTCGCGCTCAGTGGTGACACGGGTGTCGAGAATGTCGACCGTCGCCGCAAACCATCCGGCAAAGCTTGTGTGTAGCGGCGTGAGACGCTTTCCATCCCACGTGCCTAGGACCATGTTTCCGTTGGCTTCGCGAGTGAAAGCTGCCGGCATGGGGCCGTCCGCAAACAGCACGATGTTGCGATGCGACTCGGACGCCGGAGCAATGTCAGCCACGCTGCGAATGCGCAAGGCACCACGAAACAGACTGGCGCCATTGTGAACAAGCAAGAACGAGCGCAAACCCGACGGCAGGCATTGTCCTAGGTGCGCTTCGAGCACACCGACCGACTCAGCAGGGGCGGCGTTCGAGAGTTGATGCACGTCACGACGGTACTTCGCGACGACCCGCTGGAGCGGGGCGAGGGCAGCTTCGGGGGGCATAGCAGGACCAGGGGCGGTGGCCGCAACGGAAGTGCAGCCGGGGGGACCGCCACTATAGCAAGGTTCGGGGGGGTTCGGCCAGTTGGGTGACTTGGAGGACGATGCCCCGACACGTTTCGCCCCAAAGTGCGGCTCGATTCAATGAAGAAGTGCGCCTGTCGTACCGGTCCCGTCTGGCGTTCACAATGCCGTGCCAGAGGTCCAACGCTGACGATGCGAGCACCATGAGTAGGAGCGGACTCTCTCGACCGACAGCGGCACCACCCGACGTGCTCAGCAAGTGCCAGCCCAACGACCCTCCATCGGTTGCGAATACTGCGCAAACCCCGATGCTACGGGCTTGTACGGACGGCACTCTACCCGGGTAGAACACCTCACCAGCCGTTCCTTGACGTGCCTGGAAGGTCCTCTATAATCGGGCCAACTCTGGGGAGATCTTATGTCATTGGTCCTGCTGTCACTCATTGCATCCATCGCAGCCGCAGCCGATTCGGACGGTGACGGGTGTGAAGACTCCTACTTTGACGCCAACGGCGCCTGCGTTTCTCTCACTGCAACGGTCGGAGCTGGAGCGACTCTGGCGACGGATGTCGTGGTTGGCGACTACGCGAGCATTGGGGCGGACACCGCTCTGGGTGCGACAGTCTACGTTGGCAGCCGAGCCACCCTGGTCGGCCGGGTCAGCGAGGCCACCGCCCGTCCGGTCGGTAGCGGAACCGTCATCGGTCGCCAGACCTTCATCGATGCAGACCATGACATTGGGGTGGACAACGCCATTGGTCGTTCCGTCACTGCTGGGGAACGCCTACTGACGGAGGCCAATGTCTCCATCGGCTACGCGTCTACCCTCGGTGATGACGTCGTCATCAGCTCGGGTGCCGTCATCGGAAACTTGGCGGGCGTTGGCGACAAGAACACGGTCGATGCCAGTGCGGTGGTCGGTCGCGGAACCACCATTCTCAACTCAACCACCGCCGGACTCATCGGCGGTAACATTGGCCCAGACGTCACCATTGGCGGGGACAACGACATTGACCCCTCGGCGCGTATTCGCAAGGGTGCCGTCCTGGGAAGTGATGTCACCGTACTAGACGGTGCGCGCATTGCCCGACGCGCCATCATTGGAGACGGCGCCACCATCGGCGCCAATGCGCGTATTGGAATGGGCGCAGAGGTCGCGGCATCCACTATTATCGACCCTGGAACCGTGGTTCCCAGGGGTGAGTACGTAGGCGACCCGCCCTGCTCAAACCTAGATCCCATGATCATCACTGCGGTCCAGAAGACCGTTGTGACCGTGCCAACAGGCTGCGGGAGCGTAACCATTAAGGCGTGGGCCGGTGGCGGGGCTGCCGCCAGCTCCGGATCCGTAGCGACTGGCGGTTCCGGCGGCTTCGTCGAGGCCACGTACAGTGTGCTTGAGAATGCGCAGCTCAATGTCTACGTTGGCGGAAGCGGTGACGGCGGCTACGATTCCGGCAACACCGGCGGCGGGTTTGGCGGTGGCGGCGGCGGCGCCCATATCGGCGGAAGCGGTGGAGGCCGCAGCGTCGTCGCGCTCGCAACCGACGCGGCAGACCCGCTCGTAGTTGCCGGTGGCGGTGGTGGTGGAGGCCACTCTGGCTGTAGGGGTGGTGGCGGTGGCGGGGGTCCATCGACAGGCGACGGTCAGACCGGCAGCTGCGGCGCCGGACACCCCGGTGGGTATGCCGATGGTACCGGCGGCCAGCGACAAACCGGTGCCAGCTACATTGGCGGCGGCGGAGGTAGCTGGGGTGGCGGCGTGGCCGACGCGGGCGGTCGAGGCTCATCCAGCATCGGTGGCAGCGGTGGAACCCCCTCAAGTCAGGGAGCCACAGGAAGTAACGGATTTGGCGGCGGACATGGCGCCGACTACGGTGGCGGTGGCGGCGGTGGTGACAGCAGCGGCAGTCTTAACACTGCAGGCCTCGGCCCCGGGGGCGGCCAGATCACCGCCAATGGCTCCTACTTCGGCGGTGGTGGTGGGTCTGCCGGCGGCGGTGGTGGTGGCTCTGTACACGCCGGAGGCGGCGGCGGAGGCTACGGTGGTGGTGCAGGCGGTGGCTATTCCAGCCATAGCGGCGGAGGCGGGGGCTCTTCCTACAGTCGCGCGACCGATCGGATTGGCTCCGCAAGTCTGTTGGGCGCCAGCTACAGCACCACTCCCAATACGTCAGACTCCTTCTACGTCAGCCCGACTGGACAGGGCGGCGCTGGAGCCAGCGACCCCGGAGACTCCGGCCGAGTTGTGCTCATCTTCGGCGAGTAGTAGCGACACGGAACCCGTCGGCCGTGTTGCACGGCCGATGGAGCAACCGCCCCCATCGAGAGCAATGGGAATCACGGTCTCCGAGACAAGTACGGTACATCTTCATCGTGCGATTAGGCCAGTCGCTCGCCACCAAACTGGGCCTTTCTCGCCAGCTGCACATCGAGTACCATGACCGGACCGAAAGGAGTCGGCCATGAAGTGGTTTGCGCTATCCCTCGTTTTCCTGAACTTCTGCGGACCCCAGTCTCGCCGCGTGGACTGCAGCCAGGCGGACAGCTGTGCGGACATCGCGTGCAACTGCCTCGAAGACTGCGACAACGGCATCGATGACGACGCGGACGGGTTCATCGACTGTGACGACAACTCCTGCGAGGCTGAGTGTGTCGAGGTCTGTGATGACAACGCAGACAACGACCAAGACCGCCTCGTTGACTGCGAAGACGATGACTGCTTTGGCCCCAGTTGCACCGAGGTCTGCGACGACGGTGCCGACAATGATGATGACGGCGATGTGGACTGCGAAGACGCCGACTGCTTCGGTACATCCTGTGAAGAAGTCTGCGACGACGGGGAAGACAACGACGACGACGGTTTCACAGACTGTGCCGACCCCGACTGTTTTGGTGAGCTGTGCGCAGAGGACTGCACCGACGGCCAAGACAACGATGCCAACGGCCTCGCCGACTGCTTTGACCCGTCCTGCTACAGCACCAACTGCGAAGAAGTGTGCTCGGACGGCGGTGACAACGACATGGACGGACTCACCGACTGCGAGGACGACGATTGCCCCGCTTGTGCTGAGGTGTGCGGAGATGGCGTCGACAACGACCGTGACGAGCTCGTGGACTGCCAAGACTCCGACTGTCCCACTTGTGTAGAGATCTGTGGAGATGGCATCGACAACGACGGCAACAGCCTGACCGACTGCCAAGACGACGCCTGTTCCTGTGACGAAGACTGTGAGTCCGACGTCGACAATGACGGAGACGGCCTCGTGGGCTGCGCAGACCCTGACTGCTTTGACGACGCCTGTGCCGAGGACTGCGGAGACGGCCTCGACAACGACCTGGACCTCGTCGCCGACTGCTGGGACACCGACTGTTTTGGCTCCGACTGCGCTGAGATCTGCGTAGATGGCCGCGACAACGACCTAGACGGAGACGCGGACTGCGCCGACTCCGACTGTGCAGACCTGCCGGGCTGCGCCGAGATCTGTGACGACGGAATCGACAACGACGCGGACGGACGCGGCGATTGCCTGGACGACGACTGTGCAAGCGTGTGCATTGAAGTGTGCGACGACGGGGAAGACAACAACGCGAACGGTCTCATTGACTGCGAAGAGGCGAGCTGTGCCGATGTCTGCATCGAGGACTGTGCAGATGGCGACGATAACGACGGAGACGGCGCTATCGACTGCGCCGATGATGACTGCCTGATCCCCGAGTGTGCCGCACAGCAGACCCGCGCGCGCGTCACCGGAGGCAGTGGACAGCTGGCTCGCAACAACTGGTGGGTCAGCGTTGTCCGCCCCAGCAGCAGCACGTCGTACGCATCGGGCTCCGTCGGCTGCGGCGAGTACCCCAACAACTCCCACGAGCTGTGGCGAGACGACATTACCGGCGTCATCAGCGGAGAGGTGGAAGCGACCACTGTCTCGGGCGCTGTCGAGACCTGCACGTGGCGGGCGCAGATCGACTTTGCTGGGCGTCACGACCTCAATGAAGACGTGCAGTTCGACAGTGTAGAGGTAGACAGCGCAGCGAGATGCGGCATCATCGGCACCAGCTTCCTACCCCGTCAGCTACGGGCCTACAGCTCCGACCGAATCAACCTCCCCGGCTCCGGCTCCGGCTACACGAACTGGATGGTCTTCGACTACGGCAGCCAGCTTCCCCGAACACCCGCGTCAAACAGCACTCGCACCCAGACGTACATCAACGGCTGCGTGCTCTCAGTAGACGCGAGTCGCGGTGAGCGACGCATCTGGCCAGTAGACTTCAATCCCGCCTACAGCGGCGCCTACACCCACAGCGACTAGCGGCTCTTCCGCCCAGTGGGCGCAGTCATCCACAGACTCGTAGCGGGCGAAGTCATCCGCCTACGCGCAGCGAGCATGCTCATGAGAGGGCGCCGCCCAGACCAGAGGGTCTAGTGGCGGACGAACACCGGCTTCCACTTCCAGTGAACGCCAACCGAACCGAGTGGGCCGCGCCAAAGGCGCAACACCACGAACTCGAGCCTGAAGGGACTTCCACCCCTTAGCTGTTGACTCCAACTGTGCGTCGGTCCAGGGAAGTACGGCCACACCTAAGGTAGTAGCAACCAAACTCACAAGGCAAAATAGCACGGTCATCGATGTCATAAGAGTCCTCCTGGCGGGGGCGACATGTGCAGCTTACTGTACAGCCGTTCAGTGGTCAAGTGTTCACTGTTCATATGTTCAGGCGTTCTCGCTCTTTCGTCCTGTCTCGGGTAGTGTGACTCGTGGACGTACCAGAAACTGTCCGCCTTCACTTGCACTGCTATTTTTTCCTCCCTCGCTCCTGCCGGAGACCGGTCATGCCGCCACTCAATAAAGCCCAGAAGCTCGTCAAGATTCTGGAGTTGATGACCCGCAGAGGCGGCATTCGCGCCAGTGAGTTGATGGAGCGCTTCGACTTAGATGCACGCACGCTGCGTCGCTACTTGTCCGACCTCAAAGAGCTCGACCTGCCCCTGTTGGATGACGGCCGGGGAGACGAGCGCACGGTAGCCATTGATGCCCGCTGGCGCCGATCCGGTGTTCAGCTGACGCTGACCGAGGTCCTGTCGCTGCACTTTGGGCGCAAGCTGTTCAACTTCCTCGAAGGCACGCCGTTCGCCGAAGACATGGATGGCGCTATCGAGCGGCTTGCCCCTGCAATCACTCGGACCCACGCCGACATTGCAAAGGAGCTCGACAAGAAGTTCCTAGCCGTGCCCGAGAGCCACAAAGACTACCGAGAGCACGCAGATGTCATCGACGACGTCATCACATCTCTGGTCTACAACAACCCGCTGGAAGCCCGATATCGCAAGATCAACGGTGCTCCATCTCGTTACCGCTTGCACCCGTTCACCTTGGCCACGTTCCGCCAGGGTCTGTACTTGTTCGCCCTAGATACGGCAGTGAACCAGGTGAAGTCTTTCGCCATTGAGCGCTTCATCGATGTACAGCGCATCTCGTCCGAGAAGTTCGACTACCCGCACACCTGGAATCCAGAGGTCCACCTGGCATCCGCCTTCGGCATCATTGGCTCGACCCCAGTAGACGTTCGCATTGCGTTCTCAGACCGTGTTGCGGCCTACATTCGTGAGCGCACCTGGCACCCCACTCAGACCTGCCACACACGCGGAGATGGCCGCATGGAGCTGCGCTTGTCGGTCGGCAACACCGTGGAGCTACGGACGTGGATTCTAAGCTTTGGAGACGACTCCCAGGTCGTTCACCCGCCAGAACTTGTGAGCGACATTGCCGAGAGTCTAAAGCGGGCCTCTGCTCGCTATGAAGCGGCAGCAGTCGGATGAAGAACCCGGCAATCTGGCCGCAAGACTGCGCTACGGACGACCCCTTCGACACCGCCACGGCGCTCTCCAGAGCGGCCGAGCACGGCATTGATGCACCAACCTTCACGGTACTGTTGACCCGACTGCTCACCGGCGACCAGGCCGCCGCAGAGCGCTTGGGCGTTCACCGTCCCCTCACCCATGACCTTGATCAGCCGCGCATCACTGACAACTTGGCCACCGTTGCCGAGTGCGCCCAGCTGGCGACCGACATGGCGCCGCATCTCGGTGGCGAGGGTGTGGCTCGGCTGCTGGGGAATGCCTGGCTAGAGCTCAACGGCCACAACCGCCGCGACCACTATGCGCTGATGACCGCCATCGCTGCGGCCGGCTTCATCCCCGAAGAAGACGACAAGCACATGCGCTCGCCGTTCATCCAGTGGACCCGGCGCAAGCCCATCGCCAGCGTGGAGGAGAGGCACCGCTTTCGCGCCGTAGACCGAGAACCCCACCGTCTGTGTCGCATCGTCAGTCGCGGCCCACAGTGGACCTTTGAAGACGTCCTAGACGGCCAGGTCATCACCGCAGACCCAACCCCCCTCGCCTACTTATTGTGCGACGACGGTCCCGCTGCCCTGACCCGCATCGCCCACACGACGGCCGGCCGAGTGGCGACCGTTGGCTGGGTCTTGCCCACCCTGCCAAATGTCGAAGAACTACGTCAGTGGAGGCTTCGTAGAGTGTGGCTGCACCGTCTGGTCGGACGCCGCGCCACCGTTGAGCAGGTCATGAAGGACAGCCCGTGGGTACGCGAGGTCATCCGGGCGGCGACCGAGGTCTTACAGAGCGGACAGTAGCGGTGACAGGTCAGCGCCGAGGGGCTCGACCGCCAGACACCCTGTACCCAGTCGTGCACAGCTGCTTACGAGTCCCGACGGCGTGCACTCGCGGTAGGGGCATTGCCCAGTACGCGAGCGATGCCATCGTGCAAAGGCAGATGCCTACAAGGGCTCTAGCGCGCCTTCGGCGAGTGCCTGTTCCCATTGCGCGCCCTCGTGAGCGACTAGCAACCGCAACTCGGGATGGGCTTGGTGGATGTCGTGCAAGAACCGCACGTTGCGTGCATCCGCTTCGGCGTCCTCACCCCCAACCAACATCGGTAGCCACGGCTTGGGAGCGAGATTGGTAATGGCGGCCATGCTCCAGACGCTGTCGCCGACCAACAACCACTCGGTTCCGCTCGCTTGGCGAATGTACACCCACAAGCTGCCCGTAGTGTGACCCGGAGCGGGAATGAGGACCACGCCAGGTGCTAGGCGGTACATCGCGCCAAGGTCCAGTGGCTCGACCTCTCGGGTCAGCTGTTCGTTCGAGACCGTCATCATCCCGGTCCCGTCCAACTGGCCTGGGGGCATGCGCACTTTGTCGACCAACACGTCCAGGTGGGGGGAGCGCGCCAATCCACACAGATGGTCGAAGTGCTCGTGAGTGGCCACGATGTGGTCGGCGCGCAGCATGGCTTGTTGCATGCGCTCGTAGGCGTCAGCGTCGAACGTATGGACTGGGAGGAACTCTTCGGCACAGGTGTCGTCGGTGGCCGGCTCAATCAGCACGCTCGAGCCCTCCGGCCAGACCAACTCAAGGGCGTACACCGGCATCGCTTGCTGTTCCCAGGGCAAGCCCACGCTCAACAGCCCCTGCCACTGAAGTCCTGCAACCACCTCAACTGCGCGCAGCTCGCTTGGGCCGCCGGTTCCAGCCAGGGTCCGGGCGTGCTCGAGGTCGAAGGCGGGCTCCACTTGGTCGGGAATGCTCGGCCCGCTGAGGACCAAGCCACCGCACCAGCCGGCTGCGACAACAGGACCTACCGCCAAGAGTCCGAAAACATGGCGGTACCGACGTCCAGTGCGGGTGCCCGGTTGCCCGGGGTGTGCAGGTGCGCCCCCGGCGGTGACCCAAAGTCCTGCGGCAAGGCCGACCATCAAGGTGGCTACCGCCCACATACCCAGCGGTTCGGCCATGCCGTAGATGGGTACCGCTGCGAGCGACACGTTGAAAGCGGCGTGGGTCAGCGACACGATGAACACGCTGCGCCCGGCTCGTTCGTACATCCACACCATCAAGAAGCGCAGAGCGACCACCGTGGTGGCTTGCGCCAGGATGGCGGCCGGTCCTGGGAATGTGACGACATAGAACGGCAGGTGCCATGCGACCCACAGCAGCGCCAGCAGGACAGTGCCACCGGTTCGACCCCACCGAGCCGTCATTGGCTCGTAGGCCACGCCCATCCATCCGAGCTCCTCGCCAATCGCTGCGAAGAGGAAGCTGACGGCTAACAGCGGCAACATAAAGACCGCAGCTCGCCCGTCTGCGATGGGGACACCGACCGCCCACAACAACAACATGGCAATCACTAGGACGGCCGGAACCAATACCGTGGCGGAAAGGAACCACCCGCGGTGTGGCAGGACTGTCCAATCCACGGCGCGGCGAAGTAGGCGACCTCGCTGGCCGCGCGGCGTGACGGCGAGTGCGGCGAGCAACGGCGGCAGTGGGCTTGCCGTGACCAAAGGGAGCGCGATGTCCGCTGAAAGCGCACCTAGTCCAATGAGAAGGAAGCAGAAATACAACGGAAGACTGAACAATAGCGTCATCGCAAAGAAACGGCCTGCGACCGAAAGACGAGCGTGGACCACGGGAACTCCAATGGATGACTAGTGGATAGTTTAAGTATCCACTTTTAGATAGTTATACTATCCGTACAAGTCGCGCAAGGGGGGTGCCTATGAAAGTCAGCCAGTTGGCGGAGCGGTCCGGAGTGCCCATCTCAACCATCAAGTTCTACATTCGCGAGGGGTTGCTCCCCCGAGGAGAACGGACGACGGCATCCAACCAAGTCGTCTACGAAACGCTCCACCTAGAGAGGCTCATGCTCATCGGCGCGCTCAAGGACGTGGCTGGGTTGGGCACGGACACACTGCGGTCGGTCTTCGCCGCCTTGCAGCCCTTGGGAGAGTCCGACGCCGACCCCATCAACCAAGCGCTTGTAGCGGTGTACCCAAAGCCGACCGAAGTATCCGTTGAGATGCAGCCGGTGCACGACGAGGTCCGAGCCTTCCTGCGGAGCCTCCCGTGGACCACTGAGGACGAGCGCTACTTCTGGGTGGACGAGATTGCAGGTCCATTAGTGCAAATTCGTCGCCATCTCGACCCGGATTTCGGCGCGGATCAGCTGCGCCAGCTCGCGGACTGGGTGTGGAAGCTGTCTGAGGTGGAGTTCAAGCTCGCGCCGGGTGACCCCATTCCGGCCATGGGCGACGATATGACCTTTACGGTCAAGCGCTCCGTACTTGGGATTCTTCTATTCGAGCCCGTGCTGCTCGCATTGCGTCGCTGCGCCAACGCCGCTCGCGGCCGACGCATGGTGTTGGGCATGCCCCTGCCCGACACCTACACTCAGGAGCCGAGCGAGCTTTGAGGAGCCCAGTTGTCGCACGACTGAGCCTGTCTGCGGGTCGTCGGGTGAGTGTTGACCGGTCGCTGCACACGCTTACGCACGGTGGGCCTCGGACAGTACGCCATCTACGACGCAACCGGAATGCAAGTCATCCGTGAGGCGGTTCGACAGGTCGAAGGTGTCGCCCGGTGAGAGGCGACAGACCCGGAAGTTTCGGCAGCTCCGCTGCTTGTCGCGCCCGCGTTCGAGTCCCTCTACTTGGGCCATCCTCGGTGCTCTTTGTAGGCGTCACCACCCGTACGACACCACGAGCCGGGACAGGCAGATGACAGAATGACAAGGACATGTCAACCGCGGTCACGCGCACGACAGCCCGTCCATGACACCCGCTCGGACCACCAACAAAACTCCACAATGGATTGGCACGCGGATTGAACTGCACTGGACGAACCCCAGTCCGGAGCCGTCATGCGCATCCTCCTCTTGTCCTTCGTCCTCGCCCTTCCCCTCGCCTCATTGGCCTCGGCAAGCGACCTGCCCCAAGACACTCCAGGAGGCGTCTTGGCCCAGAGAACCATTGGGCTCGGAATCGGCCAGGACCTCCGATACGTGGGGCTTGGTGACGGTGCCTCGCTGGTCGACGAGACAAGCCTACGCTGGCAAGCCTCTCGGCGTTTCGCTCTCGAGCCCAACGTGCGATTCGGAGCCAGCAACAGTGAGAATCAGCAGAGCAGTTCGCAGAACCAGGCCGCCTACCTGGGCACACGTCTTCGCGTCACAGCCGCATCATCCGACAAGATGCACTTGGTCGGCCTTCTCGGGTTCTCCGGCTCCCTCTCCCGAACCAAGAACACGGCCTTCGGAGAAGAAGAGCAGTACGACTACGTGTTCGCGTCGGTCAGCTCAGGACTAGGTATCGAGTACGCTCCCAAGCGGTGGTGGGGCTTGGGTGTCGACTACCGCGTTGCCCTCGCTGAAGGAAGCCGATTTAGCGTCCCCACAGACACGAACCAGGACCCACAGACGGACTGGCGATTCGGACCGACCGATTCAGGCCGCCTCGTGGCCACAGCACACGTGTACTTCTAGCGCGATACTAGCTCCGGCATGCACTACCGGGTCGAGCACACCATCCCCTGGCCTATAGACGAGGTCTCTGACGTCATGCTGCACCGCATGAAGCGTCTCGCGGCCTACCTGCATGGCGTCGATTCTGTCGAGCAGCTCGCGTCTGCACCCACCGTTCGACGGCACCGCTGGAGTCTGGAGCGCAGCGCCTTTCCGCCGGGTATCAGCGGTCTCATTTCCGACGAGGCCCTGGGGTTCATTGACGAGCTCATCTGGACAGGACATCGCGCCACATTCGCGGTGACGCCGCTGGTCCACCCCGAGGCCGTCTCGTTCACGGGTTGGGTCCAGCTGCACAACGACGGGTGGGACACTCAGGTCGAGGTCGAAGGTGATTTTTCACTGACTGAAGCCGCCCGCGCGCGCATGCCAGAGATGTTGCGCAGCCGCGGACTCTCAACGCTTGAGAGCACGGTAGTTGGCCGAGTCCGCTCCCACGTAGGCATTGCGTGTCACGCGGTCGACCGCCTGTTGAACGACGAGACGTAGCCGACGGCTAGACGGAGGCGTCCAAGGGTCCTTCTACACGTTGGGCTACTGATTGCAGACGAAGCCGGGGTAGTTCGTATGTCCACAGCCGTTAGTACAGCCATTGCTGACCACACCCGGACTGCAGTGGGATGGGTACATACGAGCCGAGCTACTGCACTGGTCCGAGCCGTACGGGGCCGAGTAGCTGCTGTAGCCAAACTCCTGACAGATGGCGGTGAGGTAGCTGGTGTTGCCGTAGGCCACCTCGATGTACTGAATGCTGGGGGAGCTGACGCCGAGCGAACCGAGGCAGGAGTTGAGCTCCGCCACGGAAATGGACCCGATAGCCCCACCGTCGAGGCCGCAACAACCTCCTGCACACGACAGGCACTCCCCGTCATGGCAGGTCAAGCCATCCGCACACTGGTCGCCGGCGTACCCACAGTCGTTGCCGCAGTCATCCGCGACAGAGTCCCCGCATGTGATGGCCGATGCGGGGTCACACTGCGCAGAATTGGCCCCTGAACCTGCATAGCCGCAGTCATTGCCGCACGAGTCCGCAATCGCCTCTCCGCACTCCACCGAGCTTCCGAGCGTACATTCGCTCTGGTCAATGCCCGTTCCCACACCCGTACAGGTCTCGCCACAGCCGGTCGTAGCCGTGTCTCCACAGGCCACTTCATCAAGCGGAAGACAGCTGTCCGAGCAGGCATTGACCCGAAGAAACTCCGTGCCGTCACAGATTCGAACGTCACTTGTGACGGTGTCAAAGTACAGCCGACCGGTCGATGAACCGTCACACTCGGGAGCGACCGTCGCAATGGCCTCAGTCATTCGCGCGAAGGGTACGGACGACAGCGGCTGCCTTCCGCCAATGGGCGCGCCACTATCAACGCGGGTCTCAATCCACGCTGAGTTCGACAGGGCATCCAGGTCCAACGGATTGCCAGGGGTCATGCCCAGGCGAACGGCGAAGATGCCGTCACTTAGGGTGAGATCGACGGAATCAGACCACTCGGGACTACCGCCCGTCTCGGACGCGTACAGCCGAAATGTGAACTCGTGAACGCCGTTGACGGCACCGCCATCTACGTCGGCAATGCGGCCTTGAAAGTTGACTTCACTAGGCGCAGCCAGTGCAGTAGACAACGCGGCCAACAAAAATCCGAGCATGTTCACTCTCCCTCAAAGACCACCAGTCTACGTCATGCGCCCAAACAGACAACCCCCTTCACAGGACGGGAGTCCAGGTCGTGGAGTGCGCAGCAAGCCGAAGGTGAACCTTCAAGACAGCGCTTCGAGAGTGATCAACAATAGGCACGCCCGACGGAGACCTCCCATGCTCACTTGGATGCTCACCCTTGCCCTCGCCGCCGACGTCGTCCCATACGACGCCCGCCTGACGCAGATGGACTACCCGCACCCCGTCGCCATGACTGCGGTGACCATGCAGGGTCAGGACCTACAGATGGCCTACATGGACGTGGCGCCGACCAACGCTGCAAGCGGGCAGACCGTCCTGCTTCTGCACGGAAAGAACTTCTCCGGGGCCTACTGGGAGGCCACCATCACGGCACTCACTGCCGCCGGGCATCGCGTCATTGTTCCGGACCAAATAGGCTTCGGAAAGTCGAGCAAGCCCACAAACGTCCAGTACAGCTTCCATGAGCTTGTTCGCCACACGACCGCCCTGCTCGACCAGCTCGACGTGGGTCCCGTCACGGTGGTCGGACACTCAATGGGCGGAATGCTGGCCAGTCGGTTCGCCATCAACCACCCCGAGCGCACAGCCAAGCTGGTCCTGCTCAACCCCATTGGTCTTGAAGACTACCAACGGTTCGCCCCCTACAAGACGGTGGACGACTGGCACGAGGCGGAACGTGGCAAGACGCCCGAGCGAATTCGCGCGTACATGCAGGAGAGCTACTTCGACGGTCAATGGACCCCTGCGTATGACGCACTCGTGGCGTTACAGGCGGGCTTCGTCACCGGACCTGACGCCGACCAGCTCGCCCGCATCTCCGCCTTGACCTACGACATGATCTACACCCAGCCAGTGGCCTACGAGTGGGACCGCATCACCAGTCCAACCCTGTTGGTGATTGGCGAGCGCGACCGCACGGCACTGCTCAAAGGTGCAGTGACGGACGACGTCCGCGCGACAATGGGCCGCTACGACACTCTCGGTGAGCGCACCTCAGCGGCGATTGATGGGTCCATTCTCGTGGAGTTCCCGAGCACCGGCCACCTGCCGCAGTTCGAACGACGCGCCGACACCCATGCCGCGATGTTGGCGTTCATTACAGGCCTGCCCGTGGCTGGGACACACTCACCATGAAGCTGATGACGCTGGTGAGAATGGTCCTGCCGTTCGTCAATGGATGCAGCCTCTGCAATGCCATGCCGATCCCCGAAGACACTCCTCCCGAAAACGCGCAACAAACTACGGATTGCGCCGCGAACGAACGTGTTGTGGCGAAGGTACGCATTGACGAAGGCCGGCGCCTGCAAGCCGAAGATGTTCGGTGCCAGATGTTCCCGTCAAATCTCATTGCCGACTTCCAAGTCACCACGATGGCAGACGCGATTGGGACCATTGCGGTGCGTCCGATCTATGAGGGCTCCCCGGTTCGCACCTGCGACCTCATCCTGCCCACCAATGCGTGGTCCACTGGGCACAATCCCGACAATAGTGAGCGCGTTGAGGTCCGCGTCGTGGTCTCCACACCGAATGAGTGGTTGGTGCCTGGAGACCGTGTCGACCTGTGGCGAGTGGCACCCAGTCCGGGGCCGGCATGTGTGGTGGCCTCCAACATGTCCCTCACCCAGGTGTCCGAAACGGACGACGGCTACCTGCTGGTCGCACAGACAGACCCAAAGACCGCACAAGCACTACGACAGTCGAGCGACGCCACGCTTCATCCGGCGTTGCGCGGAAAGCGGGACTACGGAACAACGCCGGAGGGAACGCTATGCGTTGGGCTGTAGGGGTACTGCTTGCCTCTTTGTCGTGGGACGCTGTCGCGGCCCCGTGCGGTCCAGGAGACGCCGAGGCACCCGTCATTGTAGCCATCGACTACATACCCGAGGGACATCTGGTCACCGAAGACGACCTGTACGCCGTCATGTGGCCCTGCTCGATGTACGGTTCTGGTTTCTTCAACAACCCGGCCCTTGCCGTCGGTCACCGCATCGAGGTCTTCGCGCACCAGGACACCGTACTCACCGTCAACCACTTCAAGGGCGACGGACGCTACACGATGTCTATGGAGCTGCCCAACAACGCTCGGGGGATGGAAGTCACCTTGTCGGCCGACTCCACCATCCCAGCCGCGGGAATCGATGTCGACATTGTGTCGCTGACACCCCAGGGCGAGCCGAAGTGCGCGCTACAGCGAGAGATCCGAGTTCTCCGGTCAGACCCGTCCGCCACTCCAGCGGTCCTCCTGCTGTCCGTCTGGCTGGAGCAGGTCCCACTGTTCATGGCGGACTACGGCAATCCCAAGGCGGTCGCACTGTATGAGGGTCAGACATCCACGCTGCCCTCAACTGTGCCGGACTGTACGCCCTAGAAGCTGCCTACAGCGTACCCATGGCCCGACGCAGCTCAATGGCCGCCAGGTCACGCGTCATGCGCTCTTGCAGGTCGCTCAAGCGTGTCTGACGTAGCAGAATGCGTGCTTGCTCGACGTCTAGCCACGTTGCTGTACCGGCAGACAACCCGGTCTCAGCAAGGCGCAGCGACTCGGTCGCTAGCTCTACTTCACGCTCGACCAGCTCGGCATTGTCTTGCGCGCGGTCAAAGGCTTCCCACGACACGCGAAGGTCTTCAGCGACCTCCATCTCAGCGCTCCGCAAGGCGAACTCGGCGGTGCGTCGCTGGCTGGCAGCTTCGCGGGTCTGGGCCAAGCGAAGTCCGCCGTCCCACAACGTCCACCGACCGGTCACGCCTGCCTGCCAGAAGGTGTTCTGACCGGCAAAGCCGGCAGCTTGCTGGTAGACGTAGCTGAAGTTCGCGTCGACCGTGGGCATCCAGCCCCACTTCTTCGAGTTCACTTGGTACTGAGCGACATCTACACGCAGACGAGCCGCTTGTAGGTCCAAGCGCTCGGACATCGCGAGTGTAGCGGCGTCATCTAGAGACGTTGGCGCCATGTCGAGAGTGGGCATCTCTAGCGAGACGTCCCGCTCCAGCCCCGTCAAGCGATGGAACGCCTCTTGGGCACGGACGAGCTGCTCGGCCGCAGAATCGACATCCCGACGAGCTTGGCTGGCACCGAGCTGAGCCTGGATGACACTGCGAAGTGGCTCCACACCGGCGTCTTTGCGACGCGTCGCCAAGACCAGCTGCGAATCGGCCAATAGCTTGGCTTCTTCGGCCAGCTCAAGCGCCTCACGGGCGGTGGCCAGTGCATAGAAGGACGACGCCACACCAGCGCGGACCTGCTGACCCACGCCCAGTTCGTCTGCCTCGGCAGCACGACGCATGCCGTACGCACCGCGAATGGCGGGAAGGGCCTCACCGTTGAACAGCGACTGGCTGAGCGTGATGTTGCCGGCCCACTGTGTCTTCTCCTGAATGACAATCTCGCCACCCACACCCGGAGGCAACACTTCAGCAGGAATGCCCTCGGTGGGGTCGAACTTGATCTCAAGCTCATTGATGGTGAGTCCAAGCTGACCGGTCAATCGCGGCTGAACCGCAGACCACGCCTGACCAACGACGGCGCGTGCCTGCTCGGTCTGTTCACCCACAATGGCCAGGTCCACGTTGTTGTCTTCGGCGGCCGCAAAGGCTTCTTCCAACGTGACGCCCTGCGCCGTGCTGGCTCCAACCCCGACAACAGCGCCGACGACAAGCAACTTGGCGAGCACTTCGCCCGTCGTCACAATCGACTGCTTGCGACCGAAGATGCTGTTCCACACTCGGCTACGCAGACGGCTGATGTCGTCCATGATGGTGTAGAGCGTAGGCACCATCACCAAGGTCAGCAGGGTGGCGAAGGCCAGTCCGAAGATGACCGCGATGGCCATGGGAGCCCACCACTGCTGGCTTGCCCCGCCAACCAAGAAGCGGAAGCGCGTGAAGTCCCAGCTGATGCCGACGGCCATGGGCACGAGTCCCAGAATGGTCGTTGCAGCGGTCAACATGACAGGACGGAAGCGAGTCATGCCGGCGCGAACCAGAGCCTTCTCCATGGGAACCCCCTCGCTACGCAGCTGCCCCACGTAGTCGAGCAGCACAATGGCGTTGTTCACCACAACACCGGCCAATGAGATGACGCCGATGCCCGTCATGATGATGCCAAAGGGCGTCTGCGTGATGATGAGGCCCCACAACACACCAATCATGGACAGGAACACTGTCGCAATGATGATGAACGGGGTCATCAGGCTGTCGAACTGGGCGACCAGAACCAGGATGATGAGGACCAATGCAATGAGAAGCGCCCGGGCCAAGAAGGCCATGGTCTCTTCTTGCTCGGCATTGGAGCCCACGAAGTCGAGGTGAAAGCCCTCTTCCTGAAGCGTGGGGATCAGCGCTGCGACCTGCTGTTGGATGTCGTACTCGGAGAATCCGTCGAGCACTTCACCGGTGATGGTCACGACCAAATCTTGGTCCACGTGACGAACCGAGCCCGTACCACCCGCCAAGCTGTAGCCAGCAACGGACGACAGCGGCACCGGGAAGGTGTCGGGCGATGTGTCGAGACGGCCAGCAATGCGCAGGGCAAGAACGCCTTGGATGTCTCCGCGGAATTCAGGTGCGAGCTGAACAACAATGTCGTACTCGTCTTCCCCATCGCGCAGCGTGGAGGCGGTAGCACCGGCGACTGCGGTACGAACCGTGTTTCCAATCTCACCGGTGCTCACACCAATGCGCTTGGCAGCACCGCGGTCTACGCGCAGCTGAAGCTCTGGACGTCCAACTCGGTAGTCGTCGGTCAGCTCGGTCGTGCCATCGATCTGGGCGAGCTCACGACGGACACGCTGGGCAAAGGCGCCCACCTCATGCACGTTGTCGCCAGACACCTGGACCTTGATGGGCTTTTCAACCGGCGGTCCCATCTCGCGCTTCTCAACGCTGATGGCAGCCCCCGGAATCTCGCGCATCTGGTCGCGAAGTCGAGCGATAGTCAGCTGGGTATTCTCAACGCGAACCTGCTCACCGGGAGCGGCTTGGTTGCGGTCTTTGAGGAAGTCGATGCTGATACGCGCCTGGTTGGGAGCGGCTTGCGTACCGGTCAAGTTGCTGCCGCCACCGGCAACACCAACCTCGGTCACGAAGACAGCGACGTTCTCTTCGGCGGCCAACACCGCTTCAATGCGCCGGGCAATGCGGTCGGTCGTCATGACGTCCGTGCCGTCCGGAGCGCGAACATTGATGGTCGCTTGGTCGGGGTCCGTCTCTGGGAAGAACTCCATACCCGCGCCCAGAACGGCGTAGGCACCAATGCTGAAGACGAACATCAGCGCCATGGCAACGGCCGCAAGGTAGCGATGTGCGACGCTGAAGCGCAGCAGGCCTCGGTAGGCCCCCATGATGCGGCCAACCTCGGCGTCATCGTCGTCTTCGTCCACAACCGCTCGGCCCGACTTCTTCATGAAGACAGCGGAGAACATGGGCAGGAAGAACACAGCGACGAACAGGGAGCACAGCAGAACAATGATGACGGTCTTGGGCAAGAAGCTCATGAACTCGCCCATGATTCCGCCCCAGAACACCAGAGGCAGGAATGCTGCAACAGTGGTCATGGTAGATGCGAACACGGCAATCGCGACTTCGCTGGCGCCCTTGGCAGCCGCTTCGCGCAGAGGCAGCCCTTCTTCGACGTGCCTATAGATATTCTCGACCACAACAATCGCGTTGTCGACCAACATCCCCAGAGCGAGGATGAGCGAGAACAACACCATCATGTTCAGGGTGAAGCCCAACAAGTCGAGCACCATCATGCTGATGAACAGCGAGAATGGAATCGCGAGCGCTACGAGCAGGCTGTTGCGCCCACCCATGAAGAAGAAGATGACGCCGACCACAAGAATCAAGGCGGTCATGATGTTGTTCTGTAGCGAAGCAACCTGGTCCCGAATGTAAAAGGACTCGTCGCTCAGCACGCGGTACTCAACACCCTGGGGCCAGCTCTCGCTCTGGGAGGCCACCAGCTCTTTGACGGTGTCGGCAATCTCAATGATGTTGCTACCGGGACGCTTGGTCACGGACAGCGACACACTCGACTCGCCATTCATCCGCGCCAGGCTGGTTCGGTCAGCAAACGTGTCTTGCACGCTAGCGACGTCGCGCACGAAGACCGGCCGGTCCCCTACCCGCTTGATGGGCACCGCTTCCAGGTCGCGTGGATTCTCAAAATCGCCCGGTGTACGCACCAAGAAAGTGCTCGAGCCGGCATCGACCTCGCCACCGGGGATGTTGACGTCTTCGTTGCCAATCGCAGCGATGACATCCGTGAACGACAATCCGTAGTGAGACAGACGCAAGGGGTCGACGTTGACCTGAATCTCGCGCTCTTGGCCACCCGACAGGTTGGCTTCAAGGACGCCCGGAATACGCTTGACTTCGTCTTCGAGACGCTCGCCAAGGCGCTTGAGCACCTCTTCATCCACCGGGCCGGCAATGTTGACCAGCATGATGGGGATGTCCGAGAAGTTGATCTCGGTAATTCCAGGCTCTTCCACGTCTTCGGGCAAGTCAGCCTTGGCGCGACTCACACGGTCACGCACGTTCGTCAGCGCTTCTTCAATGTTCACCGCAGGGTCGAACTCAATGCTGACAATGCTGACGCCTTCGGCAGACGTACTGGCGAGCTCCTTGATGTCTTGAAGCCCAGCCAGCTCATTCTCGAGCGGAATGGTGACGAGCTTCTCCACATCTTGTGGCGACACCCCAATGTAGGGAGTGGTGACCAGGACGATGGGAATGGTGATGTCCGGCGACGACTCACGCGGAAGCGTGACGTACGAAATCATGCCGAAAATCAACACCGCGAGAGCCACCACGAACACCGTGGTGGGGTGATTGACCAACCAACGAATCACAACTGGCCTCCAAACACGGCGCGGCCGCCCTCGCAGCACACGCCTTCACGCACAACCAACAGCTCGTCTCCATCTGCCAGCTCACGATGGCCATTCATGATGAGACGCTCTTCAACAGACAGTCCACCGAGCACGATGACTTGGTCGCGAATGACAGCACCAAGCTCCAAATCGCGCCATTGAGCAACATTGTCGACGTCCACAAACACGCCCGGTCCTTCCATCTTGGTGACAACCCAATCCTGGGGAATGACCAAGGCACCCTCGCCCACTTGGCTGCGAACGCGGACGGAGGCAATCATGCCGGGAAGCAGCACGCCTTCAGGGTTGTCGACCGAGACTTCCACCGGAAACGACCGTGTGCGGAGGTCGGCCGCGGGGCCAATGTGCTGGACGACGCCTTGGTAGATGGCGCCGGTTCCACTCGCGCTGACAGCGACCATGTCACCGACGCTCAGTGCCGAGCGGTCTCGGTCGGAGACGGTCAGATCAATCATCACCGGGTCGAGCTGGACCACGCGGACCAGCGGTGTTCCCGGTGCCGCAAACTCGCCAGGCTCAAGGTCGAGCTGGCCAATCGTTCCGGAGAACGGTGCCGTGACGTTGGCCTGCCGAAGCTGGGACATGACGCCGCGACGCTGCCCTTGAAGGACGGCAACCTGGGTCTCGGCCTGCTCCACCTGTTGGGGGGTGGCCAAGTCACCGAGCTGTCGCATGCGCTCGAGGTCGGAGGTTGCCAGGCGAAGCTGTGCCTCGACTTGGTCTCGCTGTGCAGCGTACGCTTCGCTGTCCACCTGAATGAGAATCTGTCCAGCCGTGACGGTGTCTCCTTCAGAGACGCGCACACGCTCGACGATACCGCCGAGCCCAGAGGCCAGCACAGCATCACGGCCGCCCATCACCTCACCCGGAAGGGTCAGGTCAATGTTGGCGTCGGTCTGGTTAATCTCCACAATCTCCACCCGCGTTGCGGTGGCGGAGGCGACGGAGGCAGGAACAGTAGACGGGTCGATACCGTCCGCGCCTGCTCCACATCCGACGCTCAACGCCAGCGTCATAAGTGGAAGTGAAATCAGTGCGAAACGGTGCATAGCGGCGGTCATCCGGAGACTCCCCGGTAGAAAAGGTCAAGGATACGAACGGCGTAGTCATCATCGGCTGGCAAGCCGTGGACCATGGCCATGGTGTGAAGGTCGACCATGCCGACGAAGCCGCGAACGGCGTAGTCGACGTCGATGTCTGTTCGGAGCTCACCAGAGGCAATGCCTTCTGCGAACAACGCACTCATATGAGCGATTTTGCGGAGGTGCATGGACATCAAGTCGATCTGTGGCTGCTTGCTGTCCGTTGGGTGCTGGCAGGTCCACATGAGACGGACGACGTCTTGGTTCTGAAGAGCGCCGTCTGCGTAGGAGCGAATGAAGCTGCGCAGGCGCTCGCGAACCGAGCCCTGACCGGTGAGCGAGCTGCGAATCAGGTCGTCAAGCCCGTCCATGTGCATGTTCACGAGCTCTACGAACAGCGCCTCTTTGTTGGCAAAGTAGTAGTACAGTGTGGGCTTCGTCACGCCCGCCGCTTCCACCACTTCACGCACCGAAGTCGAGCCAAAGCCCTTCTCAGCAAAGAGGGTGGTTGCGACGTCTAGAATGCGCTTCTTTACGTCTTTTTCGTCTGTTGTGCTCAACGGCACTCCACGAAGCGAGGCAGGGTTACCGACCGGTAGGTAGCCTCAGGTTACCGCCCGGTAAGTTGGTGCATCGGACCTGTCTAGGACAACAGATGTCTCGTCCTGTTACCGAACGGTAGGTTGGCCGGAACGCCGGTCACAATGTGCGGCTTAAGGAGTTGTCATGAGGGTCTCTTCCGTCCCCAGCATCGGGATCCTGCTCATCCTCAGTGCCTGTGGCTACGTCGTAGAGGTGCACGACCGCGGCGAAGTGTGCATAAACGACGACGAAATCCAGGTAAACCTGATGGAAGCCATCTGTGTGTCTCCGAGCTGTGACGTCTGGCTAGACGCACGCTGCTCGGCCACCATCGAGGGCGATGTATTGGTCATCTCCACCTACGCACAGGCACGAAAGCGCGACAAACCCAATGGGTGCGACGACAGCTGTGTTGGCAAGACCGTCGAGTGCGACCTACCCGACGGCGACTACAGCCGTGTGGAGCTAGGCGGGCAACCAGTGGACAGGCTGTGTGATGAGTAGCGCTGGAGCGATTCAGCCCACCCGCGCAACACCACCGTGGACAGTCCCTAGCTAAAGCCGAGCGCCAAACCGCCTTGGTAGACAGCCAGACTCGCCACGTACGCAAGCACCGTCATCCAGACGAACAGAAACGCAGGCCACCGCCAGGTCTTCGTCTCACGCTTCAACACTGCCAAGGTGCTCGTGCACTGCGCTCCCAACGCAATGAACACCATGACAGACAGGCCGACCAGCGGGCTCCAAACAGGCTTGCCGTCGGCTTTGATCTCCGCCTTCATGTGCTCGCGCAGTGTGACGTCCGCCTCGTCGACATCTCCACCGAGGGCGTAGACTTCGCCCAGAGTGCTGATGAACACTTCACGGGCTGCAAAGGCGCCAATCATGCCCACACCAATCTTCCAGTCCCAGCCCACCGGCCGAATGACGGGCTCAATGGCGTGGCCCATGCGACCGGCGATGGACTGCTCGAGCTGGGCGGCTGCAACAGCATCCTCCCCCAATCCCACAACTTCGGTCGGGTCAATGCGCGGGAAGGTCAGCGCTCCCCACATGACAACCGCGGCCAATAAGATGATGCCGCCAGCGTCTTTGAGGAAGTGCTGGGTGCCGCGCCAGGTTTGTCGCCACACATCGATGAGGCGAGGAAGCCGATACGGCGGCAGCTCAAGCACCAGCGGAGACGGTGGAGCTGGCAGGAGCGTACGACTCATGACGAAGCCGGCAATCAACGCAATGACCACGCTGAATAGGTACATGCCGGTCATCATCAAGCCGCGTGTGGGGAAGATGCCCAGAACTCGGCCCGCCGGGAACAACGCGGCGATGATGAGCGTGTACACCGGAAGCCGAGCAGAGCACGTCATCAGCGGGATGATCATCATGGTGAGGAACCGGTCGCGCTTCCGCTCCATGGTGCGTGTGGCCATGATGGCTGGCACCGCACAGGCAAAGCCCGACAGCATGGGAACAAAGGCGCGGCCGTGAAGTCCGAGCGGCTTCATCACGCGGTCCATCAGATACGCCACACGCGCCATGTACCCGGTGTCTTCCATCAGCGAAAGCAACAGGAAGAGCAGCATAATCTGCGGCAGGAACACCAGAACACTGCCAACGCCCCCCACGAGACCGTCTGCTAGGAAGCTCCCCAGCAATGTGGGACCGGTCACCGACAGAACGGTACCGGCAAGCCAGCCGAATCCAGATTCGATGAGGCCAATGAACGGGTCTGACCAGGTAAAGAGGCCCTGGAAGAGCACAGTCATCAGTGCGAGGAAGATGCCAAAGCCCAGGACCGGGTGCAGAAGAATCCGGTCGAGGCGGTCGGTCGACGCGTGAACCTCGTCGCTGGCGTCATCCGCAAGCAGAGGCGCGATGTTGGCATCTAGCCAGCGGTATCGGCCTTCAACAACCTCGTCGTCAAAGCGGTCCGTGACCCGCGCCGCTACGGCACGCCCTTCGTCGGAGATCCCCTCAAGGTCGTCGTCTCCAACAGACAGCAGCGCCCACAGTGCAGCCCCTCGGCCGAACCCTGTGGCCTCTTGCATGTCGGTCATGGCCACCTGAAGGTCAGGACTCGGCTCAAACCGCCAAAGAGGCTCCGGTCTCGGCTGGTCGATGGCTTGTTCAATGGCAGTCTTGAGCGCCTCCACCCCCTCACCCGTACGCGGATTCACCGGCAGTACGCGGCATCCGAGGGCACCGCGCAGAGCGACGGCATCCGGGGCGGCCCCCCCCGCTTCGTCGAGCATGGTCAGCGCCACAATGACGTTGCGGCCAAACTCTTGCACCTGAAGCAGCACGTACAGGTTGCGAACCAAGTTGGTGGCATCTGCGCACAGCACGACCAAGTCGGGCACGCTGTGATCACCACGACCATCGATCACGTCGACAGCAAGCTGCTCTTCGAGGGATCGCGCGGTCAGCGAATACGTGCCGGGCAGGTCCACCAATGTGGCCTCACCAGACGGCAATACCAGCTTGCCTTCGTATGGCGAAACCGTGATTCCTGGGTAGTTTCCGACCCGTGCAGAACCACCCGTCAGCCGGTTGAACAACGTGCTCTTGCCGGTGTTCGGATTTCCGGCGAGCACAATGCGTCTCACTGGGACACCTCGATGGCACGCGCTTCATGGCGACGCACAGACAGACGCCCGGACCGCACGCGTAGCTCCACTGGGTCTCCCAGCGGAGCAACACGAAGCTTGTCGATCTGTGTTCCAGGAACCAAGCCCATTTCCATCAGGCGCAAGCGCAGGGCACGGGTGCCGCCAATCGCAGTCACTGTCGCAGATTCAGACACAGGTAGGTCGTCGAGGGTCATGCCCGCCTGCTATCCCAAATGAAAACGACTTTCAATAGGCGAAGACACTCGTGTGCAGTCCGCAGGTTGTGGAGTACAGGTCCGCACCCCTCTCGGAGTTCTCCATCGCCGTCAACAACCCCTTCGACGCTCCCGAAGCATCGGTCGGCGGGCCACCAAGGCGTATTGATGTAGGTCCGCCTACATCACTGACAATCGCTGGAATCGTCGGACGCATGTGGCAGCACACGCGCGAACAACCCGCCACCATATTGGGTACAGCATTCGCCTTGAGCGCTGCCCAATTGGTCTTGTTGATCCCTGCACTCTTGGTCCCATGGGTTCTTCAACAGCACTGGCTGGGTGCGAATCCCACCGTCGTCATCACCATACATTGGGCCGTGATGGCGGCGATGTCGACGGCATTCCTCTTCGTCAGTCTTGGTGCAACGCGCATTTTCCTGAACATCGTCAGCGGACGAGCAAGCGCGGTGTCCTTGATCTTCACACAGGGTGAGAGCTGGGTTCCCGCCGCCATTGCCAGTGTCATCGCGGGCGTGCTCGTATTGTTGGGTGCCCTGATGATGGTCGTGCCCGGGTTCATCCTAGGCATAGCCCTGCAGTTCTTCCCGTTCATTATCGTTGAGAAACGCCGTGGACCGCTAGATGCGTTGGCTCGCAGTTCGGAACTCACAGACGGCTACAAGATGCAGCTCATCCCCATCACCCTGTTTGTCGTTGTTGGAGGCTTGCTGGCGAACCTGGTGATGGGTCCGGCTTGGCTAGCCGTTGGCGTTCCCATCATTCTGCTCGGGCAGGCGGTGGTGTACCGATCACTCTGGGAACGACACGCCTACAACGCCCTGATCAAAGCCGAAGCCTAGGCACCTTTCGCGCCATCCCACTGGCTGGGTGGATCGGTAGACTGGGCGAAACGCCAGGATACCTCATGAAGGGGTCACGAAAGCTGTAGTACCGATGGTTCGCTGTAAGTACGGAACCGCTCACCCGTTCACGAGTCCTGTTCAGCAGGCACCTGGGACCGTTCAGTCCGAGTGCAATGGAATGCCGGTGTGCTTCGTCTTAGTGTGCGGCACCGGCCACCCCGGAGAATCCTCATGTCCCATCCCATCAAGAAGGCCATCGGTCAGCGCATACGTGCTGCTCGGCGCATCCTTCGGCGCCGTCGCATCAAGCTTGGTGTGGCCACCGGCGCGTGGTGTTCGGTCGCGTGTGTCCTGGGTATTGCTGGTCTTTCGCGGTTTTGGTGGCTTGGACCGGTGCCAGCCTACGTGGTTGCCCCAATCGTCGCCGTCATTCCGCCCGTCATTGGCGCCATGCTGGGTGCGTTGTGGTCTGGTCTGACCGACCGCGAGATGACCTACCTGCTCGACCGTCTGCACGGTACGGACGAGCTGCTCATCACGTCGGCCCATGTTCTTGACCAGCCCCAGAGTGGCTCGCGTGAGCAGATCCTCGAGGCGGCCGTCACTGCAGAGGCGTCGCTGCAGCCAGAGCGACGTGTCCTGTTCGCCCGTTGGCCACGACGTACCGGCTGGATTCCCGTCACCGCACTCATCGCCATGCTGGCCTTCTTGCTGCCGACCCGAATCAATCAGACCCGAATTGGAGAGGTCTCAACGGTGCAGGAAGAGGGCGAACGCCTCGAAGAGCGGCTTGAGGAGCTAAAAGATGAAGGCGTCGAGCTTCCCGAAGACGTCGCCCTGTCCCTCGAAGAGCTCGTCGAAGACATGCTTGGAGACGAGATTGACGAGATCGAAGCCCAGGACCGTCTAGAAGAGCTTCAAGAGCAGCTCGCTGACGCCCAAGAAGAGATGGCAGAGTCGGAAGACCTGCTGGACGAAATCGAGCAGGCAGCCGAGCAACTTGCCGAGTCCGAAGCGCTGCAGCCCCTCGCCGACGCTCTGGTAGACCTAGACATGGGTGCGGCAGCCGAAGCGGCCAGTGAGCTGGAGGAAGCGCTGCAGAACGCAACTCCCGAAGAGCGTCGCGAAGCCGGCGAAGCACTCGAGCAAGCCGGTGAGACCCTGTCCGGCTCAGACAGCGAGCAGCTGTCGCAAGCGGGAGAGGCCATGGAACGCATGGGTGAGCAGCTGCAAGACGAAGCGGACCAGCAAGAGGGCTCGGGCGAAGAAGGCGAACAAGGTTCTGAGTCCGGTGAAGAAGGCGGACAGGGCACGGAACCGGGTCAGGAAGGCGCGCCATCTGGCGAACAAGGCTCACAGAGCGGCGAACAAGGCTCACAGAGCGGCGACCAATCGGGCGAACAAGGCTCACAGTCCGGCGAACAGGGCTCAGAGTCCGGTGAACAGGGGTCACAGTCGAGCAGTCAGTCCGGCTCACCCGGTAGCCAAGCACTCGCTCAAGAGCTGCGTCGTCAACAAGGTCTCGCCCAGCAACTCAGCGAAGACCGCGAGGCAATGGCTGCGTCTCAGCAAGCCAACGGCGCCATGGAAGCCTCCCGCCAGAGCATGGGCGGCGAAGGACAAGTGGCCCAGGGTCAGTCGAGCCAGCCCGGCCAAGGCCAAGGCCAAGGCCAAGGCCAAGGCCAAGGCCAAGGCCAAGGCCAGGGTCAAGGCCAAGGACAGGGCCTCGGGGACCCCGGCGCTGGTTGGGGTACGGGTCACACCTGGGAAGACCAGGGCAATGGCGGTGCCGGCCCAGCGGGTGGTCAACATCAAGACGCCGACCGTAGCCAGTCCGACCGCACAGCAGGCGCCGAGGCCGACGACTTCCAAGCGCTGTACGACCCACTCCGCATGCAAGGCGCCAACGGCTTGTTGACCAGCATCAGCGGTCAACTGGACGAGAACGGTCACATCGACACCCTTCCCACACGCCTCACCGGCGGCAACGAAGACGCGTCCCAGCCCATGCTCACCCTTCCCGACCAGTACCGGGATGCACGCGACGAGGCCCTGGCCAGCGAACGCATTCCACCCGGCTACAGAGATGCTGTCCGGCAGTACTTCGACGCGACCGAATAGCCGAAAGCTAACGGTCCAACACCCTTTTTAAATTCGTTGGAGACATCCATGGAACATGAACTCGCCTTCTTCGCTGAGCGCATTCAGCGCTTGCGTGATGAAGTGGCCAAGGTCCTTGTGGGTCAGGAAGAAGTCGTCAGCGGCGTCATCATCGCGCTTGTCGCAGACGGCCATGTGCTGCTCGAAGGCGTACCGGGTCTCGGCAAGACCATGCTGGTCCGTACGCTGTCGGAGGCGCTGTCGCTGTCCTACCAACGCATCCAGTTCACGCCTGACCTGATGCCCGCCGACATCATCGGAACGCACATCCTTGAAGAGGACGAATCAGGCAAACGAACCATGCAGTTCCGCGAAGGCCCTGTGTTCACCCAGCTGCTGCTGGCCGACGAAATCAACCGCGCCACGCCCAAGACCCAGTCCGCCATGCTCGAAGCCATGGCCGAGCGTCAGGTGACCATTGGCGGAAAGCAACGTTCGCTTCCCAAGCCATTCTTGGTGCTCGCCACACAGAACCCGCTGGAGATGGAGGGCACCTACCCTCTTCCAGAAGCCCAGCTGGACCGGTTCTTCTTCAAGGTAGACGTCCCGTTTCCTACCCTTGATGAGCTCGTCGAGATCATGGCCCGGACCACCGGCAACGCGACCCAGCGCGCAACGGCAGTGCTCACGCCAGAGGAGCTCTCTCAACTACGCCGCATCGTGCGTACCGTTGAGATTGCGCCGGAGGTGATGAACTACGCCATGCGCCTCATCCTAGCTACGCATCCCGACAGCGACCACGGCACCGAAGCCTCCCGCCAGTACCTGCGCTACGGCGCGAGTCCTCGTGCAGCCCAGGCCATCATTCTGGGTGCACGTGCCTACGCACTCTTGGCCGGACGCACCCACGTGGCGGTCGCGGACATTCGCAGCGTCGCCCATCACGCACTGCGGCACCGCTTGGGACTCAACTTCGAGGCAGACAGCGACGGCATCACCGCCGACAAGGTCATCGACCTCATCTTGGACCAGACCAGCGAAGTGGCCCCGCGTGTGGCCAAGGAACTCAGCGCCAAGTGACAGCTTCTGGGTCAGCTTTGATTTCCGTGAGCCTAGTCGGCCAGTGGGGAGGTGTGGATTCACGACTTGCCGAGCGGAGATTTTCGCGGGGCGGGAAGTCAGAGGTCAGAGGTCAGAAGTCAGAGCAACCGGCCTTCGCCGGGTGCGAAGGAGGACAGGTGCGCAGCTTTCGAAAGCTTGGGGTCTGGAGCAAGAGTCACCTGCTGACGTTGCGGGTGTACGAAGCGACTCGCGCATTCCCGAAGGATGAGCGCTTCGGGTTGACGTCCCAGCTGCGGCGTGCGGCGGCGTCTGTCCCCACAAACATCGCCGAGGGATGTGGAAGGAACACCCTTAGTGATTTCGCGCGCTTCCTCGACATCGCAGCAGGCTCGCTGTCCGAAGTCGAGTATCTACTTCTCCTTTCCCGGGATTTAACTTTCCTGCCGGACGAGGATTTCCAGCATCTAATCTCTCTAACTATCGAAACGCGGAAGATGCTGGCTAGCTACACAAAACGAATCCGCCAAACCGCTGGCGACGCAAGTCGCACGCTCTGACCTCTGACCTCTGACCTCTGACATCCTTCCCACTGCGCTCTCCGCAAAACCAGCTCACCCCGAGTCCAATGTCCCTAGTCCCCCCGAAATTGCTCCAGAAGCTCGCACGCCTTGGCTTGTCGACTCGCAAACGTGCAGCCGGTGCGCGTCAGGGTGAGCGGCGTTCGATACGTCGGGGTCAATCCCAAGAGTTTGCCGACCACCGCCAGTACGTTCCTGGGGACGACCTGCGGTTTTTGGACTGGCACCTGTATGGACGCCTGGACACGCTGTGGATCAAGCTGTTTGAAGAGGAAGAAGACCGCGTTGTTCAGCTGCTCCTAGACTGCTCGGAGTCGATGGAAGGTGACAAGCTTCAGTTCGCCCGCCAGCTCGCTGGGGCCCTGGCCTTCGTGGCCTTGGGACGAACGGACCGAGTCGCCGTAGCGGGACTATCGGATGGCTTGAGCCACTACGCACCGCCTCGTCGTGGACGCGCGTCGACCAATGCCATCTTCAACACCCTGGAGGCGGTCGTCGCCAGCAGTGGCACCGACCTTGGCAGAGCACTCGAGTCCTACCCACGTCAGCGTGGGGCCGGTATTGCGCTGCTATTCAGCGATTTGCTGTACGAAGAGCCGCTCGAAATCGTTCTCAAGCGCCTGCTCTCCCGCAACTCCGAAGTCCATATCTTCCACATCCTGTCGCCTGTAGACCTGCGCCCTGACATCTACGGAGACGTGGTCTTGGTAGACCAAGAGAGCGGCGAGGAGATGCACGTGAGCGTCAATGAGCGCACCTTGGACCGCTACGAAGCCACGGTACACGCCTGGGCCGAAGAGACCGAAGCCACCTGCCGACGCCTTGGCGCCAAGTACGTGCGCGTGCCCACAACGGCGAGCCTAGAAGACGTGATTCTACGCGACCTACGCCGACTCGGGATTGTCTCGTGATGCGACAAACAGAGAACAATGGTGGCGGACAGCGTCGTAGGTCGGATGTCAGAGGTCAGACGTCAGACGTCAGAGCGTGCGCCCTTCGGCGCCAGCGAGGAGATTGGGATTCCTACCCAAAGCTAGCGAGCTTACTTCTGCATGAACGCTGCGCTCTTCTGGCGGTCTCCACACGCACCCGGCGCAAGCCGGTTGCTCTGACCTCTGAAATCTGTCTTCTGACTTCTCAAATCGCCAAGAACATCTTCGACGAGAATGACGAAGAGCGAGGAACGCCATGAACTTCCTCGCACCCCTCGGCCTCGCCGCCGGCGCCCTCGCCATTCCATTGGTGGCGATGTACTTCCTGAAGCTTCGCCGCAAGAAGGTCAAGGTTCCGTCCCTTCTGCTGTGGCAGCAGTTCCAGAAGTCCGAACAGCTCGCGAGTCCCTTCGAGCGGTTCCGTCGCAACCTCATGCTGTTGCTCCAGCTGCTCGCGTTGCTGCTGCTGGTCTTGGCCCTGTCCCGACCGTACATGACCAGCGACGCCCCCCTGGCGCGCTCACTCGTGGTCGTCGTCGACACCTCGGCATCCATGGGCGCCGAAGACGTCTCTCCGACCCGCTTGGGCAACGCTGTTGAGCGCGCGCACGACCTTGTGAGCTCCATGAGTTCGTCCGACGAAGGCATGCTCATCGTTGCCGGTCCGCGGACCGAGGTCACCGTCCCGTTCACCCGCGACAAGTCAGCCCTGCATAGTGGGCTCGATGCGTTGGTAGCCTCCGAGGCACGCGGTGCACTGCGCGAAGGCGTGCAGCTGGCCGTCTCCATGGCTCGCTCCCGTCCCGGTGTTGAGGTTGTGGTCTTGTCCGACGGTGGTGCCGACTCCCTGGCAGATGTGCCTACTGGCGGTGCAGAAGTCACCTTCGTCCCTGTTGGACGCAGCGATGACAACGCCGCGATTGTGGCCGTGGACCTTCGCCGTTCGCCGTCGTCTGAGCTGGAGCGCCAGCTGTTCGTCACCGCCCAGAACTACGGTGGAGACGACCAAGAAGGAACCGTCGAAGTGTACTTAGACGGTGAGCTCATTGGCCTTCGCAGCGAGACCCTTCCACCCGACACGCCCGTCTCATTCGTCTTTGACGTCGGCGGCGACCGGTCCGGAACCATCAAGGTCACCCTCGCCGCAGACGACGACTACCTAGAGGCCGACAACACCGCCTGGTTGGCGCTGGCCCGCTTGTCGCAGCGTCGCATCACGCTCATTGGCGGCGATTCCCTGACCGCGCGTGCACTTCAGGCCGACCCACGGGTCACCCTCCGACGCTTCGCGCCCGGCCCCATTCCCGCCACAATCCTCGACAACTCGGACGCCATCGTCTTTGCAAACGGCAATGTTCCCGACGGCCTCGAAGGGCGCAACGTGCTCATCCTAGGCCCCCTTCCCGGCAGCAAGGTTGAGTTTGCAGACGAAGTCCGCAACCCTCTGGTACTCGGCTGGCGTCGCACCCATCCGGTCTTGCGCTTCGTAGAGTGGGACCAGATCATCATCTCCCGCAGCCAACAGGTGACCGACAACCGCAACCTCGTCGCCATCGTAGATTCCGACCAGGGCCCCTTGGTCTTGGCGGGTGAAGTCGCAGGAGGCCGCGTTGTTCAGCTGGCCTTCGACCCGCTGCGCAGCGACCTTCCCTTGCGTGTGGCCTGGCCAGTGACCCTACTCAACGCAGTGGGCTGGCTCACCGAGAACAGCTCGACCGGAGAAGCCGCACAGGCCATTCCGACCGGCTCCCCATTTGTCCGACGCTTACCCGACGACACACCACTCGAGAGCGTTCGGGTCATCGGTCCAGACGGCAACGACATCGATGTACAGGTGTCCGACAACCTTCTGCGCGTCCGCGACACCAGCAAGGTCGGTGTGTACGAGCTGCGCATTGGCGCTGTCCGTTCCGCCTTCGCAGCCAACCTGCTCTCACCCGACGAATCAGAGATTGGCCCGAGGCCTGACTTGGTCCTGGCCGACTCGGTCGTTCAGGCAAGCGTGGGAGCGACCGCCGGCCGACGTGAGCTGTGGCGCTGGCTTTTAGCGCTCGGCATTGTCGCACTGTTCATTGAGTGGTTCGCCTACAACCGCAGGCGGGCCGCATGATGTCGCTGTCCTTCGAACGCCCTGAGTTTCTGTTCCTGCTGCTGTTGGTGCTGCCAATCTTCGGCCTCGCCATCTACAGCAAGCGCAAAGCCGCCCTGGTCCGTCGCTTGTTCGCCGCAAGTGTACGCTCTTTCCTGCTGCTTCTCCTTGTGATGGCCCTCGCAGGTCTGACCCGCAACAAGCCGGTCGACGCCTTGGCGGTCATGTTTGTTGTCGACCAATCGGCCAGCATCGACATTGGCGGCCAGCGCCAGGCGCTCCAGTTCATGCGCGACTCGCTGCAACACCGCGAGGCCGACGACCTCGTGGGTGTCGTCGTGTTCGGTGCTGACGCACTCGTTGAGATGGAGCCACGCGAAGAGGTCGACCTTCAAGGTCTTGAGTCCGCACCGTCGCCACACCAAACCGACATTGCGGCCGGCGTACGCCTGGCATCCGCACTGCTTCCCGCCGACCGTGCACGCCGAATCGTGGTGCTGACGGACGGCGAAGAGACCCGTGGAGACGTCGGCACGCAAGCGCTGCTGACCGCAGGCGCAGACCTGGAGATTGCAGTCCTGCCGCTCACCACGACCGGCGGAGCAGACGCCCTGCTGGAGGACATCCTAGCGCCCGCACGAGTCGACGAAGGTGCAGCATACGACGTCCGCGTTGTCGCCCGCTCCTCCATTCCGACCACCGGCAAGCTCCGCATGTACCGCAACGACGAGTACATGGGCGAGGTGCCTGTAGAGCTCGGCGGCGAGCGTGCAGACGTCTTCACCTTCCGCCAAGAAGCCGACGAGAGCGGCCTGTACCGCTACCGCGCCACGCTGACCGTCGACGACCCTTCCGCAGATGTGGTCCCGCAGAACAACCAGGTCATCTCCACGGTCCAGGTCACCGGTCGCTCACGCGTTCTGTACGTCGAAGGCTACATTGGCCAGTCCAACCACTTGTCGACCGCTCTTCGTGGCGAGGGCCTGAACGTCGACGTCATCCCTCCCGAACAGCTACCCGCTGGACTGTCCGGTCTGCGCCCCTACGAAGCCGTCATCTTCAGTGATGTGCCAGCGTACATGCTCACCACGCGCCAGCAAGAAGCCATCCAGAGCTACGTGCGCGACTTGGGCCGCGGGTTCATCATGGTCGGCGGTGACCAGAGCTTCGGCCTCGGTGGCTACTACGACACGCCTATCGAAGAAGCGCTGCCGCTGAACATGGACATCAAAGACAAGACGCGCTTCCCGAAGATGGCAATGGCCATGGCTATCGACAAGAGCTGCTCCATGTCCGGCGCCCCAATGGAGATGGCCAAAGAAGCCGGTGTTCTCACGGCAGAGTTGTTGAGCGAGCGGGACATGCTCGGCGTTATCGGCTTCGACCACTCGGCCGCGTGGATTGTTCCGCTGACCGAGATGACCGAACGCCAGTCTGTCATTGACACAATCGGCACGCTGCGAGTCGGCGGCGGCACTGACATCTACCCTGCGCTGGACCGCTCCATCCGCGGCCTAAATGCGACAGATGCTGCCTTAAAGCACGCGATTATTCTGTCCGATGGCATGACCAGCCCTGCTGACTACCAGACTCTCATCGAAGGTGCCGTGGCATCAGGCGTGACCGTTAGTACCGTAGCTATCGGCGGATACGCCGACCGAGTGACCATGGAGAACTTCGCCCAGTGGGGAGGTGGCTCGTACTACTTGGTGACCGACCCGAACGCGATTCCGGCCATCTTTACGCGTGAGACCATGCTCGCGAGCCGGTCCTTCCTCATTGAAGAGCCTGTCCGCCCTCAATTCCGCTCGCCATCCGACCTACTTCGCGGCATCACCACCAACGACCTGCCGGTGTTTCAGGGCTACGTCGGCACCGAAGCCAAGCGTCGCGCGACCGTGGCACTCACTGTTCCTGATGACGAGCACGAAGCCCCGCTTCTCGCACACTGGCGCTACGGCCTAGGCCGCTCCGTCGCCTTCACAAGTGATGTGAAGCCACGCTGGTCGGGTCGCTGGGTCGCCACACCTGAGTACACCCGCTTCTGGACGCAGATTGTCCGATGGGCCGCCGGTACCGGAGACGACGCCAACCTCGACATGGTCTCTGAGATTCGCGACGGTGAGCTCATCATCACCATTGACGCCTTCGACGTGAACGGCAACTTCCGCAACTTCCTCACCGGCGAAGCCCGCATTGTGGCACCCGACCTCTCGGTTCGTCCGGTCGAACTCCGTCAGATTGCTCCCGGTCGCTACCAAGCCATCACAACGGTCGACCAAGACGGCTCTTGGTTGGTGGGTGTGCAGCTCGAGAGCGGCGACGAGGTTGTTGGACAGGCCGTCACCGAAGCCGTCCAGCCCTACTCCCCCGAGTACCGCCCACGGGGTGCGGGTCGTGCACTCGCCCAAGAGCTCGGACGCCTCGGTGGTGGCGGCGTACTGACAGATCCCGCATCCGTCTTCGCCCGGCCTCCGTCGCCACGCATGGTCCCCCATCCGCTGTGGCCATGGCTGCTGCTTCTCCTCCCGTTCGTCTTCCTGTTCGACGTCGCCGTACGCCGGCTCGGACTGACCCCTCGAGGTCCGGTGTCCGCCGTTGCCCGAGTCGTCACCCAGGGAGCCAAGGGTCAGCGACAATTCCGAAAGGTCAAGCGGGTCAAGAAGACGGAGCGCAGTGCAACGGGCGTTGCAGAGGTCGTAGAGGTCGAGCCAGAGGAGGCCTCGTTCCCAGAGCCAGAAATTGTCGACCCAACGAGCTACGCTGGTCGTCTGCTCGCGGCACGCAAGAAGGCGCGCGACAAGATGGATGACAAGTGATGATTACCGGAATGCCAGAGATTTCCGCCGTTCGGGAGGTCAGAGGTCAGACATCAGATGTCAGAGCGGACGCCTCGCGGCGCCAGCGATTCACGGCTAGGCTCGCCTGTTTCATCGGTGTAGAAGCTCCCGTGCAGAACCGAAAAAAGACGGCCAGCGAAGCACGCACCCGGCGCAAGCCGGTTGCTCTGACTTCTGACCTCTGTCCTCTGAACTCTCGAGCCACCGAACTCAATAGCTACGCCCAAAAGCGCGCCGAAAATGGCTAAAGAAAAGAGCGGAGCCTCCGCTGCCATCTTGTTCCGCGACGCCGCACGCGCCTCCCGCCGGTGGCAGACCTATGCGCTACGCACTGGGTTCTCGGCCGCGTTGCTCGCCATGGTGCTCGCGAGTATCTGGGCGGTCACGAACGTCGAACAGGCCGCGATGGACCCATCCAACCTCGGAGAGCTCGGACGCTACATGTTCGTGGCCTTCGCGGTCATTCAGGTGTTGCTGGCCACGCTGATTGCACCGTTCGCGGTGTCCCAGGCCATCATTGAAGAGCGCGAAGAGGCCACAATGGACCTGCTCGCGCTGACCTACTTGTCGCCCAAGCAGATTCTCGGTGCCAAGGTCACCGGACGCGTGCTGACCTTGCTGACCGTCATCTTGGGCGCCCTACCGGTGCTCGGCATGGTGGTGTCACTCGGCGGCGTGTCGGTGGTTGAGGTCATTGCTGTGACCTCACACGCCATGTTGACGGTAGTCTTGCTTGGAATGCTCGGCGGGTTCTTCGCCTTGTTCACCCGAAGTCCAGTGCTCGCAACCCTGGCATCCATTGGCTACGCCGCGACCGCGTACCTGCTCATGCCGCTGCTGTACGGATTGTTGGTCCTAGACTGGCGCGCATTCGCCCACTTCAGCCCGCTACTAGGCACCACAGCGCAGAACTGGTGGGCCATGCTGCCCATCCTGTCGTACATGCCAGTTGTGGCGGTCACGTTCGTTCTCGGCGCGCGCCTGTTCGCTCTGCGCATCGCGAGAGCGCGTCTACGGTCGTACTTCTCGCGTTCGCTGTGGGGCGCATGGCCGATTGGCATCTTGTGGGCGGCCATCGTCCTCGTCATGCTGGTCATCTTGCCGCCAGCCATCGGTGGCGCGTGGTTTGCCATGGCCTCAAACTCAAGCCCCAACGGCCTGCCCTGGTACGCCAACTTGGCCATCATGGGCGTCAGCCGTTCGGTCGTTTGGGTCTGGTGCGTCATGGTCCTCCTTGGCTGCACCTGGCTGTACCTGCGCGTGGGCATGGACCTGGTCATGATGGGCGACGACCTGTTGTCCGGTCGTACCAGCCAAGCGGACCGCAAGCGCCGCGGCAAGACAGTCCGCGTGTGGAACAACCCGGTGATGTGGCGCTCCATTCGCCCCGCGGCATGGAAGGTCATCCTGCCTGCCGTCACAATGTGGTTCCTGGCCCTGCTCGGCGTGTTCCAGACCGGCTTCTGGATTGTGCCCGGTGGCCTGCTGACCGTTGGCGCCTTGAACGCTGCTGCGGCGCTTGTGTTGACGTTGTGGATGGCGTCCAGCGCCATTGATGTCGAGCGTCGTTCCGGCACTCTACAGATCTTGCTGACCACCACACTGTCCACCTGGCGCATCATCCTGGGCAAGTTCGTGGGCATTGCCGCCCCGTCCTTCACCCTCCTCGCCGTCAGCTTTCCGCTCATCATCGTCGGCGTGCCGCACCTCCAGATGGTCACCAATGGCCGCACCATGACATCGGCAATGGTTGTGGCCTTCCTGGCCTGCTTCTGGGTGGTTGCCCAGTGGATGTGGGTCATTGCCATGACCATGTTCTTGGCCATGCGCTTGCGCAATCCACGCGCCGCTCAGCCAGTCGCGCTGGGCTTCATGAGCGCCACCCTGTTCATCCCCCCCGTTATCTGCCTACTCTTGACGCCATACCCTTGGTTGTCTGTCCCCTTCCGGCTGATCATCCCCGTTCTCGTTGCCACACCGACTTGGTGGGAAATGATTCTGTCGACGGGCGCGTGGTTCAGCATGGCGGTGATGTTGCTCTTGTTCATGGCCGTCCGGCTACGCAAGTGGGGAACGCTGTAATGACTCGTTGTACGAAGGTTGCTCACCCATGGCAATGAAGTGGTTCACAGCGTTGTTCCTTGGTCTATTCGCGCTCAATGCGCAGGCCCAAGACGACCCCGACGTCGACTCGGACACCGAAGAGACCGACAAGCCGGTTCTTGTGGTGCCCGGAGAAATCCGCATGGGCATTCACCCCATCGCCGACGGCATCATTCGCCAAGGCGAGTGGGCAACTATCCGCGTCACCCTCGCCAACGGTGCCGACTCGACAGACGCCACGGTCAGCATGACTGAACGCGAAAGCACCGACAGCGGAACCCAGTCGTACACGCGCCAGGTAGCCCTGCCACAGGGGTCACGTAAGGACATCCAGCTGTTGTGGCGCGCCGGCAGCAGCTCACGGGAGCGAACCGTCACGGTCAGCGTGGGCCCAGACTCTGTCGTGCGCAGTTTCCCCGTACGGTTGCTCGGTGACGATGACGTTGGCATTGGCGTCATTGGCGAAGACAGCCTGGGAACCGTTGTCCTGCAAGACGCGTGGAACGGCCCAGTGCCTGGTCTGTCTGCACGCCCCTTGGCCAACGGCAGCAGGACCGTCCGCAGTGGCCTCATTCCCGTTGCCGACATCCCCGAGAAGTCCGCCGGTTTGATGGCGCTGGACTGGATTATCTGGCCGCAAGCCAATCCCGCAGCATTGACTCCAGGCCAGCTCGACGCACTGCTCGCCTGGACCGCAGGCGGCGGAAACCTGCTCGTCACCGTGACCGATTCGTGGTCCGCAGTGAACGGCAGCGCCCTCGCAGACGTGCTGCCTATCGAGCTTATTGGCGAAGCCGATGGTTCGATTAGCCAGTGGCTGACAGATGTCTCAGACAGCCCGGCAAGCACGACAAACATCCCCATCGCGACCGCACTTCCGACCACCAACGCCGACCGCTCTCCACAAGTCTTGGCCCTGGCAGACGACGGACGTCCGGTGTGGACCGCTGGCGTCTACGGTCTTGGTAGCGTTCACGCACTTACCGTCGATCCGTCGATTGGCCCTATGATCACAGACGTTCGCCGAGAACAACTGTGGCGCAACCTCCTATGGCTCCCGCCAGACGGTGCGGCCGTTGACTGGTATGAGTTCGCCCCCTCCGACATGGCGTCGTGGTTCGCCTATTCGGGAGCCGCTCGGTACGACGACACCAAGAACGCAGACGCACTCGTCACAGGCGGCACACGCCTAGCCATTGGCCTGGGCCTCGTCTGCCCCACAGAGCGCTGTCAGCCCGTCGCTGGACTCAACAGCACTCAGTCGTCAAACATGGGCTTTGGCTACGGCTATGGCTATGGCACAACCACATCGGACAGCGACTCATTCCAGACCAAGATGCGCGAGCTACTCGCGGACATTCCTGGAGTGGCCCCCCTTCCATTGCCGTGGCTCGCGCTGTTCGCCGTTGTCTACTTGATGCTCATTGGACCCATCGACTACATCGCCTTGAAGCTCATCGGCAAACAACCCTGGACCTGGCTGACCTTCCCTTTGATGGTCGCGGTGTTCAGCGCCATTGCTTTGGTCGGTACATCCGTCGTCAAGGGCTCCCAGGCCATCGTCAACCGCTACGAAGTGGTCGATGTCCTGCCCGGCACCGGTCTGTGGCGAGGCCACACCTGGCTTGGAGTGTTCTCCACTAAGAAGACCGATCTGTCCCTCGCCTCCGGCTTCGACGACGCCGTTGTTCGGCCTGTCGGAGATGGCGGCTTCGTGCAAGACGCCCGCACCCGAAGCAATGAAGGCTCGGGCTTCTACGAGTGGCGCGCACAGACCTGGTCACTCGCCTACGTTCAGACCGAGTGGACCGCCCCCAACACGGGCTCGGTCACCGTCACCGTTCAAGACGCCACCACCGTGGTCATCACCAACCGACTGGGCATTGACCTAGACAGCGCCGAGATTCGCGCGCGCGGACGCTACATCAGTCTGGGCGCCCTCGACGACGGCGAGAGCGAGACGCTCAGTGTTCCATCCGCAGACCTTGAAGGCATTGCCACACAGGTCGGCCAGAGCGGCTCAAACCTCGCCAACTTGGAAGTCGGCGACCGCATTCCCTTGGGCATGCTCGCGACCTACCCAGAGACCCACGGCGGCACCTTGTCCCTCGAATCGCCAGTCGGCCTCGTCGGCATCGCCAGTCAGCCCTACGAGCAGTTCACGCTCACCGGACTGACGCCTGTTGAGCGCGTACATACCGTGCTCCGAACTCCACTCTACATGTCGCCCACTGTGGCGGAGGCCCCATGATTGAGACCACGGACCTCAAGAAGACCTACGGTTCGCTCAACGCGCTGCAGGGAATCAACCTAAAGGTGGAGAAGGGTGACATCTTCGGCTTTATCGGGCCAAATGGCGCTGGTAAAACCACTACCATTCGAATCTTGACCACCCTGCTGGAGCCCACGAGCGGAGACGCATTCGTAGACGGACACAGCGTGTGGAAAGACAAGGCCAAGATCCGTGGAGTCGTGGGCTACATGCCCGATAGTTTCGGTGTGTACCGAGACATGACCGTCACCGAGTACCTACACTTCTTCGCCGCTGCCTACGGCATCCCGAGCAAGACTCGTAGGGGCCTCGTCAGCAGTTTGCTCGACCTGACAGACCTGACGTACAAGAAAGACGCGCTGATCGACTCACTGTCTCGTGGCATGCAGCAGCGATTGAGCCTTGCCCGCACCCTCGTACACGACCCGAAAGTGCTGATTCTCGATGAACCGGCCAGCGGTCTCGACCCACGGGCGCGCATTGAGATTCGAGAGATTCTCAAAGAGCTTCAGAGCATGGGCAAGACCATCATGCTGTCGTCACACATCCTGTCCGAGCTTGCCGAAGTGTGTACCCGTGTCGCCATCATGGAGCGCGGCGAAATCGTGGCTCAGGGCGGTATCCAGGACATCATGGACATGGCCCGAGACGAGGCGGAAGTGTGGTTGCGGACCACAGACGACAAGCGCGCAACGACCGTGCTTCGCGAGCTTCCCGTGGTCGCCGACTCCGAGTTCAGCGACGACGCCAACCACATCACGGTCAAGCTGGCCACGGGCACAGACCTCGCCGTCTTGTCAGCCCATCTACACGACCGCGACATTCACGTACGCTACCTAGAACGCCAAGACCCCACTCTCGAAGAGGTCTTCATGACGCTGACGAAGGGCCTGGTGCAGTAGCCGAATGGCGGGACGTCCAGCCATTGGCGCGGTCTTCCTTCGGGAGGCCCGCCGCAGCGCACGGCGTTGGCAGACCTATGGCCTACGCTTTGGCATGGCGGCAGCGTTGTTTGCGCTGTTGTTCTTCATGGCGGGGGTCAACAATCCAAGCATTGACCCGGCTCGCAGCGGAGAGTTCGGACGCACTCTCTTTCTCATCTACGCCTCCACCCAGATGGGTATCGCCGCGGTTCTAGCCCCACTCTTGGTCGGACTCGGTGTCGCGGAAGAACGGGAAGAAGGCACGCTGCAGCTGCTGATCATCACCCAGCTCAGCACCTTTCAGATCCTGTGGGGCAAGGTGGTCAGCCGCCTGCTCATCTTGGCCTCCTTCATCATTGGTAGCCTTCCAGTGTTGGCCCTGATCGCCACGTTCGGCGGTGTGGGCATTGGCGAGGTCCTAAACGTCACACTGAACACCCTGCTGGTGTGCGTGGTCTTGGGCACCATTGGAGGCGTGGCCGCGCTGTTCAGTGGTGGAGGTGCTGTCGCCCTGGGTGCCGCCGCACTGTGGGCCATTGTGTCTTGGCTGTTGCTTCCCTTTCTGTACTGGGGATTTAGCGGGGCAAACAGCAGCCCCGAGCCCTACATTGCGCTGCTCTCACCGCCCGTCGCCATGTTCGAGCCCGGTGTGCGAGGCTTCGCTCCCCTCTTCACCAATATTCCGGTCGTCGTGTTCATCGCCCGCCTTGTCACACCGCTATTTTCGCTCGTCACGAGTCGCTCAACTCCGAACTTAGATGCACCACTTCAGAACGACCCAGAGCTGCTCGTCGTGAGCCGCCATCAGCGTCGTGTTGGCGTGATGGCCCTATTGGTTCCGTTGTTTGTCGCTGCCAGCATCGCGGTGTTCGCCGTCGAGATGAAGCGCCGGATGTCCTTTGGCTACGGCTACGGCTACGGCTATGGGGTGCCCGGCAAGGTCGGCCCTATCTCCACCCGACCCTGGCTTGATGCTGCACTCTACCAAGCGGCTCAGGTGCTCGACACCGGTCTCAGCGAAGGCATTGTCCTAGGCACTGCCGTGCTCATCATGACGCTATTCGCCGGCTTCATCGCCTTGGCGCAGCTTCGCATGACCGGCATTCTCAAACAGGCCTTTGGGGGGGGTACTGGCACAGGAATGGTAGCGACGGCACTGCGAGCGTACGACACCATCGTGCGACCGGTTCGCTTGCCGGTCTGGTGGAACCCCGTTGTGTGGCGAGAGGTCATGACACGCGGCCTTGGCGGGCCGGCAGTCTTCGTCCGCTGGATGCTCCTGCCGCTGCTCGGTGCCGCTACCTTCGCTATCTGCCTGGGCGCTGTCGCTGGCAGCGGCGAGTTCCTCTGGGTCCTTGGCCTGCTCATGTGGTTTGTCGCCATGGCCGTCACCATGCTGGTGGCCACAACAAGCATGACCTCCGAACGGCAAGCACGCACCCTGACACTGCTCGTGACGACCACGAACTCCGGTGTGTCCGTGGTCATCGGAAAGGTCGTAGCCGTCGGCTTGATGACGTTGCCGTGGATGCTGGTGGCCATTGTCCTAACCAGCCTCGGCTACGCATCCCAAGACCCCTACGGCGCGTACGGCGCGTACGGCCACTACGCGTCCACCCAGACGTGTACATTTCCAACCATCGCCGCCTACATGCCCCTGTACGACGTCCTCAGCTACACCACTTGGGCTCTCGCTATCTGGCTGTTGACCCTGATGCTGTCCCTCACCGTCGCCATGCGCGCGCGACCAGCAAGGCTGGCCTTCGGAATCTTGATTAGCATCGCTTTCATTGCACCCGTCGCCATAACCATCCTAGCGGAAACGCTGGATGTACCATGGATTTTCATTGAAGGCATGATGCCGATCTTCAAAGAGCCCAGCCGCTACAACGCCTGCCACGGAAACTGGATGTCGCTGGTGACTGCCGCTGGGCTGGTGGTGCTGGCCATGGTGCCCTTCGGCATTCTGATGATTCGCTTCCGAGCCTGGGTTTTGTCCGACCGGTGATTCTACTGACCGACTGAGACGTGCCACCACGGTCCTGGGGACTACACCCACCCCCGGAGGCCCGAATGACCAAAGACCCACGCACTCTGACCGCTACCGAGTGGAAAGCACTGCTAAGCCCTGACGAGTACCATGTGCTGCGCGAGAGCGGCACTGAGCGACCGGGTACCGGCAAATACTTGGATGACGAGTCTGACGGCGCCTACCACTGCGTTGGATGCGCCAACAAGCTGTACGACGCCGAACACAAGTTCCACTCCGGCTGTGGTTGGCCGTCCTTCTTCCAACAAGTCGAAGAGGGCGCCCTCACCACCCTGACGGACACCACCTTCGGCATGACGCGAACCGAGATGCGGTGCGCAGTATGCGACGGTCACCTAGGCCACATCTTCAACGATGCCCCTCATCAACCCGGTGGAATGCGCCACTGCGTCAACGGAACGGCACTGCTGTTCGTTCCTCGCGGCGATGACCCACAAGCCGTCCTAGACGCGCACCGGAAGAAATGAGGCAAACCGCTGGGTGACGCGGTAGTACGGGAGCCATGCCCGCCTCTGGAACACCCACCGAAGCCCGTCGTTACCGCATTCGTGGCGTGATTGGCCGTGGTGGATTCGGCACGGTCTACCTTGCCGACCTTATCGGGCAGAGTGGATTCACCCGCTCCGTCGCCCTGAAGGTGCTCAATCCAGACGTCAAAGACCTGCCGTCGATCGCAGAGCGCCTGCGCGACGAAGCCCGGCTACTCGGACTGCTACGCCACCGAAGCATCGTTCGGGTAGACGGTCTCGTTCGCTTAGACGGTCGCTGGACCATTGTCATGGAGTACGTCGAAGGCGTGCCCGTCTCAGTGCTCGCTGAGCAAGGCCGGGTACCTCTGGGCGTGGCCATCGAGATTGCCGGTGAGATTGCTGGAGCTCTGCACGTCGCGAACTCCACACCAGGCCCCACCGGCGAACCCCTCAACCTCTTGCACCGCGACATCAAGCCAGCCAACGTGCTTGTTGGCCTACACGGTGAGGTGAAGGTTCTCGACTTTGGCGTGGCCCGCGCCAACTTCGAGGCCCGCGAAGCCAAGACCCAAAACATGATGTTCGGCTCGATTGGGTACATGGCCCCCGAGCGCTACGACCTGCGCGAAGAGCACGCCTCAGACGTGTACGCTGTGGGCGTGGTGCTGTGGGAGCTCATCACTGGCGACACCTACGGTCGCGCATCGAGCAAGCCCGACCGCTACGCCACCCACAAAGCTGAAGGCATGGCCAAGCTGCCCACGGATGGAAGCATCCCGCCTGGAATGGTGGTCCTTCTCGACACCATGCTCGCGTACGAGCCCTCTGACCGCCCGTCGGCCCGCGACGTCGAGCGCATGTTGCGTGACCTACGCCTAGAAGCCCCCAGTCCTTGGCTACGTGACTGGGCGGAAGACTGCGTTCCAAAACTCGTCGGCACAATCGACCCCACCGAAGGGCACGACTTCACCAGCGACATCTTGTCCGAGGCACGAAGCCTCGGCTTGCCACCGCCGTCCCAAGAGGCCTCGGCGCCGTCAAATGCTGGGCCAGAGCCACTCACGGTCCCCGACTCCCCCCCTAGAGTCTTACCAAAGCGTTCATTGCCCACCTTCACAGACGACTTCTTGACGGAAGACCCGCCCCTGTCCGAAGACCCGCCGCTCGATGAACCAGCACCGTCAAAGTCACCGCCCGCCGCGACCCCGGTTGTGGACAGCTGGTCGAACGACCTGTCGGCGATTGCCTCCAAACGAGAGCGGCCACCGAAGAAAGAACGCCCATCCAAGCCCGGGCGTCAATCGGGTAAGCGCCCTCGACCACGGCGTCGTGGGCCGAGCGGAAACATGGTCATCCTTCAGGCTTTTGGTGGCGTGTCCATCGTTGCCGCAGTCGCAGCTGCCATCTGTGTGGTCGGCTTCTTCATGCTGTGCTGTATGTGCGGGGCCATGGGCAACTAGCCGACCGGAGTGCTCCAACTAGGGGTGAGCTTGCACTGGCGCTAAGGACCGTTTCGCTGGGACAAAGCGAGACATAGCCCGCAGAATCTGTCGCGATGCGTCACATACCCCTTTGCATTCGGAGAAGCGGACCGACATGGCTGTCACCTTGGAGACGCTATGTGGCTTCGTTTTGCATTGTCGACCGGATTGTGGGCAGCCACCGCAGCACTGCCTGCAGCGGCACTTGAACTCCACTTAGACCCCCCTGTCGCGGCGGCGGCATCCAGCTTGGTCGTCTCGCTGCCAGACGCAGCGGCGGAGTCCAGAGTCTTGGCACAGCAAGTGACCGAGACCACTCAGCTTCTCGACCAGCTCAGCATTGACGGCATCATCACCTCTCGCCAAAAGTCGCCGTACAGCGTGTGGATGAAGATGAATCGCAAGAGCCTCAGCATGGACCAGGTGCTCGACCGCCTGGCAATGCGTGTCCGCGTGGACACCGTGGACGAGTGCTACGCGCTGATCGAAGCGCTGCACGACCGCTACGACACCGTTCCAGGCGAGTTTGACGACTACATCGCCATGCCGAAAGCCAACGGCTACGCCTCACTGCACACTGTGCTGCAGCTGCAAGAGGGCCCTGTCGAAGTCCAAGTACGAACCCACGCGATGCATGACCTAGCCGAGTACGGGGACGCCTCGCACGCGGCCTACAAGCGCGGCCAAGGTTTCGACATCGCCGCCTAGACCCTACATCAACACGCCATTCGAGTCTTCAACGACCGCTGGCGGTAGGTCTGTATGGGCCAGACGCTCGCGGATGTTGCGCTCAATCTTGATGGACAACGCGAAGAGGGGCAGCCCGTTGTAGAAGTCGTTGAACGGGTCCTCCAACACTCGGCCGGCCTCACTGATGAGCGCAAATGACAGGCAGACCAGGGCATTCACGGGAATGGCCATCGCGCCAAGGTCATGTACAAGGGCGAAGGGCAGCAGAACCGCAAAGGAGTTGATCAACGACTCCACGATGAAGCTGTAGCCACGGGGTAGCGGCGTTCCCTTGATGCGCTCGCACCCCCCCTGAATGTTGAGAAAGTCCATCAGTGTGCGGTCCATCGACTCCAGCCGACGCTCGTCCAGCTCGCCAGAATCGGCAAGGGCCACAACCGCAGTGAACTGCTGGTGAAGCAACGCGTGGGTCAGGTTCGTACTGCCTTCGAGTGCTCGGTCACTGTCGCGAACGGTTCGAGAGAAAGACGTGTCGTCGAACGGCTTACGCGACCGCAACAGCGTGCGAAGCGAATGCACGTAGCTGACATGCCGCATCACCAACTCTTCAGCCAGCTCCGGGTCTTTGACGTAGGTGATGACTTGGCTCGACCAATGCCGGGAGCTGTTGATCATGCGTCCCCACAGCTTTCGGCCTTCCCACCAGCGGTCGTACGCTTGGTTCGACCGAAAGGATGCGAAGATACCAATAGCCGCACCAATGACGCTAAGTGGGAGGACCGGCAGCTCTAGGTAACGTTGGTCCAGGACCACAATGAGCAACCAAGCCACCGCTCCAACCGCCATGTACAGCAGAATATGGCGCTGCTGCCACCGAATCAGATTCAGTGGATTCGAGCGGAAGTTCTGGGTCATCATAGGCGGTCTCCATACACGGCCGGCCCCCTAACGGGTCCCTAGTCTCGTGTGGTGGACCACGGAAAGGACCGCGAGCGCTGACGAGCCGTGTAGGTTCCGCCCAGCTGACCGTTCCGTAGCGCCCCAACGAAGCGGAAGGCCCCGCTGGCATCCAACGTGACACGCTCACCGCTGACTGTGCCAATCACAGGAACCGAACGCTGAGTTGTCCCCAGAGTAAAGGTCAACTCGCCGTTGATAGTGCCGTCAATGCCTTGGCGAAGACTCAAGACTAGCGGACGACCATCTGCCGTACCCACCCAGCGGCCTTCGACATTCACCCTTTGCACTTCTGGCTCAGGATTCGCATCCGTGACAGCCACCACGGATGTCAGCGGTTCGGGTACCGCGACGGTCACGACGGGCTGGACAACCGCATCCGCAGCCACTTCCGAATCCTCTTCAACAACCTCGACATCCGGGGCTGGTTCCACCGCCATCACCACTGGAGTCGGGGCTGGTTCCACCGCTGCAGGCGCTGGTGCTGCCGTCGTCGGCGCTGGTGGCTCCGTGTTGGCACCGGGGTCTTCCGGTTCGGGCTGTACGCGTTGCTCTTCTACATCAGGCTCCGCCACCACAGGCGGCTCGGAGACATTGGTGTCCGCCTCAACAGTCGCTTCGATGACTGGAGCGGGTGGCAAGCTTGGCGCGACCACGTCCGTCACCGGTGCGTACATAGGGCCGTCGGACACCGCCGGGTTCTGTGCCATCCACCACCACAACAGTCCTACAACACCCACCAACAATACAGCGGCGAGCAGCAGCGGCGCCTTCGACCGCCGTAGTGCCGGCGGGTTGAACGGCGCAGACACCATTGGCGTCAGAGTTGGAGACGGCGTCCCTCGGCCCGGTTCGTTCCCGCGTGCCACCGGAGACCCCGCCGTAAACGCCTGTGGGTCCAGTCCACCGGAAGCCTCGGCGGCCTCACCCACGACTTCCAACAGTGCCGGATAGTCTTTGAACAGGGCCTGGGCAAAGTCGCGTGCATGCGGGTACCGGTCGGACGGTTCACTGGACATGGCCACCCGAATCGCGGCGTGAACCGAGTCCGGCAAACCGCTCGGAAGCGGTTTGGGCTGGCGCATCAACAGTTCCACGAGAGGTCGGTCGGCACTCGACGGTTCGAAAGCCCCGACTCCGGTCAGGCAGAACTGAATCATCACCCCGAGCGCGAAAACATCCACAGCAGGTGTGGCAAGGCCGGCGTCGAGAAACTGCTCCGGCGCCATGTATTCGGGAGTGCCTAAGATGGCGTTGGGACGGGTACTTGCGGCGTCCCCACTATCCGCCAGCGCCTTTGCAATCCCAAAATCCATCACCTTGGGATTGAGCGCAGCCCCACGCCTCTCCAGCAGCACATTGGCTGGCTTCAGGTCACGGTGCAGAACCTTCGCATCGTGGGCAACAGCTACCGCCCCGAGAATCGGTGCCATCAAGCACAACAGGGCATCTACGTCCATGGCGCCGTGCTCGTGAACGTGCTGTTCGAGCGTCTGGCCTTCGACGTACTCCATCAGCAGAGCGACTAGGCTGCCGTCGCGCAGTACATCGGTCACACGGACCAAGTGTGCATGCCGAAGTTGGGCCTGTATGCGGCCTTCTTGCAGCATTCGAGCAGCGAGTGCGGGTGTGTCCCAGGCCAAGACCTTCAGCGCATGTGCCGAACCCAACTCAATGTGGCGAACGCGATACACATGGGCCAAGCCTCCAGAACCGATGAGCGCCTCAACGACGTACCGTCCCGCAACCCGGTGTCCAACCTCAAGCACTAGCGTTCCTTCAGAGCAAAGGGCACTTGGGCACCCAAGTTAAAGACAAAGACGTCCGATGGATTGTTGACCGTCCACACTGTACCGAATGCGCTCGCTGAGACGCTAATTCCGCCTTTCGATCGTAGGATGACTTGACCACCTGCGCGCATATTGAACACGCGAAGCGCAGATAGACGGTCGGGATCCGTCAAGTCGACCTCTCCCCAATCGAGACCTTGCGGACGCCACAACACGCTGACCGCCGGCCCCACCCCAAAGAAGGGATTGGGCGACACAAGGCCGGCAAGACGCCCCTCGAACTCGCTACCGGGCACACGAAGGTTGCCGGTGAAGTTCGGGAAGGTGGTGGTCTTGGGGAAGCGGTACCGGTACCCGAGATCTCCGTACGCACTGTAGGATCCGATCGAACCCAGTGCGCCGGTTCGTCCGACCGAAAGCCAGGTACCCAGGTCAAACGTTCCCTCACCAACGTTGGTAATGCGCGCCCGAGTGGACTCAGTAAAGTCTCCGAACCGAGCCTCTCCACCGATCGACGCGGACACCGGAGCACCCAGAAGTTCATCCAAGACCAAGTATTTGCCAGACAATCGGATCAACCCGACGGATGCCGTCGTCGCACAGGCGTTCAGACCCAGAGCGGCACAAAGCGGCGAATCTGACCGGTTCGCATGCACTCGATACCACGGAACCTCGCCTTCAAGCTCGATCCGATTGGTGAGCCCCCAGGACGCAATCGCTTTGACGCCAAAGGACGACAAGCCCTCGCCAACTTCGATGACCGACCGCTCGTCGTCCACGGTGATGGCCAGCTCGGTGAGACGCTGAGCCTCCATCCCGGCGTAGACCGTGCCATTACCCTCACCCACCACCCAAGGCCCGGACCCGGCCGACGCTGTGGCTGAACACAAAAACGCAACACTCAACATTGCTCTGATCACAGACAACCTCTTTTGAAGCCGGGGTGGACACCGTTAACTTCCCAGATGGCGGGCCGATGAACCAGTCACAGGACCGAATGTGACCCAACGACTCCCCATCCCTCCAACCCAAGCGTGACTCGATGACGCAGCTAGACATAGGCTACGAGTTCGACCGCTATCGGGTGGAGCGCGTTCTCGGACAGGGTGGAGCAGCGGTTGTCTATGCCGTTCGCCACTTGCGCCTCGACTCGTTGCAAGCGCTCAAGGTGATGCGCGTCACGACCCTGTCGTTCCAAAACCGACTCCTACAGGAGGGGCGCGGGCAGGCCGGACTACGCAACCCAAATGTAGTCAGCGTTTTCGACGTGCTGGACATCGACGGCGCGCCAGCCCTACTCATGGAGTACGTCGGCGGTCCAACCTTAGGCGCACTCATCAAACATCGTCGCTTTGCGGTGCCCGAAGCCTTGTGGTTATTCCGCGGCATTGTCCTCGGCGTCGGCGCCGCCCACAGGCGGGGCTTGGTCCATCGGGACCTCAAGCCCGACAACGTACTGCTCGCTCCCACCAACGACGGTCTCGTGCCAAAGGTCACGGACTTCGGCCTCGTGAAGTTCGCGGACCACGACGTGTCCGCAAGCCAGCTCGGACGAGCCATTGGCACCGCTCCCTACATGGCGCCAGAGCAGGTCAGCGGTGCACCTGACATCGACCAGCGCACAGACCTGTGGGCGCTCGGCTGCATTCTGTACGAGCTCATTTCGGGACGCCGCGCGTTCACCGGGGCCAACCCTCTGGAGACGTTCAACCGCATTCAGCAAGGCGACTACGTCCCATTGCAACAGCGCTGTCCGGACACACCACAGGTTGTATTGGACAGCGTCGCCCAGCTTCTTGCACCCTCCCGCGAAGAGCGAATCCGTAGTACGGACCACTTGTTTGAGCTGTTGTACGACGGCGGCCTAACGACCCAACGCGTAGACTTGAGTGACGACATGCGTGAGGAGCCCAGCTTCATCGGCTCCCAAGAGCTGACCGCCGATACGGACGTAGAGCCGCGTCTACCGGTCAAGACCAGCGAAATGCGCATCGCCCCTCTCGGACCCGATCCAACCGAGTCCTTGAACGTGATCCCCAAACACCTGAGACGCGCGGCGCGGCCTGTAGTGGCTCCTCAGAAAGAACCCGGCCAACGCACTCAGAAACAGGTTCCGCTACAGCGTAAGCTGTGGATTCCGATAACGACGACGACGGTTGCAATAGCCGCAGCCATCACCGTGTTCGCCCTTCTCTTTCGTGGGGCGGCCCTCTCGTCGCCAACCAACTCCCCAGCATCGATGCCGCCGCACGGAGACTCGCCATGAGCGCTGTCCAGACCAGCCCGAACAACTCCGGTCCCCAAGCCACGGAAGATCGAAACCTGCGCATCCTCATCGTCGATGACAACCACATGATTCATGAGGACATCCGCAAGATTCTCGCGCCCGAAGCGCAAGATGACGAGTTGTCCGCTCTTGAGGCCGACCTCTTTGGAGCTCCAGCCCCGACAGTCGAGCGCTTCGAGTTCAAGATCGACTCGGCCATGCAGGGACAAGAAGGCCTTGCAATGGTCGAAAAGGCCACCGCCGAGGGGCGGCCCTACGCGCTCGCCTTCGTTGACCTTCGTATGCCACCCGGTTGGGACGGCGTAGAGACTATCGGACATTTATGGCGGGTAGACCCCGATATTCAGGTGGTCATCTGTACCGCCTACTCAGACTACACCTGGGCCGAGACGATCGAGAGGCTCGGACGCCGCGACAACCTGCTCATCCTCAAGAAACCCTTCGACGTCACCGAAGTCGAGCAGCTTGCTCACGCGCTTACTGAGCGCTGGGAACTGGTCCGTCGCACACGCACGAACCTCAACGACCTGTCGCGTATTACCAATGAACAAGGCCGAAACCTCGAAGTCGCCAACGCACAGCTGCAACGAGCTCGCGACCAAGTCGTCGAAGTGGAACGCCTGCTGTGTGCCGCACATCAGCGTGAGTCCGCTGGACGGGTGCTGTCGCTCGCCATGCCCGACATTGACGAAGCCACGCAAAACCGGGATTGGTCCGCACTACAGAGCGCTCTAGAGCCCATTCAGCAAGCGGCTATGTGCGTCACCGAGCCCGTTGGAAGCGCGGATGTCAACGCCGCTGTCGCCAGTGCTGTGACCTATGCCACCAGGCATCTCGGCCTGACTGATGTCTCCACAGACTTCGGCTCCAGCGCCATTCTCCGCTGCCCTGTCGGCGACCTTCATCACGCCATCGTCGCGCTCATGGACGGCTTTCGAGCCGGTGGCGGATCCATCTTGGTGCAGACGCATCGCGAACCGGCAGCAGCCATCATCCGCGTCGTCTCAACCGCTCCGGTTCCTGCAGAATCGTTTACCTTGGGACGACTCTTGGCCGAACAGGTCGTGGCCAGCGCCGGCGGCGACGTACGCGTTGCGCAAGATGGTCCACGTTGCAGTGTCGAGATGCGCTTCAGCATCTAGGGCCTTACGGCGTGGCAGTCATCCGAATCGAGCGCAGGTCCTTGCTCTCAATGCTGTAGTTGCCGAACGGGGCGACACCGTAGAGTAGCAGGTCATCCTCCACCAAGATTCGCGCGGTGTGCCCGTCTTTCAGGGTCGCGAACAACACGACCTTTCCTTGAGATTGCGACGGCTCAAAGCGCACGGTGTCCACGTTGCGGAACGGAACCGTCACCATTCCAGCGCCAAGCGACCCATAGAAAAAGACTTCGCCGTTGTAGGTGACGCGCGTCAGGGTCACATCCACGCCAGCGCTGTCACTGATAGTCGCGGTGAACTCTGCTGCGGGAACAGGCACACGTGCTGGTGCATCGGTTCCGGTAATGCCGCCCGCAAGCGCTGTTGCGCCGCCAACCGTCATTAAGACCACGCTTCCAATAAGGACCCAACGTGAGATTGCGCTCATGCACCCTCCAGGTGCGGGGGGTATCCGACTTGCCCGCTCATCGCGATGCACGTTAGCCACGCGTCCGAGGAGAGAGCCGTGTCCGAGCCCATCGTCGTGCCCGGTTCAAACGCTTACCGGTCCCCAAATGACCATCCCGTCGTCACGATTGGGAACTTTGACGGGGTCCATCGCGGACACCGCGCTCTCGTTTCTGCAGCCGTCACCCAGGCAAATGACCTGGGTGTTCCAGCGTGTGTATACACGTTTGACCCTGCACCACGGGATGTTCTGCGCCCAGGAAACCCGGTGCCACGAATCCAATCCCTTGAGGACAAGATCCGTCTACTCGGCACCCTCGGCGTCGACTGCGTGATTGTGGAACCGTTCACGCTTGATTTTGGACGCCATGGCGGCCAGTGGTTCGCCAAAGAAGTGCTGACCCGCCGTCTGGGAGCATCGGCGGTGGTGGTCGGCTGGGATTTCCGCTTCGGAGCGGGTCGCGAAGGTACGGTTGAGGCCCTGCGAGACTGGGTAAACGTCCCAGTAACCCAGGTAAACGCCTTACAATCCGACGACGGCGTCATCAGTAGTTCTCGGATTCGTGGCGCGCTGGCCGAAGGGCGCGTGGAAGAGGCCACAGCCCTACTCGCTCGCCCGCACTCGGTCCGAGGCACCGTTGTTCACGGACAAGCACGCGGACGAACACTCGGAATCCGAACCGCCAACCTCGAAAAGCTGATCGGCCTTGTACCCGGGGACGGTGTGTACGCAGTGACCGCAGTGGTCGGCCCTGTCGAGTACAAAGCTGTCGCCAATATCGGCTCGCGTCCTAGCTTTCCTGGCGCTGGTCGGTCCGTAGAAGTTCACCTCTTAGACGTAGAAACGAACGTCTACGGCACCCACATGACCGTGCACTGGCACCACAGACTTCGAGACGAACAGACCTTCGCGAGCCCAGCGGCCCTCGTCGCCCAGATCGGCAATGACATTGTGGCTGCCCGAACCCTTCTGTCATGAAGCCGATCACCGGTCACACCTCAGTCTACGCCGTCGTCGGCCGCCCTATTGCCCACTCCGGCTCACCAGCCCTGCACAATGGTTGGTTTGCCGACCTGGATATCGACGCCACCTACGTCGCTCTTGATGTGGCTCCTGAAGACGGTGAGCGGTTGATGGACGCCCTGCGGGTTCTGCGCCTGTCCGGTGTCAATCTCACCGTGCCCCACAAACGGGCCGTCGTTGCACACCTAGACGTGATCAGCGACGATGTGAAGATACTCGGAGCCGCCAACACCGCCGTACGACGCGGAGACAAGTGGTACGGCTACAACACTGACGTTCAGGGCTTCACAGACGGATTCATCTCTTCGCAAGGTGAGACCCTCGCAGGCCGAGATGTCGTCTTGTTGGGAGCCGGCGGTGCTGCAGTGGCAGTGGCCAAAGGGCTGTGCGACGCCGGCGTCAAACACATCGCCGTGTGCAATCGAACAGAGGCCCGCGCCGCAGACGTCGCACAACGTTTGGATCGGACCCAAACCACCTTCTCGGCGCACTCCCTCCGCGAGCTCGCCGACGTTGCGACCGGACGAACACTAGTCGTCAATGCTTTGGCCGGCAAAGGCATCCATGCGGCCACACAAATCAACCCGGAGGCACTTGGAGAAGGCGCCGTTTGGTGTGATTTAAACTACTGGATGGCCACACCGCCCGGCCTGGTTGAGTGCCAACGAGTTGGGGTTGCATTCGTGGACGGTTCAGCCATGCTCCGTCATCAGGCGGCACTTGCTTTCAAGCACTTCACAGGCAAGTCGCCCCCACTAGTGCCCAACACGCGCTCAGTAGAGTAGAGTGTCCGCCTTGGAGGTCGATGTGGCGGACGTCCCGGTGCTTGTTTGCACCGCGGGATCCATTCAAGGGCAAAAAATCCCAGTTCCTGACGGGGGACTGAAGATTGGTCGCGCACCCGAAAATGACCTGATTCTCGAAGGAGATGGTGTTTCTCGGTTCCACGCACGGCTCCTCTTGGACGATGGCTCCCTATGGCTGCAAGACGCAGGCTCACGAAACGGCGTTTTCGTGAACGGCGTACGCGTGACCGGTCACCAGGCGCTGCGCGTGGAAGACGCGATTACTGTGGGTTCGCACGAATTCACGGTGCGTTGGGCCCTTGGCGACGACGAATCCGGTGTTTACCCAATGCCTAAGATTGAAGATGAAAAGAAGGCCTGGTGGTGGCCTTTCGGACGGCGGAACGAATGACAGGGTCGGTTGAGGTCATCGTCAAGCAGTCAGGGCGCCCAGACAGGGTCGTTCCTCTGCGCGAAGGTACGTCTCGAATGGGACGCGCAGACGACAGCGAGATCGTCCTGTCTGACGTCGGTGTGTCCCGGAGACACTCACGCATCATCGTCAACAATGGCACTGTTCGGGTCGAAGATCTCGGCTCCGGAAACGGAACATTCGTGCGTGGACAACGCGTCGATCGCCAGCCCCTGACCGACGGCGACGAGATTGTCATCGACCCGTTCGTCATCCAAGTGCGCATGATCGGCCGCCACATTGGCGACCACACACCGCAGGTGCCTCTGCGCGCGCGACTAGACGTGGTCACCGGCCCTGCACTGGCCCAATCGACCTACCCCATCCCAGCGCGGGGCCTGACCGTCGGACGAAGCGACACCCGGGACGTCGTCCTCCCAGATCCCGCCGGCTCACGACACCATTGCTCCATCTTCCTACAACAGCGCGTCCACGTGCTGCGCGACATGGGAAGCGCCAACGGCGTGTATGTGAATGGGCAGCGCGTCGACGAGTGCACGCTGAATGACGGCGACGTCATTACCATCGGCAACACCGAGCTGAAGTACGTCTCCGACCAAGCCGCTCGGCAGTCCACGGCTCGCGGCCGCCAACCTGCAACCGCTTCAATGCCGGCCCGCCCGCGCAACAACGACGCCATGTCTTGGGTCTTTGTAGCCGCCACCATCTTCACCGTTGGTGTCCTGGCACTCGTCGCAGCACTGTCCGTATTCATCTTCCGAAGCGACGGAATTCCGCAGCCCACCACGCTGTCCAGCGGCCCGCCCTCATGGTCGCTCACGCTGTCCGAAGAGCCTGAGACAGACGACCCCGTCGAGCTGTCACGCCAAGGCGTGGCCCTGGTCTCAGCCAATGACGACCGCGCAGCGCTTGAACGCTTCTGGCTCTTGCTGCGCGCACGGCCTGGATACGAGTCTGGCGAAGTCTTTGCGTACGCTGCCGGTGAGCACCTGGTCATCAACGGAATGCGCCCCGAGCTGTACGCCGCTGTAGAAGCTCGCGAGAGCCATGAAGCTGCACGTGACGCACTCATCGCCGACAACTCCCGTGCTTCGCGCCGCACCCTCGAACGCGACTACAGCGCGGACCCCGTTGTGCGCACAGCACTGGGCCTCGGCCCAAGTAGCGTTCATGTCGAGCTACAATCGCGGTTGGCCCAAGCCTCCGAGATGGCCGCCAACCGTCGCTGCGCAGACGCCATTGCTGCCTACAACGAAGTTCTCGTCGCCACTCTAGACGACACACTGCGTCAGTCCGCACGCACCGGACGCGTGGTCTGCCAGCGAGAGCTCGCGCGCCAAGTTCAGGTCGACTGGGCCATTGGCGTTCGTGCACAGGCACAAGGCGACACCCCGGCCGCGCGAGAAGCCTTCGAGCGCGTCCTGGCGATCGACCCCACAAATCCAAGTGCGCGCTTCCGCCTGCCGCTCCTTCAGTGAAGTGCGTCCTGTCAGTGAAGTGGGTCATCTTCGCCGCTTTGCTGAGCGGGTGCCCAAAACAGGCAACGTTCGACCTCTCGATTCCTGACGCCCCAAGTGTGATCAGCGCCCAACCTGCGGACCAGGTCTTGGTCGACGCAAGCCAAGGTAGCGGCCCTTCCATTCGCAGCCGTGCCATTGCCCTGGGCATCGCGGTGCATGAAGCAGACCGGGCAACCTGGGCCGGACGTGGCAGCTATGACCCCGATGGATGGGTTCAGAGTCAGACCGTTGATGCCATGGCGCCATACGCCGAAGAGCCCGCTATGCGCGGGGTTCTTGCACAGCTCGCAACCCGCGACAGCGCAGATGCCTACGCTCGCAGCCACGCCGCTGTTGTCCTGGCACAGACGGGTGGAGATGACACCGTGCGAGATGCGCTATCCGCCGCCGTCACCCAGAGCCGTGACCCGTGGAACCGTAGCGCACTGGCACTTGGAGCCATGGCTCTTGGCGACACCACCCACACCGGTTCCCTCACCGATGCCGTCGCACGCGGAGACATTGCGCTCGAGCTGACGTTCATCCAAGACCTGGGTCACACCGGAAACCCGAGCGTGCTCGAGGCCTTGGTCGCCGCCTCTGACCGAGTAGAAGAAGAGCTGGTCCTTGCAGTCGCTGCCGCCCGCATGCTCCTTGGAGACGACGCCGGAAGAAGCCTTCTGATCACAGCCACCAACGACGACGACCCTCTTGTACAGCTGGCGGTCATTGATACCGTGCTCGACATTCCGGGAAACAAGCCCGTCCTCAAGGCCGCCATGCGCTCACGAGACGCAATCGCCGGCGAATACGCAGCACTCGCCTGGGACGCCGTTCGCGACCGCGTAAGCGACCGCTTCCCGCGTGCCCTTGAGAGCGACGACCCGGAACTCAGGCTCGCCGCATTGGACCTTCTCGGCCGTACCTCAAGCAATCCTGACCTCGCACGAGACCTGGCACGACGCGCCTTGCTCGACGACGTTCCCCGTGTCCGCGCAGCAGCCGCACGTCGCCTTGGCGAGCTGGGTCTTCAGGCCGCAGCCGGCGACACCGAGCGTCTACAGGTCCTGCTCTCAGACGAAGACATCTTGGTTCGTGTTGAAGCCGCCGGCGCTCTGCTGCGCTGACGCTACGGCAACGAGGGCACGCCAAGGCTCGTTGTCAGCAGTCGCACCGTCTCGCGCCCTACCGCCAGGGGGTCGACATCCCAGTCGGTCGCCAGCACGTCGTAGAACATCTTCTCTACAGCACCCATGACCACCCGACTCGCGACCTCTGGCATTGGCGCATCGATCAGGCCGCGGTCTGCAGCGAGTGCGGTCAGCGTCACAATGACGTTCAACAACTGTTGCTGGCGTACCCGCACGCGGTCTCCCGCTTCTCCCGGACTGCGTCCTTCCTGAAAGGCCAACAGCAAGGGCTCACCATGCTCAATGGCCAGCATGGCCGCACGTCCACCAATGTCCTCGTAAATGGTCCGACTTTCTTCACGGGTCGTCGCCTCTTCCAGGCGCTCATGTTCTTCAGCGAGAAGGTCTAACAGCGGAGAAAACCACGCATCCAGCAGCGAATCAAACAGCGACGCGCGGTCGGCAAAGTACAGGTAGAACGTGCCACGAGCCACACCAGCAGCCGACACAATGTGCTCGATAGACGTGCGGTCATACCCTTGCTCACGAAACAATCGCAACGCCTCGGTCGTCAACCGGCGGAGCTTGTCGGCTTTGTTCGCTTCACGTCGTCCCATGGTGGTGGGCGTAATGCGATAGGCTCGGCCGCACTACGGAGATGCCCGATGTCCCAATCCAAGCTGCCCGACTGGGCCAACCAACTTCGCGCCCGCTACGTGTCCGGAGAAGCCAGCCTCTTCCTGCTTCACGGCAACGTCCGCGACCTGCATCCCTGGTACGAGGACGACGGCTCGGTTCGCTGGCTCGACCTTCGCACGTTCCTCGAGACATTCCTCAAGCGCACCCGCGATGTGGTTGCCTACTACAACGTCTCCCAGGGCCTGTGCTTCACCGACCGCGCCCACGAGCGCGCCTTTCAGAGCACCGTTGACGCCTCGCGAATGATGCGTGGCGAAGGCAAGCTGGAGGCCATGCCGCGCTACCCGTCCACGGCAATTCCAGTCATTGAAGACCTCATCCAGAACCCCACCGCCAGCAGCGGCGTCATCATCGACTTCTTCGAGATGGTCGCGCCCAACGGTGACGTGAACTTCATGTCCCATGAGGACCGGGCGAACTTGGTCTCACTACAGCGCTGGTCAAGTGACCCCGCTTTCCTGGCCACGGACAACTTGGTCATCCTCGTCGCTGAGCACCTGTCCGAGGTCAATCGCCGCGTGGTCGCCAGTCCATCGCTCGCCACAATTCAGGTGGCCTTTCCAGGACTGCCCGAACGTGAGGCGTTCCTTGAGTCCCAGGACATGGCCGCTGTGCCCAACGACATGGACATGGCGGTACTCAGCAAGGTCACCGCGGGCCTGTCGCGCACTCAGATCCGCGCCATCCTCAAGGGCGCCAAGCAGTCTGGTGAGGCCATCACCTACCGCTCGGTGTCCCTGCGCAAGAAAGCCATAATTGAGCAGGAGTGCCACGGCCTTGTAGAGTTCATCGCCCCCAAGCACAACTTCAGCCATGTTGGTGGCATGGAACGGGTCAAGCAAGACCTCATGCGCGTAGCCGACGCCGTGAAAGCGGGCCGCCGCGCCGCAGTCCCTATGGGCATGATTTTTGTGGGCCCAATGGGTACCGGCAAGACCTTCGTCGCCGAAGCGTTCGCTGCTGAGAGCGGGCTGACCGCCCTCAAGTTCAAGAACTTCCGCGAAAAGTGGGTCGGAAGCACCGAAGGCAACCTCGAGAAGATTCTCGACCTAGTAGACGCCCTTGGGTACGTCCTCCTCATCATTGACGAGGCTGACCGGTCACTCTCGTCCGGTGACTCAGACGGCGGCACAAGCTCCCGCGTCATCGCCCGTCTCAAAGAGTTCATGAGCGACACCTCGCACCGTGGACGCGTGGTCATTGTCATGATGACCAACCGCCCGGACAAGCTTGACGTCGACCTCAAGCGTCCCGGCCGCTTTGACATGAAGATTCCCTTCTTCTTCCCCGAAGAAGACTCCGAGCGCTTGCTCATCTTTCAGGCCTTGGTCCGCAAGAACAAGCTGCAGGTTGCCGAGAGCATTGATTGGGAATCCGCGGTGGACGGAACCGAAGGCTACTCGGGAGCGGAACTGGAGAGCGTGCTGCTCGCCGCACAGAACAACGCGTCCGTCGGGGAGCGCAACGTCATCGAGCAATCCGACCTCGACCAAGCCGTGGACGACGTGATTCCAAGTCGCGACACACGCATGCTCGAGTACATGGAGTTGTTGGCGGTCTTCGAAGCCTCCGCACGCCGCATGCTGCCCGAACGCTACAAGGACATGGACACCAACCAGATCCAGGACCGCCTAGACGAGCTGCGCACCGTGCTTGGACGGCGCGCGCTGTAGTCGGCTCTACTGCGCCGTCAGCGAGACAGCTCCGAAGTCGTCGAGGACCGGCCTGCTGGTATCGCTGTCGTCGAGGTCATCGAACCATATGACGGACAAGTCGGTGGTAGAGGTGTTGCTCACGCTGAACAACAACCAGGGATTGGCAGCGGTCGCCAAATCGAAGGTTCTGGGTTCCAGGTCTCCTGTGACGTCCTCGTCCCACAGCCCGGCGTAGACCGTCGACCAGTCGTCATCCCGGTTCCCACTGCCAGTCGTGAGGATGGCTTCATCGAGAGAGGTGCCGGACTGAATTGTCAGCGCAATGTCGACCTCGTATTGGTCGAAACAGGCGTCGTCATCGGGGCCTTGGGTCGTGAAGTCGTCATGGTAGACCACAAACTCAAGGCTGCCCGGGTCTGCCTCTAGGGTCACGGTAATGGCCTCGGGGTCGCCAACACCGCTGTCGAAGAGACCGGTGTAGACACCATCGAGGCTGTCTAGGTGGACCTGTCCGGCGACCGTTGCGCCCGGAGCCGGTACCGATGGGTCGGTGACAAGAACCCGGCTAATCTCGGTGCACACCAAGATGTCCTCGCTGCCGGACTGTCCGCCGAACATCGACTCTACGCCTTCGCCAGGGACATTCTCGCCGCCATCAGTACCCGGCTCAATGCCGGTGTTGTCGATGGCATCCGGGTTGCAGCCGACGGTGGCCAATACGGTGATGAGTGCTGCGAAACGGGTCATGCTTCCTCCTATGCCCACCCTCACTATGTCCCAACATGGGTGAGGCGTCACTGCCAAACCCACACAGAACCGTACAAAATGCCTCGCATTTTCAGGCTATTGCGTGCAATACTGTCAGGGTGTGGAAGACCATCAGCCAAGAACTATTGAGGGCCATTCGGGGTTCGCGCTCGCAAGAGGCCTTCTCCCGAAAGGTAGGCATCTCCGTGGCCACCGTTGCCGCCTGGGAGAACGGACGACGCTTCCCCACCCTACCGCGCGCGCTCGCCGCCTCCACCGCAGTGGGACTCGACCCCCACGCCGCACTCCTGGCCTTTCACGCCGAGCCCATGGCCCCCGATGACACCGCTGCGTGGCTACGCTCGCTTCAGGGCGACCAACGCCGCGAAGACATCGCGACAGAGAGCGGTGCCAGCATTCACCAGGTGGGCCGTTGGTTGAGCGGACGCGCTGAGCCCCGACTGCCCGACCTGCTCACCCTGGTCCACGCGATGACCGGACGCGGGGAAGACCTGGTTGCTGAGTGGGTAGGAAACGACCATGTCCCGAGCATTCAAGCCGCTTGGCGTGCCCGCGACGCCGCCCGCCGCGTGGCCTGGCAGCACCCATGGAGCGAGGCCATCTTGCAGGTCCTCACTGTCCATCCTGGCCCCATGGACACAGTCGCCATTGCACAGTCCCTAAACGCCGAGAACACCGCTATTGACCAGGCTCTAGGGGCACTACGAACGGCCCATTTGGTGCGACGACGCAGCGGTCGCTACCGAGCAACGCAGACGCAGACCGTCGACACCAGCACGCAGCCGGAACGGGTGAACGACGTCAAGCGCCACTGGGCGGGCATTGCAGCCCAGAGCATTGGCTCGTCCGACCCCCTTCACCTAAGCGCCTACAACGTGTTCTCGTGCTCGGAGGACGACTTGGTCATTGTCCGAGAGGAGCTGCTGGACGCGTTTCGACGTGCGAGAGCAAGGATTGCATCGTCTTCGCCAACCGAGCGGGCGGGGCTGTTGATGGTGCAGCTCGTTCCCTTTGCTGACCCTCGCTGATGTTGGACATCCCAAGCAAGATGGGCACCCTGGCCGAAGCCAAGATGCCCACTCATTGACTCTAGAGGACGTCGTCTAGCGCTTGAACGCTGCCTCTAAGTGTCGATTACCTCCGGCAGAACTCTCCCAAGTAATGGCAGCTTCTCCAGATGGTAGCATGTAAGGGATAGGTTCCTGCACGGACGGGTCGTTGCTGATGATTGACGTATCCAAAACCCAGGATCCGGATGCACCATCGCGTTCATACACTTGAACGTAGGGAAAGACAGTGGTTTCGTGAGTGAGGATGGCCGAACCGTCCGATGCGAGTGCCGGCACGCCCCGCACCGTCGCATAAAACCCAGTCTCCACCAATGCACCTTCAATGAGCGACACCTGCCAGCCTGTTTCGGTGTCGAAGTCAGCAGCATGCAGCGCACTCACCGTTTGTGGTTCACCGCCGCCACCTTCGCCGCCTTCGCCTTCACCGCCTCCGCCAGAGATAAGGGTGGGCCAATGCACCAAGAACCGTCCACCCGGTGCGCTTGTCACATTGGGCGAGCAAGTCTCGACGCCCGTCGGGCTGAGCGCTTCAGTCGACCAGCCACCAAAGAAGCCAGTGCGAGTCGCCGCCCAAACGTTGGTGCACGAGTCAGCGCCGTCCATCCAAATCAGGGCCGTTGTCTCCCCGCTCTGCAACATTTCCGCGCCCCAATGGATGCCAGAGCCGGTCGGGTCCAGCTCGACAAAGCCACCAAAGGAACCCGAACCGCCGATGGGATCTATCGCGCCACTCGCGACATAATTCGAGGGAGGGTAGTCGTATTGCGGATTCAGTACGGCCGTCACATTGATTGGTGCTTCGCCCCCGAAAGAGTGAGCCACAATCCCTTGGAGCCGAAACTGGTTCGGAAGACCACCTAGGCTAGGTCCTACCGAGTTGTCCTGGCGAATAACACGCATCTCAGTTCGATTTGCAGGCTGCGGAGACGCGCTGGTATTAACCGGGTCTACCGCAACGATGGTGTTGCCGTCGTCCGTTACGGCCATCATCGCTTGGCCCATGTTGTCACCGGAGAAAATCGTTACCGGCGAACTCCAACCAATCGCAGGGTCCAAGATAGTCAGACGACTCAAGTCACCATCTTCGTAGACTCCGACGACCGTATTGTCGGGCCGTTTCGCCAACGTGATGTTGCGCTCGGAGCTAGCGCTGAACGGAAACTGATGGATGGTTGCCCCACCCGAGTCGGGGTCGTAATGCCGAGCATAGAGCTGACCAGGGTGCACGTACCAGGTGCTCACAATTGAGCCATCGTCGAGAAGCACACTGCTTCCTGCCTGAACGTTGCCCGGCACGCTGCCATCCGCGTGGCTGATTCGCAGTTCATCGCCCCACGCAATCTCTCCCGTTCCCCCTCCCTCGTCCGGCTCACACGACTGCGCATCCGCCTCAATGACTGCGCCATCACCGATGAAACACCCAGGAAGGCTTGCCCCCGCGCCAATCGTGACGTCTTCGCCGATCTCGGAATCTCGACCGATCTTCACATTGTCAGAAAGCGTGGTCCGAGCACCGATTTCGGAGTTCTTCCGTATACGGATGTCATTACCTAGAACCGCATCTTCGCCAATTGTGGTGTTCGGCCCTACAACAACGTCCGAGCCAATCTCCGCACGCAAGCCGAGCACGCTGCTTCGAGCAAGCACCGAGGCAAAGCCAAGAGTGGCTTCGTCTTCCACACGGGCCAGGTTTCCGACGACAGCATTGTCGAGCACTTGAGCGTTCTCGCCAACGAACGCGCCGTACCCCACGAACGCATTGGCTACGGAGGCTCCCTCGCCAACGGTCGCTGAACGACCAATCACCGAGCCGCTCGTGTTGGAGCCCGGATGCAGCGTCGCACCACGGTGAATGACAGAGTCGGACCCCACAACCACGCCGGTATCCGAAATCGGGGCGTCCATGACGATGGCGCGCGCACCAACCGTAGAGCCGACACCCACCGTCGCGTAGTCGCCAATGTAGGCGCCTCGCCCGACCATGCTGCTCGCCCCCACATACGCATCAACGCCCAGGACAGCGTCCGCGTGCACCGTCGCGGTCGGATGCACACAGGCATCGCCCCAACCGTCACCGTCCGTGTCTGTCTGCTCGTCCACTGTGTTCGGACAGACATCTATGGAGTCGTCATACGAGTCTCCATCGCTGTCTGCGGCCATCGCCAATGCCGGCAAGGCCAACGTTACGATCAATGAAAGTCTACCGACTCGTGCACCCAAAATATTCATGTGTTCTCCCTAAAAATAGCTAAGGTCCTAGGGAAAGCGACGCTACTCCGTATACCCGGCGTATACCCGAGAGAGGAAATCGCTTCACTGGAGTGGCGAGGTACGACGAGCCAACGGTGTTCGGAACGAACGTTTGAGGCTCGTGGGCCCAACCTCATGCCCCCAAAGCCACAACCCCTCTCTGTGCTGTCGGCTCGGGTCAGGCGGAGCCCCCCAATACGGCCACGCAGGCGCCTAGACGCTCGTGTTTAGACGACGAGGTGGCTATCGCCTGAGAGGCACTGCTCAACACGTTTCGACGAGCAAGAGCGCGAACGGCGTCGTTCCCCCTCCAGGGAGCGACGCTGTGGGGCTTGGGCCAGCGTCAGGGAGCGCTCGACGTGTCCGTATCTGTGTCTGTGTCTGTGTCCGAATCATCATCCGGGTCTTCGAGCCATGTTTCCGGATCAATGGTGGTTGGCAGTGGTGTTGCGGTGCCCAGTGCCGTGTCCACCGCAACCATGTAGCTCTCGCTATCCGAACCGGAAATGCGAACGATGCCTTCAAACACCACCATCTCGTCTAGGTACACCCGAACCGTCGCCTGATTGAGGTCGGTGCTTGCGTTTGGGTAGTCGTGAATCATCACGAAATAGGTATCGTCTACAGGCGCTTCCACTTCGATAAACTCATACGACTCGTTCGGAATATCACCTGTTAGAACCGGATTATCGTCAAGCGAATCCGGGTCTCCCCATTCGAGCCCACCAGCAATGCGACAGTTCGCGTGGTGACAATCGCCCGGCCCGAGCGCGGGTTCTCCAGCCCGAATTAGGTGCAAGTCCAAGTCATCTGCCTCAAGCTGCCACTCGAGCTCCACATGCAGGGCCGCCTCAGGCCACAGGCCCTCGACAAGTGCACACGGCTCAGACTCCACACCATGGATGTCGGTGACCACGAGATTCGCCGTATAGGAGCCAAAGACGTCGATCGAAACGAGTGCAGTGGCTTCGGTATCGGTCTCGAGAGCCGCTGACGACGATTGGGGCAGTTCGTCTAGACTCCACTGGTAAAGCAGGGGTCCATCGCCGGTGCTCCCCGAGCCGACCAATATCCAGACGCCGTTCTCAACCAGTCCCGTACACTGCGCAATGGGGCGGACGACAGCGTCCGTGTCCGGCTCAGTGTCTACTTCTGTATCAGCGGAGGTGTCTGCAGAGGTGTCAGTGTCAGTGTCAGAATCACTTCCATCACTGCATGCAGTCAGAAGCCCGAGCACCATGAACGAAAAACCCTTCCGAACGCCCCGAAGTAGCTGGGGAGCCCGTTCGGTAGAAAGGACAGACACGGAACCGATGGCTTCGCAAGAGAAAGAAAATGGCATTTATGGATCCGATTTGAGCGATGTTTTCATGTGAGGGCGCTTCATAGAAGGACTTGTACGCCCAGGATGCCCATCACCATCCGACCGACAAACCGGACCTGAATTTGGGTAAGGACGGCAGACGTAAGTCGAGAGACAGAAAACGGCAACCGCCGACATAACGGTATGCAACTATATTTTCACCAAAACATGTGCGGATTGAGTCGCCCAGACAGCGTAGACGTCCGCTCCGCCGGCCTCCAGGGCTAGTGCACCCAACTTCATGGACCAAAGCCACAAACCCGCTGAATGCTGTCGGGCCGGGTCAGGCGGAGACCCCACGTACGCCACGCAGGTGCCTAGACTCTCGTGCTCGGAGGACGACTTGGCCATCGTCCGGGAGTCGCTGCTAGACGCGTTTCGACAAGCAAGAGCGCGAACGGCGTCGTCCACACCCACCGAGCGCTCGGAACCGTGGAGGGTGCCACTGGTTCCAGTGTCGGATGTGCCGTTCCGCATTGACGTGGACGCGCGCGTCTACTTACCGTTCTCAGAGGACGTACATCACGGGACAACGACGAGACAACAGTGCTCTACATGAGGTCGACCGTAAGGAGCTGCCTAGAAGACGTATGCGACCCCGACGGCCAAACGTGGGACGACAAGTGCGCGCTGTCGCTGGTCTGGCCTGAACTCCCCTATCTCACGCCAAATCTGGCTGACCCCGCGGTGGTGAACACCAACGTCTGCGGTGAGCGCCACGGGTCCTACCTGCCCCAGTGCCTCCAACCAAACGTCCGTCTGGGGTGCCGTTACTTCCCGCAAGGTGGCTTCGACCTCGGCATCTTGTTGTCCCCAAGCGGGTAGTCGGTAGGTCCCCATGACAAACAGACCGAATGAATCCGTCTGGTAGCCGGCGCCAAGCTCGGGGCCGATCAGCGTTCGAGACCGATAGTCGAGCATGAAGCCGTACTCGGCCAAGAGCTCCCGAATGCCGCGGGTCAAGTGCTGGCGTCCGCGAAGGCCAAGGCCAACCCGCAGCCACTCTGTGGGTTGCCCCAAGATCTCCACTTCATTGATCATCGCCGCACCAGCGCCCGGCCTGGGCACATTGCGGGCGTCGGCAAACTCATCAAAACTATCGGTACCGCCGTCGTAGACGGATGTACGAAGGCGACCCAAGACCCACTTCTGACTCACCGCGAGTTCGAGTCCAACAACCGCATCGGCACCGGTCAGGTCCCTCCGATCAAACAACGCCTGTACTCGCAATCCCGCGCGCACATCCACATCACCAAGGTCTGGACCGGCTCGTTTGGCAGGATCCAGCCCTTCTTCGTCACGTGTTTCCCATCGCCCTCGTCCAACAAGTGCAACGACAAGACCACTAATCGCGAGAGCTCCACCGCCAACGAACTCTGGCGCACGGGACCGAGTTTCGGAACCAGAACTCGGCACCAATCCAGCAGTGATGGCTGCGCCACCCGCAACGCCGAGGCCGAGGCCAGCCCATCGAGTCCACGGCAATGACATACGGGAGTTGAACGACAGACTCTGACCGTCACGCAGCGACAAGGCTCTGGGCGGCAGAGTCGACGCACCATCCATGGCGAACAACACATGCCGACCCGGTACAAATCGCGCCGTGCACGGCATGATGCAGACCTCTTCATACCGATCGAGCCGGCCGCGCGTGCCGTCTCGTAGTGAGAAGTCTATGGACTCCTTTAGGTGGTAGACTTGGGTGCCAGGGCGGTCCGAGGCGAACGTGACAGAGGATGCCGGCGAGTTGTCTTCCTGCTGCTCAACATCGGGTTGACGAACAGGTGGCGGGGGCTCGATGTCCACGTCATCTGGCGCGTCCATCCACGTTCGGACCACCTCAGCGGGTACACCAAAACCGAGGCCTTCAACCCCCAAGCCTCTCATCTTCGCACTCACTACGCCAATCACTTCACCGGCAGTGTTTAGGAGGGGGCCTCCGCTGTTTCCTGGGTTGAGGCTCGCATCTGTTTGGAGCATCGGTCCACCGTCTAGGACCGGGTACCCACTCACAACCCCCTTCGACACGCTGTACGCCAGTTGACGTAAGAGGGGGGCCCCCACCGCAAAGACGTCTTCTCCGGTGCCAGTCCGCTCCCCCGCCAGAGCAAGGCACGGAAAGCGCACACCAGGCAGCTGAAGCAGCGCCAAATCGAGCTCGTCGTTCCGGTGCACGACCTCGGCATCGATCTGGAAGCCCGCCAGAAAACTCGCCGACACTGTCGTCTGCCCCCGTACCAAGTGGGCTGCTGTCACCACGAGTCCCGACTCGCTGACCACCACGCCACTTCCAAGCCCATCCTCATGCTCGATCACAAGGACCGCATTCTTCAGCTCATCCAGGTCACGAGGAAGCTCGAGTTCGCCGGAGAGACAGTCTGCGGCCGCCACCGATAGAAGGCTCAAAATTACCGCAAGCATCATGACTCCGTGACTGAGACGAACGCCATAACGCCATCGGGTTGAGCAGTCGTAGCCCTCGGGCATTGGTGTTAGCAATGCGCCCCTGCGCCGCCGGTCAGCCAACGATTCCTGTCACACTCTCGTGATCATCTGGGCCAAGTGACCTCGACGTCTTGGCCCCAAGGCCACAAACCCGCTATGTGCCGCCGGCTCGGATCAGGCTGAGAGCCCGCGTACCCTACGCAGGCGCCTAGAATCTGGCAGAACGGAGTTCGCATGTACGCGATCGTAGCAACAAGCGGCAAGCAATACCGCGTTGCAGCCGGCGACGTCATTACCGTCGACCGCATCCAAGACGAAGAAGGCTCAACAATCTCCCTCGACAGCGTCCTGCTCGTCGGCGGCGACAGCCCTAAGTTTGGCGCACCCACCGTTGAAGGTGCCAAGGTTACCGCTACAGTCAAGGCACACGTTCTTGGCGACAAGCGCGTCACCTTCAAGTACAAGGCGCGCAAGCGCAACCGTCGTCACGTTGGCTACCGCCCGCGCTTCACGACGCTCGAAATCAACTCCATCGATCTCTAGGAGACTGCACCATGGCACATAAAAAGGGTCAAGGTAGCTCCCGTAACGGGCGCGATTCCAATCCACAGTACCGCGGCGTCAAGCGCTACGACGGCCAGTTCGTCGAGCCAGGTGGCATCATCGTTCGTCAGCTTGGAACTAAGTTCCACCCTGGCAAGAACGTTGGCTGCGGCCGCGACTTCACGTTGTTCTCCAAGGTTCCGGGTGTGGTCAAGTTCCACGTCCGCAACAACCGCAAGCTCATCAGCGTCATTCCGCTTGAGCTGAGCGCAGAATAGCGCGGTCTCCACGTTAAGTGGCGCCCTCCGCACACCTGTGAGTTCGCCACCATGCGCTTTATCGACCGAATAGACATAGCCGTCGCCCCTGGAAACGGGGGAGACGGCCGTTCTTCGTTTAGGCGAGAGAAATTTCTCCCACGCGGTGGTCCTGATGGTGGAGATGGTGGCCGAGGCGGCAACATCATCTTCGAAGCCACCCGCAGTCGAAACACACTGCAGGACTACTACACCAACAAGACCTACAGGGCCCAAGCCGGAGACCCGGGTGGCGCTAACCAGCGCACCGGAAGAGACGGCGACGACATGGTCTTGTTCGTGCCCATTGGCACGCAGCTGATCAATCTGGAGACCAGCGAAATCATCGCAGATTTGGTTGAAGCTGGTCAGACCTTCGAGTTTCGCGGCGGGCGCGGCGGCCACGGCAACGTGCACTTCAAGACCGCGGGCAACCGGACTCCCATGAGGGCCATTCCTGGAATGGTGATCGACGACATCATGGTGCGACTCGAGCTCAAGCTCATCGCCGATGTCGGCCTACTTGGCTTTCCGAACGCTGGTAAGTCCACGCTCATCTCACGCATCTCGGCCGCCAAGCCAGAAGTCGCCGACTACCCGTTCACCACCCTGGTTCCGAACCTGGGCGTTGTGGCAGTTGGCCCCGGCAAGAGCTTCGTGATGGCCGACATCCCAGGCCTCATCGAAGGTGCTGCAGACGGCAAGGGTCTAGGCCTGCGCTTCCTACGTCATGTGGAACGCTGTCGCATGCTCCTGCACATGGTGAGCACCGAAGACTGGGACGGAGACGTCAAGAGCCGCTTTATTGCTCTGCAAGGCGAACTTGCCAAGTACGACAGCGCCATGACCAAGGTGCCGCAGCTGGCCGTTCTCACCAAGACCGACCTAGTCGATGACGAGACTCGTGACCGCATGCTCGCAGAGCTGCGCGAAGTCTGTGGCCACAAGCCCTTTGCTATTAGCGCAGTCACCGGAGAAGGACTGATGCCGCTCGTGCGGCGCACCTTCAAGGTCATTGAGCACATCAAGGCCCTACAAAACGAAGAAGACGACGCACAACAAGCCACAGACTGACCCGTCACTCACCGGTCATCTTGGAACCGTGCATTGAACTTGCATCGACCATCTGTTCCGGCGCAATATAGCGCCGTCCCCAACACGGAGGCTCCCATTCAATCCGAAGCCCTAGCCACCTACCTCGCCACTAAAGTCCTCGAGAAGAAGGCCACCAATGTGGTCATTCTGGACATGCGAAAGTTGGCGTCGTACACCGACTTTTTCATCATTGCCAGCGCGTCCAACCGTCGCCAGGTGCAAGCCATTGCCAACTCGTTGCGCAAAATGGATGCTGAGGAAGCTGGATATTCAGCCAACGGAACGGAAGGACTTGAGGCCGCACGCTGGGTCCTCGTCGACTTCTCCGACGCTGTTGTGCACATCTTCGATGAGCAACTTCGCGGCTTCTACGACCTCGATGGCCTGTGGAGTGATGCTCCACGCATCGAGACTCCCAATGTGGACCCGATCGAAGAGGAAGAAGAAGAGGAAGACGACGACGACGACGACTTGGGTTCCCTCTTCACCCTGTGAAGCTAGTTGTTCTCACGGTCGGGCGCGGCGGGTTCAAGTGGGCTGAAGCCGCCGTCGCCGAATACGACAAGCGACTGCGGCGATGGGGCGGACTCGGGTCCGAACACGTCGCCGTGCAGAAGTTTCGCGGTGATATAGACGCTGTCCGGCGTGCGGAGAGCGAGCGGTTGTTGGCGACTATAGGCCACCGCGACGTCCTGGTTGTGATGGACGAACGGGGTAAAGACCTCGACACCCACGCGTTCGTAGACTTGGTTCGGTCTGGCAGGCACTCTGGCGTCAAGCGAATGGTGTTCGCTCTAGGCGGTGCTTACGGCCATGATGCACTGCTTCGAAAGCGGGCCAACCACGTCATCCGGCTCTCTTCAGCGGTCATGAATCACGACATTGCGCGTGTGGTGCTCGCCGAGCAGCTGTACCGCGTGATGACGCTGTGTGAGGGCGTGCCCTACCACCACTAGCGGGCTCCGTACGAACGGCGGGCAGGCGCACTAGACAGGTCGGATAGGCCGTTGAGAAACACGCCGGCGACGGCCCGAACGGGTTCGCTTCTGCTGCGCATACCATCACGTCGCGCGGTGAACTCAGCCACGGCCTCTAGGGCGGCAACGATGCCCGCCGCAACAACGGTCGGGTCGTCTACGCGGAGCTGGCCCTGCGCACGCCCCAGACGAAGGATGCGGCTGCAGACGTTGTCCAAGTGAATGCGGGTGACCATCAAGCGAGCGCGGGTGTCCGCGGGCAAGACGCCGCGGTCGGTAATGACCGTGCGGGGCAGATCTTCACAGAAAGCCGCATACGCATCTACAAACCGTTCGAACTCAACCGGTGCCGGGGAGGACGCATCCTGGGCAATGCGCAGGTACTGTCCATCGACACGGGTGCAGATCTCGCCCACCAACATGTTGACGACCGCTTCCTTGGAAACAAAGCAGCGATACAGCGTGGACTTGCTCATCTTTAGGTACTGAGCCAGCGAGTCCACGGTGAACCCGCCCCACGACCCGGTCTCCAAAATGTGCGAAGCACCGTCCAAGATGCGCCGCTGATTCACCAAACGACGATTAGCCATACAATATCGTGACGCATTCGGATGAGCACCACCACCAAAACCCGCCACTACTGCCACATATCGCACTCTACAGCCGGAATTTCAAGAGTATCAAGGCACCGAATGCTGCAATTGCAGCATATGCCATTTGGGTAGATCGCCTTCTGACTTGTCAAGGCTTGAAGCGAGCAACCGAACGCCTTGACCGGTCGGCCTGCGGGCTTTACCCAGCCGCATGAACACACTTGTACTCGCCGCTGCCGCCGAAGAGCTTGGCACTCTTCCAGGAGCTGTCGTGGGCGTCGGCCCCATCGCTGCCGCTACAACCGCGGCACGCATCATCGCCGAACGGCGTCCCAAGGCTGTCATCCTGATCGGAACGGCCGGTGCCTATGTCGGTGGCCCTGCCATTGGCACGGTGATCGCTTCAGAAACGCTCGGGTGGTCCTACGGCGTGGCGGCCATGGGCCTTGGCTACGTCCCCCGACCGCCACAGCCCATTCGCGGGGCGGCCTCCCTTCTTGATCAGCTGGACCTGCCACGCCACGCCGTGCTCACAACCGGCGCTGTGACAACGGACCCAACCCTCGCAGATCGCCTGTCTGACGGCTTCTCAGTCGAACACCTCGAAGCCTACAGCGTGGCCATGGCCTGCCACGACGTCGGCATTCCATTCGTGGCCATCCTCGGCATCGCCAACGTGGTCGGACCGGGCGCGCATGTGGAGTGGCTGGCGCACCGCGACGAAGCACAAGACGCGGCCCGCGAAGCCGCACGGACGCTTGTCGAGGCGGGTTAACAAAGCACATGAAGTGGAAGAACCGCCGAATCGTCGCTTTCGACACCGAGACCACCGGGCTTTCGCCATTCCTGGACGACCGCGTCATCGAGTTCGCCGCCGTCGTCTTCCAGCTCGACGAGTCGGGTGGCATCGCTCGGACCACCGAACACGCATGGCTGATCAATCCCGGCATTCCAATTCCGCGAACGGTCACTCAGATCACCGGCATCACCAATGATGATGTGCAGGACAAGCCACCGTTCACTGAGTACGCAGAGCAGATTCGCGACCTGTTTGTAGACTCGGTCGCCGTCGCCCATAACTTCCCTTTCGACCTGGCTTTCCTAAAGAAGGAACTGGTGATGGCGGGTATTGCGTGGCGGGAGCCTCTTGCCGCGGTGGACACAATCGATGTCTCCATGCGCGTGTACAAGGAAGTCCGTGGTCACAAGCTCTCCGACCTCTGCAAGCGCCTAGACATCACCTTGGACGGGGCTCACCGTGCGGTAAACGACGCCGAAGCAACGGGGAAGTGTTTCATTGAGCTCGTGCGCCGGCATGAGGTCGAAGACGAGCTGCAGTCCATGCTCGACTGGGCACGGGCCATTGGTCGACCACCACCGGGAGGCCCTCTGGGGGTCGACGGAAACGGGGCAGTGGTTTTTGCAACCGGCAAGCACCAAGGCGAGTACGCAGAGGAGTATCCACTGTACTTGGCCTGGATGGAAAAGGCCCGCGAACGCCACGATGGCCAGTGGCGTTGGCGTTTTCCCGAGAGTACCCGCTCATGGATTCGGCGCTGGCTAGACGTGCGCGGCTCCGGCCGTTCCCGAGGCAACAGCAAGGGCTTCCGCATAGACGACTGGGCGCTGGATTCATGCATCGCCGAACGCCGCGTTCGCCCCTAGGGACATCACATGCTGACCAGTGACCTCGTTCGCGTCCGCCTGCCTCGTGGCGGCGCCATTGCCCCCACGTTCATCAAGCCGAACTCGAAAGATCTCTTGGAGACTGCGGAGACGCTGGTAGCTCTGCTCAACGACGGCCTCGCAGAGCGGTGGACCAAGGGACAGGTCGACCAAGCCATCCTAGAGGCTATCGGAGACCGGCGCGACCAAAAGCTGATTCGCGGTGTGGCTAAGATAATCCTGGATCGGTGCACCTTCGAGGTCGCCACCCCCTTGCCCCCCACCGAGCTCAGAGAGGCTGTCTTTCTGGCCGCACACGCGGCTGGAGGGGTCTCGCTGACGTCCGGTCCGCTTGGCCATGCGACCTGCGACACCGTGATGCTGGATGTGGCCCAGTCCATGGGCATGGACCCCAATGACCTGGCGTCGGCACTGTACGGAGACCTACCAGACGAGCAGCGACTCACGGCCTTTGATGCCAAAGAGCCTACATGGTTGTTGAACCGCTACAACGTCAGCTTGGTCCAATCGGTGCTACTGCACGCGACACAAGTCCGTATTGTTTTGGACGAACCTACGGTGCCGCGAATCCGCCAGCTCATGCGCTGGGCGAAGTTCTACCAGCTCGTGCACAGCGCCACCCGTGACGGCAAGGCACTCGTGCTCACCTTGGATGGTCCGGGAAGCATCTTCCACCAGTCCAGCCGCTACGGTATGCAGCTGGCCAGCTTCTTCCCGGCCTTGCTTCTACAAGATGGCCCCTGGACAGCCACCGCATCCGTGCGGTGGAAGCGCACGGACAAAGAGCTCACCATCGACCCATCCAGCGCCTTGGTCAGTCACTACCGCGACACCGGCAACTACGAGACCCAAGTCCACGAGTGGTTTGTGGAACGCTTCAAGGCCAACAAACAGACCGCGTGGAAGCTAGACCGCAGAGTCCGACCTATGGATTTAGGAGGACGGTCCGTTATTCTCCCAGACTATCGCCTGACCAATGGCGACCGCACAGCGTACATCGAAATCCTAGGCTACTGGAAGAAAGACTACCTGAATCGACGGCTCGAGGCGCTGCGTCGTCATGGTCCTGGCAACCTCATCTTGGCGGTCAGCAAAAAGATGGGAGACGTCGCCCAGCTGGCCAGCGAGGCCGCTGAAGTGGTGCCCTTCGCCAAGATTGTCCCGGTCAAGGACGTGCTTGCCGCAGCAGAGAAAGTAGCCAAGTGAGCGAACATCTGACCTGTGCGGGGGATGTGTTTCGCAATCCAGACGGGTCGTTACGGCTACCCCTTCCAGGCCTGGATGACGAAGAAGGTGCGCGGGTACCTGACGGGCTGCCGCCGGTGATTGACGCCCATGTCCACCTGTTTCCCGACCGCCTCTTTGATGCCATCTTCGCTTGGTTCCACACCAACGGCTGGCCGATTCGCTACCCGCTGTACAGCGAAGACATCATCCAGTTCCTCGCCGAGCACGGCGTTGAGCACATTGTTGCACTGCACTATGCTCACAAGCCAGGCATCGCGCGTGGCCTGAACGACTACGTTGCCACACTGGCGTCTGCCTCCCCCACTGTGACGGGCCTCGCGACAGTCCACCCCCAAGACGAAGACGCCGGAGACATCCTGCACGATGCCTTCGCTAAGGGCCTGCAAGGGGTCAAGCTGCACTGTCATGTCCAAGGCATGCCCGTAGACGACCCGCGCCTCGATGACGCCTACCGAGCCGCAGCAGACGCCGGTAAGCCCATGGTGATTCACGCGGGCCGCGAGCCTAAGTCACCGGCATACCGCGTCGACCCATACACCATCTGCTCGGTCGACCGAGTGGCTCGGGTGCTCAACAAGCACCCTCGCCTGACCCTGTGTGTGCCGCACCTCGGTGCGGATGAGTTTGAGGGCTACGCCGCTCTGGTGCGTCGTTCGGACCGCCTATGGGTCGATACAACCATGGCGATTGGTAACTACCTTCCCCTCAAAGAGGCCGACCCACTCAACCTCTTCGGTGCACGAATGGAGCGCGTCCTGTACGGCAGCGACTTCCCCATTCTACCGTATGCCTGGGACCGAGAGCTGAAGGTGTTGAGAGATGCAAACCTTCCCGAGGCCGCGCTGGAGGCGGTCTGCGCCAACAATGCGCGCACGCTGTTCGGTCTGTAGCAAATGGCTCGGATGAACCAAGAGCACCCGTGTGTTTTGGCGACCGCACCTCATCGGGCTAAACGCGCGCCATGCTAATTGTACTTCTCTCCCTCGTCTTCGCTCCCGTCGCCCATGCTGGCGACCGAGACGACGACGGCATCAACAACCGTGATGACCAATGCCTCGAAGAGCCTGAGGTTCACAACGGCTACAAGGACCTCGACGGGTGTCCAGACGAGCTTGGGACAGTGACAGTCAAGGTGCTCGACCTCAACGGGGAGCCCGTCGCAGGCGGACGCGTCCAGCTCGGCAGTGAACGCGGCACGGCAGACGCTCAGGGGTCCGTCACCTTCACCGACCGAACCCCCACCACCGTCGTGGAAATCGCGGCCGGCGCTGAAGGATACGTCACCAACACCCTCACAGACTGGGAAATCCCAGAGGGTGCCGTCACCGAAGTGGTGGTTCTCGACTGGCAGTCCACACCGGTCGTCATTCACGTTGTAGACGCTGACTCGCGCAAGCCCATCGCCGCCAACGTTCGCTGGGACGGCCCGGGTCACATTCCGACCGAGCAGACAGACCCAACCACCGGACAGGTCGTCTTCCAGGCGCGTCCCGGTACGTGGCGACTCCAAGCACAGACCGACCACTACCAGATGAGCCAGCGCAGCATTGAGGTCGTTCGCACAGACAACGCCGACCAACGATTTGCCCTGGTGCCCAACTGGATGCAGATCGAGAGCCTGTGGGTGCCCTTCGAGCCAGATACCGCCGAGCTTTCTCAGGAGCAAAAGGAGGCGCTAGACGCGCTCGCAGCCGACCTCTTCGGCTTTCCCGACACAGCGATCAGCATCGAAGGCCACGCCGATGACGCCGAGGACCAGCTGTCTGCAGACCGCGCTGCTGCTGTACGTGATGCCCTCGTCGCCGCCGGCATTGCCGCTTCCCAGCTCACCGTTCAAGACCTCAAGGCAACAACGCCGGTAGAGTCGCCATGGACCCCTGAAGGCCGCGCTGAGAACCGCTCGGTGCGCGTGCGCTGGACTGGGGAAGACGACGAAACCACCGAAATCCGAATTCCCTTCGAGCCGGACAGCACCACGCTGCCAGCAGACCTTGCCGAACGCATCGCCCCAGTCGTGCAGGCAATGGCCGAAGGTTCCTTCCAGCTCGAAGTCTCAGGCCACCGAGACCGCAGTGAAGGCGCCCTGTCACAGCAACGTGCAGACGCCGTTCGCGACCATCTGCTGTTCAGAGATGTGACCGAGGACCGGTTGTTCGCCATGGGCCGCAGAGCTGTTGACGACTTGGACGGTGGTGTCGGCTTCCGCCTGAGAAGCGGCGGCGAGACCGTAGAACTTCCGCACCAGATCTTCTTTGAACACGGCACAGAACAAGTCGAAGGCGTATCCGTTCAGCCTCTTCGCGAAGCGGCCGCCCTCGCCAGCAGTCACCCGGTCATGCGCGTTGCGATTCGCGGCCACGCGGTAGACGAAGACCTATCGGCAGCGGGTGAACTAGCGAGCAGACGAGCAGAAGTCGTTGCGCGTTTCTTCCGAGACAACGGAGTGGACCCGGACCGAATCACAAAACGGGGATTTCCTGATGTTGGGGTGGAGGACACCGTAGCCCACCGTATGGTCGATTTTGTCGTGCTGCCGCCACCGCTTCTGTCGAGTGAACGCATTCGATATGAGCCTGGTGTGGATGCCCCAGGCAACCTCGCTGAGCCTGTGTTGCGACGGGTGGCCGAGGCAATGGCAACCCATCCGGTGCGTGTCGAAATCTCTGGGACAGGCGTAGAGGCCGACCAAGCTCCGGAATCGGTCCTGGGCCGACTTCGTGCGAGCAAAGTGCAGGACGCCCTGATTGCCTTAGGAGTCGAGCGTGGCCGGCTGAGCACATCTGGCTCGGCAAGCACTACTGAGGAAGGGGCGGTCACCTTCCGCGTATCGAGTGTTTCTGCTGCCGAGGCCGTCGGGTTCCATGCGCGCTCAAGTGAGCTAGACGCCGACGCACGCGGCAAGCTTCTGGCCCTCGTCCCGTCGCTTCTGCTCACCCACATGCCCGTTCAAGTGACCGGTACCGCGTGTGGCGCTGACGGCCGCGTCATCCTTGCTGACCTTGCCGAAGAACGCGCTGCGGTCGTTGCAGAATTCCTAGAGTACGCCGGTATCGAAGCGGAACGTCTGCGCACACGCATTGTCGTCAATCCGACAGGTGGCCCGTCAGACCGTCGCGTTGTGGTCCACTTGGAAAGTCCCTAGCGCTAGTTGGCACAGTCCAGGTGGTCGCGAGAGGGGTCGCCCTCTGCACAGTCGCGAAGGTCCGGGAAGTGACGTGGGTAGTCTCCGTCACCGTCCTCGTCGACACCAAGGTCGAATGCCCACAGGTGGTACCAACTCGTCGAGCCCGTGAGGGTGATGTAGTAGGTCACCGGTGCGTCCGTCTCGTTGACCATCGCGTCTTCGACCAGAGGCAGCTCGGTGACACCGTCCGTGCCAAAGTAGCCAATGGTCGCAGGGCCATAGGAAAGGATGGATGCAACCACGGCGCTGTTGGCCGGGACAACCACACTAAACCAATCCGTGTCTAGTGCATCGCCACGACGGCTGCTGCCAAAGGCACCCGTCACAGGGGCAATAGAGCTGTCTAGAAGCTGCTCGCGCGGATTGGCTTGAAGGAACGGAATCGGCGTCGCATTCGCGCGGTCATCATTCGGCTCGTGGGGGTCCACGGTGATGCCGTCGCCTCCGACACAGTCCTCATCTAGGCCATTGTCCGCAATATCGAATCCGAACGGCGTGACGTCTGCGTTGTTGTCGTCGCAATCCAAGACCGCCGGGATGATATCGGCATCTTCATCGATATGGTTGAGCACACCTACAAAATAGTCCGCAACACCATAGGCCTCGCTTCCGGTGTCATCTCCCTCGTACGACTCAACGCGGAAGGTGAGCTGACCCGTGACTTCTGCGGTGTGGGTGTACAGGGAGTTCCGTGCCGCCGCCGCATCATCGTTCGTCTCGATGAGGGTAGTGCCGTCGGCTTCGTACACGCGAATGACGGTGTCACACTGATTACACAGGCCTAACGTCAGGAAATCATAGGTCTCACCCTCGACCACGTTCACGCGGAAGTAGTCGCGGTCGCCACCATCGCCAACACCGACCGGGGATTTCCACAGGGTGTGATTCTGAAAGACATCCACAGTGATGGGGCCGCCGTTGCCAGGCACGCTGTTCGGCTCAAAGGCGTCTGGGCCCGTGGGATAAGCGCCGCGGGTAATGACGAGGTCTTGCCTGGCAGTCCCCATGCCGGGTACCGTGACGGTCTGCGCAACGTCACCAGAGCGGTCCGCGTTGTCGAACACAGGAACCACGGTGTACTCGCCCGCCGGAAGGCCATCGAAGACGTACTCGCCGTCTTCGTTGGTCGTCGCGCGCTCTGTCACCGGGCCAGTGAGTGCCACCTCGACACCCGCCACTGGGTAGCCGACAACACTCACCTCGCCCTCAAGCTCAGCGGAGCCCACATTCGCCCTGACCGAGACGTCCATGTTTTGGTAGCTGACCTCAACGGAGGACGAACCCGGTCCTAAGCCCGTCACCAGCCCCGTCTGAGACACGGCCAACACGGAAGCGTTGACCACACGGTAGTCCGCAGCAGACGTCACGTCTTGCGTAGTACCGTCGTCATACTCGGCCAGAATAGTGAGCTGCTCTGTCTGGCCGACACCAAGCGCCAGCGAGGCCGGCATGGCACTGATGCCCGTGAACTCACGCTCATCGACCGAGGTTCCAGGGTCGTCTGAGTCGCCGGTCTTATCCGTGCATGCCGCAAGCGGCAGAGCAAGAACGAGGGTCAACAGTGAGATGCGCATCAACTACTCCGGCTGTCCGAGGATGTGGAACTCTACACGACGGTTGGCAGCCTTGCCTTCTCGGGTGGTGTTCGGCTCAATGGGCATGCCCTCACCGAATCCACGCGAGATAAGCCTGGAGCTGTCGATACCGTGCTGGATGAGGTACTCGCGTACTGCATCAGCCCGACGCTGGGACAGGTCCAGGTTGTACTGCTCTCCGCCGTCACTATCGGTGTGACCTTGGATTTCGACCAACGCAACCTCGAGGTGACTGTCGAGCACACTGTGGACCGCGTCCAGAATCTCGAAGCTGATTGGCTTGATGGTGGAGCGGTTGGTGTCGAAGTACACCTTGTCCAGAATGATGATCTGGGTTCCCACAATTTGGGCCAGCAGGGTGTCGGGGCAACCGTCGTCATCTTCGAATTCGTTAACGGTCTCCGGCTCATTCGGACACGTGTCATCCACGTCTAGGAAGCCGTCGTTGTCGTTGTCTTCGTCTGGGCAGCCGTCTGTGTCTTCCCATCCGTCAAAGTCTTCCGGCATGTCCGGGCAGATGTCGTTGACGTCTAGGAAGCCGTCTTGGTCATTGTCGGTGTCCGGACAGCCGTCTTCGTCTTCGAAGTTATCGAAGTCTTCAGGGTTGGTCGGGCACTGATCAATGACGTCGTAGATGCCATCTCCGTCTTGGTCGTCTTCGGGGCAGCCGTCTTCGTCGTCTACGCCGTTGAAGACTTCTGGGACCAGCGGACAGTCATCCACGACATCGAAGATACCGTCGGCATCGTTGTCGTCGTCTGGGCAACCGTCTAGGTCTTCGAATCCATCAGGGTCTTCCTTGACCATCGGACAGCGGTCATCTACGTCTTGGATGCCGTCGCCGTCATTATCAAGGTCGGGACAGCCGTCTTCGTCTTCCCAACCGTCAAAGTCTTCCGGCTCTTCAGGGCAGGCATCTACACTATCGAAGAGGCCGTCACCATCGGTGTCGATGTCGTTGCGAGCGTTGCTGACGCGAACCAAGCCGTAGCCACGAACCACCGGGGTACCGAATCCAGGCGACAAGCCAGGACCGCCACCGGCATTGACCTTGACCAGGCCATTGCTACGCGGGCGGATGCCGAAGTTGAGCTCTAGCGGTGAGTGACGACCACTGAACATGCGGGCGCCGACTTCTTCGAAGAGGAAGGGGCTGACGCTGGTGCGGCCAGTGAGCTCGACATCAAAGGTCCACCCACTCTTGCCGAGGGGCAGTCCAACACCCAGTCCGACACCCAGCTCATCGTCCGGGTGCAGGTTGAGGATGGAGCTACTGGACAGGTTGACCTGATAGTCGACGTTGAGGGCAAAGCGTGCGCCCTGGTCACCGAGATGACGACCAATCGAGGCCATGCCACCGAGTCCGAAGGTATCGATTCCAATGAACTGCCCGCTGGCTCCCGAAGGAATGACCGCACGCGGCGCTAGGATGACGCCAATGCCGTGGGAGTCTTGGTTCAGGACGGCCAGCTGGCCATACACCGAGATGTCACCGAAGCCGATGGACTCGCCAGAGCCGCCAAGCGCTTCGCCGAAGCCTTCGTCTGCGGCGGGACCCCCCTGCCACTGAAGGAAGGGCACGTTCACACCGAGCTGCAGTCCGCGGGCGGGAACGATGCTCGCCTGAAGGTCAGCGCCGACCATGTGGTCAACGATACCTTGGGTTCGCTTGCCGTTCTGATCACTCAACTGGAAGGGACGCAGACCGTAGTTTGCTGCCAACCCGAAGTTCCAGGTGCCAGCACCGTACAGGTTCGGCTCCATGATGCGCACGAAGCCGTCTGGCTGCGGGATGGGGTCGAAGCGTTGAACATCAATACGTGGGCCGGTGTCGTCTTGTGCTGACGCTGTCGAGCTTCCAACCACCGCTGTGGCGCTAACCGCAGCGACTAGAAAGCTCGCATTCCGCCGTCGGCGTACCCCCGCAAGAGCGAGGAGGATGAGACCGAAGCCGACGGGAGTTCCGCTAGGAACGCTAGAGCAAGCACCACCGGTCGCGAAGTCTGCGACGTCTGGGTCGGTCTCACCTGGGTCAACCGTTCCGTTTCCGTTGCGGTCTTCGCTGCCGTCTGGCATGCCGTCGTTGTCGCTGTCGGTGTCTAGGGCGTCGATGAGGCCGTCACCGTCGCTGTCGTTGAGACCATCGATCGGGTCAGGGATGCCGTCGCCGTCGGTGTCGGGGTCGCACGGGTCGGTTCCAGCCGCTTCTTCTTCCGCGTCCGTCAGACCGTCTTGGTCACAGTCTGGGTCGTTCGCCAAGTCGTCGCTGGCGTCGTTCGGGTCGGTCTCGAAGGGGTCGATACGACCGTTCTGGTTCGCATCTTCCACGCCGTCGGCAACGGTGCCGTCATCGGTGTCAATGTCGTTGGGGTCCGTGGTCGTGGACGGGTCGGCGTCTGCCACGAAGCTACCCGGTGCGGTGTCGTCGCCCTGGGGCTCGGTCAGACCGACTTCAATGCCATCATCAATGCCATCGCTGTCGGTGTCGCGGTTGAGGGGGTCGGCGCCGAAAGCAGCCTCGTTACCGTCGATGATGCCGTCGTTGTCGGTGTCATCGTCGTTCGCGTCTGTCTCGCCTTGGTCCTGACGACCATCGCGGTCGGCGTCTTCTTCGCCGTCTTCCAGACCATCTTCGTCCGTGTCATCGTTGCGCGGATTGGTCGTGGTGGACGGGTCGGAGTCTGCGACAAAGTCGCCCATGTCGGTGTCCGAACCCTGTGGAGTGGTCAGGCCAACTTCCGCACCGTCTGGGATGCCGTCATTGTCTGTGTCTGCGTCCAGTGGATCGGTACCGTTGGCAACTTCCCAGCCGTCAAGCAAGCCATCATCGTCCGAGTCATCGTCGTTCGGGTCGGTACCCAAGTCGGCTTCGGCGTCGTCTGACAGGCCGTCGTTGTCTGCGTCTGTGCAGGTCGCGTCGTCCAGTGGGTTGTTCGGGTCGCACTCACCAGGGTCGATACGCCCGTTGCGGTTGGAGTCCTCAATGCCGTCACGTGTTCCGCCAACATCCGTGTCCGGGACGTTGGGGTTGGTGGTGGTGTTCACGTCAGCGTCTGGCACGAACACGCCGAGGTCGGTGTCCGACGTCACATCAGAGGTCCGAACACCAGTCTCGGTACCGTCTTGGATACCGTCGCCGTCCGTGTCCGGGTTTGCCGGGTCGGTATTGGTGGTGTCGACTTCGGCGCGGTCCGAGATTCCGTCATCGTCGCTATCGCGGTCGTTGTCGGAGGTTCCGAGGTCATCTTCTTCGTCTGCACACAGGCCGTCGAGGTCGGCATCAATGCAGGAGTCGACGTCAATGGGTACCGATGGCGAGTCGACGTCTCCGCTCAATGTGGTGTCACCGCAGGCCGCCCAGCGGTAGCGCCACTGGAAGCGGGTATCAATGACGGATGGCTCGGTATCGTCTACTTCAACAACATACGTGACGGTAACGGTATCGCCGGGTGACAAGCTCGGCAGACTTACGCCGTTCCCAAGCGCAGACAGTGACACACTCTGAGAGTTGGTCGAGCCATTGTTCAGGCGAGTCGAAAAGCTGACCACTCGGGAGACGTTCCCTGGGAAGTCATGTTCGAACTCAAGGTTCGTCGCAGTGACTACACCAGTGTTGGTGAGCGGCACGGTAAAGGTAGCGGTATCGAAGTCGCCGCGGCCTGGATTGATGGTGACGGTGTCGTCATAGTTGAAGCTACTGTCCAACGAGACGGACGCACTCACGCTTGGAAGCGCAAGACCAACGGATAGAATCCGGTAGGCATCACCTGTGGTGACCGGCTGGATGAAGGCCGATTCGTCACCGCCAAGCAGCACGTTCGGATTCCAAGTCGAGTCATTGATGGGGATATTGGTGACGTCCCATCCCTGCCGTGCGCCTACCTTCAGGCAGTCCGGGTCAATGCCGTCGTTGACGTCGTCAAAGTTGTCTTCCAAGAAGCAGTCCGTCGACAACCAAGGGTTGTGGTCGGGGTAGGTTCCGTTGACCTCGCCATCAATGATGAGGCCATTGATGTCGTTGAGCTGGCTTCCAAAGAAGTTGCGCGGATGGTTGCCAACACCGGACATATTGTCGTCAGCATCTAGCGTGCTGCTGCGACCGAATCGGAGCGAGTCACCGAAGATAATGGCGTCTCCTTCGGCACTAGACGCAAGCAATCGGCCCGACTGAAGCACACCAGCGTCTGGGTAGCAGAAGCCCTCGACCTCGGTCACCAAGCCAGAGTCGACGTTGTTGGTGGGGGTCCATCCCTTGTAGATGGAGATTTGGCTGGGTTCCGAGAACGTATCGGGGTCATCCACCACTGCGATGAGCGTCCAGCCGGCGAAGCTGACCGGGCCGAGGTTCTGCGTAGCAGGCACTGAGCCTACGCCGTACATGCCGCTTTCCCACTCGGCAACGACGTCTGTGACGTCTGCGAAGGCCAAGTAGCCGTCTGGGGAGTCGCCGCAGTGGTCTTCCACCGAGTCTGGTGAGACGAATACCGAACTGGTACCACTACCGGACGGGAATGTGAAACTAACAGCGTCTTCAATGAACGCGCTGACGTTCTCATCATCCGACGTAATGCGAGGATCAGCCTCGTTAATACAGCTTCCCGACCACATCAGGTACATCTTGACCGCACGGCCACCCTCGAGGTCCAACTCCGACCATGAGAAGTTCTGCGCCCACTGACTCGTGGTGAAGGGGCCCCAGCCTGGAGCAGTGCGTACTGGCGTATAGTCCGCCATGAAAGCATTGACCGAATGGTAAGGACCGGGACGGTCAAACAATTGGTCAAAGGTTGGGCTGACATTCAGTACGTCATTGATGTCACCGGAGAGCCCGAGCGTGTTGCCAGTCATGATGACCGTGCCGTTCAAGACCCGTTGGTCAACCAGCTCTAGGGACTGCGCAGATGCTGTGTTCGCCAGAAAAGATAGCGACAAAGCGGCACAAATAACAAGGGGAGTTCGCAACATAAACACCTTCCAAAGGGACCCGGACCCCTGTGGGTCCGGAAAGCCGGCACGATTACCCTTTCCGCACCCGGATCGCCAGGAAACCAGCGTTTCGTAGTTGATGTCGAAAATTTTTTTGCGAACGGGAAAACTTCTGCTATACTGTATTCATGTCCAACCGACCGACCGCCGATTCCAGTACTCTTCTCTCACGCATCTTGATGGGGGGCGCTGCGTTAGCCACCGTCTTCATCGGCATCGGCGCAGCGGACTACATTCGGTTCATCGACCAAGGTGAGGCGACATCTGCTGCGGCGTGGGCTGGTGCTCGGAGCATAGTGATGGCTCAGCCCGGTGGCGACCGGGAAGAGTTGGCTCGCGAAGCCGCGCTTGCTGTCCTTGGGGAGGACCAGAGCACCGATACAACCCACGTCGTAGTCAGCGTCTTCGAGAATCGTGAGCGGGCAACCCTCACAGTGATGGTCAGCCGGCCATTTGATGACTGGGCCTGGTTCTTCCCTAAGCCAGACTCAACCACGGCATACAGCTCGTGGCCATTGCCTCGGTCCGTCGTCACCCAACTGTAGAATGACGCCGGGTTGCGAGCAACCCGCCAATCAAGAGCAACGGAAGCCACCCGAATGTGGTGGGTGTTGTCGAGCAGTTGCATCCATCTGGATTTGTAGCGACGTCTGAGTCTGCGTCACTGTCCACGTCAGTTCCAGGGCCCGGTTCGGTGTCCGTGTCCGGTGACGTGTCAACGTCCGGCTCGGTGTCGGAGTCCGCCTCGGTACCGGGGTCATCGTCGGTGTCGACGTCAGTGCCTAGCTCTGTGTCGCTGTCCGGTTCGGTATCGGCGTCGCCATTCGTGTCGCTGTCCGGCCCCGTATCGCTGTCTGGCTCCGTATCAGCGTCGCTATCCGGCTCCGTATCGACGTCGCTATCCGTGTCGACGTCAGTGTCGGGGTCACTGTCCGGCTCGGTATCGGTGTCGGTGTCGGTGTCGGTGTCCACGTCAGTGTCACTGTCCGGCTCGGTATCGACGTCGGTGTCACTGTCCGGCTCTGTGTCGACGTCGGTGTCACTGTCCGTGTCCGTATCGACGTCAGTGTCCGTATCGACGTCAGTGTCCGTGTCTACATCGATGTCATCCGAGGGCAGGCCGTCCAACATCAGCAGGCCGTAGCCGTACTGATTGTCTGGCCCCACAGGTCCCAAGTCCAAGGTGTTGTCGAGCATCCACTCACGAATCTCGACCGGATTCCATAGGTGCGCGGTGTCTTCCACCATCAACGTGGCAACACCCGCGACATGGGGTGCGGCGGCACTCGTGCCCCCGAAGAAGCCGTAGGTGCCACTAATGACGTTGGTGGGTGCGAGCAGATCTGGCTTTATTCGCCCGTCTTGGGTGGGACCTTCGGAGCGGGACTGCGGAAGGTTGGTGGTGTTGACAATGATTGAGCCTACCGCCAATCCGTCACGCATGTCCGCTGGAATGTTCAGGCTGCCGGCCGTGCGTTGGGTGGCTGCGGGCATGTTGTAGTTGGACCACACCCAAAAGCGCCTTCCGACGCCTGCGCCTGCACTCACAGAGCTCAACTGGAGGGTGGAGGCGCCGGGCGTTCCTCGACATACCACCTGTTCCCACGGGGTGATGGTTCCGTCTTGTACGCGCTCGGACGTCGCGCACAGCTCTCCGTCGACCATCACAGCCGCATCGACGTTTTCGCTTGCACCGGTAAAGGGTTCGTCCCATCGAATGCGAAGAAGCGTCGTGCCACCGGCAGAGCCAACGGGCAGATCCTCAAGCCCGTCCATCTCCAGAATACCGTCGCCGTCTACGTCTGTGGCAACGCCGCTCCACCACTTCTTCAGCGAGTTTCCAACAGCGACCGTCCACACCGTACCGTCGGCCATCGAGTCTTCAATGGCAGACGTCCACCGACTCGACCCGTCATCTGCCCAGGCATTGGGCAGTCCAACAGAGGCGTTGACCACGTCTGCGCCGTCTTCCCGAATCTGTTGAATGGAGGCCAAGAACTGGGGGTCTGTCTGGGCACAGTACAGCAAGAAAGTAGCGTTGGGCGCCATCTCATAGATGACCTCAGCCACCGCCGAGCCATGACGGTCACTGCCCATACACTCGGAGGTTCCCCTCATAATGACCGCATCTGCGGGTAGTTCCCCCTCCGCCACCAGCAGATCCCAGTTCTGAAAGCCAACATCCACAATAGCGACTGTGACGCCCTCGCCGGTCAGGCCAAGGTCGAGCCACGCATCCGCACCAATGTGCGCGGGTCCCTGCGAATCATCGGTGGCGGCTTGCAGCGCCATGGAAGGTCGAACGTCGACAACCGCCGGGGCCGTGCGCAACAACGGCACAACACCGTCGTCTGCACGAATCTCGATGAGAGGGTCGACAGTCAACAAGACCTCAACCCCAGGCACCAGACGCAGCAGCTTGGCCACGTCTTGTGCTGTCCCGGGTTCGACCACGACAACCCGCCGGCCCTCCAACGCGAGGTCAACGTCATTGGGCGGAGAAGCAGCAGCGAACAGTGCGGTGACAAGCCAGATCATGCGGCACTGTACCCCGGCCCCAGCCGGCTCTAGGGCAATTCCCGTCGGCGGGCGCGAATGACCTGGAGTTCCTCGTCTTCTTCGACCGTGTACACGCCAACATCTATGTCTACAAAGCCCATATCGGAGAGCATTGCTGCAAAGAGATCCGCCGAGAAGCTGCCGTACTTCTCTTCGAAACAGACGAGCAAGCGCCCGCCTGGAGCCACGACACGGCGAAGCTCATCCAAGCCCTCCCCCACATCATCCCAGTGATGCACGGTATGGACGGCCAAGAACAGCGTGACCGAGTGGTCCGCTACAGGAAGAGCGTTGGCCGCACCCTCCAAAAATTCTAAGCGGTCCTGTGCGGGATGACCGACGGAGCGCGCGACAGCCTGGCGAATCATCTCAGGCGACGGGTCCACACCGACCAAACGTCCGGTGGTCACGGTCTTCGACAACAAGCGCAGCACGGAGCCTGTGCCGCAGCCGACGTCCACAACGACATCGTCTGGCAGGGCTTCTGCGAGGCCCACTGCAATCGGGTGCGACGCATGTTCGCCGTAGGTTTCGGCGTAGTGGCGCGCGACATCATCTGTCCATTCCGACCTCATCGACCCTCCGGTCACGTTCTACCACTCACACCCGCTGTAGGTGCGTGTCGCGTTAGCCAAGGCTCACACTTTCGAGGGCGAACCCCATGGCGGACTGGCCAGACATTTCCGGTGTGACCGCAGTCGAAGGGCGCCCAAGGCTTCCTCGCAGACCTGCCGTTGTGGTGCGGACGCTCGCCGCTGCCATCACCATGAGCAACAACCATACTGGCGCCAGCGCGTTGACAGATGCTGCGGCGGGCAACGGAGACGCGACCCGAGTAGCAGGTCTCGTTGGCTGGCTGCCCCTGTCTCATGTGCTGGCTTGGCACCCGGAGACCGGCCACCTGATGGCTCGAACGGACACATCGCTCGAAGACCTGGCGCTACGCTACGCCGCCTGGGTGGGCAGCATTGTCGTGCCTGACGACCTGCGTGTGCGACGAGACACCTACGCACAAGCAGTCGTAGACGGCGCGCGTGAGCAGGGGTCGGAGGTGCCGCCAGCAGGCGCATTCCAACAAGTGAGTCCCAACCAGGCATCCGCAGAGCAGGTGCATACGACTCCAGCGACGACCCAGAAAATCACCGCACTGCTCGACGTCCTAGACGGCGCATTTCTCGAGCGTGGTGCAGTCGTACGTGCGAGCCTACTGGCACTGTTGGGCGGACGTCATGTGCTGCTGCTCGGGCCACCGGGAACGGCAAAGTCCATGCTCGCACGAAGTCTGTGCGATTGCTTCAGCAATGAGACCTACTTTGAGTACCTGCTGTCCCGGTTCACCAACCCCGATGAGCTGTTCGGTCCGGTCTCCATTCCTGGGCTCAAGGAGGAGGACTACCGGCGATTGACCACGGGGTACCTGCCACAAGCCAGCGTCGCCTTCCTCGATGAAATCTTCAAGGCAAACAGCGCCATTCTCAACAGCCTGCTCACCCTCGTCAACGAGCGCGTGTTCCATCACGGTCGACACCGAGACCCCGTTCCGCTGATTGGCCTGATTGGCGCGTCGAACGAGCTGCCCGCCGACGACAGCCTCGGCGCACTCTTCGACCGCTTCCTTGTACGACTAAGCGTGCCTCCCCTCGCAGGGCGTGAGTCCTTCTTGGCCGTGGCCACCGGCACCGTCAAAGCACCCGTGATTCCAGAAGAACTTCGCCTGACTGCAGACGAGCGCGAGGGCATCCGCCAGGCAGCCGCCAACGTCACCGTGCCTCAGTCCATGCAAGATGCGCTCGTGACCTTGTGGACGACGGCCCAGGAGCGTGAGTGGCCCGTCAGCGACCGCCGATGGCGTCATGCCATTGACGTGCTCAAAGTGGCCGCCGCGACAGCCGGACGAACCGAGCTCGACCCGTTGGACTTGCTGCTTCTCGAGCCCATGCTCGCCCCGACTCCAGTGCTCGCAAGCCAAGTCCGAGAGGTCTTGGTGACCCTTCTGGGCACTCGAAGCGTGCCGAGCCACGACCTATACGTTCAGTGGACACTTCTGGGCTCAGACCGGGTCGCTCCACTGGGCGACGACACCGTATCCATCGGGCACAGCGGCACGGACTGGGAGAGCCAACGCATTCGACGCCACGCCAGCGCGACCCGCTTTCTCGCCCACCACACCGCCGCCGTGAGACGTCTTGCGGCGGACAGAAGCCGCCTGGATCGCGCCGCCGACGCGCATCCATGGCTTCAGGCGCTCCCCCACCGACTTCTCGCCGCACACATTCGCGCCGCACGAGAGCTAGTCGATATTCTTGAGGTGGCAGAGACCTACGAGCGCGGTCTGGCCAGCCAAGATGCCCTAGCCAAGATGCTCATCGAAGCGCTGCCCAAGCGGCCTATGCGGTTCTTCGGCAACGACGTCGCCTGTGTCATCTCCTTAAAAGACGGTCAGATTCGCACCGGACTGACCCTGGCTGGCGAGCGAGTTGGCGTAGATCCCGCAAGCGACGACGTTGCGGTTATCCCTTCAGACACCACCGCTTTCCTCAACTGGGTAGACGGTGCCATCACCACCGCAAAGTTTGCCGACAAAGCGCCCACGTGGGCTGCTCGCAGCGCCACTACGGCTCTCGACTCGGTCCGACGCCAGCTTGGACGTCAAGCGGTACCTCGTCCCAAAACTCTGCCCCGCGCCCCCCTGGAGACCTCATGAAACACGCCATTATCGGAACCGGAATGATTGGAACCGGAATTGGACTCGCCGCTCTAGAGCGCGAAGATGCAGTCACCGCGTACAACCGGACCTTGGCGAGGACTCAGACCCTCGCAGATGCGGGCGCCACCATTGCCCACACCATTCCTGAGGCCGTGGCCAAGGCACAGTTCGTGCATCTGGCACTCACCGCAGACGACGCCGTTGACGCCGTCTTGGCCCAGATGCTCGGCCACCTTCGCGAAGACGCCATTGTCATTGACCACAGCACAACGCTTCCCGAGCGAACCCGAACACGCGCAGCGGACCTCGCCGCCAAGGGCATCCGCTTCCTACACGCTCCGGTGTTCATGTCGCCGGTCGCCGCCAAGAATGCCACGGGCATCATCATGGTCAGCGGCCCGAAAGGCCTCTACAACGAAGCCACGGACGCGCTCGGTCGTATGACCGGTCACGTCTGGTACATCGGCGAAGACCCCGGTGCTGCTGCCACCCTAAAGCTCTGCGGAAACGCCATGATTCTGGCTATGATGGGGGGCCTGGCAGATGGTCACAGCATTGCGTCAGAGAACGGCCTGAAGCCCAGCGACGTGACCAAGCTGTTCAAGATCTTCAACCCAGCCAACACCCTTGCCGGCCGCGGCGAGCGCATGGCAGACGGAGACTACAAGACCCAGTGGTCGCTCAAGATGGCGCGGAAAGACCTCGGCCTCATGGTCAAAGCCGCTGGCGACCGTCCGCTCGCTGTCCTTCCGGGACTTGGCGAGCGCATGGACACGCTCATTGGCGACGGCCAGGGCGAACGCGACCTCGCCGTGATTGGCCGAAGCGGACGATAGTCGGGTGAACGCGACTGACATCGTCCAACACCACCCCTTGGTCCGCGACCTTGGGGGGGACGATTCCGAACAGCGGCGTATCGGCCGGTTCGCCCAAGACCTGGCGCGATGGCTCGTAGGAGACGACGCCTGGCTGTCTCCTCTGGCGCGCGTTGTCGTACTCGTTGCCGACCGAGAACTCAGTGACGCACGCCGCCTGTGCCACAACCGTCCGCTGCTCGCTGTCGAAGCCGCCGCTCGCGCCGTCGCCGCTCTGTGGCCGCTACTGCGCATCTCTTGGGAGGTGGGTGACAGCAGCGACTCAGACGACACCGAAGACGTAGACGCATGGCTTGAGAACGTAGGAGCCGGCGGCGAAGACGACCCAGAACTGCGTGAGCTGGCCCTGCGCTTGACCCAACCAGGAGACGACGCCGTCCAGTCTGCAGCAGACGCCGGACGCCCCCTGGCAGAAGCCGCACGCGCCGCAGAAGACGGCGCTATCGACGGCAATGACTTGGTCGAACGCCTAGAGTCCTTCCTGCCAGGAGTGGGCTGGTCTACGGCACCCGGCTCGCTAGAACCGGCACTCGTTGCAGACCTCGACCGCTTGGCCACCCTGCTTCAGAGCCTGGATGCCCTGCAAGACATCGCCGAGCGCCTCGGACGCATGGATGGCGAGACCAATCTGGGGGATGGCGGCTCCGAAGAAGTCGCTGGCGTCACGCTGTCCGGAGACGTCTCCCGCGCGCTACCGGCCGAGCTGGCCATGCTCGCAGACCCCGACACAGAAGACCTCTTCTACCAGCGACTCACAGAGCATCGTCTGCTGACGCTGGAGCTGTCCGGCCAAGGAATCAACGGCGTTGGCGATGGTGACAAGCGCGGTCCGGTCATTGCCTGCGTCGACACCTCCGGCAGTATGCGCGGGCGCCCTGAACACATCGCAAAAGCCCTGGTGCTCGCTGTCTGCCGGCAAGCCCTGCCGCAAGGACGCGCCATTCACCTGCTCCTGTTCAGCGGACCCGATGACCGCACCGAAGCCCGTATCCGCGCTGGACGGGGCGGTCTTGAAGCGCTGCTGTCGTTCTTGACCCAGAGCTTTGGCGGCGGCACCGACTTTGACGCACCCCTCATTCGCGCACTGGAGCTGTTGGAGGAACAAGCCCTAGAACGCGCCGACATTCTGGTCGTCACAGACGGACTGGCCCGCGCCGAAGACGACGTCATTGCCCGTGTCGCCCAAGCCCGTGAGTCACGTGGCGTGCGCGTGGTGTCGGTGGTGATTGGTCGAGACACAGCGGGTGTGGAGGCCTTCTCAGACGAGGTCCGATTGCTCTCTCCAGATGCCCTTGGCGACCACCCGCCAAGATAATCCGAAGCCCTACGCCTGGCCCAACAACGGCCTCAGCGAGCCGTCGCCACAAAAACCTTTAAGAGTTTTGCCGGTTTTGTAGACCGACTCGCGTTCCCCGGATGCACACCAACCACGAGGTGCTTCATGCGTGTCATCCTACTCTCCACCCTCTTCGCCGCCGCTACCCCAGCCCTCGCGAACAACCCGTTTGTGGTTGGCGGTGCGGTGACCTCTGACTTCCAGTCGACGGTGGCTCTGTACTGGGACGGCGAGTTCGGCTGCACCGGAACCATTGTGGCTGCCGACCGAGTGATGACCGCCGCACACTGCCTCGAAGGTGGCGACACGCCGAGCCACATCATGATCGGAGACACCCTCGGTAGCGGCCACATGGTCGCCGTTCGTGACGGCTGGATGCACCCTGACTACGACTTCAACGCCGAGTTCGCCGCAGACATCGCTGTGTTGCTGTTGGACGAAGACGTCAGCGCCGTGGTCATCCCCATCGACCGCACGCCGGCCGCCCAGTTGGTCAACACGTCGTTCATCTACGCCGGCTACGGCGACACCCAAGGCACCGGTGGCGACGGAAAGCGCAAGGCTGCGAACGCCCATGTGACGGAGCTTGAGGGCGACGTCTTGGTCGCAGAGACCGACAACGGTGGCGCCTGCTTTGGCGACTCGGGGGGCCCCCTGTACCGCAACGTGGACGGCCAGCTGCACGTCATGGGCGTGGTCTCGTTCGGCTACACCGACGACTGCATGGATGCCGGCGGCAACACACGCACCGACATCTACGCCGACTGGGTTCTGACGAGCACCAACGGCGGCGGAGCGGTCGCTGACAACGGCGGCGATGGCGGCGGAAACGACGACAGCTGGGACACCGCCTCGTGGGACACAGGCGACTGGGACGACGAAGGCTGGGAGGAAGGAGGACGACGTGGCGTTGGCTGCAGCTCGGTGTCCACCGTCGCCATCCCGTGGAGTATCGCTGGCCTTGGCCTGTTGTTTCTCATGGGACGTCGTCGCTCACAGCGCCAGGGTTAGGACGCCACCATGCGCTCTGCCCTCCCTCTCCTGTGCCTGATGCTCGCCGCCTGCGGCTCCCTTGTGGGAAGCCAAGGACTGCGACGCATCGACACGCTCGAAATCCCGCGCAACTTGGCGTGGGAGCTGCGGTGGCTCCAGGACGGCGGACTGACTGGGCAGTGCGCGCTGCTGCCCCTATCGAGCGATGGTGTCGACCTGTCCTTCCTGCCCTTTGCGCAGCTGGACATGCTCGCACCCCAGCCCGCAGAACCGGTTGCCTGGCAGACCTCGGGCGGCTCGGTCATCAGCTTAGCCGTACCGATTGCCGTGACGCGCGGCTCAGACGACGTCGTCATTCGCACGGCCACCGAACAATCCCCACTCCAGAGTGCGTTCGGTGTACCGGACTTCGTCTACGTACATGTAGAGGGCTCCGCCGCAGACGCCTCCAACGCGGTTGGTATCTCCCTTATTGAGGGTGGCCAGTGGCTCGGACTGGATGATGCACGCTCCCTGACCGAGGGTGACCTAGTGGCAGCCTTGGGGCCCGACAGCCCCGACGAACTGCCGTGGCTGTCGGTGTTTGTTCTGGAAGACGGCGACCCACTCCTGCGCGAGGTCCTCACCGAGAGCACCCTGCCAGCCTGCCCCGAGGGTTGATGGATGCGACGGCTTTCAACGCGCTGTACACGCGCTACGCACGCTTCGTCTTGGCGCGCTGTCGGGCGGTCTGCGGTAACGCCACAGACGCCGAAGAGGCCCTACAAGACACCTTTATCCGCGCCTGGAACAACCGGGACCGCTTCGACGGACGCTCACCACTCGGGTGGCTACACACCCTCGCACGCAGCGCCTCTATCGACCTGCTCCGCAAGCGCCGGCCGTGGAACACGTCTCCCGAGGCGTGGGACTTTGACCGCCTACTCGGTGCCGATGGCGCGGATGGTGGCGCCCGTGTGGACATCACCCGACTGCTCGAATCACTCGACCCTATCGAGGCCGCCATGCTGCGACTCAGACACATTGAAGACTGGCGATTCATTGAGATTGCCGAGCACTTTGACATGAGCGAGCGCAGCGTACGTCGGCAGCTTGCAGCCCTCGAAGAGCGCGCCCGCGTGCGACTGGCGGACGCATGAGCATCACCCGATTCGACCTAGAGTTGTACCTGCTGGACGAGCTGGACCCGCAACGTCGCGGCGAGGTCCAGGCCGCGCTGGACGCCGACCCAGACCTGGCCGAGCGCCTCGAACGCTTGCGTGCAGACGTCGACATTCCCGTTCCCGCCTTCGTGCCTCCACCACTCCAGATCCCCGAGCCGGCGAACCGCCCCTGGCGCTGGGCAATGGGCCTCGCTGTTGCCGCTGCTGTCGGCATCACAGCACTGGTTGTCCTGCGTCCGCAAGGCCCGCAGATGACCTACAGAGGAGCCATGGAGCTCGACGTACAGGTCGTGCGCAACGGCGTCATCACCGCCGCCGGCAGCGTCATTCAGACCCATCCGGGTGACTTGCTTCAGTGGCGCGTGTTGAGCGACACCGACGGCCACCTGACTGTCGTAGACCAGCAAGATGACGGCGTGTGGGCGGTGTGGAAGTCCGCCCCCGTCACCGCCGGCTTGTCTGTCGAAGGAACCGTTCAGCTGGATGGCTACCAAGGTGCAGAGCGTGTGTGGTTCGTTGTGAGCGACGCCCCACTGCAGGTAGACGCCGCCATGCTTCCTGCCGGCGTAGACGTCGCCACAACCGACCGCTTGACCGTTGACGGAACCCAGCGAACCCTGCTGTTGACGGGCGCGCCATGACACGCTGGTGGCTGGCTCTCATCGCACTGTTCGTTGCGCTTCCAGCGTTCGCCGACACCGTTCGTCTGGGCCTGTTCATCGGCAACAACGTCGGTCTCGGGCCGGATGTCCCTCTGCGCTACGCTGAGAAAGAAGCTCAGGACCTCTCCCACTTATTCATCGACATGGGCGGCCTTCGACGAGAGCGGTCCACGGTTCTCATTGGCCAACGCGCAGAGGTCGTTCGCGACGCATTGAGCAGTACCGAAGGCCAGATCGCAGAGCTACACGCCGCAGGACACGAAGTTCTCGTGGTCTTGTACTACTCGGGCCACGCAAGCACAGACGGCCTGCACCTGTCCGGTAGTGTTCTGCCCATGGGCGTTGTGGAGCGCTGGCTCGAGCGCAGCCAAGCGGACGTTCGCGTGGCCTTTGTAGACGCCTGCGCATCGGGCACCTTGGCACGAACCCGAGGTGGAACGCCGGTCGACGGAATCGAGCTCGCGGTGAATGACGCACTTGGTAGCACTGGTCTGGCGGTGTTGACGTCTACTGGGCCGCTGTCCGTCGCGCGCGAGTCTGAGCAGTTCGGTGGCGGCGTGTTCAGCAGTGCCTTGTTCACCGGCCTTCGTGGTGCCGCCGACGACAACGTCGATGGCGCCGTCAGCTTAGACGAAGCCTACCGATACGCCTTCGAGCAGACCGTCGTACAGTCCGCGAGGGGTGGGGACTCCGGCGTGCAGCGTCCCGAGTACCGCACCGAGCTTGAGGGGGTCGGCGACGTCATCCTGACACGTCAGGCAGCGTCTGCAGCCGGCATGGTGTTGGGTGAGGAGCTGGAGGGCACGTACACCGTTGTGTCGGTCGCCTCCGGCCAGGTCGTTGCCCGCGTGGACAAAGAACCCGGTATTCAGCGACGCGTCGCGCTGTCCCCCGGTCGCTACGTCGTACGAAAAGTGCGCACAAGCGATGTGCTGGTCGGTGAGCTGGACCTGGCCTGGGGTGGGGACCGCTGGGTCGTCGAACGGCAGATGCAGGTCGTTCCCGTAGGCGACCCGCTCGCAAGAAGCGGGGTACCGGAGACCCGATGGACCGTTGGATTGGCCGGGTTGGTGCGGACATCCATCGCCAATGGCAACCCGTCTGGAGGGGGCGCTCATGTGGCACTCGGCCGACGGGTCCGCCCTGGGCTGTGGCTGGAGTTGTCGACGGCATGGTCGGCGGGCACCCGGTATTCGTGGACCTCACAGCTATGGAGCGAGAGCCGCAGTGCGAGTCTCGTGATGCTGACGGTTCGCCGCACACCCCGCTTTGACCCCTACATTGGCGGTGGTGTGCAAGCGCTGTGGCTGGTGCAGAACCTCAAGGTACAGAACCCCGACGTGCCCAATGCCGACCTGCCGTTTCGCCTAGAAGCAGTGGCTCCCGGTCTGACCGCGATTGCGGGACTGCGCATGCCTCTCGGACGTCGGGTGTCGCTGGACTCGCGCCTGGGTGCGGTTGTCTACCCAGTCCAGGTCGACCGCACGCTCGGCATACACGCGACCGTCACCGCAAGTGCCGGCCTGACGATTCACCTAGGGCGCTAGCCCACGAATAGACGTTACAGCGGCGCTCAATCGGAGAGTCCATGTTTAAGTCGGTAGATGTACAGAGCGCGTTTCAGCAGATGAAGGACGGCGCGGCCTACGTGGACGTTCGCAGCGTTGCAGAGTTCAAGGCGGGCCACCCCGAAGGTGCCGTCAACATCCCGCTTCTCGACCACAATGCCATGGGCATCATGGTGCCAAATCCCGAGTTCATCACTCAGATGCAGGCACAGTTTCCACCGTCCACACCACTGTTGATGGGGTGCAAGGTGGGAGGTCGCTCGGCACACGCCTGCCAAGGGCTCGCACAGCACGGGTACACTGACCTATCCAATGTCGAGGGTGGCTTTCTCGCGGCAGGCGGCTGGATGGACCACGGACTACCCTCAGCAACAGGGGAATAGGCATGCATCCCGGCGCACGGTTTAGTGACCCCGCAGAGCTGTACGACCTCATCTACGGCTTCAAAGACTACGCCGGAGATGCCGAGCGGGTGCGCACCTTGCTCAACGGCGCAGGCATTGCCGATGGCAGCACGCTGCTCGAGGGCGCGTGCGGTACTGGGACCTACTTGGCTTACCTACAGCAGCACTTCACGGTCAGCGGGTTCGACCTCGACCCCGGCATGGTTGCTGTTGCGCGTCGTCGGCTTCCGAACGCCGACCTGTTCGTCGCAAACCTACAGACCGTCACCGTCAAAGAGCCCGTAGATGCCGCTATCGTGCTGTTCGGCGGCCTTGCCTACGTACATCCAGAGCCCAACCTCGCCCAGGCCTGCCAAGCCCTCTTCGACTCCCTCCGACCCGGCGGCGTCGCCCTTGTCGAGCCGTGGCTGACACCTGGCGACCACCAAGACCACAGCGTTCAGATGGCCGTCGTCGACCTTGCCTACTTGAAGGTGGCGAGACAGTGCGTGCCCGTGCGCACCGGAGACCTGCTGACCCTCGAGTTCCACTACCTTGTGGCTCGGCCGGGACTGCCGGTGGAGCACATCACCGAGCACAACGCACTGTACTTGTACGAACAAGCCGCCTGGGAGCGGTGCTTGACCGCTGCCGGCTTCCAGATCGAGCTGACAGACCAAGGGTTCATGCCCGAGAAGCGCCTGTTCATCTGCCGGCGTCCCTGACCGTCAACCGGTTCAGCCGCCGAAGGCGCGGTCCACCACGTTCGGACACACCACCAACGGATTGGCGAAGGCCTGCTCTTCGCCAATGTCCAAGCTGCGGTCCCGCTCAGCGGCGTCTACCGGGTCTTGGGCATTCCACGCCACGAACAGGTCTACTTGGTCGGCAGGAAGTGACCAATCGTACTCCATAGACATGTACAGCATGGCCCGTGCAACGTTGCCTTTGTGCTCATCTCGTGGCTCAAAGACCCGGTCGCCGGAGCGGTCATTGCCGAGCTCACTGCCGCCCTCGCTCCATTGTGTCCCACTTACAACCTCGCCAAATGGATAGGCGCCACGTTCCTGATTGGCGTCCGAATCCGTGGGGAAGAGGTGATGAAGGTCACACTTCATCGGTAGGTCGCCGGCCCCTTCGCTCTGCGGCCAGGTGTGCTCAACATTCATGTCCGTCTGGTCCGGCCGCTGACCATTGATGATGGTCGTGCGCCCGGTATACACACACTCAACAGCGGAATCCACGACGTCTAGCCGAGTGAACATCCAAGCTCCGGTGGCCGTATAGTTACAGCGCAATCCCACCATTGCTTCGGAAAAGGCGCTTTCCAGCTGCGCATCTGCCGTATCGCGGCTCATCTCCCAGTACCCCGCGGTCTCGCACGACGCACAGGTCGGATTGCCGTCGGCGTCCGTCTCCAGCTCGTCTTCGTGGAGGTCGCCGTCGCAGTCGTCGTCTACACCGTTACAGCGCTCGGGCGCTCCGGGGAACACGCCAGCATCGGTGTCATCACAGTCGTCACAGGCGTTGATGCCGTCATCGTCTGCGTCACGCTCCTCGCAGCCAACGTCCGACGAGCCCGAGTCGGGGTCTCCCGAGTCTCCGGTGTCAGGTCCAGGGCAGGCAGCGAGCAGCAAAAATGGTAGAAAACGCATGGCGCTAGGATGCCTTACTCGCGGGCACTTCGCCACTCGCAACCGCCCGGGTACAGGCTTCTGACACAAACGGAAGGCCACTACAGGGGACGTCTGGAGGCAACGTCACCACCCACCGCCACGCCGTCTGACGCCACAAAAACCCACCGCGACGCCTCGCACGCAGCCGCCAGCGCTGAAACAAACGATGCAGGCCCATAATCGCGTCGCGTTCTGTGGCGAAGGGCCCCAACTCCACACGTGTCTCACCGCAGACAGCCGTCCGCCACCCCAACGGGTGCTGGCTGGGGGGTGTGACTACAAACAGATGGTCGCGCAGAGGCATGACCTGTAGTCATCCGCGCAACAGCCCAAAAATGGTCGCCGGACAACGGATGTCCGACTCGTTCGATCACGCGTCTGGAGGACTCACAGACTCCAGCTCTTCCCATTCGGCGTACAGCGCTTCGAGCTTCTGGTCGACTGCACCGCGTTCTTCACCGAGCTTACTCGCCTTCGAGAAGTCGGTCGCGCACTCAAACAGCGCGGCATCCAGGCGTTCCCCTTCTGCGTCCAACGCCTCAATGGTCTCTTCGATCTCTTTGATGCGCCGGGTGGCTCGCTCGGCTTCCCGCTGAAGACGCTTTCTCTCGGCGTACTCCTCGGCACCACCGGTGTCTGCCTTGGCTTGCTTGGTACGAGCGGTGAGCAAGAAGTCTTCGGGTCGTACACCCTCTTCAATGGTCAGCTTGCCCTCGATGACCCGCCCGACATGCGTCGCACAGCGCTCCACCAAAGCCCGGTCATGGGTGACAACAAGCATGGCGCCGTCAAACTCTGCCAGGGCGTCTGCCAACACGTCTACAGTCTCGACGTCCAGGTGGTTGGTAGGCTCATCCAACAGCAGCACATTGTGTGCGCGTGCGGTCAGTCCTGCCAGCGCAACACGGGCCTTCTCGCCGCCAGACAGGTCGCCTACGCGGCGCAATCCAGCACCACCCGACAAGCCTAGGGCTCCAAGCACCGAGCGAACCTTCTCAGGCGTTGCGAGAGGGGCAACTTGCATGACCGCCGCCATGGCCGACACATCCATTGGAAGCTCAGCGGCCAAGTCCTGCGTGAACACACCAATGCGCGCCCGGTCACCGACCTTCAGCAATCCACTAGTCAGAGCAAGACGCCCGGCCAACGCATGCAACAAGGTCGACTTGCCACAGCCATTGGTTCCCAGGACCGCCAACCGCATGCCACGGACCAGCTCCAGGTCCACACCATTGAGAATCGCAGGACCACCAGGCCAGCCAATGACCGCATCCTTGAGAGTCAACGCCACATTAGCTGACGGCGGCGACTCGGGAAGCTGAATGCTCGGCAGCCCCTCATGTCGAACCTGTTCCACCCGGTCCATCTTGTCGATGCGCTTCTGACGCGACTGGGCCTGCGCTGCCTTGGTCGCCTTGGCCCGGAAACGGTCCACAAATCCCTGAAGGCGCTCTAGCTCGGCCTGCTGCCGTACATAGGCGGTCTGCTGCTGGTCAATCTGGAGCTGACGCTGCAACAGGAAGCTCGTGTAGTTGCCGGCGAAGCGATGCACACGCTTGTTGCGGACCTCTAGGACCTCGTTGACGACGGCATCCAACAGGTAGCGGTCATGGCTAACGATGATGGTTGCGAAAGGCGCATTGGCAAGGAAACGCCCCAACCAACCACGGGCCAACAGGTCGAGGTGGTTGGTGGGCTCATCCAGAATGGCCACGTCTGGGTCCGACAACAGCAGCCGAGCCAGGGCAATACGCATCTGCCAGCCACCACTGAAGGTGTCACAGGTGCGGTGCCACTCGTCTGGGCGGAATCCAAGTCCGTGAAGGACCTCGCCAATCAGCTCATCTTCGCGGAATCCACCCGCCGTTCGGAACGCTTCGAGTGCGGTGTCCAGCTTCTCGACCGCACCCTCTTCGTGGGCGGCGACCGCAACCTCAGCACGCTCAAGAGCCTCGCGCTTGCGGTTGAGGCCAGTGAGCGCTTTTCGGCACTCCTCCCACACTGTCAGCGTGGAGCCAGACACAGCCTGCTGAGGCAGATAGCCCACGGACAGGTTTGGACGACGCACCACTTGGCCGTACTCAGGCTCCGATTCTCCGGCTAGAACGCGGACAAGCGTAGTCTTACCGGTACCGTTTCGACCCACAAGGCCTACACGTGAACCAGGATGAAGCTCCCAGGAGGCATCCTGGAGCAGATTGTGACCGCCAGGCGCAAGACCTACGGCATCCAAGCGAATCATGGACCTACCGGAGCAGCTGCTCGAACAGGGAGAGAATCTCGACCTCTTCGGAGTCCACCCGACCATCTGCCGAGATCATCTGAACGCAGGCGTTCAAGAATACTTGGCGGAGCGACGGGTCAATGTCTGTGGGGTCCACATCTTCAGCAGGAGGCGGCACTTTGAGCCATTCCTCGACCAATGCTACCTCTTCGTCATCCGCGCCGAGCTTACGAGCCAGACTGGTGACGAAGCTACGCTCGGTGTCTGCAATCTCCAGATCTGCCCAAGCAAACGCACATGCGAATCTCAGCAGGGACAAGCGGTCTTCGCTCGTGAGTTCAGGAGTTTCAGAGTCCATGGAAGCCTCCGACGCGCCGGAGGACGCGTTCGTGGGACGTGCATTCTCTACCCTAGGACCCATTTCGTAAAGCCTCAATCCAACGCCCAACCCCTGCTACGTCCCGGTTGATGCAGGAAGGCACGACCGACCGGCTGGATTGTCACCTCGTGTTGCCGCACAATCTGCGCATGATCACATGGCTTGCACTGTGGAGCGTCGCCGCTGCGGCGCCCGAGACCATCACCCTGGACAACGGGGTTCGAGTTGTTGTCGACGCGACCGCAGATGGCAGCGGCGTCGTGGATGCTGGTTGGTTCAGCGGCGTGGGTACCGCACACACCGCACCTGGAGCGACGGCAACGGCACTCATGAGCCTTCACCTCGGAACCACGAGCGTACCGACAGAAGCGGTCGTGACCACGTGGGTCAGTACGCTTGGCACCGTGCCTAATGCCCATCTGTGCGCACTGGATGCGGGAGGTACCAGCACCATTGCCGCCGACGGCCTTGCCGCCTGGGCATGGCTCACATCGGACAGTCTCGCGGACCCCACGAGTGATGACGTCGCCCGCTCCCACTCCATGGCCCTCCAGAACTTCCCAACAGCCCCGCCCAGCGGAATCGACCGCGCCCCCTCCCCTTGGGCGTGGCCAGCCGTGGCAGGCGCGCCAGTCATCGACGTTGCCACCCTACAGATGCAGCGCGCCCGACTAGCAGACCCTCGCCATTTGGTCGTCGTTGTGCGTGGAGACACGACCGTGGAGCAAGTACGGACGGCGGTGAGCACGTCCTACTCACGACTCCCGGTCACCGACCTCATCACCGCAACCGTTGAGCCGGCGCCACGTACGCAACGGGTCGTGGCCACATTCACCGGAGAGCCCACAGTGGTCATCCGTGCAGACATTGCTCCCTCCATCGCAGCCAGAACCCTCGCGGCCGCGCTGAACGACCGGGTCAAGACCGCTCTGGACCGCGATGCCTTCAACGCGTCGGTTCACCTCGATGAGACCGGGCAGATGTGGACGCTGACCCTGCACGCCACCCCGAGTGTCGGACGCGCATCGAGCATTGAGCCCGCCTGGCAAGCGTGGCTCCAGCAGGTCGTTGGCGACGGCCTGGCACCGCGACCAGAGCCGTCCGTGCCAACACCACTCGCCGCTCTCGCCCACGATGTTCTACGCCCAACGCCCCTGGTCGCAGGAGACCTACCCACGGCGCTAACAGGGCTTCTGGCCGCGCCACGAACCGTCTACCTGGGCGCCGCCGCGCCAGAAGATGCCGACCTGGACCGCATACGCGAACAACACGGCGAGCTCACCGCCGAGCTCGTTCGCATTCGACTGCGAACAGTGGCCGAGACGCCGGTGCGAGACCTGCCCGACCTTATCCAGCGGCTTCGTGCCGAGCGGGAGGCCGTTGCAGCGCGCCTACGACCAGCACTCGACCTTGTGATTGCCAAAGCGGAGGCCCGACAATGATGCGGCACACCTGGATGTTCAGTCTCGTCTTGGCCGGGTGCGCACAGACCAGCACAGGTCCGCTGCTTCCGAGCGACGCCGGCCTACCCGCAGACATCCAAACCCTCGCCGTAGCCCCGCTTCGCGCAACGGCACTACCCACGGTCGAAGACGTCGCTGGAGTCGCGTTCGTTCCCACGACAGCAGCGAGTACTTGGGCCGCAATCGCCATGCCCATGGACACACCCGCACTCACCCAGACCCTGTGGGTACGTCAGGTCACTCGTGCCCTTCCTGACCTGTCCGTTGACGGTGTCACCATCACGGTCGAGGACACAGCGGGGTTGGTGGTCTGGACACTCAACGGCACGCAAGACACCCGTGCAGCCGCCGTCCCGACACTGCTGAACGCCATTGCGACCCCCCTTCTGACGGACGACGGCCTGGCCGGTGCCTTGTCCACGCGGCCGCACTCATCAGACCCCGCAGACCCCGTCACCCTGCGAGCGCTGCACGAACAGACTGCGGTGAAGCAACGGCTGTGGTTGAGCACCGATTCGGCCGGACGACAACGCATAGAGTCAGGTACCCAAGCCTGGCCAGAGGGCGTGCCCTTGGCTGACGGAGACGAATGGCTGAGTGCACGAGCCCGCGGCTACACGGCCCTTGCGTACTGCCAGACCAACAATGTGGGAGAGGCCTCACCCGACACTGTTCGCAGCGTCGCAAAAGGAATCGTCGCACAGCGCACCGCCCGAACGACCGCTGTGCCCGTCGCTGCTGAGGCGTGGAGAGCCGCTCAGCCCGACTTCATCGGTACCCTAGAGCAACGCATTGATCAGACCGACCTACCGGATACCGCCACAGCCAGTGACTGCGCGTTCCGATAGACCCGTTCTAGCCAATGCCCACTTCTGGGGACCCCTTCGGCACCTGGACCGGAGGCGCGGGTGACCAGGTGGTGTTCAGCCCGACCGCTAGACACGCTCGACCCAGCTCAAGAGCGGCTGGAGCATCCGTTGAGGAATCCGCACGGCTCCACGCGACCAAGGCCAAACCAAGCGCGCGACGCCGCAGGCTCGACAGTTCTGGGTCACAGGCATCTGCCGTAGACAGAACCTCGACAAGCGGGCTCTTGGCCACCTTGGACAGGTCGACCTCAAGCAGCTGCGCTGCCAGGCGCTCCACATGCTCGAGTACCGGTGGTGCCGACTGCTCAAGCCACGCCGTGTACTTCATCACCGCCACGCGAGCGGCATCTGACGGAGACAAGCCCGAAGGTTCAGGAGCGGTGGCCTCCGTCTTCTTCCGCGAGGGCCTCCAGCCAAACGCAACGGCCACCATGACGAACGGCACGGAGAGCAGCATGACTAAGGTTCGGAAGAAACGACGAGCCAAGGCTCCCCCAGGGACAGGAGTTCAAGATGTCCTCCTCACCGGTATTCCGCAAGCCAGGAATCGCTAAACGCCACTCCTTGACGCACCGATGTTCACGACCAATCCCCCAGGAGGCTGCCGTGGTCGCGACCGAGACACGCTTGGACGCCGCTCTCCGTGAAGCAGGCGAGCTCGGAATCATGCCGGCCGCCGTCACCGAAATCGACAGAGTTGCGAAAGATCCCAGATCTTCTCTAAAAAACCTAGAGACCGCTGTCGCACTGGACCCCATGCTCGCAGCGCGCATCTTGAAGTTCGCGAACACGGCTCACTATGGACGCAGACGCACAATCACAGACCTCCGGCAGGCCGTTCTCACACTGGGAATGCGGACTGTGCGCGACGTGGCCATCGGCATGGCGGTAGCGGCGCGGGCCAATGAGGTCATGGATGCAAAGGCCGAGCAGTTCATCCAGCACTCTGTGTACACGGCCGTCATCGGCACCGTGATGGAGGTGTCAGGTAGCCAAGCCGCGAACGACGCCTTCGTGAGCGGCCTACTCCACAATATGGGCGGGCTCATCATGGTGAACCTCGACTCCGACAAGTACGCCAGGCTCGAAGCGCACCATCCAAAGGGGAATACCGCGCGCTGTATGATGGAACAGGTCGCCTACGGCTTTAACCATGCCGACCTTGCCGCGGAGTGCTTGGACCGGTGGGGTCTACCTGGACGCGTGGTACACGCCATCCGCCATCACCACGACCCAACGCCACGCGACAAGGCAACGGCGCTGCTTGCTCTCGGTGACCAGGCTGCACAGCAGTTCCTGGAAGGCGACCGAATCGGGGAAATCATTCGGGTAGCAATCGACTCGGATGCCAACCGAGTTCTAGGCATTGGCAAAGAGAAACTCAACGCCCGCTTTCGCCAGGTGCCATCCCTCTTTCGGGCCTTCATGCCCTTCGACTAGACCCAGGCGGTCTCTGGATGCTCAGGCACCTGGGTGATGACACGCGAGATCTCACTCGGAATCGGCGCAATCGCTGCGCCTGAGGCATCGCGTTCGGGGTACTTCGGAAACAACAACCGACCGGTCAATGGTGCCGTAAACACCGGTGTTCCAGGTGCAGACAGCACCTCCCCGGCCTGAACAGGTGTGAAGTTCACCAGGCCATCGCGCAGGCACATGGCCGGGTCAACAAACGACTCGCGATGGTCGGTCTGCCAGAACACCAGCTCTGGGCACTGCCCTGCCTCATCATCAAGAGTAGTGGTGCCACGGGCAATACGGTCCGCCGCCGCCAGTAGATTGCACACCGCCTTGAACGCCAGGTCTTCCGCTTCTTGACTGAACCCCTTCTGACTGAGTTCCAAGGTGAACCCAGGCTTGCCGAGGTCGCGTACGTACTCATCGGCGCAGATCTGACCGCCGAGCGCGAAGCCCTGGTTGGCGGGCCGTGTCACACACGCAGATGCCGCGTTGAGCACGCGTGCCCACTTCCAACAGTCGGCGTGCCACGGGAAGATTGTGAAGGGCTCTTCTGTGGCCAGAATGGTCTGGTGCAGGTCCAAGTACACCTCTGCCGTGGCCAGAATGGGCGCCAGCTCAGCGGCACGGCGGCACTCATGGGCGTCTCCGTCCAGATTGCCGAACATGCGGTTGAGGTCCTGCTCCAGGAAGCGACGGTCTGCAAGGCCGGCTTCTGGGTTCGCAATCACCACGGTGAAGGTTCCGCCGTAGGACAGCTCACCCGACCGGAGCGCCGTGAGAACACGATTGATGCCGGGCAGTGAGCCGACTTCGTTGCCGTGTACTAGGCAGCTGACAACCACGTGAAATGCGTGGTCACCGCCACGATGTGTCGCTTGCCAACGGTAGGATGCCGCGGAGTCGTCCCGCAGCGCGTCGAAGGCGTCCAGGTGCTCTTGTAGGGTGCTCATGGGACCTCGATAGTATCGCGCAGAACCAGCATATATGCGGAGGGCCTGGCTGGAATGTGTGCGGTGGCCTCGTTCAGAGCCTCCCGACTCTCGTGCGTGCCGGTAAACAGATCAAACTGATACATGTTCGGCTGAAAAGCACCGCCGGTGTCGGCGAGTACAACGAGGCGTAGCGTCCCGTTATCACCTTCCAACGCATACAGACCGCCGTAGCCTAGATTGTTTACGTCTCCGGCCACGGCAACAAACGGGCGAAGTGCAATGCCGTTGTTCACGCCGCCCTGGTCATCACTCTCGGTCTCGCGAAAGTACCAAAACCGGTCTTGCTCTTCAGCCGTGCGACCATGGCGAAACGACCGGCCATTGTTCCGGTGCACGCTAAATGTACTCCGAGTGCCGTCAGGCAATGCCACCTGAACGGTGCCCTGTAGCAACGCTTCGTGCACGTGTTGTCGACTCATGTACACAAGCGGCTCAGCGGCGCCTTCGTGTCGACCACCGTCCTCAAAGGCACCATCTAAGACTTGCTTGCGAGTCAGAAGGCTACGAATCAGCCCCACCGTACTGCCGGCAGCCACCGATGACAGACCGGACTCATCTTCGGGCAAGCTGTACAGCGCCGTGTCGAACTCGGCAGTCGGCTCGTAGCTACCTTGGAAGCGGTAAGCCAAGTAGCGGGTCAGACGAATCTGCCCGTCTGTGAGACGCACCCGGTGATTGCCTGCACCTTCTAGGTCCGCGTGCCAGCGCAGCACCCGAAAATGCGCCGCAATCCACTCGGGGTCTGACAGGCGCTGGTAGCTCTCTCCACGGTCTTCGCGGGCAACATCGGCCACGAACTGGAGAGTGGCCCGAACCTCTTCCTTCGAAATGCCGAGCTGGTCCAGCATGCCGTGTGGGGCAGGACGTCCCTGACGTTCTTGGCGGTCCAGCCGTTGACCGGTGGCGCGTGCCATTGCTGCCAAGTCCCGCGTTGACGAGACCGCATCATGGTCTCCCCAAAAGACCTCAACGTCCTCGAACAGGTCGGTAGGCTCTACCTGCCGTGAGGTCTCTCGCCCACCCTCCCCAATCACAGGCCAGCCAGCCTGAGCGGCTCCGGCCCAAAGGAGGGCTGCCAACAGCGTCCACCGCATAAAGCTACTGCTCTTCAAAGGTGAAGGTTGCCGCAGCATCGGTCGCTGCCCCAATGGTGATGCTCTGCGAGAGCTGTCCCAATTCTTCGTGCCACACGTTCAACGTGTAGGTTCCAGGGGGTACATCAGCAATCACGAAACTCCCGTCGTCCGCCGTGGTCGCAAACCATGGATGCGGAACCACGCCCACATAGCCCGCCATCCACGGGTGGATATCGCACTTGGCTTGCACCATAACTTCTGGGCGTCGGAACACCTTTTCAACCGGTTCTGCACCCTGGAGCATCATCTCGTTGAAGGTAGAGTTGCTCTCGGACAACGTGCGCACATTGTGTGGCAAGGCATCGCTGTTCAAGTAGCGAACGGTTTGGCCAACACGCACACCCGTGACATGCGGGGAGTAAATGCACTGCCGTTGGTCAATGTCGACGGCGCCTTCCGGAACCGCGGGAAGCGTCCACTGTTGCCAGCCGTCTTCAATCCACACGAAGGCGTTCTGGACGCCGCCTTGATCATTGACCAAGAACGTATCGGCGTAGACAGTCTCTGTGACGCCATTCTCGCAGCCGTTGAACAACCGAAGCTCTTCCAAGGGAGGCACGACGCCTGCGAACTGAACGGTGCCCGCGAGCTCGCCGGTCTGCGACGCATCAATCGCCTGGGTCTCACCGGTGATGAGAGGTGCAATGGGCTCTTCTTCACCCTGTGGCATGCGATTGTAGCCAGTCAGGACGAAGGCTCCCAAAACCGCCGCAAACAGCGCCAGACGCGGCCCCATGCCGTCGCCGCGAACATTCATCACATGCTTGACGGAGGCACCGAGAAGGGCCACCAGAGCCAACAGCACCCATGCGTGAGGGTGCCCGTAGATGCTTGGGAAATGGTTGCTCAGCATCAAGAAGATGACCGGGTAGACAAAGTAGTTGTTGTGAAGCGAGCGCTGCTTGGCCTGGTAGGACAGCGCAACGTCAAGCATTCCCGACTTCTTCGCGTCAGCGACCATTCGCTTCATGCGCGGAATGATGACCATCCACACATTCGCACCCATCACCGTGGCAATCATGGCGCCCACATGAAGGAAGGCGGCACGGCCGGACAGCAGGTTCGTCAGAGCCCAGCCCATGAAGACAATGAAGGATCCGTACAGAAGGCCGAACGGGAGCGGCTTTCCGAGCAGTGACGTCCGACACAAGAGCGAGTACACAACCCAGCCCAGAGTGAGCGTTCCCACACTGATGGAGATGGCTTGCCAAAGCGCTAAATCAGCGACCGTTGGGTCGATGAGGTAGATACCGCCACCCGACCAAAAGATGAGGATGAGCAGGGCAACACCGCTCAGCCAGGTCATCGCCGCTTCCCACTTGAACCAAGTCAGCTCACCGCGAAGGTGTTTGGGCCAGGCAAAGCTCTTTTCAACCTTGAAGAAGCCGCCACCGTGCACCATCCACATCTCGCCGACCAAGCCCTTACGCGGGTCGTCCTTCTCTGGCGGAACAAGGGCATGCTCGAGCTCGTTGAACAGGAACGCATGTCCAATCCAAGCAATGGCCGCAACAACGTGCGTCCAACGGGCAATTAGGTGCAGCCATTCGCTAACATTGGCGTCCACAGGTACTCCGGGCGGGCGGGAGCATAGCTCGGTACGCGACATACGGGAATCGCAGGCCCTTAGGGCGACGGAACCATCGCGGCGAACACGTCATCTGCGCTGACCGCATTGTCCTTCCACTCAGCGATCTGGCGTCCTGAAGGGTCGAGCAGAGCCAGCTTAATCGTATGGTCCAACGTCCCATCTGCGTCCGGCAAGGACAACACGTTGAACAGGGACGGCAGGCCATCTGTCATGAGTGCCGGCTCCCCCGTCGCAAAGGTCCATGTCTGCAGATCGGCGCCATGGGTCTGCGCGTAGGCCGTCAGGGTCTCGGGCGTGTCTCGACCCGGGTCGAGGGTGAGCGACAGTAGGTGAAGGGGTGCGGGTGACTCGGACAAGCGCTGCTGAATGCTCACCATTCGCGCAGTGGTCATGGGACAGGCCGCCGCATCCGGGCACGCCGTGTAGATGAAGCCGACCAGCAGGTGCTGCCCTCGGAACTGCGCCAGCGAGCGAGCCGTACCGGTGTGGTCGACCAGAGGCACGTCAGGTAGGGGGTCTTCGTAGTGCCACTGTGCAATAGCCGTCTGCCAGCCTGGCGTTTCGGCAGTGGTCGTAGCGGGCTGGACAGGCGACGGCGCACTGCATGCCATGAGCAAGACCAGCCACATCACCCTGAGATGGCCTGATGCACGGTCATGGCCATGCGCAATGCCGACGCGTCGTGGGTACGCAGCCAATCCACGCCCAGGCTCACCGCCGACAGCTCTGCTGCCAGCGTTGCCGGCGCCATGGTCTGAACCGACGTGTCCGCCAGCCGCCGTAGAAAGGACTTGCGCGAGACACTGACCAACACCGGCAGTCCGTAGCGCTCGCGGAGCATAGGAATTGCCCGAAGAACGGCGATACTCGGCTCGGGTCCAGCTCCCAAGAAGAACCCCATGCCTGGGTCCAGAATGATCTGGGAGCGGTCCACACCATCCCGCTCTAGCTCGGCAATCCGCTCGTCGAAAAAGTCAGTCACTCGCTTCACAATGGATGATGCATCCGTTGCCACTCGGGTCGCGTTGCCGCGCTGCTGTACTGCAAACATGGCAATCAGGTCTACGTCTTGGTCGGCCAAAAAGCGACGGGTCTCGGCGTGGGGAAAGCCGTGAATGTCGTTGATCCAGCGTGCCCCCTGCGCACAGGCCCACCGTTGAACCTTGGGTTCAAAGGTGTCGATACTGAAGGGGATGTCCGTCTGGCGAAGCGCATCCAACACCGGTGCCAAGCGCCGCAGCTCACCAAGCGCGCCAACGACCGGGCTGTCTGGATGGCTGGATGCAGCACCAATGTCTAGACCGTCCGCATGTTCCATGAGCGCGTGAGCATGGGCGATGGCCGCGGCGGGCTCAAGGTACTTTCCACCGTCGGAGAAGCTGTCCGGGGTGATGTTGAGGATGCCGAGCACACGGGTCACGGGCGAGGACAGCTCGGATCTGTCGCAGATGCGACCATGGATGTCGTAAACGCGGTGATTCCAGCCGCATCACGCGAGCGCACTCGGATGAGGCGAGCGTGGGGGGCAGACACGAGACGTACCCACTCCGACCCGTCTGCATCTTGCTGCTCAGTGTGGGTCTGCCAGCCGCTACCCAACAGCGAATCTACCCACTGCTGCTGCACGACATGGGCGTCTGCCTCTGGGTCTGCAACATGGGTGGCAATGTTCTGGAAGTGATTGACGGCCACGCCGGTGTTCGGAACAAACGTCACCGAGAAGGTCGCACCCGTCACCACGCCACCGCAGTGTCGGACGGCCCAGGTTCCGGTGTGGCCCGAGACGCTTCCGCGCTTCTGACAAGAACTCTCACGGCACTCGAACGAGCTTAGATCCGCGTTTTGTCCCATGACAACGCCGCCCACTTCGTCGCCGTCCGCTGCAGCGGCAAGCGCTAGCAGCAGGACCATCACTCTTCTGCGCCCTCTTCGACCACCACTGTGAGGTAGCCGCGGTAGCTCACGACCACTTCGTCACGACCGGAGGGAATGCCTTCGGTAATGATGACGCTGTTGGAGTCGAGGTCGTAGGTCCACCCTTCCAAGCGGTCTTCGCTGTTCACCCGAATGCCAATGGTCTCAACGAAGGGCTCGTGCTGAAGCGGGAACGTGTCTTGCTGAATCGAGGCGTCAGCGAGAATCTCGATGTCGTCCGTCCAGTCTGAACAGATGGACAAGACTTCGCCGCCAGAGGCATTGACGGCGTCAATGTAGCCAAGGCCAGGGTCGGCATCTTGGCATGAGCCATTGCTCGGTCCAACGATGGCGGAGAAACGCACCTTTTCGGCATCTCCCTTCGCAGCGACAATGGCGGTCACGTAGTCCTGCCAGTACCGTCCACCGGCTTCGTAGCCGGGAGAGGTGTCTGCTTCGTCCGACAAGAAGATGACGTGAAGGTTGGCGCCAGGGCGCATGAAGCCTTCGTTGCACAAGCCCGGAGCCGACTTCAGCACAGCCTGGCGAACCATGAACAGGCCCCACTCGTCTGAGTTTCCGTCTTGTGGGCGGGTCAGGATGCCCTGGCCGAACAGGTCAACGACGTTCGGAGTGTCCTGCGCCAGCACGCCTGCAGTCGAGCAGCCATCGTCACCGGTCACGGTAATGATGCGCCAACGTGGGTTGGCGTCATTGATGTGGTCGAGGAAGGACTCGAAGGTCTGGCCAAGCTTCACAAGCTCACGCTGCATCGACGAACTGTTGTCGGCGAAGAAGACGATGTCTGTCTCGGCGCCGGCGATGTCGAAGATCTCAGTGAAATTCTGCTCACGAATATCGGTCAGGTAGCCGTTTTCGAGTGAGCATCCTGCCAGAGTCAGCAGGGGGACGAGAGACAGAGCAAGCGATAACGAGCGAACCAAGGGGGACCTCCGCGAGGTTAGGCGCATAACGTGTCGGGACAGGGGCAGTCGAGCACAAGTGTGCGTTGCCGGCTATACGCGCGGCCAAACCGCTGGAGGCACTATGCCCGTTGTCATCATGACTGTCACTGCCAAAGAACGTCTAGAAAAGGCAGACAACCTCACTCACTACACGTTCGCGAGCCCCGGTCAGGGAACCCTCGAGATCATCGCAAATGACACCAACAACTACGAGATCGGTGACACCGCCGGCGTAGCGATTGTGGGCACCAAGCTGCCGGGTCTTGAGATCAAGCCACGCAATGTCTTCGGTATCGCAAGCTCGGGAATGGCCTGCGGGCCGGTGGACGGCGCTGTCGACACAGATGTCAGCGCTCAGTTCGACGCTGACAAGCCCGAGCGCAAGTGGACCGTGACCATCGAAGTGGAAGTTGATGCTGCCTACGAAGAAGACGCCAAGAAGGCCGCTCTCAAGAAGGCACGCAGTGAAGGCAAGGTTGTTGGCGCTCAGTAGCAGTCGCCTTTCCACTCAGCACGGCTCGCGGGTCTGTTGAGTGGAGGCGTCCCAATGAGAGCTGTGCCGATAGTCCTCGCAACCGTCGGATTCGCGGTCCTCATCGGCTGCGACGTACAGACTGTGCCCAACGCCGCCGGTCTGGACATGCGCAGCGAACCGGTCATTGGCCGACTGGCCTTCCCCAACGGCACGGCGTCGGATCCGTCCGTCCTTGAGGTCCCAGGCGGCCTGCTCGTTGCCTACACCTGCCTGGATGACGCGGGGCAGACCACCGCCATCTGCATGGCACGCTCCGGAAACGGGGTCGAATGGCGCACTGCCCGAGCCACCGTCAATGACAGACGACGTGGAACGGTCATTGTGGCCTCCGGCGCAGACACCCACCTCGAGTCCCCCGCACTTGTGCTCGACGGCGATTCAGTGCTGGTCTACGCTTCAATGTACGGCGCGACCGCAGAACCAGCACCGGGCTTTCCCGCACGCTTGGTCCGTTTCCGAGCTGACCTCATCGACCTCGAGTTCAGCTCTGCGCAAGAGATCTTGGCACCTGCACCCGAGACTGCCTGGTGCGACGCGGTGTACAGCCCGTCGATTCGTCCATCCGATGCCGGCTTCGAGATGTTGTTCGTGGGTCACTGCTACAACGAAGTACAACCCGAAGAGGCGGTCAACGGGCTCACTGTCTTGCGCACAACCTCGACCGATGGCCTGTCCTGGGCCCCTGCCGAGCCCGCGCTGTCGTTCGACCCCAACACGGACCCACTGTTCGTCGGCGGGATCGCAGAGCCCTCTTTCATTGCCGGTGTCGACGACGTCATCCTGGTCAGCGCAGGCTTCGACGAGGCCAGCCAACAGCACACCTTGGTGGCACGTCTACAAGACGACGGAAGATACGCTGTAGACCCAACTCCCCTGCTCGCTCCACGGACCGGCTTCGATGGCTGCGGCGCCTTCGCCCCCGACGCACGCGTATGGAACGATGAGCTGTTCATTTGGTACCTGGCGCTGTCCTGTGAGGGCCAGTTCAACGTGGGCCTAGCGACCGGAGACCCAGCGATTCTAGACCCCGAGTAGCCACAACCCTGGTTGGACTCCGACTGGCTCTTTCCCCGACTTTTTTGCCGACAATTAAGGGTGCCGATAGTGCCAACGGACACCGGAGTGTCTCATGTTCAAGTTGTCGATAGTGCTCTGCTTGACCGTATTGGGCGCATGCGCCGACCCCTTTGGTCATGGCTCAAACCGAGTGACTCCGGAGGGCGTAGAGCTCACCGTGCACCTGTCTGACATCAGCGAGGCCACGCTTGCCGGGCAGACCATCCATGACGGCGACACCATCCTTGTCCCCCGTGATCAGCTGAAAGTGGGCGTCAACACATGGGATTTTTTGACTGCCAAGGGCGAAGCGTTCGGCGATATCGGCATGACCTGGGGCATTCAGGATGCCCTAAACCCAAGCTGTTCTGGCGGACAGGGCACCATCACCGGTGACGCCCAACCCTCGTACACCCAAGCGCTCCGAATTCAAGACTGCCCGTTGGTGAATGGTGCCATCGAAGTACAGATCCAGCCACTCGCCAACGCCGTGGTGACGGTAGACGGCGGCACCGTCGAGGGAAACACACTCCGCATGCCGGTCATGCACCTGGCTCTGGACCAATCTCTGAGCACCAGCTCGAGCTTCGGCGCCGGAATCATCCGCTTTGAGACCACCTTGAAGGTCGACTACCCTGGAGGTACGGACTGGGAACAGTCCCTGGCCGTCCGATACGACAAGAGCCCAGCAGCCCCCTTCTTGGACAACCTGCCGGCCAGTCTAGCGGTCCTGGATGGGCAGGTGTCCAACACCCCAACCGTCGCCGTCTTCAAGACCGGCTCCTACTATTGGGTGGCGGGAACACCCGGTGAGCGCACTCTGAAGGACGCGGACATCTTCATTGCTGTAGCGGAAGAAGGAAGCCCCTTCGATATGGGTCGGTGCGCATTCCGCGACCTCAACGGAGGTGGCGGTTTCTCGACGGCTATCCAGGGGCTCCCAACAACCTACATTGCCTACGACCGCAGCGGAACCGAGGTAGCACGAACCGTATTGCGCCCCGGAGGTTGCCCAACCAATGCCGTACGCAATGACGACGACATGATGACGCTCAGCCCTGGAAACGGACAAGTGCGTGCATGGGCTGAGTCGCTGTTGTCGCTGTAGGACCGATTCACGGTGCCTCATTGCGGCCCCATCGGCTAGGGTCCGGCATGCTCTGGCTCCTCCTCACCGCGTGTTCCCCCACCCCCGCTGACGACACCTCAGTGGACCTAGGACTGCTGTTTCGCCTGCCCTTGGCTACGCCATCGGACATCTCCGGGCTCATTGGCGTAGACCACGACCCCGTCGACCACTCGGACAGCACGCTCGGTGGCGCCATCTGCACCACCTACGACGACCGCCACTTCCCGCACTGCTACGACGGCCATGATGGCAGCGACTACCTGCTAGACGGCGGCTTCGACGGCATGGACGCCGGCTCTTCGGTCATTGTGGCCGCAGCGGACGGTGTGGTCGTAGACACTGACGACGGCCACTTCGACCGCTGCAGACCGGTCAACGGCGAGGTGTCTTGCGACGGCGGACCACTCAACGCCAACTACGTCATTGTGGAGCACGAAGATGGGATTCGCACGCTGTACTGGCACATGATGCGGGACTCGGTCGCAGTCAGCGTGGGAGATGACGTGCAGTGCGGCGACACGCTCGGAGTCATTGGTAGCAGCGGCAACAGCAGCATTCCCCACCTGCACTTTGAGGTGAACGACGCGGACGGAGTCGTCATCAATCCGTACGCCGGCGCGCTGTCGCAAGAGCGCTCGTGGTGGGTGGAACAGGGTGATGACCCCGAAGCGCTACCGGCAGACCGATGTGGGGGTTCCTGACCGCAGTAGGCCATTCCGACTTGATGGCTCCGCACCTGCTATGACAGGCCAGATTCGGAGGGTTTCTTGCTCATTGGCCTACTCATTGTCCTGTCTGGCTGTGGCACACAACCCCCTCAGATCGACACGCTGGAGTCCGCACGCCTAGCCGAGCGGGTGCGAATGCTGCCGGACATAGACGGGGACGGTTTCGACGACGCCGTTGGAGAATCCCGCCTGCTACTCGGCCGAGATTGGGGCCTCACCTACTCCGCGAACTCGCAATCCGTGTTCTTCCGCGGCGCCTTCGACGCGGGAGACTTCAACGGAGACGGGAACGTAGACATCTTGGTGGTCAACCCGTGGGTAGTCTTCCTGGACGACGCCTTGGAACACATCCGAACCGTAGACCCTGCAGTCAACGAGACCGGCGTCCGGCACCACGGACTCACCGCCGTTCCCGACATCAACGCAGACGGAAACGACGACTTGGTAGCCGGGTCACCGTCGTACCGTCCCGACCCTCTGGGGGCCCAACGAGGCGCAGTGGTGGTCTGGTACGGCGCCGACTGGATGACCGACCCCGTCGCTGACGTCATCATCCCTGGCATCGCTCCCCAGGTCGGCCTCGGTACCGAAGTCAAGGTGGCGGACATCAACTCTGACGGTCACATCGACATCATCACCAGCTGGGAACAAGGCGTGGCAGTCTTCTTTTCAGAAGATGGTGGGTTCAATGCCGTCCCCGACTGGCAGCAGACCACCGTCCGCCAGGCCCCAGAGTTCTTCATTGGAGACATTGACGGTGACGGCCATCTCGACATCACCATTCGCGAGTCGAACGCCATTGATGTGGTCCGCGGAGGCCCGACGCTGACAGCGTCCACAACACCAAGCTGGTCCAAAGTCATCACTGACCGCGAGGCCTTCAAACAAGGCTGGTACCTGCCTCACCCTCCCTTCCACCCGCTGTTCCCAACATCCGCGCCCGAGTCCGAAGACGAACCCCCGTTCCTAAGCCGACTGCTCGTCGAAAACGATGTCTTGACCACGGTCAATCTGCCCTTAGAGTACGGCTCAGGCATGAATGTTGCGGTCGGTGACTTCAACGGAGATGGCTACGCAGACGCCATTGACAGGTACTCACAAGTCCCGGGAAACGCCGACGGCCTTGGACTTCCAGAGTTCGCATTCGGGCCTGAACGACTGGCTGACTTTGAAATCCTCGCTGCGGAAGACCTCAACTCAGACGGCACCATGGACCTGATTCGACGCTCCGACAGTGGCGACGACATCGAGATGAACGGCACGACCGTCATTCCGCTCCAAGGTACTTACATGGGCGTCAGCGGTGACGTAGACAACGATGGCGACCTCGACATCCTCGTCCAGAACGTAGCGGGTCTGTGCTTCATTACCGAGTTCTCCGCGGCCTCCGCCATGCCGGACCACACCTGGTCCTGCGGCACTACGGTGATTGGCGACGTCAACGGTGATGGTCGTGTCGACACCCGCGGCATCCACAACGGTGAAGCCGGGCTGTACCTCACAGACAGCAGCGGACCTTCTGTTTGGGTAGACGCCCCATACCGCCGACCAGCCCTAAACGTCGGAGACATCAACGGCGACGGCGTGGACGACTTGTACCTCGAGCCCATTGGGAACTCTCCGGTGTTGGAAGGGTGGTTCGGTGACCCAGAGCTCACCGAGCTAGGCCCCTCCAACCAGACAATCCCGCTCCGCCGTCGCGAAGGCGCCGCCCCAGCTGGCGACATGAACGCAGATGGATTCGCCGACGTCTGGATTCGGACAGTCAGCCCCAGCGGCATGCTCTCACTGCATTTGGGCGGTCCGACCGGAGTGTCTACTTCGCCTGCAGACAGTCTCCAGCTTGCTGAATTCGCCGGAATCAACAACATAACTACGGCCCACATTCCAGGTTCCGACTTCCCTATCACAATTATTAGCAATGGGAATAACAGTGGCATTTGGCTGTTGCGAGCAGACGCGTCCGGTACGCTCAGCGTGGCCCTTCACATTCCCCAGCAGATAGCCGGGTCTCGTCCGGTCAACCCTGTCTTGGGGGTCCCCGTCGACAACGACCCCACCCTCACGCTGCTCTCGGGTGCCAACCGGCTGCTCCTGCTCGTGGATGAAGACGGTGACGGCGTGTACCGCGGAACAGACTGCGATGACCAAGACCCCAACGTCGTCCCAACCGTTGTGTACGCGGACCAGGATGCCGATGGATTCGGTGGCTTGATGATGCTTAGCTGTGCAGACAGCACCTACGCGCAGACCAGCCATTCTGACTGCAACGACGGAGATGACACGGTCTCGCCCAGCGCTCCCGAGCAATGTGACGACGACATCGACTACGACTGTGACGGCCTCGCGGGCGGACTCGACCCCGACAATGACGCCGAGATGTTCTACTTCGACAACGACCAAGACGGGTTCAACGGAATCGACAGCGGACGTCGGTGGTGCGACCCACCGTTCGGCTGGAACACCACACCGCCCACCGACTGCGAGGACGACAATCGCTTCGCCTACCCAGGTGCGGAGGAGACCTGCAACGGCCGCGACAGCGACTGCAATGGCATCATTGACGACGTCATCGTCCCCGATGCCATCGCGTATGTGGACGAAGATGGCGACGGATGGGGCACCACCCCAGAAGAGGCCTGTCCGAGCCAAGATGGCTTCGCTGAGTTCGACGGGGACTGCGCTCCGCAAGACGCAAGCGTCAACCCCGGCGCCGACGAGGTCTGGTACGACGGCATTGACCAGAACTGCGACGGCAATGACGACGACCAAGACTTCGATGGATTCGCTGTAGGCGAGGACTGCGATGACACCGATCTCAACGTCAATCCGGATGTCCGCGAGCGTTGGTACGACGGCATTGACCAAGACTGCGACGGAAACGACGATGACCAAGATGGGGACGGCTTCAGCGTTGACGTCGACTGCGACGACGAGGACCCGACCCTAGGCGACGACTGTGACGGTAGCTCGGGTGGATGCTCCGCCGTGAGGGCACCACACGGTCTTGCCGGCTTGCTCTTGCTCGCACTGGCGATGGCCCCAAGGCGCAGACAAGTCAACGCGCGATGAGGCGTGCTGAAGCCTGCCGGTGAGTTGGGGAGGAGGGATCCGACGAGGCACCACGCCACCGAGTCCATCTGACGGAGAAGTGCCGTCGGACGGTCACTGCGGTCAGGCGGCCGATCTCCCGTGTCACAACCTGTCCAGTAGTTGCAGGCCTGGATTGACCTTCCAGTAGATGGAGGGGCTAAAACGATGCGTAGGTCCCATGGCGCACCCCGCAACGCGACCGATTCTTCCCGTCTAACGCACGACTTTTGGTTCTTGTATCGACACCGTCACCATAATGTGACCGGCTACTCTCAACGACTCGACCCATCACTTGGAGACTTCATGACCCTGTTCACCGTTAGCGGCATGACCTGCGGAGGCTGCACAGGCAGCGTCACACGAGCCCTCACCAACGCAGGTTTCCAGGCCATCGTGGACTTGGAGAGCCACACTGCGACCGTGCAGGGAGACGTGGACCCGGCAAAAGTGATTCAGGTCATTGAAGATGCGGGCTTCGAAGCGTCGCTCGCCGAGGCACCGCAGTCGTGATTTCTTGGGGCGCCATCCTCCTGCTCGCGGTGAACACTGCCGCTGCAGAACCCCCGACTGCAGGCTCTCAGCGCGATGCCATCGCCTTGGCGGGGCAGTCGCAGCTCTCGGCGCCAGAGCTTGGTGACACGCTCGATGCCTACTTGGCCTACGCGCTCTCAAACAGTCCATCAGTGCGTGCTGCATTCGCACGGTGGCAAGCCGCAGTCCACCGTATCGCCCCCATAGGCGTGCTTCCCGACCCCACAGTCGGCTTCGGCGTGTTTGTGCGCTCTGTTGAGACACGTGTCGGTCCACAGCAGGCCCGCGTCTCCGTTCAACAGGCCTTTCCGTGGCCGACCGCCCTGACCGCCAGTCGGGGCGCCGCTACGGACGAAGCCTTGGCCGCACAGCACGCCTTCGACGCCGAGGTCCGAGGCGTGATGTCGGGTGTTGAGCAAGCCTACTGGGACCTGTGGGAGCTGCGCACCACGCGAGCGACCCACGTCCGGCACATCGACGTCTTGGACGGATTGTCCAGTACTCTCGGTGCGCGCCTTGAGGTCGGCACAGCAACCTTGGCAGACCTGCAGCAAATCGATCTGTCGAATGCGCGGCTGGCGGACCGTATCGCCAGTATGGATGCCAGAGAGCAGTCATTGGTAGCTGAACTGCGCCGCCAAGTCGGAATTGCCGACCGCGCACCCATGCCAACCTCGACAAATCCCGCCCCCACAGCACGACCGGAGGACAACCTCTCCGTTCTGACCGAGCGCGCTCTACAGCACCCCATGCAGTTGGCTGCTGTTGCGCGTACCGAGGCCGCACAGGATGTGACGCGGGCCGCACGCGCTCAACGCATGCCAGGACTGACCCTAGGCGCAGACTGGATGCTCACCGGCCCAGCGGTCATGCCGGGGGTAGCAGACAGCGGGAAAGACGCTGTTGCCGCCACTGTTGGGGTGCGCATCCCACTGTGGCAACGCGCTGGAGCCGAGCGCGTTCGTGCCGCCCAGGCCGTTGTTGGGGTCCGCGAAGCCGAACAAGACGCCGTCAATGTGCGCATCATCGCAGTGCTCGACCAAGTCCTCGCTCGCTTGAACGACAGCGCTCGGCGGGTGCAGATCAACGAAGGCACGTTGCTTCCGCAAGCGGAGGCCACCTACGACTCACTCCTGGGCTCCCTGGCCGTCAATCAGGGATCCGTCGCTCAGGTGCTGCTGACCCAGCGCGACCTGCTGGAACTTCGCGTCGACGCCGACATGGCCCGCGCCGACCACGCCCGCGCGTGGAGTGCACTGACTGATCTAGTAGGTACCGTCGTCCACTCCGTCCCCGAGACCTCCAATGACTGATCCGAGCCCTCGAATGCCGCGTTGGCTGCGCAATCTGTTGGCGGTGGCGGCTCTAATGGTCGCGTTCGCATCCGGTGCGGTGCTGTTCGGCGGCAACACCACAGCCCCTGTAGTCGTGGAAGGCATCAGCGATGTTGTGTGGACCTGCGCAATGCATCCCCAAATCCGCCGAACCGAGCCCGGCGAGTGCCCGCTGTGCCCCATGCAGCTCATCCCGGTGTCTCAAGGTGACCAGGGCACGCCCGAACAAGTGGTACTGTCTGAGCGCGCACGAGCTCTTGCCGAAGTCCGCACCTCGACAGTGCGCAGGCAGACAGACGCGTCGTCCGAAGTCCGCTTGCTCGGACGCATAGAGGCCGCCGAGACATCACGTCGCAACGTCACAACGTGGATTGGCGGTCGTATTGACCGACTGCGGGTGAATACGACGGGCGAGCAGGTGCGGCGCGGTCAGGTCATCGCGAACCTGTACAGCCCGGATGTGTACGGTGCCCACCAGGATTTGCTGGCGGCAACCGCCCAAATTGAGCGGCTGTCAACGAGTCCACCCGCCGCCCAGCAAGCGGCTGCCCGGGCGCTGGAAGCGGCTCGCGAGCGACTGCGCCTGCTCGGTGTTCCCGAAGACGAAGTGGAGCGCATGGCCAGCGCGGACCAGCCTACGCAGTCGGTCGCCATCCGGTCGCCGTTCGCCGGCACCGTCATCGACCGCGTAGCGACCGAGGGCTCCTATGTGGAGACCGGTGCCACGCTCTACCAAGTGGCAGACCTCGGAATGCTCTGGGTACAGCTAGATGCCTATGAGAGCGACCTCGCCAGCTTGTCTGTTGGCCAGAGCGTGACCCTGACTGTCGAGGCCTTCCCAGGCGAGACCTTCACTGGCCGTGTCGCCTTCATCGAGCCCATGGTGGATGCCCAGCGTCGGACGGCTCGCGTTCGCGTAGAAGTCGACAACACCGATGAACGCTTGAGCCCAGGCATGTTCGCCCAGGCCATCGTCGCCGCCACTCACACAGGCGGCGCCCCGCTCACCATTCCAGCGACCGCTCCGCTCTTCACGGGCCGTCGCTCGGTTGTGTATGTCGAAGTGCCCAGCGACAATGGCGTTGCCTACGAGCCTCGTTCGGTGCGCTTGGGACCACGCTTAGGCGACAGCTACCCTGTGGTTTCGGGCCTCTCGGAAGGCGACCGCGTGGTCAGCCGTGGAGCCTTTGCCCTAGACGCCGACCTCCAGATTCGTGGCGGCTCCTCCATGATGTCTGAGCCCGACGACAACGCACCGGCACCACCGCAGCCCATCCAGCTCACAGCTTCGCAGCGTGCACCCTTTGCCCCGATTGTGAGCGCCTACCTCACCGTTCAGCAAGCACTGGCCGACGACGACCTGACCGCCGCCCAAGCCGCAGCGGGGCGTCTCGTTCAGGCCAGTACCGCCCTGAGCCCACCAGGTCCCGCGTCAACCGCATGGCCCACCATTGCCACAGAGCTGCGCAACCACGGTGAGCACGTCCAGCAAGCCGGTGCACTCGAAGACGCGCGTGCTGGATTTGAGCCGCTGTCCGCGGCAATCGAGGTGCTGCTTGCACGTGTTGGCAACCCGCTCTCGCAGCCCCTTCAGGTCGCATTCTGCCCAATGGCCAACCGCAACAATGGTGCGCGATGGGTGCAGAGCGGCGACGTCGTAGACAATGCCTACTTTGGTGCCTCCATGCTCACCTGCGGTGACTTCGTGGAGACGGTGAGTCCAGGAACCACCCTCGACCTGCGTGCACCCACACAGCCGCTTCCTGCCCCGCACACAGGGCACAACCATTGAGTGCTGAACCGCGAAGAGGTGCGTGGGAGCACATCATTGGCTGGTTCATGGACCAATGGCTTGTGGTGCTACTGCTCGCCATTCTGGTCATCTTGGCCGGCATCACCGTGGCGCCATTTGAATGGGACACTGGCCCCATTCCCCGCGACCCTGTCCCTGTAGACGCCATTCCGGACATTGGGGAGAATCAGCAGATCGTCTTTACCGAGTGGCCGGGCCGGTCCCCGCGCGACGTCGAAGACCAGGTCACCTACCCGCTCACCACGGCACTGATGGGCATCCCCGGTGTGCGCACCGTGCGCAGCTCCTCTGCTCTGGGCTTCTCATCGATCTACATCCTGTTCGAGGACGACGTCGAGTTCTATTGGTCGCGGTCGCGCGTTCTCGAGAAACTCGCCAGCCTTCCACCCGGCACCGTGCCCGACGGCGTCAGCCCCACACTCGGTCCCGACGCTACCGCTCTGGGCCAGGTCTTCTGGTACACGCTCGAAGGACAAGACCCCAATGGCAACGTGGTCGGCGGCTGGGACCAAGACGAGCTGCGCGCCATCCAGGACTGGACCGTACGCTACGCGCTGCAGTCGGTCAGCGGCGTCAGCGAGGTGGCTTCGATTGGCGGCTTTGTCCGTGAATACCAAGTAGACGTCGACCCAGACGCGATGGCCGCTGCCGGCGTCACCATCACTCAGGTCGCCCAGGCGGTCAGTCGGTCGAACCTCGATGTGGGTGCGCGCACGCTCGAGCTTAACGGCGTCGAGTATGTCGTTCGTGGACTCGGCCTCGTGGAAGAAGTGGAGGACATCGAACAGGCCGTTGTGCTCGCTCGCGAGAACACCCCAGTGCGAGTCAGCGACGTCGCCAGTGTTCAGCTCGGTCCCGCCCTACGGCGCGGTGCTCTGGACGACGAGGGTGCACCCGCTGTTGGCGGCGTCGTCGTGTCCCGCTACCTTGAAAACCCGCTAGCCGTCATCACCCGGGTCAAGGAGCGCGTGGCCGAGATTCAGGCCGGCCTCCCCAAGCGCACCCTCGAAGACGGCACTGTGAGCCAGGTCACACTGGTGCCATTCTACGACCGCTCCGTGCTCATTGGCGAGACGCTGAGCACGCTATCTACGGCGTTGTACCAACAAATCCTGATCACGCTCATCGTGGTCTTGGTGATGCTGAGAAACCTGCGCAGCTCCATCCTCATCTCCGCCATGGTGCCCATGGGCGTGCTCGCTACCTTCGGGGTGATGAAGCTCGCTGGGGTGGACGCCAACGTCATGGCGCTTGGCGGGATTGCCATCGCCATTGGCACCATGGTGGACATTGGCATCGTGTTCGTTGAGAACATCGATCAGCACCTCAGTGACGGGCAGAGCGGCACGGAGCGTGTGGCTTCGGTACGGCGTGCGGCAGCCGAGGTCGCTCCTGCTGTGCTCACATCGGTCCTCACGACCGTTGTCAGCTTCATGCCCGTCTTCGGCCTCACCGCCTCTGAATATCGGTTGTTCTCCCCCCTGGCCTACACCAAGACCTTCGCAATGGGCACGGTCTTGATACTCGCCGTACTGGTCCTGCCTAGTCTGGCTCTGGCGGTCCTACGACGTCGTCCTACAGTGGTTCCTGATGGTCCCAAGCGGGTCCGACGGTCGGTGTTCCGCTCGACCCACGCCATCGACTGGCTGCTCATTGCCCTTGGCATTGTGGCTGCAGTGTACGTGACGGTGCCTGGCGGTCTGTTCGTCGTCCTTCTCGGCGTGTGGCGACTGATTCGGCCGTTCGTGTCCTCATCGACCTCCAAGACGGTCAGTCAGGTCGAGAATGCGGTGGCGATCGCCATTGTCGCCGTCCTCTTGGTCGTGAACTGGATGCCGCTAGGCGAACGCTCTGGCTACGTGCTCAACCTGCTATTTGCCGGCGCTCTGATTGCCGGTGTGCTCGTCATACTGCGCCTCTTCGAGCGCACCTACGCGCCGCTTCTTGGCTGGATTCTCGCGAACAAGGCCACCTTCCTTGCAGCGCCAGCCCTGATGGTTGCGTTCGGCGGTACCGCCTGGCTCGGGTTTGACACTGTCTTCGGCTTCCTACCGAACGCCGTTCGCACGACGGCCCCGGTCTCGGTGGTCGCAGACGCGCTTCCGGGCTTTGGACACGAGTACATGCCGCCCTTCGACGAAGGGTCGTTCTTGTACATGCCCACCACCATGCCCCACGCCTCCATTGGCGAGGTCACGGCCATGATGAGCGCACTCGACGCCGCCATCGCCCAGATTCCTGAGGTCGACCGCGTTGTCGGCAAGCTCGGTCGCGTAGACAGCGCGCTGGACCCCGCCCCCGTCTCCATGATTGAGACCGTCATCACCTACCTGCCCGAGTACTCCACGCACGACGACGGAACCCGGGTGCGCAACTGGCGCGACCACATCCACACCTCGCAGGACATCTGGGCTGAGATCACGAAGGCCGCGCAGATTCCTGGCCTCACCGGTGCGCCAACCCTCCAGCCCATCAACGCGCGCATTGTCATGCTCCAGAGCGGCATGCGGGCACCCATGGGCATCAAGGTCAAAGGACCGTCGCTCGAGGCCATTGAAGCGTTCGGCTTCGCCCTGGAAGGGGCGCTCAAAGACGTGCCATCGATTCGTGCGGAGACCGTGTTCGCAGACCGAGTCGTCGGCAAGCCCTACCTTGAGATCGACATCGACCGTCAGGCAATTGGTCGGTACGGCCTGACCATCGTCGACGTACAGGACGTCCTTCAGGTAGCGTTGGGAGGAAAGACTCTCACGCGAACTGTCGAAGGCCGCGAACGGTACCCAGTGCGTGTGCGGTACGCCCGCGAAGACCGCGACAGCCTCGAAGCGCTCGACCGCATCTTCATCCCAACGTCCGGCGGACGCCAGGTTCCACTCACCCAAGTGGCCGACATCCGCTACGTTCGCGGCCCGCAGATGATCAAGGCGGAAGACACCTTCCTAACTAGCTATGTTCTGTTCGACCGAGTGCCGGACATGGCCGAGGTCGAGGTGGTGGAACAAGCGCGTCAGCTCATTGAAGAACGCGTAACGAGCGGTGTCTTACAGGTACCCAGCGGCGTCAGCTACGCATTCGCCGGCTCGTACGAGAACCAAGTACGCAGCGAGCAGCGGCTCATGGTGCTCATCCCTATCGCTCTGATCTTCGTGTTCATTCTGCTCTACCTTCAGTTCAAGCGTGTGCTCACGACCGCCATCATCTACTCGGGCGTGCTCGTAGCGGTCAGCGGCGGATTCGGACTGCTGTGGCTGTATGGACAGCCTTGGTTCCTCGACTTCTCCCTGTTCGGCACCGACATGCGCGACCTGTTCCACGTTGGAACTGTCAATCTGTCCGTGGCAGTCTGGGTGGGCGTCATCGCTCTTGTTGGCCTGGCGACAGACGACGGTGTGGTCATGGCGACCTACCTCAAACAGAGCTTCGACCGCGAGCCCGTCGCCACCGTCGCAGACGTCCGCGCACGCACCCTACAAGCCGGCCTTCGCCGCGTTCGCCCGTGCCTAATGACCACCGCCACCACGCTGCTGGCGCTGCTTCCCGTCGTGACCTCACAGGGCCGCGGCTCGGACATCATGGTCCCGATGGCGCTGCCGATGCTCGGTGGCATGACCATTGCGCTGATCACGCTGTTCGTGGTGCCGGTTCTGTACTGCGCCATGGAGGAGCGTCAGCTGTCCCATGCCGACTGATGGAAGCCCCCCAAAGGGCTCGTCAATCGTGTTTGCTCAGGGATGGACTGGTCGTTGGATCCATACGGTCTAGGCAGCTTCAACGCTGGTTCCACAGGTGTACGGGTGGTAGAATCCGCGCAACTCAAGGGGAATTACGATGCGGATGCTCACCATGATTGTAGCGCTCGGTTGGAGCGCCGCCAACGCTGCACCAGTCGAACTGGCCTACCAAGGACGCCTTCTGGACACCGAAGGAACGCCCATCACGGCATCATCGAGCGTGACGATGACCATCAGCTGGAACGCCGGGACTGCAAGCTGGTCCGAAACACACACCAATGTGGCGGTCGCGGATGGCTACTTCGCAGTGGTCCTTGGCAGCGTTCAGAACCTGGACAGCTCGGTGTTTGAGAACGAAGGCGTCACAGTCAGCGTGTCCGTCAACAACGGCGCACTGGGCTCTCCAGCACCGTTGATGTGGGCCCCGCGAGCCGGTCACGCCAGAACTGCGGGCCGTATCGTCGCAGATGCGCTCAATGACGCAAGCTCAGCCCTCGCCAGCTGCAACGCCATCAAGGTGGCAGACAGCACGGCAGAGACCGGCGTGTACTACCTGGACCCCGACGGAGTGGGCACGGCCTACACCCCATTCAAGGCGCACTGTGAGATGGACCTACAGGGCGGAGGCTGGACGTTGGTTCAGGCGGTCGACCCAACAGACGGCCACAGCGCGCGCTTCTCGAACACGACTTTTTGGACCGAGAACGTGGAGTACGGCCACATCAACGACCCGTTCGACGGCGACTTCAAGAGCAGCGCTGCCTGGTCGGTTCCTGGTGGAGAGCTGCTCGTCACGATGAACAACGTCGGCAGTCACGGGCAGACACGCGCTTGGCGTCACTGGACAACGGTCAACACGGGAGTCTGGGACCAACGGTTCGACAGCGCAGCCAATACCGCCATCACGTCGAGTCTGATTGCCGGAGATACGACTGTTTCTCCCTATGAACCACTGTTGATGAACGGCACACAGCTCGTAGTAAACGGCCTGTTCAACCCCAACAACGACCGCTCTCGAATCCGTGCAAACACCTACCCAGTCTTAGGTGACGACAACCAGCCGGGCGTAGGCGTGATGATGAACCAAGGCGTTGGCCCCGACCAATACCGCTACGGCGACATTGAGCTGTGGGTGAACAGCTCCGCCAACCTCTGGACCACGAATCCAGGCTTGGGCACGTACAAGGTTCTGGGCAACGACCACGGCTGTGGAATCTCATGCGGCGCAAACTCCCGCGGTGTGAATGTGCCGTCCCCGGACGTCTGGACGTACCGTTTCTACGTACGCTAAGCCGAACCGAGAAACGACCCGCTGGTGCTGCCGGACGCCCCACTCACGGAGCAATAAGCGGCATCTCGGGTAGTACCTGTTGGTTGGGCGGGCCGATGTCGAGTCCAGACAGCAGACTGCGCAGCCGGCCAACGTGGCGCACCATGACGAGCTCCCAGGCGCCATCTACGTAGTTGAGGATGCCTGCGCGTTCGGTGTCTGGGTAGCCAGGGTCCGGCGTCTCCACCCACTCCAGCACAATCATCGCCCGACCGAGCGTTGGGGCTTCAACCACCCGGCCGACTCGAAGGGTCATCTCCCCTTCCACATCGGCCGTCCACTCGTCCCAGACCTCACCCGAGAACGGTGGCTCTTCATTGCCATCGATGGCCCACAGGCACGTCTCAGCGAGCTGTTGTAGCGCTGAGCCGGCTGTCCAGCGTTCGAGGGTAGGCGCGTCATCCGCACCGACCACCACGTAGGCCTTCGCGATGGTCTCGTTGTCTACCCGACCGGCGAGCTTCCACAGACCGCCGGTCTCGCACCACACAACCCAGCAGACCCCCATGGGACCTTCGTCGTTGTACCAAGCCAGCTCGGTCGCAGCGTGACTGTCTGCTTGGAACAGCTTGGTACCCAGAACGAGCTTTTGCCCACTGCGTTTCGCATGCCGCAACAGGACCGCTGGAGTGACCTCTGCGTCCCAGGCACCGGATATGGAATAGTCGCGAACAGCTTGTTCGCGGCCTGCACCAATGGCGCTGCAGACCTCTTCAATGGCGCGTTTTAGCGACACGTTCGCTCCTAAAAGTAGGACCAATGGATACCGTTGCGGTCGAAGATCTTACAGGCTTCTTCGTCTGTCTCACCATCTAGCTTCCACAGGACTTGGTTTGCCCCAGTGTACTTGCCGCTGACATCCTTGAGGGCCAACTTCAGGGTGCCGTTCTTTTCAGCGAGACGGAGTACCTTCATGACGCCGTACTCCTTGTCGCCTACACAGGCGGTGTCGGTCGCACAGAGAACTTCGAGCATACTGCCAAGCTCTTCGCCCCCCATCTTCTTGTACGCGCCGGTGTCAATCGCTTCCATGACCGCATCGTCCGAGCCCATGTAGGCATCGTACAGACTCATCTTGCCAGAGATGACCTGACCCACTCGGAACCAGGCATCCCACTCGTTCACAGCGAGCTCGGAGATGAGTCGGCCCATCGCGTCGAGGCCCGCCTCAACCGCATCCACATCATTGGAGAGGCTGTCCCCACTGAACAGGCCGTCTTCCTTGTACCACTCCTTCGCGAAACGGTAGATGCCCGTAGCTGGGCTGAGCAGAATCTCGAAGAAGATGCCCATGCGGTCCCAGAAGCGAGACAAGGCTCCAAACGCCTCCCACATTGCCGCGACATCGCCGCCCTTGAACCACTGGTCAAAGCTCGACGGGAAGACCGAGTCGCCTTTGGTCTCGTTACCGCCAAACGCATCCCCCATTGCCACGTCATCGCCGGCCTTGCCCGGCAGCTGCTTCGGCGCTGGTGTCTTGTCTTCAACGACGTCCCTCTTGCTGGTCTTGACCTTGTCGCCATCGGGGACGTCGCTCTTGGACATGGACTTCTGAGTAGCAACGGCCGCAGGTACGCCATCCACCTTGGTCAGCGGGCTCTTCTTCTTTGGCTTGGTGTCACCGAAGCCAAACTCGCCCTGCCAGCTCGTGTCAAAGAGGGGGAACGACATCGAGTCTTCCCACATGACGCCTTCGTACTCGCCCAGCCAACCCATCACGAGGTTGGCATAATAGTACAGCGAAGCATCGAACTCGACAGATGCAGAAAGCCCAATGTCGAGACCAACCGTGCCGCCCCAACCCTGCTTGTCACCATAGATATTGAGAATGGGCGCGATGGTAAGCGGCATATGTAGGCCAACTCCGGCCTCTGCTCCAAGGCCCGCACCCGCAATCGCCAGTTGAATGCCCGCCTCAAGATGGGCGGCAACACGGGCATGAAAGGTCAGTCCCCATGTGGCCTTGGCTGTCATGTCGAAGTCCGGACTGGACTGTTCGAACGGGCGCCAGTTGGCAATAGCTGCCTTGCCCTCAAAGGTCAGCGGAGCGCTGTCGAGGCCAATACCAATCTCTGCGCCGAACCACGCAGTCGCAACGGCTACCGAGAAGATGGGGATGTCAATGCCCCATTCCTTCTCAAACAGCGTGGACTCGTCCAATAGCGTGGTCGCGTACTTGAGGTAGCCACCAATGGTCGGGCTCAACGTCTCGTCGAACTGAAGCGACATGCCGGCTGCAAGCGCGCCTTCGGTCATCTTATAGTGGGCGGTACCTAGGAAGTTGAAGTCGGAAAGCGACTTGTAGTCGAGGGCGATGGTGCCCTTGAGAGACGACTCCCCGTCTTCCCACGCGACCCAAGCCGCGGTACCGGTGAATGCGAAGTTGGAGATGCCAGCGGATGTCTGGGTCCACTCAAACTCAACCGCGGCCTTACGAATCATCATGTCCGCAGACTCGACCGAAGCAGAGCCCTTGGCCAAGACCAAGACATTGTTGGTGATCTGAATCGCAGCACTGGCGCCGGTCAGAGACATTCGGTCATTGAAGAAGGTGAAGGTCTTGAGCAGGTCTGCAGTGACCGTCAGCGACTCCAAGATGCCGGATGCGAAGTTGTAGGTGCCGTTGACCTCGGCGGTCATGAGAGCTTCGGTGCCATCGAACAGGGTGGCACGGATGGCCGTTCCACTAATCGTGGAGATACCCCCGCCTTCGAAGTCAACGCGCGCATTCGCACCCGAGTGCAGCGTCACCGACAGGTCGCCGGTCAGGTCCTTGGAGACATCTTGCAGCAGTGTGCCGGTGATGTAGCCCTCGACATGTCCGGTCTCGGCCTTCCATGAGCCGGCGAGCTCTCCGGAAGCGAAATCCACACCCGTCTCATCTGCGACAACGGCGCTGACGTTGCCCGATATCTCCTTCATCTCATTGTTCTCGACCTTCAGCGAGTCGAGGCCAGAGCCCTTCAACAAACGAATGCGCTCGGTCACCTGCCAGTTCTCGGTCAGGTTCGCAGACCCGTTCAAGTGCTCGACGAGTAGGCCATCTTCTTGCTGAGACATGCCGCCTGCGAGCGTTCCCTTGACGTCTACCGGCCCTGCTCCAACCTTGTCCAAGTGAATGGAGACGGCAGCCCCGGTGACGTCCATGCGCTCGAACGCACTGTTGGTCATCTTGACCGTGGCCTTCGAGCCGGTGTGGACGAGCACGGTGTTCGGGTCCGACGCGTTGCGCATGCCCCGGGTGACGTCCTTGTGCACCTCGCCGCCAACGGTTCCCGACAGGTCGTTGTCCTTGCGCATGTACAGGACGTCCGACACGCCGCCGGAGACCCACAGCGCGCCGCCTTCGTGAACAAGAAGCTTGATCTTGCCCGCCGAGAACGACGTCAGGGCGCTGTTGTCTACCTGCACCGAAGCATTCGAGCCGGCATCGATGAAGTACTTGAGACCCTTGTGCTCAAACAGCTCCATGGTCGAGACAACGGTGATGGTCGCGCCACCGGTGAAGTCCCGATCGGCGTGTACGTACTTGCCGTTCGCCTCGAGCGTGGCCCACATGGTTGGGCCGCTCGCGACCGCCATGTTCAGCACACCGGACATTTCGGTCAGAGCATTGTTGACGATGACAGCGGTGAGACCTGTGCTCTCGGTCAGCCCAATCGTCCAGCCATCTTCACCAGACTTGCCGCCGAGCGCCTGCTTCTGCAGCAGATTCATGCTGCCGGCACCGGTGAAAATCCCGTCCGCATACTGTCCGGTCAAGACCCCTTCGAGGTAGCGACCTGTCGCATTATCCAGGTAGAATGGTAGTGTTCCGCCCAGGCGGGTGATGTCATTTTGGACCAGGCTGATGGTCCCGCCGGTGCCAACACCCAGGCCCAAGCGAATGGTGTCGAAGGTGACCAGGTCGACCGAGTTCTTCATGTCGAGGTCAGCGCCAGCAACGGTGATGACGGGCGCGTCATGGGGACCGTACTGAGCTCCACTTCCGGTGACTACGAAGATCTGCTCGGTTCCCTTCTCAACAGACAGAGTCACCGCACCAGTCAACTCAGAGAGCTTAGAGTCCGTAATCGTGACGTTGGGCAGCTTGCCTACCGGAGGCTCCAGAAACACATTCCAGTCATTCGCTGGACCACGGTTCTTTGCGACCGGCTCGGGCCGGCGCAAGAAGGAAACGCCGGCACTTCCGTTGACCGCGTTCCGCTTGTTCAGAGCAATCGAGCCGCGTGTGGTGAGCGAGTACAGTTCCGTCGCATTCGAGGTGGCCGAGACACCAAACGCGCTTCCGGCGACCGAGATGGGATTTCCCTTAGAGACGGTCAGCGTCATGGGGGCGGAGTCGCCTGTTGTAGTCAACCCAAGACCACTTCCGTCCTTCAGGTTCATGGCGGTCGTGAGCGCGGTGTCACCGGTCATCTCTACTTGCTTCGGCTCTCCGCTCAGCGACTCGAAAGTGACCAGTTCCGTCTTACCCAGCCCGGTCTTCCAAGTGGCAGTGCCGAAGCCCTGAATGATGTCTTTGACCCGGTCGCTCTTCCCCTTCATATTGCAGAGCGCACGCCCACTTTGGTAGACGATATCGCGAGTTGGGTAGAACTCTGGATTCAGGTCCATCCACCGTGGGCCTCCGCCCTTGATGTTCTTTGGAAGTTCAGCGTTCTCCATCTGATTGACGATGTTGGGCGACGCGGGTGGGGGCCAGCGCTCGACATCCGGGGCAATGTCGCTGCCTTCGAGGGTGCGGAGTTTTCCCTCTTGTACGTCGGCCGCAAGCACGCTGCCGACGCCCAACGTAATGGACGGACTCTTCTTTCCAGGAAGAGTCATCTCGCGTGTGGTCTCGAAGCTACCCTTGCCGGTGAGCTTGCGCGGCTTGCCATGCACCTGCTTGAGGTTGAGCACGCCCTGAACCTTGCGACGGTGCATCCATGTCATCCGCAGGTCCGCGTCCTCGACCGTAGCAATGCGGTTGCGCTTGTTCTTCTCGACCGTGCCGTAGCCGTCGAGCACCCACATGCGACGCCATGGCACCTTGGACGGGAGGAACTTCACCTCTGCCTTGGTGTCGCTAAGCTTCTTCTTCTCTTCAAACGCCAGCGCCTTGTTGCCGTCTGCCTCTTCCTTGAGCGCCTTTCGGTCTGCAGGTGTGTCTGGGGCTCCGCTGTCAGCCTCGGCAGACTTGCCAGTACCTTCCAAGTCAACGCGTATCTGCACGCCTTCGACATTGGCACTCACCGAGCCGATCTTGCTTCGTCGGATCGTACAATCGCCTACCTGCCCCTCAGGAAGCGAGAATGACACACCACGCCGCGTACTAGGCAGCGCCAGACGTTCGGTCAGCTGAAAGCTACCGGCACCGCTGAGGCGTTTTGGTTTGCCCAACAGTGAGCTGAGCTTCACCATGCCGGCTGAAACACCATCCTTCAGCCAGAAGGCCATCCCGCTGAAGGACAGCACCTCAACAATGTTGCCCTTCTTGTTCAAGCGAACAACGCCCGTACCGGTCTTGATGCGCAGGTCGCGACTGATGGTGCAGGCCAAGAACTGAACCCGAGCAACGCGCGCCGACTCCATAGACAGAATGGCGGTATTCAGTCCGCTTCGGGACTTCGCGAATCCAATGATCTTGGGCGGAAGCTCTGGCTTTCCATCTGGGTCACCAGAGGGCTTGTCCGCGACCTTGGAGCCGACCTCTGCCGGCGCGGGCTTCTGCACGGTCTCGTCCGGCTTCTCCTCATCTTCATCACCACCGGGAGCGTCATCGGTGAACTTGCCGAGAGTGCCGCCAACAAGCGGCTGCATAGAGGACTCGCCCGAATCTTCGGCTGCGTTCGGAGGCCCGCCTGAGCCCAAAACCTGGTCTTGCAGGGTGTCCTTGAGAACTTCAGTCTTGGGTTGGTCATCGCCAGACTCAACTTCCAGCTCTTCGTCTTTCAAAAGCATGACGTCGTCCACGAGGACCTCCGAGTCCCATACTTTGACAGAACAACGCCGGTCCCACACAACAATCTATCAGTTGATTGGACTGCGCCGACGTCAGCCGCACTGAGACCACGTATCCAGTGACATCTCTGCCATATTGAGCAAAGCAGACTCAGAGTTGGAGTGTAGGAAAGGGTCTCGATCTGACTTGTGCAAACCACCACTAGACGTCACAGATCCAGGCGAGACCGAGATCCAGGGACGGTCTCAGGACGACGCGTCTTCCCGATCACTACGGCAGAGGCACTCATGTCCGACATGAGGCTCCGCCCCTACTTCTTCGTGAAGAAGCCACCAATACGCGTCTTCACACTCTCGGACGTCCACCCTGGCAACACCACGGTATCAAAGTGCACTTTTTGCGCATCTGTCAGCGGGATTGGCGGGCGAAGTTGGGCCTTTCCAGCCGCATACGCACCATCCGGATGGGAGCCGCAGGTCTTGAGCCAAGCGGTGGCCTCGGCGACGGGGTCATCAGCGACCGCATCCACCAGTCCCAATCGCAGACTGTCTTGCGGACCAAACAAGCCGGCGCCAAGCAACACTTCGATCTGGTGACGACGTGGAATGCAGTCGGTGACCATGCCGAGCAGGCGCGGTGGAAACTGAAGACCGAGGGCGACTTCGTTGAGCCCAATGCGGGCCTTCGGGTTTGTAGTCGCGATTCGACGGTCACAGACCAGCGCTAGGATAGCGCCCCCTGCAATCGCGTGTCCGTTGACCGCCGCCGCTGTCGGTCCCGGGTAGTGGTACAAGGCCGCAATGGTCTCTTCCAAGAGATGATGAAACGCGCGCATACTGTCGTCATCGGCGTTCAACACCTCTTTGAGGTTCAAGCCGGCACTGAATGCGTCACCGTCTCCCGTCAACAACAGGGGCTCGCCAGATGCGGCCTTGACTTGGTCATGAACGGACTGCATGAGAGAGGAGCCAAGGGCATTCTTGGCGGGACCAGCAAGGGTAATCGTGCGCATAGGGACTCCGGTTGATGCACAGCCTAACCGCCCAAGCAGTGAGCAGAGCACCACTCGCAGAGTGAGCTCCGGCCTACACAATCTCAACCTCGCCGAGCACCTGCGTTGTGTGTGCGCGAGGCCTACGCTGCCAGGCAAACCGTGGCTGACACCGGTGCCAGACACCTGTGTCACTCACCGATTATTCAAGGACTCTAGCGAACAAATGTTGCGTAGACGTCAAAGTCGAAGGCCCCGCATCCGCCTGAAGCAATGTAGTAGTTCCCCTCGTAGCTACCCTCGGTCGCCCCGTGGCCAACGTACGTACCGCTCACGGGGTCGGCCGAGCCCTGCGTACACACGGCGCCGATGGTCCGTTGGTTGGCGTTTGAGTCGAAGCCGCCTGCCAGGCTGTCCACCCACTGACCGTCCAGGTTGCAATGGTTGGCGTTGCCGCACCCAACGGTGTTCACGTTGTGAGGAGCGAGCAGCACAGTGCTCGAGAAGTTCCCAGTCAGAGCCGCTTGCGAGTCCGACTGGTTCCACTTGAAGTCGACCACGACACTGCCGTTTCCAGTGCGGTCTGAGTGAACGCGGGCCTCGGCAAATGGCATCACCAAGATGGCGGGACCAATCAGGTAATCGGCCAGAATGGAAGGGTTCGAGGCGTATCCCGTGGTGTGCAAGAACAGGTTCGTTCGTGAGGTTCCACCCGGGAAGCTCGTGTCTCCAGAGTGGTTTGAGGCAGCCAGGGTCCAGCCGCCACCGTCTGTCGTCATGTCACAGTAGACAGACTGCTCGGCGAGTCCGCCAGGTCCGTCAGGATCAATGGTGTAGATCCCGTCCGTCGAGCTAGGGTCCGAGGTCTTAATGGTCAGGCAGCTTGTGGTGACCGTGCACCCCTCAACCGGCCATGTTCCATCATTCGACACTGTCTCTCCCGATGGAAGGGTGGTGCCGGAGCAGACTTCCCCGCCGCGCGAGACCTTAGAGCCCGCCTGAACAGTGGCACCTGAGCCGACCGTCGCATTGGGGCCGACTAGCCCGAAGACTGTGGCACCCGACTCGATGACTGCGCCGCGTCCAACGCGGCCGCCGTCTTCAATGGCAGAACCAACACCAATATCAACGTTCTTCCGAACCCGTGCACCGAACTCAATGCGCGCGCCAGCGGCAATCGTGACCTCGGGCCCAACGATGCCACCGATAGACGTTGCTGCTCCGGCGTTCGCGCTGTCGGCGACGATGGTCCCGCGGGCGACCACAGCGTCGTCACCTAGGGTGGTGTAGTCACCGAGGCCGACCAAGCTGCCAACAGCGGCATCTGAGCCAATGGTGACGTCTGAGCCAATCTGCGCCGCGTAGCCAACGGACGCGCCGGTGGCGACTGTGAGTCTGGCTCCTGCCACAACCGAGCGACCGATGCTCACGTCTGCCCCAAGAACATGGTCCGCTCCAAGCTGGGCGCTGCGACCAATGACGGTTCCCGTGCCAATCGGCAGTGGATTGCTCGTGTGGGCGACTCGACCTGCCAGAACGGCTCGAGGGGCCACAACGACGTTCGCACCAATGGCAACCTGGGGCCCAACGGTAACGCTGTCCGCAACAACGCTATTGGCTCCGACCGTGCTCGACACATCGACCGTTGCACTGACAGCCACACAGGCACCGTTGGCGTCGAACTCGTCCTGACACCCGTCGCCAAGAGCGTCTGCGGCGAACGCGACCGAACCAACGCACAACCAAACCAACATGCTTCGACCAAACATATTCTCCCCCCGAACCACTGTACGGCAATGGTGTAATGGAATGCCAACTCAAACGGCAACAGACGGACCGATAACAATGGGATTCGTGAGCACGGCACCGCCCCACTCCAAGCGGCCTCAGACAGGGACTGCTTGTCCGACGGCGACACAGTCAACATCCATGAGAGCCAACCACTGCACGAAGACAACCGTCACGAGTGCCATATCGACGGTGAGCGCATCACTTCGTACAGCGCTGTACCCCGCGACCCAGGCACGTATGACGACGGACTGTCTGACAGCGACGAGGTCCCGGTTTACGATACCGACCCAATCAACTCCGACACCGCTGGTGGCGGGCAAGGGAATGGTGACGACGTGACCCGAACATACAACCTGCTCAACGGAGACAGCGACGTCGTTCGGTACGAACTCGCTCGGCAATGCAGCCCCCGTGCCGCTTCGCCACATCGGTTCGCAGGCGGCCTGCTCGCACGAGTTGCCGGTCGTCGCATGGGCGTGGTGGTTGCCGCCGCTCTTGTCGCAACCTGCACCGCCATCGCCCAAGATGACCTTCCAGACACGGACCTGTTGTTCGTTCCGGACCTACAAAGCCAGCTGTACCGCCCAAGCATCGACGCCGAGTCCACCTTATGGACCGACGACAGCGGAGGACGTACCGAGTCGTCCTACACCTTCGGCCGAGTCGCCGCGAACTACGTCAACCACCCCTTCGTGGTCCGCTACACGGGCACCGACGGCACCAGCCAGACCATTGACCTGGTCAAAGACGCGATGCAGGTCGACGTCATCGCTGGCCTTCAGTACGACCGCTTCCGAATCGGCGTGGACCTCCCCATCTACCTGTTCACGCGCTCGGACCTTGCCGATGAGGGTGCCGGACTCGGAGACATTGCCTTCGACGGTCGCATTGGTCTGGTCGACCGAAACACATCAGGTGTCGGCTTCGCTGTTGGCGGTCGGGTCTCACTCCCCACCGCAAGCATCGCCAGCCCACTCGGCACCTCGCAGGGCAAGCCAGGCTGGGAAGCGCAGCTCATCGTCGACAAGCCGATCGGGCCGGTCCTACTCGCAGCAAACCTCGGATACCGAGGCATTCCAGAGCAGCAGATGGCAAACGTCATCTGGGACGACCAGCTGATGTGGCGCGTAGGTGCCGGTTGGCGGTTGAGCAACACTCTGACACTCTCGGCAGACGTCGCTGGTGCACAGGTTGTGCGCATGATCAGCACAGATGCAGACGCTCCCCCATCCCGCGGAGCCGGCGCCCCAGTCGAAGCACTGGGCGGCGCCAAGATCGGGCTCGGAGACGCGCTGACCCTCGATATGGGCGTTGGCACCGGACTTGGCCAAGGCATCGGGGCTCCACGCCTGCGCGTCATCGCGGGCATTGGCTACCGTCCGGTCAAGCATATGCGTGGAGACGGTCCGTCCGTCGTCGACACCATGGACGCCATCCCGTACGAACCGGCCCCAGACGTAGAAGATGTCTCGGTCATGCCGGTAGACACCTCCACCTTGGACGTCCCCGTTGTCGACGTTCCTGTTGTGGAAGTACCGGTTGTTGACGTTCCTGTTGTGGACGTTCCAGTCGTGGATGTACCCGACGCTGAAGTGCCCGACGCCGAAGTTCCAGTCGTTCCGGTTGGCGAGGTACGGGTTGAAGTCTCCGACGTGAACGGAGACCCCATCGTTGGTGCCCGCATCCTCGCGAATGGCGACGGCATCGGACAGACAGGCGACGACGGTGTATTTGCCGCCACCACACCCGTTGGGCCCACACTCTTCGCCGCACATGCAGACGGCTACCGCCATGTCGAAGAAGCCGTGGATGTGGTCGAGGATGACGTCATCACGCTTGTTCTCACAGCCGAGCCGGCTACCGCAGAGCTGGTTGGCGACCAAATTGACCTGCGCGACAGCGTCTATTTCGCGACGAACGAGGCCGAGATTCTGCCAGAATCCGCAGCGCTGCTGCAAGACGTCATCGACATTCTGACCGACCACCCCGAGCTGACCCAGATGCGCATTGAGGGTCACACCGACAGTCGCGGGTCCGCCGCCCACAATCTGGACCTGTCGACACGTCGTGCCGCCTCAGTTCGCCAGTACCTTATTGACCATGGCATCGCTGGGAGCCGAATGGTTAGCCAAGGATTCGGCGAGACCCAGCCACTCGATGGCCGTCAAACCGCAGACGCGCACGAAAAGAACCGACGGGTGGACTTCTTTGTGGTCGAGCGCTCGGACTAGCGAACAGGACTTGAATACCCCTTTAATCGGCCTCGAACCGGGTGGCTCTTGAGCCTACCAATCCAGGCTGACCGACCGCCGGAATTCGACGCCCTCTTCCTCAAAGACTGGCGAAGTACCATCGAAGCTGCTGCCGGGTACCAGCACACCTTCGGTCACCAGGCCCCAGCCGCCGTCCTCCATCCACACGGCCGGCGCATCGATATCTAGCCCTAGCCCAACATCGATTATGTCGACGGGAGACATGCCGTCGCCACAAGTACTGTCGCGACCGACCAAGTCGACACGCGCAACCGTTGCACAAACCAGGCATGGCTCCGGAGGTCCACCAGGAAGCACAACGACTGCATACTCACTGGAGCAGTCGTAGTCGTTGTTGCCATCAACGAAAAAATCGAACTGCAACGTTCCACTCCCACGTGCGGGGAACCGGTCTAGACCTAATTCATCGCCGCTGAAGAGTCCGCACCCTGTCCAGGGGAGAACCCCGGCCATCAATGCCAGCAACAAAGCAGTAGGCATCATCATTATGCCTCTCAAATTTTGCTAGCGGGTCGGACGCTCGAACTGACTCGTAGTCTCGAGGTACTTCACAATGCGCTTGACCGCGTCTGTCAGACGGAGCTGGTCCAGAGGCGTCTCAAGTGCCGGTGATGTTGGCGGCTCGAACTCGGAGAAGTCTTGATCAGGCCGACGCTCTTGAGCCAGAGCAGTGTCCGTGTTGACGTGCACTTCCATGAAGCGTTCGCCGCCAATGCGCTCGCGAATGCGCTCACGGTCCGCCATCTTGTAGGCACGAGACGCGCAGATGACGAACAGACCGGCGTCTGTGCCAGCCTTGCATGCTGAGATGACGCCGTCGAGGCTCTCACCCAGTGGCTCGACCACGGTCGCGGTACGTCCCATGTCGAACAGGCGACGCTCTAGCGCGTAGGCCAGTGCCCAGCGTCCCGAGCCCGGAGTACCGGTCAGCCAGATGGTGGCGCCGCGTTGGCCCAAGCGGTCATGACGCTCACGGGGAGAGACCTGAGTCTTGGGACGAATCGCCGAGCCTGCGCGAGTCTCTTTGAGCAACGCGTCCAGGTCTTGAGCCGCCGAGTCGGTGACCATGCCGGCCGCAACCGTGTCATTGGTGAGCGAGTCGATCAACACAAAGGCACCGGTGGTGCGGTTGCATGTGTACGGGTCGGTAAACAGCGCACTGGTGCAGGTCAGCGTGGCGTGACCGATGTCGTTCAAGCCAAACTCTGTGGCGTCCACGTGCTCAAGCGTGTCCATGTCCATCTTCCAGGACACTTCGTCTACCTGGGTACGCACGGTGTTCGTGGTGTGCTTGAGCAGGTAGGTCTTCTGGGTGTCGAGCTTGTCTTCGCTCATCCACACCAAGTGGGCATGAATCGTACGGTTCGCAGTTGGCAGGTTGTCTGCCTTGACCAGCATGTCGCCGCGACTGCTGTCGATCTCGTCTTCCAGACGGATGCACACCGACTGCGGAGACGACGCAAAGCCAATGGACTTGCCAGCAACGTCAATGGACTTGACGATGGAGCGCTTGCCGGACGGCAGACTCACAACCTCATCGCCTTCGACGAGTACGCCGCTTGCAATCTGGCCCATGAATCCACGGTAGTCCAGGTTGGGACGCAGTACACTCTGAATCGGAAAACGGAAGTCTTCTCGGTTGAGGTCGGACGTCACCGGTACCGTCTCAAGATACTTGAGAACGCTCTTACCGGTGTACCAAGGGGTCTTCTTGCTGTTCTCGACCACGTTCGTGCCCTTGAGAGCACTGATCGGGAAGAACGTGACGTCCTTGAAGTTCAGGTCCTCTGCGAACGTAGCGAACTCGTTGCAGATGTTGTCGAACCCGGCTTGGTCGTAGTCGGTCAGGTCCATCTTGTTGACGCAGACAGCCAAGTGCGGAATGCCGAGCAAGCTGGCAATCGTGGCATGGCGGCGCGACTGTTGGAGAACCCCTAGACGCGCATCAATAAGGATGACGCCCACGTTTGCCGTAGAGGCACCGGTCACCATGTTGCGGGTGTACTGGATGTGACCGGGGGTGTCCGCAATGATGAACTTGCGCGCATCTGTGCTGAAGTAGCGGTAGGCGACATCAATGGTGATGCCTTGCTCGCGCTCGGCACGAAGACCGTCCGTCAGCAAAGAGAAATCAATCTCCTCACCGTCAATGTTCGATGCTGCCTTGGCGGCGAGCAGGTGGTCTTCGTAGACCATGCCCGTGTCATGGAGCAGCCGCCCAATGAGGGTGGACTTGCCGTCGTCAACGGAGCCTACGGCCACAAAACGGAGCAATTCCTTGTTCTCGTAGCGGTCGAGGTAGGCCCGGATATCGGTCCGAATCAGCTCGGAATCGTTCTCTGCTGCGTTTACCTTGCTCACTAGAAGTACCCCTCGCGCTTCTTGCGCTCCATGGAACCGTCTTCGTCAAAGTCGATAAGTCGACCCTGACGCTCGCTGAATGATGCGGTGAGCATCTCTTGAATGACCGCAGGGACATCGTGTGCGGTCGACTCCACCGCGCCGGAGAGCGGGTAGCAACCGAGAGTACGGAAGCGAACGCTCTTCATCTCTGGCACTTCGCCAGGCAGGAGCGGCAAGCGCTCATCATCGACCATAATCCAGGTACCGTCACGGTTGACGACTGGACGTTCTTTGGCCAAGTACAGTGGAACGATCGGAATGCTCTCACGCTCGATGTACAGCCAGACATCCAGCTCGGTCCAGTTGGACAGCGGGAATACGCGAACGCTCTCCCCCTTCCGCGTGCGGCTGTTGTACACATTCCACAGCTCTGGACGCTGATTCTTTGGGTCCCACTGGTGGAACTGATCACGGAAGCTGTAGATGCGTTCCTTGGCACGGCTACGCTCTTCGTCACGACGCGCACCACCGAAGGCACAGTCGAACTTAAACTCGGTCAACGAGCTCTTGAGGCAGTCGGTCTTCATGGCGCGAATGTAGGTACCGGTGTCCCAATCGAAGGGGTTCATCCCCATCTTCACGCCTTCTTGATTCTTCCGAACAATAATGTCCACACCGTACATACGGGCGAACTCTTCTCGGAAGGTAATCATCTCCGAGAACTTCCACGTGGTGTCCACATGCATGAACGGAAACGGAGGCTTTCCAGGCGCGAAGGCCTTCATGGCCAGGTGGGCCATGACTCCGGAATCCTTGCCGATGCTGTACAGCATCACCGGATTCTCAAACTCAGCCGCAGCCTCGCGAATGATGTGGATGCTCTCGGTCTCTAGCTGCTCCAAGTGCGTCAGACGCGCCTGGACAGCCTGTTCTAGAGACGATGCCATGGTCAACCTCGGGAGTGAGCAGCGAAGGATGCCCCAGTTACCGAGAAACGGAGCGTCTCGCCACCCCTGCGACACCGTCTGTTAGCGTCCGGTGCCTGTGGGCATGCGCATAGACCGTGCGTCAGACGGAATCCCCTGAAAGCCAAATCGGTCAAAAGAGGACACGCGCCAGTACAATGAGCCATCCGATGGCCAGGGCAACATCATGATGACAGGCACATACTCCGGCGTTCCGAGGTCTTCCGAGAACACAACGGACGTGAAGGTGGTTCCGTCGCCAACCTCAAAACGGTAGCCCAACGCCCCGTCTACTGGGGTCCAGCCGAAGTCGGCGCGCTGAAGGGCCTGGCCGTCCTCGGGCCGAATGAGCTGACCAGGAGCCAAGAGGTCAATGGGGTCCGAAGGTGCCTCTCCAGTCCGCACACGGGCGCCCTGACCGGCTGCCACAGCAACCTCGACACCCGCGCCCTGGACAGCAACCGGAGCTGTCAGCGCCTCTGTACGGGCCGCTTCATCCTCAACGGTGACCCGGTAGCCACCGTCTTCGCCGGTGGTCACACCGCTTGGGGTCACAATGGTCACACTACCGGCCGCATCGCGGTTCTCAGCGATGCTGATGCTACCCGTTCGCACCCGCACAACCGTGGAACGAGAATCAGCATCTGACCACAAGTTCTCCACTACGATGCAGGTGTCCGGTTGAAGCTGAATGTCATCTGTCTGGGTGCCGTCAGACGTGCATTGTGTAGCCATGCGCACCGTGGCAAAGCTCCGTTCTCCCGTACACACTTGCCCACCCAGAGGAACCGGGTCGTACTGTTCACTCGGAAGAGAGCCACCCGCACCATCGGTCACTCGGACCGTCCCGTCGCGAGACAACAAGAAGGCCTGCTGGCCCACTCCAGCCTGTTCCGGCAGCTCGAGTAAGGTACCAATCACTGGCTGCTGGCCGGCTTGTAGACCGTTGAGTTCACGAATGGCCGGCGCGAGTTCGAGGTCCCCCACCTCCAGCGCAATCGATTCGATGGTCTCGCCAGCGCGGACAGGATGTATTGGGCCGGCAAAGGCCATCAGGCTGAGCAACCACAACATCATGAGTCATCTCCGAGCACACGTAGGACAGCCGCACGCTGTTCAGCGGCATCCAGACCATCATCCGGGGGCTGTGGGGACAGAACGTCCACGCGGGAGGGGTCCAGTCCATTGGCGAACAAGACGTCCATCACAGCCTGGGCGCGCTCACCGGCCAATCGTAGGTTGAGCTGCTGGCTGCCGCCGGCGCTGAAGCTTCCTTCAATGGAGAATCGACTCTCGCCAGAGGCAACCGCAATTGCCACGACCTGCTCACGGGCCTGTGCACTCAGCGCACTCGAACCACTCGGGAAGAGGACACGGAGGGGTTCAGCGGCGGGAACGGACAGCCAGATCGAGCGCCCAGCACTCACGCCAATTGGGGTCTCGATGACCCGCCCACCACCGGTGATTCGAACTTGGGCTTCGCCGTCGTCTCGACGCGCCGTGGCAATTCCGTTCGTCGAAGCAACCCGTTCGCCATCGACCTCGACGATGTCTCCCGGGTTCAACGCGAACACAATGTCGCCCTGCGTTGGAGGCGGCGGTGGCTCCACGCGAACGGGAGGGCCGCTAGCCCCCGAACCTTCGCCAGCGGCCGGGCCAAACACGCCCACAGCAGCCATGCTTGTGGGCAGCGACGGCAACGTCAGCATGGCGTCGTTTGCTTGCTCGGGTGGAAGCCACGTGCAGACGGGGGTGGGTACCCAGACCAACGCGCTATTCACCGGGAAATCAGGCACATGAGTCAACAGCACTTCTGGCTCTACAGGTGTTTGGACAGGCTCGGGGGGAGCGACAACGGGCTTCATGACTGGTCGACCAATGCGCATCCCAGCACCCAACTCTACGCGAAAGGTAGGGTCTCCTGTGGACACGAGGTAGCGCGTGTGAAAACGAAGCCCGGTCCGCTTGCGGCTCGGCACGTCAAAGTCCAAGCCCAGTGTGCCATGGGCCGCGAGTGCCCCTTCTGCCCACAGTCCGCCGCCAGCCACTACAGACAACGCGTCGTTAGCGTCCAGCGCAACACGAAGCTCAGGGCGTGCCCAGAACAACCCGTTGTCCGGAGTTGCACCGCCACCCAGGACGAAGCCGATGTCGATTGGGCTCTGCCAATCCGTCCGAAGACGAAGACTCCCCCCCGCTCCAAAGGGCACGTCCGGGTCCGTCACAGGCAGAATGGCTAACGCCGTCACGTCCAAGTCTGCGCCAGACGCCAGAAGGGTCAACAGCATCAACATCGCTATCTCCGCAGCTGGAACGTTCGGATGCCACCGGCATTTCGTTCAAATCGACCGTCCATCACATCACCGTCCCGTACAAATCGATAAGTGCCACTATCCGGGCCGTCTTCCACGTCCCGCAGCTCAATCACGCCGTCTGATGCCTGTCCAACAACGCTGTGCTCAATGGTGTTTCCTAAAAAGGAGATGGTCACCGTTCCTGTGAGCGCAGAAGCAGGTCCACGCAGGTTGAGGACCATCGACTTCCCGTTGCGGCTACCCGACCAGCTCCCACGGTGCGCAGACGAGCCTCCAGACGCTACCGCGGCTGCCGGCTCCGGTACAGAGACAACCGCAGGTTCGGGGGTTTGGACGACAGGAACCGGGACAGGCTCAGTCGTCACATTGCCCGGTTCGGGTTCGACAACTGGCTCGACAAGGTCGTTGACCGGCACAGGTTCAACGTTCACGACAGCGGGCGTTGTGAGTGTTGGGTCTCCGCCAGCGACACCCTCGGCGATGGCCGAACTCTCTCCCGGCATGACATTGGACATCACCCGCCAGACCAGCACCCCGGAGGTCAGCGAGATGAGCAGGAAGAACAGTCCCAACACGGCAAGAATGCCCTTCCACCGATTGGGCTCTGCGGCGGCGGGTACTGCTGCTGCAGCCCCGACTGCCGGCAAAACCGCACTGTCGGTAGGGATCAGCGTTGGCGCCCGCTTGGCGCGTTGCTCCTCTGGAAGCGCTTCAACAAAGGTGAACGCGGCGTCTACATGTTCGCGTTGCGCCCTTGCAGTGGCCGGCGTGGGTGTCTGACGACTGGTCTGGGTGCCCTGGGTGAAGCGCTCCGAGGGCGCAGGGAACTGCTCGTGGTTGGTCAGGCGCCACACCCGGTCGAGCGCACTTGGGTCCATGGCCTGCAGCAGCTCGACCAGCTCCCCCGCCATCTCACCAGCGCTTGCATAGCGGTCCGCCATGATCACTTGCGTGGCGGTACGAATCACCTGAACGACTTTCGGAGGTAGCCCAGCGAACCGATCCGAGTCGTCATCTGCCAAGAACAAATCGACGGGATTGTCGTTGGTCAGCAGGTTGTAGAGCATCGCTCCAGCACTGTAGATGTCCGCGGCTGGTCCCACGCGCGCCGCATCCAGCCGCTGCTCGGGCGGCATGTAGGCAAGGGAGCCCATGGCCACGCCGGTCTTGGTGCGTCGGTCGTCTTCCACCAGCAACGCAATGCCAAAGTCCGCCAACAAGGCGCGACCATTGCCGTCGAGCAACACATTATGAGGCTTGACATCTCGGTGAACAATGCCCTCGGCATGGGCACAAGCGAGCGCCGAGAGCACCTGGATGGTGTATTGAACCGCGTCTCCGAGCACCATGGGACCGGTGTCCTCAATGACGTCCTGGAGACTGCCGAAGGCCAGGTCCATCACGACATAGTCGAGCGCGCCGTCCGTACCGACGTCATGAACTCCCAAGACATTGGGATGCTTCAGACGAGCCATGGCCCGCGCTTCGGCATTCAACCGGCGTCGAAGACTGGACTTTCCGTGAGCAATCGTCAGTACCTTGACCGCTCGCTTGACCTGGAGCGTGGTGTCAGTGGCCAAGAACACAGCGGCCATACCGCCTTCGCCCAACCGCCCCTCAAACTGGTAGCGGCCGTCGCACAAGCTCTCGGGCATGTCTGGGATGTGACTGGTGTGTTCGGACATGGCCCGATTGTCACCCAGTTCAGCGCTCAGCGCAGGGAAACGGGGAAAGAAACCAAATTGAAAGCAATTTCACCGCTAAGTAAGGTGGTTTCAGCCGTGACGGGGCTCTTTCACTATCGCGAAAGAACCGCGAGCCTGCTCATCGACGCTGGGCAATTAGGACCCAGCTCACTGAACGCCCAGTGTCCCGCCAATGCTGCTCTCGACCACGTTCCCGTGCAGGTCCTCCACCGAGAATGAAATCTCAGCCTCTCGGCCATCGAGCTCGCCAAGCTCCCACTCAAAGTACCGATAGTGCACATCTGCTGCGAGCCACAACCCGGCTGATTCGCCCACATTCGCGCAGATCAATCGCGTATCGTAGCTGATCTCACCGTACTCAGAGCCATCGCTCGGGTCCACGCCAGACAGCGAAAGAGTCACGCCAATCTGCGGGTCCACCAAGCCGGTAACGCGCGCCCGAAGTGGCGTATATGGCGCTCCGCCCTGTGGGGGTGTTGCGGCGACCAACGGGTCTCCGTCCAACCACTCGTCAAACCCTAGACCCGCCGGCACAACTTGTACCGACGGGTCCTCGTCTGACTCGCACGGGGCTTCGGGAGACGACGTACACCCGGCGAACACCCCACAGACCAGGGATGCACAAACGATGAGCAGGCTGCGGGTCACGCGCGGCGCCGACGAAGGCCCAGGAGCAACAGGCCCACGGTCCAGAAGCCAGCCAGACTGCCGCCGGAGTTGCAGGCACACCCTGGACGGTCAAACTGACGCGCGCGCTCGGCAGCAATGTCGCTAAAGTCGAACAAGACCTCGCCTTCGCCGGTTGCAGAGAGGTCTTCGATGACCAGCGCTGCGGGTGTTGTGAGGTCGCCCATTAGGTTGAACTCGGTCTCGTCATTCTCCCACATCCAGCTTCGGGCCGGCAGGCGAACACGTCGACCGTCCGCAAGGCGAAGCACGCGCTCGCCACCGTCCCAGCCCTCGCCAACGCCGCAGTGGGTCACAATCTCGGCGGTGTGGATGTTGCTGACCTGCTGTTCCATGTCTGTGTTGAACACGAACATGGGGTCGACGGTCATCTCTGCGGCGTCCATGGAGCTGGTCATGCGAGTGACATGGTCAAAGCTCGCAAACAGCTCTTCAGCAAGGCGAAGGCCGTCAATGAAGCTGGCCTCGAACTGGTCGGCGGCGGCGTCTGCGTCGAACGGTCCTTCCGGCAGGTACTCGGGGTAGCAGTCCAGGCAGTCGTAGAAGTTCTGTGGGCGCAGTCCCTGGTCGGCAAGCTCTTCAGGGAACGGCACAACGTCCATGAGTGCGTCCAACAATGACGCAGACGCGGGGAAGCCCAGGCCGAACACCATCTGAACAAACTGGGCGGCGCTGGTCGCATCCCGAAGACCGTCTAGGTCCACCTGACCTTCTTGCCAGAGCGTTCCGCGCAAGTTCGCTGTGGTACCTGAGTAGTCCGTGGCGAAGGCTTGGCCGCCGGCTTCATCCGCGGCAAGCGAGATGACGTCCATGTAGTTGGAGCCACCTGTAAACCAGTCAATGGCGGACTCGTTGATCTGGACGTGCAGGTAGTTGTCCGGCACTGCGCGGGCGTCTCCTAGAACGTAGACCTCAAGCGGCATGTCCGGGGTGGCAGCAATGGCGGTGAGCTGAATGGGTACCGCAGCACTGGTCGACGGGTAGGTCATGGCCAGCGGTGCCAAGTCACCCGTGTCGCTTCCGGCAGACAGCTTCAACGCCACGAAGAACTGGCCGTCCGCGACGTACGGAGCAAGAACCGGCTCCAAGTTTGAGGGCAGGTCGTAGCCGGCCTCATTGAGCCACGTCAGCAGCTCGGAAGACGACTCGGCGCGCAAGGTCAGCGTGTCGTACGGGCCAACCTGCTCCTTGCCCACAACCTCGACACCACCATCGTCAGCGTCATTCGGCGACATTGTGGCCATGTCCCGTGTGCCAAACTCGGGCATGTTGCAGATGCCCGTCTCTCGCTGCTCCAAGATAAACTGCGGTGCAGTGGCGCTGGAGATGGCGGTGAACAACGCGTCGGACGATACCCCGAGCTGCGGCTGGGTTGGCACCGGCACAATCCAGGCAAAGTCGTCGGACTCGCCTTCGTAGGAGACGGTGACGTGAACGGTCGTGTCACCGGTATCGGAGTTGACGCCAAACACGATCTGCTCTGCGGACTGGTCGACGGGGAAGTCGTTGTTGCAGAAGAAGCCGCCACACGCGAAGGCGTCCAAGGGGACAGCGAGGGCAAGGACGGACAGGGAAACGAGGGTGCGCATTCGGAGTCTCCGGGCAGGGTTGTCGACCACAATGCAAGAGTTGGGCCAGCGTGACAGAGGTCGTAATTGACGGGATCGTAGGACCAGAGCAGACTCCGACCTGTCACAGAACCAGACATGAATGTCGCCATGACAGCGGCACACAAGCGACTGCCGGACGCCCCTCAATAGCGTGGTCTGCCGAACCGACGAGCCGTCGTCATTGGCCCTATGAAACCAAACACGTCGTTAAAGCGTACCGGAAGCAACCGGCGGAGAGAATCGAATGTGGTGGACTGTAGCGCTTGCCCTAGCAAGCGGACCCGATGTTGGTGACACGTTTCCCACCCATGACGACATCGCGCTGGAGGGGCACCCGTACACCGTCATTGAGCTGACACGCTCGGTCGATTGGTGACCCTACTGTGTCGCGCAGGTGCGTGACTGGGACAGTACAGCCGAAGAATTGACCGCCGCGGGTGGCCACTTGGTCATCTTGAGCGCAGACACGCCTGAAGTCCTGGCAGCCGCTGTGGCTGAAGAGGAACTCACGAGCCCCATCACGTCGGTATCGCCGCTGCTCTGGGAGCAGTGGGGAGTCGCCAATACGCGGCGCCCGGAGATTCCCGTTCCTGCGACCTACATTCTGGACGAACACGGAACCGTGGTGTGGGCCAAACAGACCGCCGCTGTGAGTGGGCGAACGCGCGCACGGCGGGTGGTAGACGTGATTGAGCAGCTCAGCGCGGGTCAACTCAACGCCCCTTCCACACCTGTTGTAGAGCACGGCGAGCCGGATTGGGACGCGGCGGTCAGCGCCTATGGAGTCCAGACTGAAGCGGGCACGGCCGTTGTCGTGACCATCGCGGATGGCTTTCATGTGTACGGAAGGCGTGAGCGCAACGCGAGGCCACTGCAGATCTGGGTAGAGGGTCAGCAAGTGAAAGCCAAGGTTCCGCCAGGACGAGCCGTCGACAGCGTCGGAACCCGAACCTACTGGCTCGAAGGCACCGTTCGGGTGGAGTGGAAGCAGGATGCCCAAGCCGGGGTGGTTCGCTACCAAGCCTGCAATGCCAGCCTCTGCGGACCGCCCAGCGAACTGTACTGGCAGACCGAGTAGCATCCGGCCAGCGGGATACACGGACGGCTCACTGCGGAGCACGACATGGCCGACTGGGACCTTCCGACCTACCTGAACACCTTGTCTGAGCCCCTGCTCCAACGGCTTGCAGCCGAGGCCGTTGACGCCAAGGGTGTGCCAGGTCTCACCCTCGCTCCAGACCTAGCCACGTCGTTCGCAGAGCTACAGAGCACTGAGGCCTTGCAGGTGGTTGTCGATGTCTACAATGCCGTCAAAGCCGAGCTGAGAGCGGTGTTGGACCAGCGGGTACAGGACCGAGCGTTCATTGACGAACGGACTGCGCTGTATGCGTCTGCGAACCGGGGTGTGGGCTACCACGACCTGACCTACGCCACCGTCATTGGCGACCGAGACGACGCCGGCCGGCTCGTTGTGGGCCTGAGTGACACGGTGTGCGCTGGCCCTCCCGTAGACATTCCAGACTTCTTGAAGGGTCCTACCGTCACCCTGTTCGGTCCACCCGATGACCCGAAGATGTGCATTCACGCCATGAACGCGCTGCACCGCATCCGGCCCGATGAAGCCCCTATTGTAGGCGAACTCGTTGACGCTTCGGGCATTGTGCCGCGCTGGGGTGCAGACAGCGAAGACAGCAAGACCCCCTTCATTGGCGACTTACTGGCAGCGACCGAGAACCTGCGGCATTGCTACAACGCGTCGCTCTCATTCACCGACCCAAAGAACGGCAAGACCTACGAGCTCGCCAGCGACCGGTTGTCCATCCCGGTAAAGCGCGTGCCAGGCATTGCCCTGCCCGATGCCGGTCATTTGCTACACGGCAACCCACTCCCCCTGCACATCGTCGACCTGGTGCTCCACGCCTGGCACAACCGCGGTGACCGAACAGCCCTCACCTTCTACGTGCCCAAGCTCGAAAACGAAGAAGAAGCGGCCTACTTTGCCGCCTTGGTCCGGGCGACCGAAGCCGAGATTGCCAAGCGCGACCCCTCCTTCACGCCAGGTGTGACCCGCCTGTTCGTGGTCTTCGAGACGCCGCGCGCCATCTTCCGTATTCGCGAGATGGCAGACGCCCTGCATCCGTACTTTGCCGGCGGTTCCCTGGGTTGGCATGACTTCCTCGCCGCGACCGCTCGCTTGTTTAAGCACGACCCGAACTACCGAATCCCCGTGAAGGCCGACCCGAATATCGTCATCCACCACATCAAGGAGTCCCACGTTCGGCTGGCCGAAGCCCTCGACCCGATTGGCGCCATCAAGATTGGCGGCATGTACGGCACCTTGTTCGAGGACGGCAACGCCGAGTCCTTCCAGGTGAGCATGGTCGGCTACATCCGCGACGTTGTCACCCAGCTTCGGCGCGGACTGGACGGCTTCTGGGTTGCCCACCCCGACTTTGTCCGCATTGGTATTGCGCTTGTCGAAGCCTTTCGACGCCGCATGCAAGACCCCGATGACGACGCCCTTCATGACGTTGTTGGCGCGCTTGTCCCCGACCCTGTTGAGCTCGCTCCCCTGCTCGACTTCATTGACGGCAGAGACGTTCACGGCCTCGACGAGGACGACCCGCTCTACCCACGGCGCTTGCTGGCCGCAGACATTGTTCAGAGCGATGTTGTGTCCAATAGCGACACCGAAGAGGTGCGCTACAACGTGTTCCAAGCGCTCCAGTACATTGCCGCTTGGCTGTCTGGCACCGGCTGTGTGGCGCTTCCCTCAGCCATGACCAACCAGCGTGGCGAGTCCGTCTTTGTGCGCGTGATGGACGACCTGGCCACCACCGAGCGCTCACGCTGGGAGCTATGGGCAGAGGTGGCACACGGCCGCGTTTCCGTCGCACAATTCGATGCCGTCTTGGCCGAGGAAGTGGCCTTCATCAAGGCGGGACAGCCAGATGCCAATCGCCGCGTTCAAGTTCCATGGTCCGGCGAGAGCGGTGAGTGGTACCCCGTCGCGGTTCAGATCTTGCGGCAGCTGGTGACCAGCAAACGCCCAGTGGAATCAGTGAGCGATCTGCTGCTGCCCTTCACGACCGCGCCGATTCGTCAGGCTCAAGACCCCATGGCTGCGGCGCGAACACTCTGTCCAGGCCGGTACGACGCGTAGCAGCAAGCCTTTGATTGCTGGATGAGCGACCGACGTTGTATGTTCGTCCCCAGACTATCGGGGAACACCATGCGCAGACTACTTGCTTTGGCCGCTTTGCTTGCTCCCACTCTGGCTTCAGCGGTCCCGCCGCTGCTTGAACATCAAGGGCGGCTACTCGACTCGGTCGGCACCCCCATCGAAGGGTCGCATACGCTCACATTCCGCCTGTACACAACAGATGTGGGCGGAACAGCGTTCTGGTCGGAGCAACAGACCGTTCCAATGGCAGATGGCTACTTCGGCGCCAAGATTGGCAACGGACTCGACGTCAACAGCCTGGACGTCACAGCCGTCTGGATTGGGGTGGAGGTCGACTTAAGTGGGGAGATGGGCGGCCGACAACGCCTGACCTCCGTTCCGTATGCACTGATGGCAGATGTCGCTGAACGCGTGCGCTGTCCATCAGACATGGTGGACACAGGTGCCTTCTGCATTGACATCGATGAAAACTCAGAAAAGAACTGGCAAGATGCGGCCACCGAGTGTGTGACCGAAGGCAAGCGCATGTGCAGCATGGCGGAGTGGGTTGGCGCGTGCAATCTCGCCGGCACACTCGGCCTGAACAGCATGACGGACAACCTCGAGTACGTCGATGAGTACTGGGTCATGAACTACACCAACGGGAACTACTACTCCGCCTATGTGTCGGTTGGAGGGGGAAGTTGCGGCCGGGTTAGCTACTCGAACTGGGGTTGCGCGAACACCACCTGCTATGACACCACCAACCCCGGCAAGGCCACAGGGTACTTCTCACGGTGCTGTAAGTAGAGCCCCTCAGTCCCCCGGGTACATGACCCACAGGTCCGGACGCCCGATGTTGCAGTGCACAGCGCGGGACAGCAATGACAGGCTCGCCCAGCTGGTGAACAGGGACAACCGGGCGACGCGCCACGGGATGAACCGGGCCGGCTCAGGAGTCGGATAGCGCAGGGCCATTGCACGCTGTGCAGGTGCTGGGACGGGATGGAAGATGGTCTCCACAATGCGACCCCGGTCCAGCTCGTCTTCTTGGTCTCGGTCTAGACGCGAGATCAAACGCGCGACGGCCATCGAGTCATCGACCGCGTCTGCCACACGGCGGTCCAGACCGTAGACCGCACGACGGCTCAGTGTTGGCAGGGTCAACAGTCCCAGGAAACTCCACAGAGTGACCGCTGTACTGAACATCAGCAGCTCGCCGGCTGAACCGACCCCAGTGCCAGGCATCACGGTCAGTGCAAGACCCGCCCCAACAGCGTTGAAGCCCAGGGCGAAGGCAAGCCCCTGAAGGCGAGCCCCGCTCGAGATTCCCAGTCGTCTGCGCTCAAGAAGAATGCGGACCGCTGGGGCCTCCTCCGTCTCCAGCCACCGACTGGCTACCACCAACCGCTCAAGACCCGGAACGCCGACCCAGCCGCCGACAAAGCTTGTGTCACGTGCCTTGACCACGGACACTCGCGCCTCGTTGACCTTGGCGGCCTGAAGCGCGTCTGTGAGCACCGCAGACCGCGAGCCCTTCGGCAAGTGGGACACGGCACGTCCAAGCGGACCCTGCACCGCAATCAACACCACTGCGACCGCCGCCATGAGTCCGAGACTACCCGCGAGTCCAGCAGCCTGACCGGCCCACAAGACTCCCGAGCCGACCAGCGCGAGCACCGCCGCGTGAATCCAAGTGCCGCGCATCCACTGTGCGAGCCATGCGCCAAACCCCGCCTCGCGGCGCCCGTAGACAACCGGAAGCGTGTACCCGCCGACCACGTCGAACGGAAACTGACCGAGCACGTAGCAGCCCACTAGAGCCACCCACCAGCCGACATTCCCGCCCAGCGTGTCCGCGGAGAGCACCGGCTGGGTCCACAAAAACCACAGACAGGTCAAGACCCAAAAGCCAACGTTGGCTTGGCCGAGTCGCAGACGGGACTCCGCCCAGGTCTTCTTGGCGGATGACAGGGGGGATACGGAGACGGGCGCAGTGGAACTCATGGTGACCTCGTCGCAGTTGCATTCAGTTTGAACAACTCTCGAATAGGCTATACCTGTTCACAATCCGTTCAGCCAGCCCATTCGATCCCGTCGTGTTCACAAACACGAATGAGCAAGGCCTCTAGACGTTCTCGCATCGCCCCCGATTCGCGTGCCAAATCGCCATGGAGAGCGGCATCAGCGCTGGATGAGGAGGCACAGTTACCGCTGTAAACCTCGAACTGTCGCATAGCGATCACGAGCCCAGCCAAGTGGTTTGGACACTCGCACAACAGGTCCGGGCGGGTATTCAGCAGTCGCTCCAGCGTGCCATCTGAGAACCTGGGTTCCGACACGGAGACTGCGGGCTGCGTTGCCGCTGAATGTCCAGCCTGAATGAGGGCATCCAGCATGGCCTGACGCAGGTCACGCAGCGAGACGGGCTGCTGCACGAGTCGTACGTCCAGCCCCAGAAGCCCCTGCCGCATTGGACGAGGAACCAGCGCGGTAGTGACGACCGTCGCTGATGGTTCAACGCGAGAAATCAGGCTGCGCAACGCAGAAACCGGAGCCTCTCCGAGCATGCCAAGGTCGACAACCAGGACATCGGTTCTCTCCAGCTCTCGAAGAGCTGACGGCGAGTCCGCACCGGCAACAACCTGAATCTCACAGGCCACACCCGTCACCATTCCCGCCAGGCGCTCGGGCAGCGTGGAATGAACAACCGTCGCCCGAATGAGGCTAGGAATACCCTGGACAACCGGTTCGTGTAGAGCAAGCCGCTCACGCAGCTGGACATCCGTCAGAGAGGCCAGATCCGACACCCGTTCGCCCTGGTCCGCAAGCTGCGACAACGTACGCAGTCGGTCGACGTGCGCGAGGTTGTACAGACGGTGGCCGGACTCCGTTCGCAGGGGTGTGACCGCTTGATACCTACGTTCCCAGGTACGAATCGTGTCCGTAGGAACGCCGGTCAGCCGCGCAACAGCACCGATTGACAAGGTATGGTCGTTACTACTCATGGGTCCCCCGATGGGCATGTCTACGCCCAAGCGCTTCACTGCGGGCCAGCTGGCGCCGACGCTCCCATGCCGGAAGGTACTTCACCGCACTCACCGTCTGAGTGCTCACGGGGCCTATGCCACTGAAGGCCAACGTTCCTGCAATCACCGACCGGTGCGCCGATCCCCAGTACAGGGCTGCATACACCAGCTTGGGCGAGTCCATAGTCACGATGACGTGGGCCGTGCGCCCCTTCAACAATCGGACCGGCAGTGGCCAAATCTCACGAAACCGAAAGGCCCAGCCGGGCAAGAAGGTTCGGTCCAAAAAGCCCTTCAACAGAGCAGGGGCAGCCCCCCACCACACCGGGAACGACAGCACAATGTGGTCGGCTCCAGTGATGAGTTGCTGGGCGCGAACCAAGTCTGGCTCCAGCGGCTGAATCTCGGAATAGCCCTTGTGAAGCACGACATCGAAGTCGAGTTCGTCCAGCACCAGCTCGTCTACCTGGGCACCGGCTGAACGAGCGCCCCGTACATAGGCGTCGGACAACGCCCGATTGTACGAGTCACTGTTGGGATGAGCATGAATGGCGACAATACGCACGCGACCTCCGTCGATCGTGCCGTAACCTGTTCAACTCCTGTGCAAAGTATCTTTAATCTGCACCACACTGTTCCAGTGACTCGGCCAACGCTGCCCGAGGGCCTGCTTGCCAGCCCGAATCAGCGCAGCGACGTCCCCCGTGGTCGACGCCGAGAAGCGCTGACGACCCGGCTGAAGTGGCAGAGCATCCACCACTGAAATCGCAGGGTCCACCTGAAGGGTATCCGGCATCCGTTCAGCAATATGGGACACTAGAGCTGCATAGTGTGTACATGCCAAGACGACACAGTCGGCGTCTTGCGCGGGCGCAAGAATCCGGTCGAGGTCCGCGCCACAGGCCGCTGAGGCAGATGTTCCCGCCTCGACATGCGCGCTGAGCGGCTGGGAGATGCGCTGAACGATCTGGCGAGACCCAGGAAGGTCTTGCAGAGCACGACGCCAGTGACCACATCGGATGGTTCGTGCTCCGCCTAAGACCAGGACTTTCTCCGCATCTTGAGGCACGGAAGAGGCGTCGATGACCCCCCAGGTAGGAACCGGGGGAACGACATCGCGCAGAGCCGTGCTAGCCGAGTGGCAGGCGATGACAATGTGCGTTGCACCTTGTGAAGCGAGGGTATCTAGGCCCGCCTGAACGCTGCGAGCGAGCTGAGCACGGGTCTGAAGTCCATACGGCGTGCTGCCGGTGTCCGCTCGGTACAGGACATCCAACATGGGTTCGCGCGTACAGGCGTGGGCGGCCGCAAACAGACCACCAACACCCCAGTCCAGAACTCCGAGCATCATGGGTAGCTCTGCGGCGGGAACCAGCTGTCGGTAATCGGGCCGGTATCGAACGCCAGGACCCGAGTGTGTCGGCCGACATCCAACGTCTCCACCACTTGGCCCGGGAAACGGCTCTCAAAGTACCAACGGTACTCATGCTCTGCGCGAATCGGATTGTAGCGAAGCATGCGCTGCCAGCCGGGGTCCGTCACCAAGCGCTTTCGTGCCGCGCGGTAGTCCGAGAAGTTGCGCAGATGCCGCTGTTCACGCAGCTTGTGCCGTAGAACAACCGGCCACTCCGACGCCGCGGCAGCTTTGGCGACCATGTCTACAACGAGCAGTCGTCCACCGGGCTTGAGCACCCGTGCCACTTCAGCGAGCATGGGGTCCCAGTCCACGTACCGCCAGCTCAACAGCGAGGTCACAACGTCAAACCGGTCGTCGTCAAACGGAAGCCAGGGCCCGTGGATACAGGTGTACTCGGCATCTGGGTCTCGTTCTTGGGCACACGCCAACATGGCCGGTGAGACGTCCACCCCGACCCGGTCCGTTGTTCGCGACGCCCACTGTCGCAGCAGGCCGCCGGTCCCTGTGCCGATGTCCAACACCGAGGCCCCTTTCGGCACGCGTTGGTCTAGCCACGAAAACTCCGGCCCTCGCACGCGAATATCCACGAACACGTCATCGTAGAGCTGGGCGACGCGGTCGTAGTCCGCATCAGAGCTGGTGGATTGAGGCTGGTGACAGACCATGGGTTCGGGCGGTAGCAAGCCGGTGTGCTTTGCCACTGCACCGAGCCATCCATGCGACTTTCGTCCTGGCTGACCGACCACATAGACATCCGCATCTTCGCCAGTCCTTGGCGAGACCCACACGTAGGTGTCGGGACGCAAGGAGACCGTGGTGTAGCAGTGATGGCCCCAGGTTGGAACGCCAACGGTGCGGGCAAAGAACGGAGCAAACCAACGACCCGAGCGGCAGGCATGAAAGTACGCCTGACCGTCCGGAGCAAAATCGAGCGGCAGGGTCCGCCATTCATGTGGACTAAACTGCTCAGGCATGGCGGTTGTGCCGAACATGGGCCCGTACATGCCGGCATGACAAATCAGGTGGAACTCCAACATCGCCGTGGTGAGCGTGTTGAGAGCATCCACAACGTCCCGCTTGCTCTCCACAGCCTCGCAGCGAACCCGATACCCGAGAGCCCTCTTTTCACGGGCCATAGTCAAGGCGGCCAAGCGCAGATGAGCGCCGCCATCGCGGTACAGGGTCGTGTAGAGAATGACAATCACGGTCGTTCTTTAACCGTGATGTGCGCTCACGCCTGCGCGGGAAACTCAGTGGCAATCATCTCGTCGAACCAGCCCGGTGGTCGGTAGCCAGTCGTGCGATGGAATTCCTCGCCGGCTTCGTACAAAATCAAGGTTGGAACTGCTTTGATGTTGAGGCCCATCAGGACTTCGCGCTGGGCAGTCGACGTGTCGATCTCAATGACCCGAACCCGGTCCTTGTACTTGGTCGCCACTTTGGTGAGGACTGGCCCAAGGCGCTTACACGGCCCGCAAGTTGGGCTCCACATGTCCACAATGACGGGCAGCTCGCTCTCGAGGACGAGGTCGCGAAACTCACCGACGGTGCGGACAGGTGTGGGGTGAATGGTCTCTCCACCGAACAACTTGGACAACAATCCCACAACGACCTCCAGTAGTGTTGCCATGTACCCTGGAAAACAAGGTGTGGTTACCGCAAGCGGCCCAGACGACTAGCCAGCGACACAATCGAGCACTCTCGGAGTCGGGTGCATGCTGCCGCCTTGGGGGCCTCCTGTTCGGGTCAGCACAACGCATCCATACTGCTCACCTCGCGCATCTCACATTCCTGTCGTGCATTCTTGGATTGTATGACTTCAACCCCGTTGTGCTGCCCAGGTCGTTCACTAGGTTGGTACTGTGGTTGCAAAGACGGGTTGCATCAACCGAGGTCTACATGTCCCCCGCCCAAACCATCGCCCTTCTTCTAGGCTGTCTCGCCGCGCCGACCGTCTACGCCTTCGACGTCAACGCCCCACCCGCAGAGCTGGTGCTCGACGGAGCCCTGACGGAATGGGGAGAGCCAACGCTCACTCTAGGCGGCGGTCAACACGTGAGTGGAGAGGTGGCCGCGAACGCCAACGACATCCGAGCGCGAGTATGGCTTGCATTCGATGCTGAGGGCCTGGTGGTCGCCGCAGAGGTACACGATGACGCGGTCATGGCAGGCGACCAGCTGCAGGTCCGGCTCGCAAGCACTAGTCGCAGAGAGAACGCATCGCCCGCGTTCGACGCCCACTTCGAACCCGTGATTTCACTAGTCGCCGCCCAGCCTAGCCATCGATTTGCGGGGGGCTACCGAGTGGAGCGTCGCATTGCACTCGCCCAGCTTCCTTGGCTGATGGGACCGTCGCTAAGCAGTCTGGCTGTGACCCTCACCCTCACAGATGTCGATGCGGGAGAGCGGACCGAGCCAACGGTACTGTCGACCCAAGACGGGGGGCTTGGCTTCTGTTGGACATCAACCCGCCACTTCAAGTCCTTCCGGAGTTAGGTTTTGCCCTCGGCAACTCAGGCTGGGCGTGGCCCGTTGCTGTCGAAACACAGCGCGTGTTCAAGCAAACGACCACGGGACTTCTTGAGCTGGACCTGACCACGGCTACCACCTTGGTCGACGAAGACGATGCGAAGGCCTGGGTGTTTTCGGTAGACGATGCCGTCCCGCACTTCGTTCTAGCCGCCAGCGACCACTTCGACACGTTCACATTCTCATGCGCTCCCCACGCCGTCCGGAGTCTGCAGGGACACCGGATTGACGTGCCGTGCGAGCCCGAACGAGCGCTGCTGCTCACTCCCCACGGCTCGCTCGACGACCAGAGCACCGCAATGTCCGCATGCCGCGAGCAGACGGCTCAGTGCGAAACGTTGCTGTTTCCAGCGCTCATGGCGCAGCGAGCCGACATGATGCGCACGCCACCAAGCAACGAAGGCACGCTACCGTGCCTACTTGCCGCAGGTGTCTTCGAAGGATCTGGTTTTCAGCAGGGGCAGGACCAGCGCCTTGAGAGCTGCTTTGAGAGGGCCTATGGCCCAGGTCAACTCCTGGTTGTGGACGAGGATGCCTTCTTCGTGGCCCATACCCGTCCTCCCCACATGATCTGGGCAAGAGGGCCTGGCCCTTATGACCGCCACAGAACCGAGCCGCCTGAACCAGTCACTGCCCTGACTGTTCATGGAAACGCCGAAGTGACAGACCCCACGGTGCTCGCAGTGCTTGGGGGTGCCTCAACGTCCCGTCCCCTTCACGGGCAACCTCCGGAGCGTGTGGTCACAGCAGACGCGCTGGCACTGGTGAATGGCAACACCTGGTCCACGGGTCGTCGTATGGACGGTCCAGTCACGGTCGTCTGCGAGAATGACGTGCTTCACAGACGAACCCTCCCGCTGTTGGACACTGGGCTCACCACCGCTGGGTTCAACGCGACAATCGTGCCCTTCTTCACCTACAAACTGCCTTGTGACGCCAAGCTGGTGCTCGGAGAGCATGTTTCGGGGGCGGTGGTTGGTACGCGTGAGTCCGGCCGCTACTGGGGCGGAAACTTCGGGTCGTTTACCCCGGACCAAGGCCAATTCATCGGGGACGTGGGCCCGTTGCATGTACAAACCAACGCTGCGGACGTTGCCCCCCCTGACTGGTCGTACCTCCCATCGTGCACTCTGACGCTGAACGGCGAGTTGCCGCTTCTTAGGGGCGGGGCCTGCGGGGTACACTTCGCGGATGATTTGAACGCAGACGGATTGCTGGATTTCATCATCACCCGGCACGGCGAGATGGGCTGTGGAAGTCAGTCACTGCTCCTGTCCAGCCCGGACGGATGGATGACCGCGGGATCTTGGGACTGGGAGTGCTGAGCTTCTCATGATGCCCGGCGACGGTGCATACTCTCTCCACAGCCACACACTCGGCCCCCCTACGGCTCTTCAGACGGTCCGTAGACAAACCCAGGTCGAACCTCAAATGGGTTCGAGGCATCGGAGAGAAGATGGTAGCGCTCCTTGTGAGCCTCCCGAAAGCGCTGGTAGTCGTCTTCACGCATCAACGTGTAGGCAGGACGAAGAGCAGTCGCAGTACCGTAGGGTGCAAGGTGCACAGGTCCAAAGCCATAGACCACCCGCCACCACTGGGTCAGGTCACCTTGGGGCTGAAAGTTCTCGCACACCCGTTCGGTGTGCACCCACAAAAATCCACACAGGCCGCGGTGGGCAACCAGTCGCCCACCTGCGGGTACGACGTCCTGGATCAGCGACACAGCGTCGACAAAAGAGGCGTAGTCCGGCTCCCGCTCGCGGCGCTGATTTGCCGCAGGCAGCGCAAGTAGGCCCATCATCACCGCAAACCCGACCAGGGCGACGCGCGAACGCTCAGCCACAACGACCACGGCGAGCGCTACCGGGACAAAGCCCATCAGCATCAGCCGCCATGCCGTCAAGTCGTAGGCCACCGGCAGCAAGGGCGCGGTACAGGCCACAGCGACGACGACGAGTGCACCGGCCATCGCTCGCTTGTCGGCGTCCCTCGTCCGGATCCACGCGACTCCTAGCAGCAGTGGAGCGAGGTACACCAGCGCGAGCTCTGCACGCTCTCCCCAGCCCAGCTGGCCGTCAACAAACGGCGCCCAGCGCGCTCCGGTCCGCCCGAGGCCCGCCATGAAGCGGTCCACGTCCACAACACGGAACACGCCCACTGACGCTGCCAGGCCGAGCACCAGGCCGCCTGCCACAATCCAGCGAGCAGAGACGCGACGTGTCTGAAGGACCCGCATTGCGGCATAGGCCAAACACGCAATCACCCCAAACACACCGGTCAACTTGTGAGTTGCGAGGCCAAGAACAACAAATAGCGTCAGTCCGACCAACTGCCAGCGAGACCGCTCCACCCGAGGTAGCAATGCCAACACGCCGCTGAGAACGGCCAGACCCGCAGCGTTCTTGAGGTATTCAGACGAAATTGCAAGGTGCAGAGGTGATACGGCCCACAACCACGCGACCGCAACCATCGCACGCGGCGACTGCATCCACCTCAACGCCACCAATCCACCGCCCACTGTGGTCAGGGCGCCGAACAGGCAGGAAGCCACCTTGTTCGCCGTGACAACGTCCCCAATGAGCAGGGTTAGGCCTTGCAGCACCGCGTACACGGTCGACCTGTCGGCAAACAACGCGTCGCCAGCGAGGCCGGACTGCACCTGAAGTACGTAGTAGTAGCCGTCATAGCCGGGTGCGAAGGCGTCATCCCACAGGACAAACGCACGTAATCCGACCGCAACAACCGCCGAGAGCACCAGAGCAATCCACGCTGCTCGTGGCGTCTGGGTCAGTGGGTGCGTTCTGCGTGGGCGACTGTGCGCTTCACACTGGCGTTGTCATAGTTCAGCTCGTACCAAGCGACGTTTCCGGCATCCGCAGACATTGGAAAGCTGCCTTGCCACACAAAGACCCAGTCGCCGTGCTTGCTGTAGTTGAAGGTGGGTGCGGAGCCTTCGTAGACCGCCGCAAAATCTCCAACGATGACCGTGTGAGCGTCTGCGAAGGACAGTGTGGGCTCACCCGAGAATTGGTAGCGCTCTACCGGGTCCCGGTCGGTCTCGAAGCTGGCGATGAGCGCCACGTTGGCCTTCTCGTCATCGCTCAGCATGGCGTCTGAGTAGTCGGGATTGACCTGGTACCAGGCCTGACCGCCGAAGTGCGCTTGAAGGTCTTCCGACGAGAACGCGCGACCGTGGCGAGCGAAGACTTCGTTGCGGGCCACGCGAAGGTCGGCCTTGCTCATGTCTTTTAGATCTGCGGGTGACATTGCAGACGCAGCCACGGCTGCTGCAACCGGCGCCGGCTCCGCAGCGGGGGCAGGTGCTGCTGCAGGGGCAGGGGCGGCAGGAGTGGTCTGCGCGACAGGTCCAAGCAGGACACCACTTGGAGACGTGGCCGTGTCACTACAGGCGGCAAAAAACAGAACGAAGAGTAGCTTCACGGGAACCTCGAAATCTGGGTGGCCCGCAGTGTATCGCAAGACCGTTCAGAATCTACAGCGTTGCCCGAAGACGGTGACAGCATCACGTTTGGCGCCTCCCAACTTGAGTGGTAAGCTCCTGTCGCGTTGATACGTCGACGCACCTCGGGGGACACATGCTTAGACTCGCACTCATCGCGGTACTCGCGCTTCCAACGTCAGCGCTCGCGCGGGACCTGACCTTGTCTCAGCAGCTGCGCTTGTTGGATGCCACAGGAGCCCCCATCAACGGCGACGTCCCGCTCACGGTTGCGCTGTACTCCGAGGCCTCCGCCGGAACTGAGCTGTGGTCCGTGGACCTGACGCCTACCTTCAGCAACGGATTCGCGAGTGTGTTGTTGGACATTGGAGACGGCGCAGCCCCTATTGACAGCGAGTGGTTCGACTCCGCTGTCTGGCTAGAGTTGACCGTCGATTCGTCGACCCAAGCACCTCGGACACGTGTGGCGGATGTGCCCGTACATATCCCCGACCCCGTCGTCCTACCTGACCCGGTGCTCAAGCAGATCTACGTGAACGGCACCACCTGGTCGACACAAAACATCCAGCTGCACAGCTCCGCGAGCATCGATGTTGACGGACTCACCTTCAACGCCGGCGGCGCGAATGACGTGCTGATGCGCTGGGAGCTGGCGGCAGATGGCGAGTTTCCGAACGGTGTGAAGGTCGAGATGGACTTCACCTACGAGCGACTCACGCCAGACGCAGACCCCACGTTCTTCCTCACCGACTGGGACGACAACGGCCCGGAGTTCTGCGGCTTTCGCGTGCTCGACCAACTGCAGATGGACGCCTGGACCGGCGGTGGTGGCGGCTATCCGGGAACCTCGGTGCAGCAGTCCGGAAGCGGCGGCGCCGAAAACACCTCACACAATCCAGCAATCGTCCATGCAACCTGGATCATGCCTCCTGGAACGGCAGACAACCACGGGTCTATGTCCGCAACGGTCGATGAACGGCGGGTCTCAGCACCCTGCCCGGCCAACGTCCACGTCGACCACGGGGTGTTCCTCAACCTCAGCCGCAACAACGCCGGTGAACGCTACCGAATCGACAACATGAGTGTGACGCTCATCCCGCTGTAGGCCCTCGCCCCCCGAAGCCCCCACAAGCGCTGTGTGCGACAGTGCCTCATCACAGGAGTTCGCGTGCCACAGACCCCACGACAGACGGGATTGGTGTTGTCCGGAGGCGGTGCCCGAGGCGCCTACGAGGTGGGTGTTCTCAAGGCTATCGTAGAGATTCTTGGACCGGGTCAATGCCAGTCGGCGTTCCAGGTGTTCACCGGAACCAGCGTGGGTGCTCTCAACGCGACCTGGCTCGCCGCACACGCAGACCAGCCAGACATGGGTGTTCACGGACTTGCCGAGAAGTGGTCGCAGCTGCGCATTGACGAGCACCTGCGCCTCAGCCGCTTTCGTGACCTCATTCCACGCAGACGCACTGGCGCGTGGTCACTTCTCGACATGAGCGCTCTGGCAGAGCTGATGACCGGCACCATGCCGTGGGCACGACTTCACCGAAACGTCGACTCGGGAGCCGTACAGGCGCTGGCAGTTGCCTGCTTGGAGGTCGCCACCGGGCAGACCTTCATCTTTGCCGAGACCGCCCCAGACGTGACCTTCCGCCCCACCCGCTCTCCCAGCCGCGTGGGCCGTACAACCCGCATCAACGCCGATCACATCCTGGCGTCGACCTCCCTGCCCTTCTTGTTTCCGCCACGCAAGATCGGTGGTTCATGGTTCGTAGATGGTGGCCTACGGTTCAACACGCCCATTGCACCCGCGCTGCGACTTGGAGCCAAGCGAGTGTGCGTCATCTCGCTGCTCAGTGAGAAAGACATCGAAGTTCCGACCGTCGCTCCCATTGAGTTCCCGAGCCCCTCGTTCTTGGCCGGAAAGATTCTAAACGCGCTGCTTCTCGACCCGATGGTGCACGACCTTCAGGTACTCGACCGCTTCAACGCCCTGATCGACGTGCTCGATGAGGTGTTGACGGATGAAGAGCAAGCCCGAGTAGACGCGGTCATGACCCAGAAGCGCGGCCTGCCATACCGACGTGTGGACCGGCTGGTGTTCCGGCCCACCGAAGACATTGGCGAGATGGCCGCACAGTTCATCCGCAAGATTCGAGTGCGACGCCCAGCAACGGCCATTCTCACCCAGGCCATGAAGTTCGGTGAGTCGAACGAGTCCGACCTGCTGTCCTTCTTGATGTTCGACAAAACCTTCGTCGAGCCGCTCGTTGACCTTGGCTACCAAGACGCGAAGAACCGACGCGATGAGATTGAGTCGTTCTTCGACCCGGAAAGCTCCCCCTAGGCAACCACTAGCCCTTGACTAGGTGTTGGTGGAAGACGCTGCGGAAGACAACGGCCTGTTTATCGACTTCGTAGGGCTCAAAGCGCGTGCGTCGCAAGGTCGCCTCCGCAGCGCGCAACCAGCGGTGCCGCTCCAGCGCAGGCAACCGCCCAATGACGTGCTACCTTTCGCATCTCGTAAAGGTGTCCCATGCGCGCGTCTCTCCTCGCTTCTACTCTTACTGTCGCCCTGCTCATCCCCTCCGGATGCCGCAAGCTCGACCCCATTCCAGAAGATGCCGATGGTGCGGCGTCGTGGCTGTACCGAAACCAAGACTCCGAAGACACAGCAGAAATCATCGCGGCGATGGAGGTGGTCATAGACGCCCTGGCTATCGACCCGGAAGAGGAGTTCGTGGAAGGTCTGTTGCTTCCTCTCGATGCCGAGAGCGTAGAGGTTGTGGGCCGCGTCGCCGTGCAGACTCTGCCTGAGGAGGAACAAACGGCGGTCACGGAAGAGGACCTCGATGCCGGTACTTACGTGGTCCTAGACGAGCAGCAGGGCATGGTCGTCGCCTCCATCATTCCGTGTACGGTCCGGGAGGTGGTCGACGTTGTCATTCGCACCGACCAAGACGTGGTTCAGGGCGGCTACGACGTGTACGACCGCGAGTACACAACCGCAGACGACTCCCTAGACAACAACGAGATGCTCGGTTGGGAGACCAACTACACCATCAGCGCTTTGGGTACGACGTACGAGGCGACCATCCTTGGCCAGCTACGCTTCCTAGACGAAGAGCAGACCCACGCCATCGCCCGAGCCTACTTGCCCACCCCTGGCGTGTTCACTCGCGGGGGGCGCTACTTCCGCCAAGACTACCAGCTCGACCTGTTCGCCCCGACAGACGACGGCCAGACCATTCACGTCTTTGCTGTGTGGCGGGACATGAACCTGGGCGGCTTCCACAGCAGCAATCCCGCGTACATTGCCACGGTCAGCAACGCCTTCCGCGACTCGGATGTGGCCATTGCAGCGGTGTGCAATCCCGAGGAGTGAACGTCACTGACGACACCTGAGCGGAGTCAGCCCTCTGACAGTCGGAACCCACAGGCAGACGGCTACACCCCCCTCGTAGACGGTCGAGCTGTACCCGACGTCCGCGCGGCCCCCCTGTGCCGCTGCGTTACCTGACGTCGCCTCAACGGGAGAATACGTGGTCAAGGACGGATTGAGTGAGTGGTTGCAGCACGGCGGAGATCACCGGCTCATCACCGGAGAGAAAGGGTTCTCACCCTACCGAGTGTCTTTTGAGCCCCGCGACACCTCACCGTTCGGCTCGTGTACCGCCAGCAACCCGGGTCCACGCGCTCTCGCAGGCGGCCAGGCAGCCTTGGACCAGTGGGAGGCTTCTGGCCAGTCGGACGCCGTGGTCGACCAGCTGCAGCAGAAAACGCGCGACGGACTTCGCGAGACCTTCACACTGCCCGTACACACGGCGATTGTTCTCACACCCTCCGGCACGGACGCGCTGTACCTGATCAACGCACTCGTCCACGGTCGGGACCATCGCGCACACCATGTGGTGGTCGGCGCAAGCGAGCTCGGCGGCGGTACCGTCCGCGCCTGTGAGGGACGTACATTCTCGGCCCAGCGCCCGTTCGAAGGAGACATTGAAGTCGGCGTCCCCCTAGATGGCCTAGCCGACGACTGCACGGCAGAGGCCGTCTACCTGCGTGAAGACCAGGGAGCGCGACTGGATGAGGCCTCCATCGACCTAGAGGTTGAGCAGCGGGTGGCCGCCGCCGTAGCGCCGGGTGTGCAGGTTGTGGTGCACCTAGTGGCCCACTCCAAGACCGGTCTACGCGCCCCGTCATTCCAGCTCGGAAAGCGCCTGATTGAGCGCTATGGCGACCAAGTGATGGTGTTCGTTGACGCGGCTCAAGGACGCCTGGCGCCCGCGGACATGCGCCTGGCCTTGAAGTGCGGCTTTGTCGTCCTGTTCACGGGCTCCAAGTTCTACTCGGGTCCACCGTTCTCTGGCGCGCTGTTCCTGCCCGCAGAGTGGGCCGTCGACCCAGGCCCCCTGCCTGCCGCACTCCACTCGTGGTTCGACTCGGCAAGTCTGCCCAGCAACTGGGTCCAGGCACGTGAAAGCCTTCCACATCCATGCAACCCCGGGTTGACGCTGCGTTGGCGAGCGGCAATGGCTGAGATCACGCCGTACCACGCCATCCCGCCGCGTCAGCGAGCCGCCGTCTACGCAACCTTCGCCGGCGCCGTACACGAAATCATAGGACCGAGTGACCCCATCGATCTGGAGTTCCCACTGCCTCCAACCCATGGTCTGGTAACGGGCCTTGGCGCCTTTCCGACCGTGTTCGGCTTCCGGGTTCGGGACGGTCAGGGCTGGCTTGATGCTCCCCGCATGAAGACCCTCCATCGCTTGCTAGACACCGGTGAATCAGGCCCTCATGGCGCCCACCATCTCGGTCAGCCCGTCTCGCTGGGACCTCCTGGCGACGACCGGCGCGTACTGCTGCGCATCGCCCTTGGTGCGCGCCTCGTCACCGACCTAGCAACCGAGCCCGACGCTGGTGGAAGCTGGATGCGGCAGCACATCCGGGCGCTTCGCACCAAGATTGAACACCTGGTCGACCACGGACAGATGGAGCTCGCCAGTGCCTGATGCACGATGCTCTGTACAGGCTGTCCCCGCCGCACTGAAAGCCGCTCGGCAGGCCGGTCTTTGGCCTGTGAAAGCAGCCCTCTTTCATGACTTGGATGGATTGACGGGCCGTATCGAATCCCTGCAACAGGCCTTTCCGCCCGATACGTTGCACGCGGTCGCCATCAAGGCCAACCCACTCATTGAAGTGCTCCGCGCCATCGTCGCCACGGGAGCCGGTCTTGAGGCCGCGAGCTGGGAAGAGGTGCAGTGTGCCGTGGCTGCCGGATGTCCTGCGGACCGCATCGTCTTCGACTCTCCAGCAAAGACCGACGACGAACTGCGTGAAGCACTCCAGCTAGGCGTCTGGATAAACGCCGACAACGACCAGGAGCTTGAGCGACTGGAAGCACTCGGAGCCCCTGGAAACGGCAGAGTAGGTCTGCGGGTCAATCCTCAGCTCGGCGAAGGCTCGATTGCCATGACCAGCACCGTGGGCAAGCAGAGCAAGTTTGGTCTGCCACTGCACCGGGCGGCCGAGCTGCTCCAGCGCTTTCCGTTCATCACCGGTCTGCACGTCCACACGGGCTCGCAGGGAGTCGGACTTCCACTGCTGAAGCAGGCCGCTCTCGCAGTGGCCGAGGTCGTGGTGGAGCACGGGCTTCAATGGATTGACATCGGCGGCGGTATTCCAGTTCGTTACCGCAATGATGCACCTATCCCGCCCACCTTCGCCGCATGGGCAGAGGCGGTCGCTGCGATTCCGACACACGTGAAGGTGCTCACAGAAGTCGGACGCTCAGTCCATGCCCCAACAGGCTGGGCCCTCTCCGAAGTGGTGTGCACCAAGCAGGTCAACGGGCGAGAGACCCTCGTCATCCACTTGGGCGCTGACCTGTTGCTGCGCCGGGTCTACCGTGCCGACCAATGGGACCATGAGTTCGTGCTTCTCAACCCAGATGGCACGGTCAAGCAAGGGCCCAGCCGTCCTACGCAGATCGCCGGTCCCTTGTGTTTCTCCGGAGACCTTCTGGCCCACGACAGACCTCTGCCGGCAGCAGAACCGGGCGACTTACTACTGATTCGCGACACCGGTGCATACACCTTGTCCATGTGGTCGCGGCACTGTAGTCGGGGCCTGCCACCGAGCATCGGCTACACCCAAGACAGCGCGCGCTTGCTGCACGCTGGCGAGAAGCCACAAGACGTTGTGCAGTTCTGGTCTCTCACGGCCCCAACCATCTAGGACGCCCCCATGAGCACGAATGAACGCCCCACCAACACCCTGTTCATCGAAGTCTCCGGTTCGGGTCTTCCAGAAGTCGACGGACTGTTCGTGCCGTCAACCGCCCCAGCAGCCGAGTCCGAGTCCGGAACGGTGTCGAGTCTTGGCTACTGGAACGGCAAGATGGCCTGGGACCGCGCAGATGGAAAGTGCGAGCGAAGCCCAGCACTTTCGTACTCCAATAGCTACACCTCATGGCGCATCTGTCGCTTAGACGGGCACCTTGCCTACGACATCACCACCGAAGACGCTCTGCCCCCAACGGACCGAGAGTGGCACGTCTACAAGAAGGGCGTTGCCCCTGCTCCTTCGGTCGTCATTCACCACTTCGACCCCAGACAGCCCCTTCCCGAAGCGAACGTCCTCTTCGTCCTAGGAGGCCCGGGTAGCGGCAAGGGCACCATGTGCTCCCTGGCGGAAGCTCAGCTCGGATGGACACATCTGTCGGCGGGCGAGCTGCTTCGCAAAGAGTGTGAGGCCGGCGGCCCGACCGCAGCAACCATTGAGAAGTACATCACCACTGGTGAGATTGTACCCCACGAAATCACAGTCACTCTCCTGAAGAACGCCATGGAGAAGGCGACGCGAACAACCGGCCAGCTCAACTTCCTCGTAGACGGGTTCCCACGCTCCCTCGACAACTTGGAGGGGTGGTACGACGTGTTCGGTCGAGAAGCTAAACTGCCGAAAATGCTGTATTTCGAGTGCCCCTACGAAGAGCTGGAGAAGCGCATCTTGGGTCGCGCAAAGTACTCAGGACGCAGCGACGACAATGTCGAGAGCCTGAAGCTACGGTTCGATACGTTCAAGGCCAAGACACTGCCCACCCTTGAGCTGTTCAAGCGCAAGAACAATGTGGTGGAGTTGGACGCAAGCCAGAGCCGTGAAGAGGTGTACGCCCCGTTCAGAGCGAGCCTACACGCCTTCACCGACCCAGCGCTCGCAGCCCAGCCTCTCACCGAGACGTCCGAGATGCTGCTAGGCCTGCGACCCTACCCAAAGCGTTAACGGAACGACCGACCAGATCGGTCGTTAATATCGTAAGCAAGCAGGACATTTGGCGTCACCAGCGTGACACGGAACCTGTCTCAACAACCAAGACAACGGGTTGTCGCAGTAGTCGAGAAACTCCGACCGGGTCAGAGCCAGCAGTGCTGGTAGGACCAGCTCTTCTTCGTCATCTAGGTGTTCGTTCAGCACCGCATGGTGGTTTTCTAAGGCCGCAGCAAAGGCTGCTCCTGTGGCGTTTCGAACGTCGGCGTCGCACGCTGCGAGCGCTTCGTGGCCCTCCGAGAGGTGGGTGCAGTCCAGCCCCCATCGGTGCTGCAGGTACGGATACAGCTTGTGCTCCTCGTACCCTTCGTGCGAGCGCATTCCCGCCTTCCACCATGAGAAGGTGGGCAGTAGGACGCTCGGGACGGCACCGTCCAAGGCCCGTTGGACAAGCCGCGAACTAAGGTCGCGGAAGCTACGGTGAGAACCCAGCAACAGAACGTGCTGCGGGTAGTTTTCATGACTTTCCCAGCTCGACCGGGAAAGGCTCAGGTTGGCGACCATCAGGTCCCTCCTCTTCGTTGGCGCGCAGGGTGACTGCTGCCGGCTGCACAGGACCTGTGCGCACAAGCGAACTCGTCAACCCCTGCGGCAAACTTACGGTATGCTGCCCTCACTCCAATTCTCTACCGGAGGAAGGCATGCGACCGCGTCCCCTCGTCGACTTTGACATTGCTGCATCACCCGACGACATCCTGGCCCGCATGCGTGATGCCCTCTCATCTAGCGACGCGTGCACCGGACACGTGGGCAACCGAGAGTTTTCCCTTGAGGTCGCAGGCGAGGCACGCCATGCGTTCTCACCGCGCGTCAGTCTGATGATTGAGCCCACACCGAACGGGGCCCATGTCCGCGGCCGCTTCGGCCCCTCGCCCAATCTGTGGACGCTGTTTCTGTTCCTGTACTCGGCTCAGGTCGCCGTGTTCGTGGGGGGCACCATGTATGGCCTCGTTCAGGTCATGCTCGGGCAACCGCCAATGGGTCTGTACGCCGCTGGACTTGCCTGCCTGACTCTCGGGTCGTCCTGCGGCGTGGACTTGTATGGTCGAAGTCGCGGAAAACCCCAGATGACCACCGTCTGCCACTTCATCCGGGACACATTGCCAGAGCTAGAGCAGCGGCCTGACCCCGGCGAACATCAGATGGACAAGACCCCCGCGTAAGCCTCCATCATGCGCACCCGTCTCTGAGTGACCGGCGAAGAGCCGTCCAACAGTGCGTCCGTCTCCGCAAGTACCTGACGCATGGGCATACGCCAGACGCTCGGGTCCCGGGTCGCTATTCCGTGGTCCTCAGTCCACGGCTGCCACGCGACCATCTGGGCGGTCTCACCGATTAGTAGGGCCTGAACAGCGGCCACCGACAGACGCCCTGCCACCATTCGGTCTTGGTAGGAAGGGCTCCCACCACGCACCACATGTCCCAAAATCGTCGCGCGCACGTCGACCCCGTAGCCCTGCCGGTCGACATGCTCTTGGAGTCGCCTGACCAGCGTATCCGTCGACATTTCCACCCCTTCCGCCTTGATGACAAGGATGCTCTTCTTGTCTCGGTCTGGATGGAAGCCGCCGTCGATGATGCGCCCGACCTCTGCCACGATGGTCTGTTCGTCTTTTCCCTGCTCGCGAAACAGACACGCATCTGCGTTGGCGGCAATGGCGCTCGCCATGGCCAGGTATCCGCAGCGACGGCCCATCACCTCAACCACAAAGGCACGCCGGTGGGCGCGTGCAGTGTCTTGAATGCGCTGGCAGGCCTCGATGATGGTGTTGAGGGCGGTGTCGACCCCAATGGCGGTCGACGTACAGCCAATGTCGTTGTCGATGGAGGCAGGCAAACCGATGACGGCCGTGCCCGTCTCCTCGGCCAGCACAGTTGCGCCCATCATGGAACCGTTACCGCCAATCACAATGAGTCCCTGATGACCGACCAGCTGTTCAGCCGCTTTGGCCCGTCCCTCCTGGGTCATGAAGTCCATACTGCGGGCGGAACCCAAGATGGTTCCCCCTAAACCAGCAATATGGTCAACATCCCGTGGCTTCAGAGGGAGAAAATCTCCCGCAATCAGGCCATCATAGCCATGGCGGACCCCCACCACGTCAACGCCCTGCCGCGCGCACACCTTGACGATGTTGTGGATGCAAGCGTTCATGCCCGGGGCATCTCCCCCCGAGGTCAGCACCGCGATGGCCATGTCTTCTCTCCCGTCTCGTTAAACGACAAGTCTACCATGCGTGGAAAACATGAAGGCCGTCCCCCACAGGTCTGCCACCACCGATGGAGCAAAGCCGCTCACGTTCACCCCTAGGGCTCGACTGTTGCAGTCGTGTCACGCCGACGAGACACCGACTTCACGCGGCGACCGCCAAGCCCAATCGTCAAGCCAACATGTAGCTGACCTTCGACGAAGATGCCCACCGTATTGTCCACGGTTGCCCGATACAAATGGGCTCGCAGACCGGCCTGAAGTCCGGCGGTGGGACCGACGGGCAAATGAACCATAGTGCCCGCCCACATACCAGGAATTACTTGGGTATTCGTCACGCGCAGACCCGCATAGTCGTCGCCGTCATCCACGAAGTAGCGAATGTCCTGACGCGCGACGCCCAGCTGCAGTCCACCACCTGCGGAGACATCCACCCACCGGGTCGGCCGCAGCGCCATCACGCCAATGCGAGCACGCGCGAAGCTCATGCCCAACCGGCCCTCCCAGTCACCACGTCCGCCGTACGCAAGTCCGAGACCACCCGTGACTTCCAGGGTAGGGCGAACCCGCGCACTGAGCCCAACCTCGCCGCCAGCCAGGACCGGGTTTCCATTGATGAAGGGTGTGCCCGCTGTGCCATCGATGGACAGGCGCAGCGGTCGACGAGACCACCCACCACGAGCCAGCGGGTCCCCAAGGGCCATTGCCGACATGGAGCTGTCTTCAATCCAGCGGTCGCCGCCCCACACCAAGTCGAGCTCCGCCACAAGGACGTCTTCACGACGCACTTTACGCACCAGATAGCGACCGGTCGGCAAGGCGATTCGCCGCTGAGTACCGGGTTGTTTGTCGACACGGGCCACCACCTGACCCGTGTTGACCGACACCACCGCGTAGGTGCCCTCGGACTCCTCGGGCAGCACCAGACCCGCAGCACGCGACGGGACGCGGGTGAGCACGACCTCACCAACACCCGCGATTTCGTAGCGGTACTCGGGCCGCTGCACACCCGTTCCGGTGCTGGCCGTGCCAATCACGGTCGCGCGGAACGCATGCCGGTAGGCTTCATCCAGCGTGATGACGCCGTCCGCGTCGCTGTCCGCACTGCCGCGTAGGCCGGTCATTAGAGCCCGTGAGAACACCCCACCACCAAACTGTGCCGACTCACGGGCCACAGACAACGGTCCCGTGGAGGTGATGACTGCAAGACCGCTCATGTTCAACGAGTCGTCTACAGTGATGGCGATGGCCTCGGTCGGAGTGCCACCGCGGACCTGTGCGAGTCCCCCACTCTCACAGGCGTCCACAAACGCAATTCGAACCTGGGCAGCGGAGCCTTCGAGCCACCGCCGAACATCGTCCAGCGGCACTGTGGTCCCGTTCATGTGCAGGCCGTGGCGACTGGCATGGCCCGAATAGTAGAACAGCAACAAGACTTCGTCGCCGCGAGCGGTAGCCTCGCGAACCTGAGCTTCCGTCGCCACCATGGCGTCTCGCAGGTCTGCCGCATTTCCTCCCTGGAGCACACGCGTTCGCTCCCGTGACAGGTCACCCATATCAGTGAAAATCCGCGCTACATCGCGCGCTTCGTCTTCAGCAAAAGACAGCGGAGAGTCGCTACCCATGCCCATGTTGGCCCCAACAAACAACCCCATGCGAACAGTGTCCGCATGAGCAGAGACCGCCACGAACAGGGCGAGAGATGCGACCAGCCAGCGCATCATGGTTGCTCCTTGACCAGCAGTACCGAACGTTGGGTCGACGCAGGCAATCCGGGCACCGTGTCCAAATCAACTAAGGGTGCCTGCCAGACATCATGGACGGCGTCTTCGAAGACACCCGCATCCAAGGGCTCCTGGGACAGCACAAAGAAAACGCGCTCACCGCCTGGGTAATCGTCGAGGATGGCTGCCCCCTCCACGCGCTCCATTGCGCGCACTTGAGCCATTTGCCACTGGCTCACTTCCCCGTTGTCTTGAACATCGAAGACATACAGAAAGCCGTCGACAGGGGAGGTAGCCGCGTACTGCAGTCGGTCGCCTTCACGGGCTTGGATGAGCGCTGTCTGCGGGACAGCATCTCCCTGACGCACGCGCACAATCTCGAGATCAAGTGCGCCGCGAAAGACCACCGTAGTGTCGGGTGCAAACAGGGACGGAAGTGCGATGAGTACGGCTACGGCAACCGCCAGGCTCATGCCCACCGGCAGCCACATGCGTGACCACCAGCTCGGAGCGGCCTCTGGGAGCGCCAGCTTAGGTAAGTCGAGTTGAGCGCCAGCAATGTCGCTGCGAATGCGCTCGGCTCGCTGCCGTAGGTCCGCGTCGATATCCGCCAAGACCTCAAGTTCTTGAGCCTGGTCTGGGGGAAGCATACCGAGGACCCACTGTTCAAGCAGCAGGCGTGAGACGGGTTCAGTCGGCATGTGCGGCCTCCAAAGTGACGCCAAGAAGTGCTTGGGCTCGAGCTTCAAGTCGCGCCAGGCGACGACGCAAGGAGCGCTGGGATGTGCCCAGATGCTCGGCAATCTCGTGAATACGCCAGCCTTCGGCATGGCGCAGACGCAGCATCGCGGCGTCTTGGGGTTTCATGCGGTCAAGCACTCGGGCGACGTCCACTGCAGCCGCAGTGGGTGCCCCTTGGGGGGACTCAAGCTTGAGCCAGGTGGCCGGGTCATCTGTCCAGGGACGACGACGGCGCAGAATGTCGAGGGATGCGTTGCGCGCGATGGTCTGGAGCCACGCGAGCGGCTTGTCGCCGTCAAACCGATGCCGAGCACGCCACGCGCTCAAGAATGCTTCTTGCAGTGCTTCGTCAGCGTCGGCGTTGTTGCCACAGATGGCACGACAACGCGCACGAACTGCGGGAGCTAGCCGGCTGTACAACACGCGGAACTCGGTCTCTGACAGAGTCACTCGTCGTTGTCCTCGTCTTCGGGGCAGTCGTCCGCTGGACGCACACCGCCGAGGGTTTCTCCGCTCCACGCCTCAGAGGCGTCGGACAGAGCAAACTGGACGGACGTGACCGTGATGCCGTCACGCAGAAGGTCCGCAAGGTCGTCCTGGTCCAGTGGCGCGAGGGCCCCCGCGAGGGTGCCACGAAGTTCAACAACCTCGCTGATGACTTGGACCCACGCCACATCTCCGTCAAAGTCGAGAGGGGGTGCTCCGTCGAAGACGAGATGCTGCGAGACCACGCTCTGGTCGCCTCGCGCAAGCACCATCGCTGTGGGAGCTGTGATGCCCCAGACACCCTCTTCTGGGTCCAAAGACCCCTCGTCTTCGTCTTCTTCGACCGGTTCGTACACCGCCGATTCCACAAGGACAGGAAGCAGGACCACGTACTCGGCACCGTCGAGTTGTTGCCAGACAGGGGCGTCGGCGACGGTGACCACAGGGAGTGGCAGCTTGATCTGCCCAACGACCACGGTGACCGAGTCCGTGACGCCAGCGTTGACCAGAGCGCAGTCAGCGACCAAGCCGTCTTCGGTTCCCCACCGGTACTCCCAGGCAGCATCCACTGTTGGTGCAGTGGTGCCAATCAATCCCTCGAGGCTAGCGCCGCTAACGAGTGACTCCCCACAGGCGGGGGTCACAGCAGCAGCGACAAGCAAGAGTGAGGGGAAACGCATCAAAACAAGCCTCGGAAAGTACCGCGAAAGTCCGGGTCAATAGCACGACCCGGCTCAGGTCCTAGCAATCATCGTCGTCGTCGTCGGCGCTGTCGTCGTCCGCGCTGTCGTCGTCGTCGTCCGCGCTATCGTCGTCGTCGCGCTCGTCCTCATCGTCGAGCTCGTCCTCATCGTCGAGCTCGTCCTCGTCGTCGAGTTCGTCCTCGTCATCGTCGAACTCGTCTTCGTCTTCGCAGCCGTCTTGACTCTCGTCTTCGTCTTCGTCATCCCACCCGTCTTCTCCGTCTGTGTCGCCGTCGGCGGGTTGGTCAGCGGCCGCCTCGCTCGCTGCGCCAGCTCCACGGGTTGCCCCGTCTGCTGAGGTGAGGCTGCTGTCGACCTGGCAGGCCACCAGCAGTGAAATGCCAATCGAGATCATGAACATGGACAATTTGGACGGGGTCATGGGCTTTCTCCAGTCGCTCGGGATGAGCTGTAGAGGAAACGGAACAGGGGGCAAAACTGGGGCGCTTTTCTTTCCAGAAACATCAAAAAAAGAAAAGCGCCCCAAGAAGTCGCCCCACGTCGTTGTACACACGGAGGTCCAATGATTCGCTCTGTCTGTGCCGTGTTGCTTCTCGCTGCCTGCCAACCCGCTTTCGACCCACCCAGCACGCCTGTGCATGACCGCTCGGAAGACGGATTCATGCACGCGCGTGGACATGAAACACCGTTCCTATGCTTCAACCCAGTGAGCTTCGAACGCGAGGCATGCCCATCGTTTCGCCCAGAACGAGAGAACCTGTCCTGTGACGCCGCGGGCTGCCATGGTGACAACGACTACGTGGAAGGGCCGCACATTGCGCGCAGCCTGAACGGCTCAGACGGCCCAAGCTGCTGGACCTGTCACAACCAAGAATGGTCCGGCCGAGTCGAGTAGAGCCGACGTGCCACTGACTAGCGAATCCACAGGTGGCCATTGCCACTTGCTTTTGCGTCGTTCCGGCAGCCTGGGTTGCTCCCCTGCTCCGGATGCCGTTGGTAGGCCATTGACCACGAGTAGGTGGAGTCGTGGTGATGGCCCAAGCCTCGCGTTCCGGTGTTGGGTGCGAGCTGAATGAGCGAGCCATCCGGGGAGCCTGTGCACTTGGAACACTCCCCTGAATTCACCGAGGTCGTCGCATTGAACGAGCAGGCAGAACTGCAGTACATGGTGGCTGCATTCGCAGTTCCGTCCCAACAGCTCATTCGGTACGCGGTTGTCCCGGTGTAGGTGCTGCCAATACGAAGGGCGTTGATTCGGGAATCAGCGAATTTTTGCGTGGTGACGCTATTATTGGTCACGGCAGTGGTACCGCTCACACCGACAGCGCTCGTGTTCCAGTGCGATTGGTCCCCAGCGATAGTCATGCGGGCGACCAAGGTCCAGCCTCCGGCGTCCATGTCGCAATAGGCTTGAAAGGCCCCGGAGTTGTCTGGGTCCAGCCAGTACAACCCGTTTTCAGCCCCCAAGTCCACCGACTTGATGTGGTGGCAGGACAAGCCGGGTGTGGTGACGGCCAAGCCGAGCTTCACTGGGGTAAATGGCAGCCAGCCGTCAGGCGTGCATCCCTCAAAATCCGAACCGGTAAACCGAACGAGCCCGACATCCGCTGCAACAGAGCCATCACACGCAGCAGTGCTCGCTGAGAATCGCGCGGTCTCGACAGAGCGACCCGACATGGGCACGCTGGTGAGCAGCGTACGAACACCCATTGTTGAGCCGTCGACAGTCACCTCCATCCACACCTCCTCATTCGAGAAAATGGTGCTATCAAGAAGCGTTCCGGTACCGAGGGTCAGCGAAAAGAAGCCTGCCTCAGGAGCGACCCCAGAGAAGCTCTCAACGTGAAGACGGTCGTTGGTCTCGTCCACTGTGGAAGAGGAGGTCCACATCTCGACGACCACGGAGTGAGAGCCCCCCTCAACGGGAACACCGGCACTATCGAGGGCGCGGCCCTGCCAAGACATGGTCATTGGGGCGGCAGCGGCCACCGATGTCGAACAGACTAGAGCCACCATAATTGTACGCATAATACCCCCGATATCAGCATTGTATATGACGGATGGGATGCCGGTCAACAGCAAGAACAACCTCCGCACTGCCTTACGCGTGGCGCCGATTTCGTACTGGGACTTGGTGCATCGGCCCCGGCTCGGCCCTCACGGCGCGGCGGGCCGGGGAGACCTTGATGTCCGAACGGTCACAAATCGATTTTCACCCCTTGCGATTGAGCCGGATGCCTTTAGTTCTGCCGGACCCTAGGAGTTCCGCATGAATCTCGTCCACAACGGCATCACCGTTCCCCGCTTGGGCCTTGGCACCTGGCAGCTCACCGATGAAGACTGCCTCAAGAGCGTTCCGTTGGCGTTGGACATTGGCTACCGGCACATCGACACCGCCCAGGCCTACGGCAACGAAGTCGAGGTCGGCAAGGCAATCACGTCGTCGTCCGTCGCTCGCCAAGACATCTTCCTCACCACGAAGGTGTGGCGGGACCAAGTGGGAAGCCTCGAAGAGAGCGTCAACGTGTCTCTCAAGAAGTTGGGAACCGACTACGTCGACCTGCTGCTCATCCACTGGCCTGTCGAAGAGGTCCCGCTAGAAGAACAGCTCACCGCACTCCACGCTGTACAGAAGGCCGGCAAGGCGCGGCTCATCGGCGTCAGCAACTACACCGTTGCGTGGCTGAACAAGTCCTTTGAGATGGGCATCCCGCTCGCTACCAATCAGGTCGAGTACCATGCGCAGCTGTCGCAAAAGCCAGTGCTGGACAAGCTCCGCGAGCACAACATGTTCCTCACCGCGTACAGCCCACTCGGACGGGGACGCTTGCTGAGCAACGACGTGGTCAACGACATTGCAGCCACGCACAAGACCAACCCCGCAGCCGTTCTTCTGGCATGGCTGTTGGCTCAAGACGACGTTGTGGCGATTCCAAAGTCCACGAGCAAGAGCCACTTGGAAGGCAACTTCGCAGCGCAACATGTGACGCTTTCATCCGCTGATATTGCCGCAATCGACACGCTGACCAAGCCAGACGGCCGCATGATTAACCCCGGCTTCAGCGCCAAGTGGGACACGGGCGTGGGTCAGCCGGTGGTCTAGCCTCGAGACCAGTGGCTAGGCGGAGCGTCCCATTCACAATTCGTGGCACGCACATCACGCACCATCGAAATCTCCACCCCCATTTTTGATGTCGGGGTGTCTAGACGGCGAGGATGACAGAGAAGCCAGTGTGTCTCTCGCCGGAGATCGATGGCTAGCGCACCCTACCGCCCGTTTCCTCCATCAGTCCCAGCGCTCACCCTTGTAAGGGCATCAAGAGGGTTGCCGCACCCGCACCAAAACCGGCTGGTGGCCATGCTCCGAATCGAGCAATTGGCACACCGAGCCGGCTGATGCGCTGGAAAGGCGCCTTACAGAGGGATGGACACGCCGAAGGTTCCCATACCGAAGCTGAACTGCGCGGTCAGCACATCATCCTCGATGGTGGGGATGTTGTAGCCGATCCCAATTCCGGCCGCGGCGCCGACGGTCACGCCATAGCCATCTGCATCGATGACCGTTGCCTCTGCCGAGATGATGGAGGCTTGGCCACCCAGGCAGTATCGCTCGGGGGTCACCTCGTGGCACACGTCTGCGGACGGTCCCTGAAAGGTCCAGGTCTGCTCCGTACCGTCCGGAGCAGTGAAGGCCACCTCGTACACGCCGAAGCCCACACCACAACTCATCTCCTCGGAGGACCTGGCGTCGCAGCCTCCGTAGATGAGCTGCGAAGTCGCGTGGTCATGGTCCTTGCAGAACACCGTCCCGAGCCGCGAGGTGGGGTCATCTGGGTCGCGCACGATTGTACACTCGCCATCTTCGAGGTCCGTCCTGTCACGGTAGAGCTCCCACCCCTCGTCGTGGTAGTTCGCCTGCATCTCACTAAAGCTGATGCCTTCTGAGCCACCCGGAATCGTGATCGAGGTGGGGTTGGGGCTACAAGACGCGCCCAACAGGGCCGTCATCATCTCTTCGGGTGCTGCCGACTTGGCGTAGCTCCACCCCGGGTCGCCCGATGCTGAAAGGCCATTCCTTGTGCCCGTCAGTACGTTGACGTAGCCACGCCGGCTGGTGCCCCCCACGACCTCGTTCGACGAGGCGATGGCCAGGTCGACGATGTCGTCCCCCGTAAAGTCGCCGACCATCAGGGCCGCCCCGAATCGGTCCCCTGCCTCGGCAACTCCCTGCACCCCAGACACATCCTGGTGGAACTTCTGGCTGCCACTGCCGGTTAGGCCCGAGGACCTGCCCCAGAACACGGTGACCATACCAGCTTCGTTCTTGGACCCAAGCGCCTCGCCGGGTGCGCCAACGGCCAGATCTGCGTAGCCGTCGTCGTTGAAGTCGCCAGCCGAGACGGCGGCACCGAATCGATCGCCTAATTCAGGCGAGCCCGAGACCCCGCTCGTGCCCTGATACAGCCACTGGTCGCGGCTGGTGAGACCCCAGGTGGAACCGTACAAGACTTGGACTGCACCATAGCCATACATCTCACCAGGAACGCCAATGGCCAGGTCGTCGAAGCCGTCTCTGTCGAAGTCGCCGACCGCAAGTGCGCTACCGAAGCCGTCGTTGACTCCGGGGCTGTGTTTGATGCCGTCCGAGTCTTGGTGCCACAACTGGTTGTAAAAAACTATGGGTCCGGTGGCATGGCCCCGCACCACCGACACAAGTCCAGCACCGGACGTGCTGCCGATGGCCTCCCCCGGGGCACCAATGGCCAGCTCAATGTCGTCGTCGCCATCGAAGTCTCCGGCCGCGAGCGCAGCGCCGAAGCGGTCACCGGCTTCGGCCACTCCGTTCATGTAGGTCGAATCCTGGTGGATAGTCAGGTTGGCATAGCCTTCGTAGAAACCCCAAGCGGTACCGTACTGGATGGCCACTGCACCGGAATCCCGCTGGCCCGAGGTATCGCGACCCGAGATGCCTTGAACCCGGTCAAGGTGGCCGTCGTTGTTCAGGTCGACCTCAATCCAGGCTTCCTGGAACACCTCGCCGGGCATTGGCGCGCCGTTGGTGCTGGCGGCGGTTCGGCTCCACAGCGAACTAGGGCTGTCACAAATTGGGAGGTTGAAGTCAACACCTGAATGGTCGATTGCAAGGGCTGTGTTGGTGAAGGTCAAACCCAGGATGGTCATCAACATGATCGCTTTCATAATGTCTCTCCTTAGTGGCTGGCCAGAGCCAGTACTTGAAACAGACTGCAACCGGCGTGCCAGAATCTCTGAGCCGATTGTCTAGGTTCTACCAAACCCAAGCCAATCGGAAGGTGTCCGCGGACGTCCGGTCGACTGTCCGCGGACACATCGAGTCACCGTGGGGGACATGTTGGGGATGGGCGGCAACTGCGACAGCCTGTTCACGTCGAGATCAAGGGTGTAGGAACGGACCGCGACGCAGGAGACCGGCACGACTCGTCATGCGGTCAGGACACTAAGCCCAGGGGGATTTCTTCCAGATGCGGTGGACTTGTGCCGCCAGTTCTGTCCTACAACGGTGCCGCTCCAGGTTGACCCGGGCTGCGCCGCTGCAATCGGCGGTGTGGTTATGCCTGTGAACTCACTGGGAGATGCAGGCATGAGCGACTCAGAAGAACTGGTAGATGCGGCACTCCGGCAATTCCCGGCGCAGCATCAATCCATTGCCCTGCGCATTCGCGGCATCATCCTAGAGGTAGCCGAACAACTCAACCTTGATGGTGGCGTCGTCGAGACCCTCAAGTGGGGCCAGCCAAGCTGGCTTCCAGCGCGCAGAGGCGTTGGTACAACCGTGCGCCTGGCCGTTCACGACGACACAATGCTGGGTCTGTACGTTCACTGCCAGACCAACCTCTTGGACGGTTTCCGCCTGACCTTTGGCGATGACCTCCACTACTCGGGCAATCGTGCGGTTCTCTTCGACGTCGGCAAGCCACTGCATGAAGACGCCGTCATTCACTGCGTCACGCAGGCCCTCACCTACCACCAAAACAAGGTGCGGTAGACGGTGTTTAGCCCCGGGTTCTGGTGAGAACGTAGGCATCAAAGGCCGCTTGGTCGTCGAAGTCTGCGCCGAGAACCCCGGGTACAACCACGCGCTTCGCGTGTGATAAAAGAGCGCGCAGTCCACCGTCCACAGGCCCACGGCGCAGCCGCGCAAGCTCCGAGCCAGTGACCCAGACCGGGTGCCCCTCGAACCCGTCTTCACCTACAGGCACCGCACTGACCGGTAGGCCCATGAGGGCAGTCGTGACCGTTGAATCCGCCGGTGGCACGTCCACTGGTGTGACCAAGATACCGGTCGCGTCGGGCAGCGCTGCGAGAGCCACGCGCACCGAATCCGACGGTTGTGTGCTCGCCCAGTCCGGGTTGAACACAGTGGCCGCACCCAAGACCGCTCGCCGGACCGCCGGCGCCTGATGTCCGACGACGACTACCGTCGAACACGCCGACAACGCCGATATATGGCACATCACGAGCGGTTTCCCGTCCACGGGAAGCAGTGCTTTGCACCGCCCCATACGGGACGACCCGCCGGCAGCAAGAATGATGGCGATTGATGGCGACATGCACCCTGCCCTACCCGATACGCTACGACGCGTCGCGGGGTGTTGATGCGTGTCCTTGTTCCATTGCTGATTGTTGCGTGCAGCAAGCCGCTACCACTGCCAGAGGCGGTGCCGCCACGCCAGAGCTCGCTCACACTCGCCTCACCTACCGACTTTGAGGGCATGGACGACCGAGTGGAGCGCAGCCAAGCCCTGTTCACCGAGATGGGCAAGGTCCTCCAGCATCCACGCTGTGCCAACTGTCACCCAAGCGACAACCGCCCACGGCAAGGCATGCAGCAAGGCGTCCACGAGCCTCCTGTGTGGCGAGGGCCAGACAACCACGGTGTCACCGGCATGCAATGCAGCACCTGTCACCAGGACAGCAACCAGGACCACACACGCATTCCTGGCGCGCCTCACTGGCAGCTCGCTCCCATTGAGATGGCGTGGATGGGGCGGTCAGTGGGCCAGATCTGCAACCAAATCAAAGACCCAGAACGAAACGGCGAACGCGGTCTAGAGGACCTGTACACCCACATGGCGGAAGACGCACTGGTCGGCTGGGCATGGGAGCCAGGTGATGTTCGCGAACCCGCGCCAGGAACTCAGGCGGAGTTCGCCGCCCTCATTCGTGCGTGGATTAACTCCGGCGCGCACTGCCCACTGGAGGCCCTGTGATTGCCCTGACCCTCAACGGCGAACGCGTCCAACTCAACGCAGACCCCACAATGCCGCTGTTGTGGGCCATTCGAGACTTGTTGGGCCTGACTGGCACCAAGTACGGCTGCGGCCAAGCGCTGTGTGGCGCCTGCACGGTACACATTGACGGAAATCCGGTTCGTAGCTGTGTCACGCCCGCTTCCGCGGCAGAAGGAAAGTCGGTCACCACGATTGAGGGACTCGGCGGCGACACCCTTCATCCCTTGCAGCAGGCCTGGATTCGCCATGGTGTTCCACAGTGCGGCTTCTGTCAGGCGGGTCAGCTGATGACGGCAGCAGCATTGCTGGCGAAGAACCCAACGCCGTCGGTCGCAGATATCGACAAGGGAATGGCCGGAAACCTCTGTCGATGCGGCACTTATACCCGCATTCGTGACGCCATCCTGGACGTCTCGGGGCAGTCCTCATGAACGCGCTGTACACGTCCAGACGCGGCTTTCTGCTTGGAACCGCCGGCGTGGCGACCGCGCTAACCTTGGGTGTCAGCAGACAAGCATCAGCCGCCGCAGGGTCGTTCTCTCCCAACGTCTTTGTGCGCTTAGAGTCAGACGGCTCCCTGTTCCTGACCTGCAACCGCTCCGAGATGGGTCAGGGTGTACGCAGCTCCATTCCTGCTCTTATTGCTGACGAGTTGGGCGCCGACCTCGGCCGAATCCACGTGGTCCAGGCCACCGGCGACACGGTGTACGGCGACCAAAACACAGACGGGTCGACCAGTATTCGCACCCAGTACGACATGCTTCGACGCATGGGGGCCGTCGCACGAACCTTGCTGGTACAAGCCGCCGCAACGCAGCTTGGTGTGGACCCCTCTGGGCTGACGACACAGGACCATCATGTTGTTGGCGGAGACGTCCCCATTCCCTTTGGCGACCTTGCCGTTGCCGCCGCAGCACTCACCGTTCCCGACCCCGACGATGTCGTTCTGCGTCCAGAGTCCGAGCTCGTTCACATGGGCACGAACCTGCCTTTGGTAGACGCCCTGGCCTTCGTCACGGGGGCTGCCCAGTACGGCGCAGACGTCACACTGCCCGGCATGGTCACCGCCGTCATCGCCCGGCCACCTCAGCTCGGCGGTCAGGTCTCTCAGTACGACGACACCGCCGCTCGGGCCATTCCAGGAGTCATCGACGTCATCGAGATGCCCCGGTGGTCAGCCCCCGGACGGTTCCATCCCCTGGGCGGCATTGCCGTGGTCGCTGAGCACACCTGGGCTGCCATTCAAGGCCGCAACGCCCTGCGCATCTCTTGGGAAGACGGCCCACACGCCGGCATTGACTCGGCCAGTGAATACGACGCGATGACCGAGGCCGTGAACACACCCGGGAACAAGCGCCGGGCCACCGGAAAGGCCGACGACGTCTTGGAGTCCGCAACCCGAACCGTCTCAGCGACGTACCGAGTGCCGCACCTGGTTCACGCACCTATGGAGCCACCCGCCGCGATTGCCTGGCGAAAGGACGACAGCTGCGAGGTCTGGGCCCCGGTCCAGGCACCACAGCGCACGCGAAACTGGGTGAAGAAGGTGGTTGGATTGCCCAAGGACAACATCACCGTCAACGTGACCTTCTTAGGTGCCGCCTTCGGTCGAAAGGGCAAGCCAGACTTCGCCGTTGAAGCCGCCTTCTTGTCCAACAAGCTGCGCGTGCCCGTGCGCGTACAGTGGACCCGCGAAGACGATATTCAGCACAGCTTCTACCATGCATGCGCAGTTCAACGGCTGGATGGCGCGCTGGATGACGCCGGCAACGTGACCGCCTGGCGCCAGCGAATCGCTTCTCCGAGCATTCTCACCACCTACCTGCCCGTGTTCCATGGATTGCTCAATCTTGAGCTTGGCATGGGTGTTCTGGACCTTCCGCTCGACATTCCGAATGTCTCCATGGAGACGCACAGCACCAAAGAGCACGTACGCATTGGCTGGCTGCGCTCGGTGTACAACATCAACCACGCCTTCGCAGCCCAGTGCTTCGTAGACGAGCTTGCCGCCGAAGCACGCATACCGACTCCGGACATGCTCAAGAAGATCATCGGGCCGCCACGCGCGTTGACGTCTGACGAGACTGGCGCCCCCATTCCCAACTACGGGCGAGACTTGGACGAGCACCCGGTCGACGTCGGACGCTGGCACCGTGTCATTGACCGCGTTCGCGAGATGTCCGGCTACGACGTCGATACCGACGATGCCTCAGCGATGGGCTTCGCTGCACATGCCAGCTTCAACACGTATGTCGCAGTTGTCGTACGGGTGAGCCGAGACCCCCGCGGGGGCCCAAAGCTGGAAGAAGCATGGGTTGTGGCAGACCCCGGTCGGGTCATCAACCGAGACCGAGTCATCGCCCAGCTCGAAGGCGGCTTTGTCTTTGGTGCCACGATTGCGCTGTACGGCAATGTGACCTTGAAGGACGGGGCGGTCGAGCAGACCAACTTCCGCGACTACCGCCTGTTGCGCATGCACGAGTGCCCACGACACATCCACACCGAGCTCATCACCGAAGGAGAAGCGCCCGGTGGTGTCGGTGAGCCCGGTGTTCCTCCCGTTGCTCCAGCCATTGCCAATGCGTGGTTTGCGCTGAGTGGTGAGCGCGTGCGAGAGCTACCGTTCCGGCCGGGCATGCTGCCAACGTAGCGGGAACCGCGGGCACCGCTAGTTGAGGGCTTGAACCACCAACGACCCCGACGGTACCGAGCTCACAGCTGCGGTGTCCATTGGGTAGGTCGAGCGAATATTCCAGTCGTTCTCCGTTGATGTTCCGGACACATACACTTCGCCGTTCACCGTTCGAAAGGTGAAGGTCTCATTGCCGACCGTGTAGATGACCGCCTTTGGACCACCTGAATAGGTGTACGCGCCGTTGGAGTGAGGCGCGCCAACCATCTCGAACAACGCGGACGCTACGGTGTTTCCACGCGTCACGGTTAGGTTGATGTGTGGTGCCGTGGCGATTGGACTGTTGTTGTTCCCGGTGATCTCCGTACCGTACAGCCGGACATGCTGGGTGTTGGGGAGGTAGGTCGTCAGCGCGTCGTTCATGGCGGCCACGGCGTCTTCGGCGTCGAACAGTGCCTGCGTGAGGTTGCCGGAGCTGTCGATGACCACGCTGTTGTTGACGCGAATCTCGGTTGCGTTGACCACACCACCACTCAGGTTCGTCGCGGTTGTCGCTGTGGTCGCAGAGCCCGCCGTTGTCGCAGAGTCTGCGGAGCCCGCTGTCGTCGCAAACCCGGCAGTCGTGGCAGAGCCGGCAGTCGTGGCAGAGCCGGCAGTCGTCGCGGAGTCCGCAGTCGTCGCGGTCTCGGCGCGGATAGCGTAGGGCGCGCTCGTCAGCTCAGGACGCGTCCCAAACTCAGGAGCCCCAGCTCCCACCGCAATGCCTAGATAGCGCGGCGTGCCGTCCAGCTCGGCGCTATCGAGCGGCGTTACGGAACCGAGAACCACGGCAAAGTACCCGTCGTTCACCGTGACGGTGTGCGTCTCCGTCCAGTTGCTCTGTCCGCCACTTGGCGCGTCGTACAAGCGAAAAACTATCGTCTGCGCTCCCTGTACGGGCGTGCCTCCGGCATCCAAGATGCGCGACGAGTGCGTCACCCGAGTCGGCACGGCGAGTGCTGTCGACGAGAGCGAGAGGGCCAACAGTGCAAGAACACAACGCATCAGAAACTCCAACGAGATGCGACACAGGGTGCGCGACTCCGACACAACCTACCGCATGCGACGATGCTGAGCCGAACTGCGTCACAAGGTCGAAAGGGACTGGCTCCGCTAACGAGACCCGCTGGGCCGTTGAAACAACGCGACATCCTTCCGCGGAAGGGTCAGCTCCCACCCATAATGCTGGGCCAACCAACGCAAGGTGGCCTGTCGATAGAAGCACACATGGGTTGGGTCTCGCCGGTAGTGCCAGTTCGCGAACGCCGCGTCGTCGGTCTGAAGACAGGTCATCACGCCGAGCCATGCGCCGGGTTTCAGCAGACGTGCGAGTCGGTCAAACTCGGTGCCAGGCGCAAAGAAGTGCTCGGCGGCTTCGGTACAGGTGACAGCGTCGTAGGCCACCGAGAGTACCTGTTCATCGGGCGCATAGAACGGGTCGTACACGCGACAGTCATGCCCCGCCTCGGACATCATGGCGGCGAGCGCCGGTCCAGGACCGCATCCATAGTCGAGTACCACACTGGGGGTGTTCAGCCTCTCGAGCAAGGGCTCGGTGAGTCGCGCTAGGAACCGTCGATACCCCGGGTCATCCACCCGATTGTCATGCAGGTCGTACACCGCGCACTCATCCGCCGCAGACAGCCGGTGTGACGGGTCCAGAAAGGTCAGCTCGCAGGTTGGACAGCGCCAATACGTCTTGCCTTCCACCGCTACGAACGGTCCACCAACAGCGTTGCACAACGGACAGGACGGACAGGTCAACGCAGTTCTCCACCAAACCAATGCGCCGACAGCGGCGCTCCAGCAGGGTCTGAAACGGGCTGAAATAGCCGGAAGAGCCCCCCTGAGACATAACTCGGGCCTGGCACCGTCCCGTGCTTCCACCTTCGCAGAGGTCTCGTCATGCGACTTTGTACCGTTGTTCTACTCGCGGCTCTTCTGACCGGCTGCGCCTTCAAGAAGTCCATCCAACAGGGTACCGCAGCCGAGTCCACCGGAGACCACTGGTCGGCAGCACAGCACTACCTGGACGCTCTCGACCGCAAACCACGCCATGAAGACGCCAACCTCGCCATTCGCCGTGTTGGAGACGACGCCCTGTCCCAGGCGATTTCATCCGCAGAACGCGAGGAGACCAGCGAAGACTTCCTCAATGCGGTCAGTTGGTACGAACAAGCCCTTCAGTACACGCAGCGGGTGCAGACAACTGCAAACCTGAGCCTGACGACGACGGTCGACCTGCCCGGCAAAATCTCGGAGATGCGCGCGGCAGCCGCATTCGAAGCCTACGCCGACGGTGAGCGAGCCCTGGTCCAGAGGCAGTGGGAAGACGCCATTGAGAGGTTCGACGAGTCCCAACACATCGTGCCCAACTTCAAGGATGCAGACCTGAGCATTGCAGAGGTCCACTACAGCTGGGGCGAGCAAGACGTGTCCTCTGGACAGTACCGCGTTGCCGCCGGACGCTTCCAAGAAGCGATGAAGAGCAGCATGGGCCCGTTTCAAGACGCGGAGGACCGCGCTCTGGAGCTGTACGCCGCTTTGGGTCGACACCACCTAGCCATCGGCACCTGCCGGCAAGCGGTACGAGACCTGCGCATCGCTCACGCCGTGTACGCCCAAGACCTCGCGGGTGACATGCAGCAGGCCGAGGCCTGCGCCTTTACCGCCGTCTCCCTAGAGCGCTTCCGCTCCGGAGAGAACGTCTATGGAATCGATGCTGGAGACTGGGTGGAAGAGTACATTCGCGAGCGCTTCGACGAGGCCACCGGCGAGTTCACCTACCTGGTCGCTCCCGGTGTGGTTCGGGGAACACACAACACCATCTCGGTCCGCGGAACGATTCGAGACGCACAGGTCGACGAGCCCGAGGCCACGGCCGTCGAGCAGGTCCTACGAGGCACAAACCTACGAGACTGCAACGAAGGAGAGAGCGGGCCGTGTACCGAAGAAGTGCCAATCCGGTGGATGGAGAACAACTCCACCCGTGCAGTGCGCTTCGGGTCCCTGTTTCAGATCATCGACGGGCAGACCGGCCAAGACCTAGGGACCACACAGCCCAGCGGCTCAGCCTCGAGCAGCCTGCGCTGGGCGAGCGATTTCCGCAAAGGAAGTGGTCAGCGTGCTCAGATTGCAGCCACAGCAAGCACAGGCGTCTTTGGGGTTGGAACCGCGATGATTGAGCTACGAGACGCACCGAAGCGACACCCCCTCGGCGCAACGATGGTGCGGGAAGCGCTGACCACAATCGGACATGACGCGCTGACCCGCATTGTTGAGGTCGCAGACACCGAGCCCCCACTGCGAGACCCAACTCAGCTCTCGGTCTCTGCCTTCAACAAGTAGGCAGACCCGCTCGCATCAGTCTCCAGGGCAGCGTACGCTGTCTGACTCTCCGCGCTCAATGCTCACAAGCGAGGGGTCATCCACGTTGCGGCAGATTCGCGCATTGCGGTAGCGACGACAGCGGTCTTGGGCCTTGCCGTACAGCTCAACAACAACAATCGCGGTGCACGTGCCCACAACTTGGGGCGTTCCGGTGACATCCAGCTGGGCAAAGCCGTTCCACTCTAGGACGTCCGAGCTGTTCTCGTCGCCCACTGAACACGAGGCGACCAGGGTCGCCGCTGGAGCGCGCTGTAGGCCTCGTCCAACCACCGGCACCACGCGAGTACGGTAGCGGACTTCGTTCTCGGCATCGAAGTACCGCTCCCACGTATCCGCACAGGAATCGTTGCTTAAGCCACTTGCCAACGCCATTTGTGGAAGCAACATCAGAAAAAGTAGCGGGCGCATGGTACCTCCGTGAGTTGTACAGCCCACTCATCGGTCCATCGCCACAAACAAAAAGGGGCCACGACCAATGGTCGTGACCCCTCTTCATCAATCCGCTCGAACTAGCGAGCGCCGTCAACCGGACGGCCGTCGCTCAAGTTCGCGAGGTCCAAGAGGGGGAAGTCTTGGTACCAGTACGCGAACGAACGAAGGTAGGACACGGGGATGTCCGTGGCATCGGTCACGTCGATGACTTGGAGCAGGTCCTCGTCGTCCACAACCAGCTCACCGGTCTCGCTGTCCCACTCAAAGGCCAACGCGGTGGTCCAGTCTTCCATGACGAAAGCACCGGTGGAGTCGTTGATACCGATAAACTCGGTCAGGAAGCCGACAGAGAGTTCTTCGATCTCTGGGCTGGCCCACTCGCCAGCGTCATCCTGCCAGGCGTCTGCCAGGTACTGAGTGTGAGGACCGAAGCCCATGCCGAAGCGGAACAGGGTGAACGCGTCGAGCAGGTCAACACCGTCGTCGCCCCAGATTTCCGGGTCCAACGCCGAGGCGCAGGCAAACTCATCAGCGTCCCACGAGCCAGCAACGATGCTGAGCGAGGTGTCGAAGTCGGTCCAGACGGTCTCGCCATCTGAGTCGAGCACGGACTCTGCGGTGACGATGTCAAACAGGGCCAACGCTTCGCACGAGTTGAGGTTGCCCTCTTCGTTTCCGCCAGCGGTGAAGTAGTCAGCGCTGGTGAAGGTGATGACGACGTAGGGTGGGTACTCTTCGCCGTCGATGGTCGGACCGATGAGGCCTGCACCGTCAAAGACACCGTCGAACTCAAAGCCAACCGCGACGGGGTCGAGGTTGATGGGACAATCGGCTTCGTCAGGTGCGAGGCTTCCATCCGCACACTGGAACTGGCAAACGCCGTTCGATTCGATTTCGCCAACGGCGCAATCGAGATCCGTCACACACTCGCCATCGGCGTTGTCAGACGGGTAGGTTCCGTCTTCGCAGGGACATTCGTCATCGACCGGGTCGCTACCGTCGGCGCAGGTTTCACCGCCACAGGCGGAAAGAGTAGCTAGGGCGGTGATCGACGCTAGGGCAAACAATGAACGCATCAGAACCTCTCATGAATAGGAGTAAGGCGCCCGATGTACCCGATAGCCGTGGGACTGGCGAGTGTTTTTCCGTTTGTCCTTCGACTCGACAACCAGCGCAAGCAGGCATATGCGCCGGTCGAGTCGTAGGAGACCAACATGTACAAGATTGCCCTTACTGCCGCTTTCATCGGTGCTCTCGCTGGTTGCACCACTGTCGCTCCAGGCGACTACAACGTCTACCGCATCGGTTTCGCAGAGTCGTCCTCTAGCGCAGACTGCTTCGGCGAGTTCGGCGAAGACCCCAACCAAGAGCTGGACGAGACCGACTTCTTGGCCTCCTCGGCGTTCGCCCTGTACCGCGTCGCTGACGTCTACTACATGGACTTCGGCAACCGAGCCATCAGTGGCACCAAGGACGGCAGCGAGTTCCGCTTCAGTGGCGAGACCATCGACATCGACTTCTTCGGTGGCGACAGCGAAAACCGCATCGAAGACCGCGAAGAGCTCACCGTTACCTTCACGGTCAGCGGCGCTTCCATCATTGGCCGTCAGGTCAGCGAGAGCACCACGACCTGCACCGGCGCCGACTGCGACGACTCGCAGAACCGTTCCTGCACCGGTACCGCCGATTTCTTCGGCTCCGAAGTGAAAGACGTCGATCTGAACTGGGGCCTAGACGACAACAGCTTCTAGTCGTTGAGTCCAACGAGAAAGCGCGGAGCCACTCTGGTGACTCCGCGCTTTTTTTTGTTTGATGCTACCGGTCGATAGTCACGGTCAGACCTTGCTGCCAGGCCGGCTCATCGTCATTGTAGTACGGGTAGGCGCTGCTGGCGGGACCGGTGAATGAGCCCGGGACTGCGGCCAGAAGGTCCAACGAGACCTCGTGCGAATCCCCTTCGAGCAGACCCTGCCAGTACAGGGTGACCTCGCGTGGTCGGGTCTCGAAGAAGGCAATCTCGCCCCGGTCCTGCATCTGCTGAAGCTGCCAGGTCTGAGCCTCGAGGCCGGCGGGCAGGCCGATACGCGCAATCGGACTGGGCACCACCCGGTCCATGTCATTGCCAATGGTCGCGGTCAGACGAACCGTGTCTCCCATGGACACGTGGTCGGATGCCAGCGATGTGGCCAGGCTCAGTTCGGCTCCCGGAGAGGAGTCCGGAGTCACCGAGGTCCACGCGACGTCGACGGTAAACGGGATGGGCGTGCCGCTCAGCTGGCGCAGCTCCACCGTGTTTTCTCCAGGACGAAGACTATCTTCCCACCCCGTCAGCACGGGCGCTTCCGTCTGACCGGCCTTGTAGTCCACCGAGCCCACCGTGCGACCATTCACAACCACCTCAAACCGGCCAGGCACCTGTGGACGACGACTTCGATCCGCATGTTCGGTCAGTGCTCCCAAGGCCAACGCTGTGGCTTGGGTAGCCCCCCACGAACCGACACCCTGCCGTGCATTGACCAGCCAGTCCGCGGCTGCATCCCACGACGCGGTGGGGGCCCCAGCTTCCATCAGAGCCAGGGCAGCGAGTGCGGTGCTCTCTACCAGTAGGTTGGCCTCATAGCTTCGAGTGATACTACTCTGCGCCCCCGGAAAGCTACCGTCTTCCGACTGCAAGGTAAGCAGACGACGCACTGCGGACGACGCACCGGGATGGTCCAGATGAACCAAGGTCCGCGCAGCCAACGCCAGGACATACGGGTCGCTCGACGTCTCGGCTGTCGCAGCTTGTTGAGCAACTTCCTCGGTCAGCTGGTCGCCGTAGCCCGAAGCCACGAGCGCCCAGGTGATAAATCCGTCGAGCACATCTGCCGGGGCACTGCCGTAGCCATGCGAGCTCTCGCCGGTGTTCTCAAAGCCACCCCGCCCATTTCGCTGGCCCAGCAAGTAGGTGGCATCCGTCTGCAACACCGCTTCGTCGACGTCGTAGACATCCGACATGTCTTGGAACTGGAGCAGGCCAAACGCAGACAGCGCTTCCTTACCCGGTCCGCTTCCAAAGGTCTCAAAGCCACCACCGACTACCTGGTAGCCAGTGAGAAGGCCGTATCCCTGGTCCAGCGCTTGGCTGCTGGCCAGGCGAAGCCGCGGGTCACCATCGTGCGCTTCGAGGTACTTGAGAATGGCCACATTCGGCCAGTTGGTGCTGCTCGTCTGCTCGAAGCAGCCTCCAGGCTTACGAATCAAAGCGTCCATGCCGGTGATGAGGGTCGACGTTGGAGACGGCTGCCACGACACGGTTGCGGTCAGACTTCCAGTGACCCATTCATCCACCATGACGGTCTGCACAACCGACTCAGCACTCTCGCCGGCGCCTGACCATGAGCGCGGAAAGCCCGGCGCAACAATCTCAAGCTCTCGCTCCAACACGTCCGACAGTCCGCCCCCAAGAGCTCGCATGGTGATGGACGCCGTCTCCGTCCCCTCACCGACCACCATCTGTACCCAGTGGGTCTGTGTGTCCGTGCCAGCAAGCTGAACGCTGGCCTGTGCCTCTGAGACGGTCAGCAGCGTGCTCTCAATATCTGCGCTGACGTCCACTGAGAGCGCCGTATCTCGCGTGTTCTGCACGGTCATCGGCAGCCAGAGGGTGTCGCCAGAGGCCACAACGGTTGGCAATGTCGTAGACAACGACATGGGCAAGGTACTCGAGAGCGTCGTCTCAGCATGACCGGCCAGTCCCCCACCAATGCCTTCAGCCGTCACCCGAAACTGGGTCAGCGCGTCCGATAAGTAGAAGCGAACGGTTGCTTCACCGGCTTCGTCTGTGGTCACGACAGGCTCCCAGTGAACGGTGTCGCGGAAGTCGGTACGGGTTCCCGTGAATCCGGCTGCATAGTTTGGCTTCGGAAACACCCGGACCGGACTCACGATGGACTGGCTTCTCCATTCGCCTCCACCCATCACCTCATCGGCTAGCTCTCCGACCAAATCGAACGCCATGTCGAACTGTGGCATGTCTCCATTGACACGTGCGAGCCTGGCCTGTGCCTCCTGAGGCGGCACAGCCATCGGTCCTGCGTGTGGGACCGCACTCTCCGCCATCTCAACACCGCTCTGGTCCATGTTCCTCGGCATCGCGAGCAGGTCATCGACAAAGACGCCTTCGGTCTCGGGCATAAACGCCGCAAAATCTCCCCCGCCTCGAATGCCCATGCCGCCAAACCCAGTGGTGGTCCGGGTGTCGACAACTGACGGAGCCCACACGGGAGCCCAATCGAAGCGACGCCATCCGTAGGTCCCCATGACCAGATCTAGGCCACGAGACGCCAGCTCTTCGTCCGCATCAAAGTAGAAGGCAGGCTCCTTCGGGACTTCCGAGAGCTCTGTCTCCATGTACAGGCGGCTCAACAAGTGGCCCGACTTGTCATCCGCAAGGCTGACTACTGCGTCATCGACCACCGACAGTGCAAGCTCCGCCGCTACCGGCGTACCGGACGAATCCGTGGTCTGAATACCCACTACGACCTCGTCGCGAGGCCCGTAGCTGTCCGCATCGACCGTCAGCACGACCTGCAGGTCGCGTCCCGCGTTCCGGTACACAAGCCGCTCAGCAACAGGGTGATTTTGTGCATTGAATGCCGTGACCCGAACGGCCCCCTGAGCGGAGGCGTCATCGGCGGACAGGTAGACCACCGTGTCGGTTGTGGGTCCGGCAGTAATAGACGCGTCATCCAACACGGTCTCGCGCTGAACGCCGAGCACGCGAAGGTCTGTTGGCGTTGTGCAGCGAACCGCCACTCGAACGGCGTCAAGGGCGCTGTCTACGTCATCGTAGCTGCGCAAGACACAGCCGTCTGCCACCGCTTGCGGCAGAGCAAACGCCATGCCATCGGCTCCCGCTGAAGTGATCTCGGCGCTGTACAAACGCCCTGCCTCGGGAGTGAAGGCGAAGCGTCCCAGGCCATCGTGCAGACTCTCAAAGGTCGCGACTTCCTGCCCCCGGTCGTCTCGTACAATGCCCTGAACATCGGCCGGCTCACCGTGTTGATTGCGGCCTCGGAAGTAGACCCGCGCGGGCAGCCCAGCGACCAAGTCGCCGCCTTCGGGAAAGAACTCCACACCCACATCTGCGACCACAATGGGGACCGAGCGGCTGATCGACTCGGTGATTCCGCCCTGCTCGACAAACACCGTCAGTAGGCCATCACTAGAGGTCAAGGCGTCTGCCAATCGGGCTTGGATAAACACCGCTCCCGTCGCATCCGTGGTCAACGACTCACTGAACACCGACTCGCCATCCACCTGCAACATGGCCGATACCGGGTGGTTCGCTAGGGCTTCGCCGGTGAGTCCCTTGATCTGTACCAACGCCTCTACGGTGTCTCCGGGACCGTACGCTTCTCGGACAAAGTCCATCGACTTGTGCAGTCGCGGCGTCTGGTAGGACGACACGACAAACGCCCGTTCATGCGTCTCCCCCGTCGCCAAGCGAGCGCGCAAGGTCCAGCGCCCACCCGGTGCACCGGCATCGAGTACAAAGTCGTTGTGGGCTGTGCCAGAGGACTGCGTCACCTGCTTGGTCTGCACGACCTGACGCCGCGGATTGAGCAGCTCGTAAGTGACTTGCGGATAGGTGTCCGCCGTGAGTCCACGGGTCAGCACGCCAAACGACTTGACCCACACCGACTCCCCCGGCCGGTACATTGGACGGTCCAGCTGAACATAGACACGGCGGCTGCCAGAGTGTGCGAAGTAGCTGTCTACGTCTCCCGGTAGGTCAGCATCTAGCTCGGACTCGGGCAGCTCAGCCGACGGGTCCGGAGCCTGCTCGAAGGCTGGCGGCGCCTCCGGTGACGGCACATCACTCACTTCCGCAGACGACGGATGAGGCTCGTCGATCAGCTCACCCCGAACGCCACAAGAACAAGCCAACAACACCACAATCGAAGGTACTCGCATCTCAACTCCAGTTCAGTGCGAGACCAACGACGCCCCCACGGCCGACTTACACCTCCAAGGAAGAATACCGATTAGGCATGACAAACGCGCCATTGCCAGGATCCAACGTCGCTGTCCGAAGTCTGTCAATTGAGACCTTCCACCAGCGGATGAAGCCCCTCTATGACCTCAAACTGGCCACGGCACGCAGTCTGTGGACCACAGTTCGTTGACCAACTTGGAACAAGCCGCATACTGATCTGGGGAGGAATTGGATTCGGTGTTGCGCTCGTTGCTACTATTAGGGCTGTTCACACCGTCGCTCGCTCTCGCTGGCGTACCCGTGGATGGCTGGCGCGCGGAAGGGTCCGGTACGGTCGTGGTGCAGAGCGATGGAAGCGGCTCCGACCCGTCCATGACGTACAACGAAGTCGGCTCCTCCGGTGACTGGAGCTTCACCACGCGCGCACTGGCCGATGTCACACTGACCCTGCCCTACACCTACGAAGGGTTTCACGGCATGTTCCAGGCCACTGTCAGCACGTACGCGATTGTCATTCATGACGGCGTCCAGACCGAGACTCTGCTGCAAGCTGCGGGTCCGGTCGATTGCTGCGCGGCCCCGTCCAACGGCTTTTCGTATTCCGACACCGCTGTGTTCACTGTCCAAGCAGGCGATACCTTCGGTTTCCGCCTCGACGGGTCTCATTTCGACACTGACAATCGTCTGCAAGGCTGGTTCACCATCGCGGATACGGGCCTGTCATCACTGGACCGATTGTGCATTGGTGACGATGCGAACGGCCACACGGACACCACCGACCGCTTCTGCGATGACCTGGATGCGTGTGCGGGGTCAGACCTCATCAACGACATCGACTCGGACGGCGTGTGCAACGTGGACGATATCTGTCCAGACGGCAATGACGCCATCGACTCGGACGATGACGGCATTCCAGACGCCTGTGACGAGTGCCCTGAAGACCCTTCAGACGACGCAGACGGCGACGGTGTGTGCGACTGCGACGACCGCTGCCCGGGCGGCGATGACCAGGCTGACACCGATAGTGACGGCATTCCAGACGCCTGCGACCCCTGCCCAGACATGGCAGGCGGCGACTCCGATGAGGATGGCGTGTGCGACCTTGTCGACCAGTGCCCTGGATTCCCTGACGGAATCGACCGCGACTCTGACGGCGTTGCTGACGACTGCGATGTCTGTCCGGACGACCTGTTCGATGACACGGACGATGACGGCGTGTGCGACAGCGACGACCAGTGCATCGGATTCCCAGACACCCTCGACATCAACGATGACGGCGTTCCGGATGACTGCGAAGACTGCCCTCCGGAGAACGACCGAGACCTCGATGGGGTGTGCGACGACGCGGACCGATGCCCCGATGACCCGCAAGACGACAGCGACAACGACGGCGTGTGCGACAGTGACGACGCCTGCCAGGGCATGCGCGACTCCAATGACGCCGACAATGACGGTATTCCCGACGGCTGCGACCTCTGTCCTACAGACCCCGACAACGACAGTGACACTGACGGCGTCTGTGCTGCCGATGACATCTGCCCAGACGGCGACGACACTGCCGACCGCGACCAAGACGGAACACCAGACACCTGCGACCCGTGCCCAGATGACCTGGCGGACCGCTGCTTAGCCACACAGTGCATCGACTGTGAATCGACGGACGTCCGGAGGCAGTGCAGCACCTCGGGTGGACCGTGGACCGCATTGCCGGGAGTGATGCTCTTGCTGGCATTGCGTCGGCGGCGTCGGCCACCGGGCTAGACCGTCGAAGGAGGCCTGATGCGCCCACTTGTCATGCTGTTGGTCGCTTGTGGTCCCACTACGCCTGAGGGTGACCCGGCCGTTGGTTGGGACACCCTTCGCTACGGCGACTACATCGGCGCTGGCGTACCCAAAGACGTGTGGTTCGATCTGGTTCCCCCCACGACCAGCAACATCCTCGACCGCGAAGGCGATGCCGCCGGGGTGCCGTCCTCCTTCAACCTCTTCACCGCACCCAACGGCATTGACGTTGTGGGCGGTGTCACCTGCGCTGGCTGCCATGTTGCCCAACTTCGCGGCGAGATCATCATTGGCCTCGGCAACCATCGGTCGGACTACACGGAGGTCGACCTCAGCACATTCGAAATCGCGGGTCTGGCCGTTGAAAATCGCTATGGGGAAGACAGCGCAGAGTACGACGCATTCTTCCCATTGCTGCGCGGTGCAGAGGCCATCAGCGACCACATCGTCACACCGTTCATAGGGGTCAACACCGCCTTCTCCATGGAGCGCGCCGCTGCCGCCAACCGCGACCCACAGACTGGGGCCTGGCAGGACGAGCTGGCCTTCCCGATTCCCGACACCATTCTGGCCAGCGATGTCCCGCCATGGTGGCACCTCAAGAAGAAGACCCGGCTGTACTACACAGGGGCTGGCCGTGGAAACCACGCGCGACTCGTCTCACAGGTCGGCTTGGTCGCCATTGAGGACGCCGAGCACTACCTGGCCATCGAGGAGAGCATGGCCGACCTGTTGGCCTTTGCCGCATCTATTGAGCCGCCAGTCTTCCCGGCCGACATTGACTCAACACTCGCAGACCAAGGTGCGGCCCTGTTCACCGAGCACTGCGAAGAATGCCACGGAACCTACGGAGACGACTGGACCTACCCAGAGCGGATTGAGCCCCTGGAGGACATTGGCACCGACCCCACCTACGCCCTGGGCTTCTTGGAGGGCGGGTTCACCCCATGGCTACAGGAGAGCTTCCTCGCCCAAGGCAAAGGGCGCGCCATCTTCCAGCCCGAACGTGGCTATGTGGCGCCTCCGCTGGACGGCGTGTGGGCCACCGCTCCCTACCTACACAACGGCTCCGTTCCAGATGTTGAGACCCTCTTGTCGAGCACCGACCGACCGACAGCCTGGCGGCGGACCTTCAACAGCAACGACTATGACCTCACCACGATGGGGTGGCAGTGGACGCCAGACGAAGCCGGCTCCGGAGATGTAGAGGTCTACGACACAACCATCACGGGTTTTGGCAATGGCGGACACACCTACGGCGACGTGTTGAGCGACAGCGAGCGAGCCGCGGTCATGGAGTACCTGAAGACGCTGTAGTGCTTTCGCAACTGCGGTAGGGTGCCAACGCCTCAGGGAGCCTCCACGTGTCAGAGCCCAATCCACAGACCCCAGACTCTGGCAAGCCCCATCCGAGCGGCGAGCCCGCCTCTGTGGCTTGGCATAGCTATGAACGCTACCCCTATTTGCTGGCAAAGTACGCCCTCTTCGCTGTTGCCATCCTGGGTGTCTACGCCCTCTTTCACAGCGTCCAAGCCGTTCTGTTTCCAGTTCTCGCAAGCCTGCTCATCGCCTACCTGCTCGACCCCGTTGTTGACCGATTCGAAGAGCGTGGATGGTCACGAACGCGCGCCATCTTCCTGCTGCTGGCCATGGGCTTCGGCGTGTTGGGGCTGTTCTTGGTCTTCCTGGTTCCTTCGCTGATTCAGAAGCTTGGCGGGCTCATCGAGGGCGTCCCACAGGCCTTCAACACCATGCAGACCGACCTGTTGCCGTGGGTCCAGGAAAAGACGGGGTACCAGATCCCAGAGACCGCCTCAGCAGCCATTTCCGAGTACGGCGCCACCCTACAAGCCCAGCTTCCAACAGTCGCACGGGCTATCAGCTCAGCCGCGGGTGGCTTGGTCACACAGGTCGGTGCGGTCGCGTCCAGCCTGATCAACGCGGTGATGATTCCCTTTTTCACCTTCTACTTCCTGCGAGACTTCGACAGGCTGACGGCGACGGTGGGCTCGTATCTGCCGACCTCAAACCGCAGTTTCTACAAGAGCCGAATCAGCAAGGTCGACACGGTCATCGGTGCCTGGTTTCGTGGTCAGGTGGAGGTCGCCCTCATCCTGGCTGTGATGTACGCCATTGGCCTGGGCATTGTGTTTGGCTGGGCTGGCGTGGGTATCGGCATCGGGCTTGCCATTGGTGTGCTCGCTGGCCTGCTGAACATCATTCCATACTTCGGCTTTGCCGTGGGATTCGTGCTGTCCATCCTGATGGTCTTGCTGGAGTGGAGCGGCGTGGGCCCGGTGGTTGGCGTCGTCGTCGTCTTCGCAGTCGTTCAGGGACTCGAAGGCTGGGTCATCACGCCACGCATTGTCGGAGACAAAGTCGGTCTGTCCCCCGTCGTCGTCATCATTGCCCTGCTGCTCGGACAAGAGCTCTTGGGCTTACTCGGCGTGCTTCTCGCACTGCCGATTGCCGGTGCTGTCAACGTGCTGATGCCAGACGTCATTGCCGTGTACAAGAGCAGTAGCTGGTACACCGGCCGAGTATCTTCTGAGGGAGGCCGCAGGAGCTTCATCCAGGTGGCAATGCAGGCTGAGCAAGACGCACAAGACCCGGTAAACACGAGTACCTAGCCAGACAAGCAGATAGCGAGCTCAGCGGCCATTCGAGCATCTTCGAGCGCCCGGTGAGCCACAGACGACCATGCCAGTCCGTGCCCTTGTTCTTGGGCAAAGGTCACTGCTGCGGACAGCTTAGGGCCACGTCCCTTTCCACCCATTGCCGCACGACAGGTCTGCTGTACGTCCTCTCCTGGCTCCCACGCCGCCGACTCGAACACCGACCACGGGTCCTGTTCCAAGAACCAAAAGTCAAAGGCCTGGTTGTAGGCACGGATGTGACGAGCACCAAAGCGTTCCTGCACCCGGTCCAGCCAGGTACGAAACCGAGGGCCCGCTTGTTCCGGCGGATGTCCCCCCTCCAAGACCTCCGCAACGCTGATGCCGTGAACCCCCATCGCGCGCTTCGCCTGGTACGACGACAGATGCGCACGAGGCTGACGCACCAAGAAGGACACGGGAGACACAATCCGGCAGTCTTCCGTCACCACAACAGCGCCAACCTCAATCACCCGTCCGCAGAACCCAGAACCATTGTTCGGGAACCCGGTGGTTTCAGTGTCGAGCACAACGCAGGGAATCATAGTCGCAGACATACCGCACTGGTTTCAGCGAGGCCGGAAACCCGCACTGCGAAGTGAGACGTCGGTTCGTGTCGACATACAGCAAGATGGGGTGAAACGAAACGATGCAACTACCCCATCAATCGATCCGTGAAAGGGTTATTTGAAGCATGCATCCCACGCTGAACCACCGAAAACCAAGTTTGTACGTAGAGTGGACGGCGATTCACATTCCCAATAAACCATCAACCAACGTGGGGTAGTCATGCTTGAAACACCCAATCTGACGTGTCTGGTCACGGGTCCAATGAGTCCGTTGATTGCCGACGCCATCCGTCATTTGATGGCCGACTCCGAATGGTCTGTCTTGAGGGTTGCAAGTCCAAAGGAAGTGGGCGTTGCGCAGGAGTATCCACAGTTCGCGCTCCGACACGACGAGCCGCAAGGCGCAGATGACGCGTACTCGGCCATTGTGGCCCATCTAGAGGGTCAACGCACGCCTTGGTTCGACCCACAGCTGGATGTTGTGGTGTGCGCGCTGGAAGGGTTCTACAATTCTTCACCGCTCGAAATCCAGACCATCAGCCGTCAGTTTGCATGGATCCGACGCCTCGTTCCCCACTTTGCTGGCAGCGCACGCCTCCTCCTTGTTCCAGCAGAGGGTGCAAACAGCCACCTGACCGATGCGTTTACGCGGATGGTCAACCGGCAACTAGCCCGTGACCAAGCCCATCTTCGGCGCCCCTCAACGGTCATCTTGTGTGCACCCGATGTCACCGGCGAGCTGCTCGCCCAGTGCGTCACAGAGGGAACGCCCCCCCCAACAGCACGGGCGCGCGACGTCACCGATGAATCGGTCGCTGCTCTCACACTGGCCGTCCGCCGCGCTCTAGACAGCTAGTCCACGCGCATCGCACTGGAACGCTCCAGTGCCACCGCGGGTCATCAGATGCCTTTGGTCATCAGGCCCAACAGCTGCTCGGACGTCAGACGGGTTGCTGCATCAGCCCCCTCAAGCAACCCATCCGCAAGGTCGCGCTTGGTGCGATGAAGCTTGAGAATCTCTTCTTCGACCGTGCCTTGGGCGAACAAGCGGTACACCGTGACGGGACGACGTTGCCCCATGCGGTGCGCCCGGTCACTTGCTTGGTCCTCGACCGCCGGGTTCCACCAGGGATCCATGTGAATCACAGTCTCGGCCGCCGTCAGATTGATACCCTGGCCACCTGCGCGTGTGCTGATGAGGAACAACGGGTCCGTGCCCGTCTGGAATGTATGTACCGCGCGGTCTCGCTGACGAGAAGGCGTAGCACCGTCTAGGTACTGGTAGGAAATTCCTTCACCATCCAAGTACGCTTTGAGCAGATCGAGGTGCTTGATGAACTGGGAGAAAACGAGCCCGCGGTGCCCGCCACGAATCATGCGGTCAACGATACCGGCAAAGGCAATCAGCTTGGTACTTGCGTGCGGGTAGTCGGGCAGTACAAGTGCAGGTGAGCAGGCCAGCATGCGCAGTCGAGACAGGTGCGCCAACACAGCAACGGGCCGGCGTGCCTCTTCAGACGACTCCATGTCTTCAATCGCTTTCAGACGCTGCGCTTCGTACAGGGCAGCCTCGGTATCGTTGGGCGGAACCGGTACATCAATGTCCGTGCGCGGCGGAAGCTCGCTTAAGACCTGTTCCTTGGTCCGCCGTAGCAAGTACGGACTGACCATCGCCCGGAGCTGACGTCGGATTGCCGGGTCGCCGCGCTCAATCGGACGCTGAAAACGCTTTCGGAACTGACTGTTCGAACCGAGCATTCCAGGGTTTACAACTGATACCTGTGCGTGCAGCTCACCCGTGTGATTCTCAATGGGCGTGCCCGTCAACGCAATGCGAAGTCCAGCTTTAAGCTCGATAGCCGCTTTGTGGCGCTGGGTGACCGGGTTCTTCAGGGCCTGCGACTCGTCGAAGACTACAGTGCCCCAGGTCTGCTCGGACAACAGCGCAACTTCGCTGATCAGCAGTCCATACGACGCAATGACTAGGTCTCCCGGGCCGGCAGCGCGAACAACAGCCACGCGGTCTTGGGCATCACGCAGCAGATGGACCGTAAGCGTCGGCGCAAAACGCTGGGTCTCATGCCGCCAATTACCCGACACAGAGGTCGGAGCAATCACAAGCGCGGGCCCCTCTTGCTGACGAAACAACAGAGCTGCGAGGGTGGTGACGGTCTTTCCAAGGCCCATATCGTCGGCCAAGATGCCGCCAATACCCAGGTGTCCAAGGCGGACCAACCACTGGTAGGCCTCGAGTTGATAGGCGCGCAATGAGGCGGTGAGAGCCGGTGGTGCGGCCACCTCATCTGGGATGTCTGCGAGCTCAGCGACACGCTTCAGCACGCTCTTGTCGACCGTTCCCCCACTCCGCTGAGCAAGCTCGACCACAGACTGGGCCGCGAGGGGGTGGACGGCCAGCGACCCCTTCTTGGACGCCACGGTTCGGGCCACAGAGTCCAAGTCCCGCTTCAGCTGGGTGGTCAGCGCTATCCACGAACCGTCCTTGAGCTGAACAAAGCGCCCGTTGGACGTGAGTACCGACTCCAACAGCTCCTTGAGCGTCAGCACCAGTCCGTCGTCTACCTGAATGTCTGCGCTCGCTTCAAACCAGCTGCCCGCCGCCCGAACAGACACCGAAACATCCGACGCATTCAGTCGTGTCCGATAGCGAAGGTCCGCACCCTCTGGCCAATAGGTCTGAATGCCTTGGTCGCGCAGTGCCTCAAGCAGCTCCAGACACGCATCCGCGCTGGGCAGACGCCACACATCGCCGTGGGGTTCGGCGGCGAGAAAGCCGGGCAGATTCAACAGGCGCTCGGCCTCATTCGACTCGGCCATTCGGTCGCGCTTCAGCCGCAGTGGATTGCCGTCTTCGCGGACCAAGACCACCGCATTTCCTTCACCAGGAACCAGGACAATACCGTCCGGTCCCATGGGCAGCACCACCAGTTCCGCCACCACTCCGCCGCCGTCAGGAGACAGCCGCACACACACGACGGGAGGGACGTCACGCAAGCGGCCTCGGTCGCTGCCGGTAGTCCGCTCAAACAGTGTCTCGCTGGCGCTCAGCAACGCTTGTAGAGACGCTTGGCCTTCGGGCGGCACCACCAATCCCGCCCCAACAACGGACGCAACACGGAGCTGGTCCGCCGAGAACACCGTCACCTCAAACCCATTGCCCACTGGAGTGACTGCAAGTCCCGCCGGTGTTGGTGTTGGCGACACACGCACCTGCGTTCCTTCCGCCGTTTCGCTGACGATAAGTCGAGGCTTAGCCATCACAATGGTCACCGGCTTACCGGACGCGTCGAACACAGCGGGGTGGGACGCCAACGCAGGCCAGACAGAGATGGCACTCCACGAAAAGACGTCTTGGCTGGTGCCACCCCATGCCGACGTCTTCGCCACACGAATGGCCGCAACAATGGCAGCATCCGCCGAGGTCGCGTCTGGGTGTCCCTCCACCACTCGGCCCAGAGCCACAGGCCGACCACGCGACCAGCCCTTCGTGGAGCGAACTTGCTCACGGGGTTGAAGCTGGACTTCCCCGTGAAGCTCGGTCACCCACCAGGCAAGTCGCTTGCGGCCCTCCGCCGACTGCTGCGGCGTATCCCCGGCTAGTCCCAGGACTTCGTGCATGGCGTTGAGCTTGCGCTCCCAATCACTCTGAACCGAGCGCAAGCGGACCAGACTGCGTCCTGAAACACCCAAGCGCAGCTGCTCGGCAACCCCACCCCAGCCAATAGCGTCCGCGTGTACGGCAGCGGCTTCTGCGCGGCCCGCAGCCAGCTCTTTGCCCCGCCACCACGCCATCAAGCCTTGCAGCAAGACCGCCATCGGATGGTCTGAGCAGTCGTCCACTACCTGCTCGGCATCCACCAGCTGCGTCAGATGACGCCATCCCAGCCAGGGGCCGCCATCACGCTGGTAAGGCAGCACAATCATCCGTTTCGCTTGCTTGGGACGAGAGACTCCCGAGTCCAATAGGAAGGCCAAAGGCAGCAGGTAGGCGTCGGGGTCTGTAGGGTACGGTTCCGGATGTCGGGTCGTTGACCGCGCCTGGGCCAGCCCCTTCGAATAGCGCTTACACGCCGTCTTGATGTCCCCCGCGAACAGCGCAAGCTGAGCGTGGGCGTACCAGGCATGGGCCTCTGGGACATCTGCCAGCAAGTCCTCTGCACGGGCTGGGTCCCCAGCGAACAAGGCCTGACGAGCGGTCGCCACGACCACTGGAAGACTGGGTTCACGCTCCAACATCCGTGCCAGATAGGCCCAGAACTCCGGTGCGGGACTGGCAGACAGGAACACTCGCGCTGCAATGGCTCCCACAACGGCGGCACGAAGCGGCGGTAGCAAGCCATCGAGTAGGTCGCTAGCAAAGGGCTCAATGAACCAGTCGGCAATATCCACCGGCAAGATATTGGCGGACAGGACATCCCAGCGGGCCGTGTCTCCCTGGTGAAGAGCCACGCGAGATTGACGACGACTCAAGTCTGTATTGGACGAGCCATACCCATAAAACCCACGCCGCGGGTCCGCTTCATTGACCGCCTCGACCAGCTGCGAATACGTCCCGGCTCGAATGTGACGTCGAACGCGCTCTTCAGACGACGCACGAGGAACCCAGAGCCGGTTCTTGTGTATGAGCCGCCCGCGGGATGCCAGCGCTGCTACACGAACAGAGGCCTCCATGACCGAGACGGGTTCTGGCGATAGTGAACGGACAACCTTTGTTAAGGCTGTCATATCCATGCTTCCTGCGCTCGCCGCTAGACTATCGAGAATGAGCCGGTCAAGGGCCTTCGCGTCATTCCCAGACAAGGGTGTAGTCAAGCGAGTGCCCGATACGGTCTGAGAAGTTGCGAATCGACTTGGAGGCGAGGCGCTCTGCTAAGCTGACCGGAATCTTCGTGGTCAGCCAGCCTCCTAGGCCGTTATTCTCGCCCAGTCGGCCGCCAGAGCCCGACGCCGGAGTGTAGTCGATGCGCGCTTCCAGCTGACCCGCGTCCTGCATCATGGCGTACACGTTGCGGAACAGGATGAACGACGAGTCGCTCTGGTTTGCCGACCAGTTAGCCACTGGCAAGAAGTCGATCAGGTGGATGAGCTGGTAGTTCATCGCAATCCAGAAGTCTTCCCCGCTCATCTCAATGGGAGCGTTGTCAATGACCCGGTGCATGCGGACCGACTTCAGACTCTTCGCGCGCGACCCGTTCTCGTGCAGCTCTCGGAGCAAGTCCCCCGTGTACAGCAGGCGGAGAATGGACGGAAACGCTTCGGTTTGCCGCCACTCAAACGGGTTCATCAGCTTTTCAAGGGCTGGGATCTTCGACGCTTCCATGGCGAAGGTATTGGTGCCTGTTCCAAGGATAGAGTGCAGCAGCATGACCAGCGGGGAGTGCTGTGGGTAGTGCCGGGCGGAGTACTCAAAGCCAAAGTACAGGTGGTCGAGAAAGGAGCCGTCTGCGTGCTCGACATCGAAGTCGCACTCATCTACCAAGAACTGAACGAGGACCGGGTCCACTTCCGGAAGGGCCTTCGCATCACAGATGGCGTCGTACGCCTTTTGAACAGAACCGGCGGCGGAGTCCGTCCAGAAGACCTCTTTCGCGACGCGCTTACGCATCACGTAGCGGGCCAGCTTTCCTTCCAACGTCTGGAAGATGGTGCGGTCGAGGTCGAAGTTGTCAATGCCCTTGATCTGCACCTTGCCAGCGTGATCAAGAGCCGCTCCATAGGCAACAGCAGCCTTGCGGTGAAAGGTCGCTTCAGGACGGACGGCAGCAGACTGTTTCACGGGCACACTCCAGGCGTAGGGTGCCCTACAAGCGTGTGGAGCCGCCCGCAAGAACAAGTGCACCCTACATGCACAACAAGACCGTGTCGTTCTACTGTAAGTCGAGCTCGAAAGAACCTTCGAAGGCGCATGGGAAGGTCAGACCGCCCAGCTCCAACAACGCACAGCCACCGCCACTACAGGTCATGCTGAGGTCGAGAACGCCGTCCAATTGCGTGGTGGACAAGACGGTTCCGGACAGGCCCGTATCGATGATGAGATCAGCGCCAAAACCGCTGTCTTCAATGCGCTCAAAGCGTCCGCAGGTGTACTGCGAGCCATTGAGGGTACACTCCTGAGAGTCAGCGCCAGGCTCGCCCATGTCGAAGCTGGCCGACGTAGAGTCGGTGATCGCAAGCGCTGCCGGCAAGAACTCCGCAGGGTCCCGGAAGTCGCCAAGCGAGCATGGGTCGCTGTCGACGGTGAAGTTGGAGGTGTCATACGTGCCGTTGCTGATCAACGCAGCAGGTGGGTCCGTGTCTGCTTCGGTATCTGCTTCGGTGTCCGCTTCGGTATCGACTTCAGTGCCGTCGTCTGCCTCGGTGTCTGTGGACGAGTCCACCGAGGTGTCATCGACAATGGCCCCTTCTGTACAGCCGACCATCATCAAAAAAACCAACCCACGCATGGCACCCTCCTAAATGGCGGCGCCCGTAGCCGGTCGTCAGGCTGTCCACCAACCGCACGAGCAGTCTGCGACAGTTTCAAACCTCAACCCACGAAACCAACAGTGATGGGTTCAGCCCGCAATGGCCAGCATCTCAGCGTCAGCCAGATAGTTCTGCCACTCCTCCACTGATTGCGCCCAACCGGTCATCTCCAACCACTGTGGATGCAGATTCACGGGCCCCCCCCTTTCCTGTGCTTCGATCAGTGCGCTCGCGAGGAACAACAGCATTCGCGGCGAGTTTGGACGGCTAGGCAGTGGATAGCCACTATGGCTGTAGGCGACCGCATGAATGACATCTGCCGGTAGCGCCCACTCATGGAGCAATCGGGCGCCAAGGTAGGCGTGGGTAAATCCATAGTGTGACTGCTCAATTTCAATAGGCGAAAGACCGTTTTTCAGGCCAGCTTCTAAAAGGCGCGGGTACTCCGGATCGGTCTTCAACATCAACAGCTGTCCAATGTCCAGCAAGATAGCTGCCGTCACGGCAGATTCCGCGTGGCCGCCTGCCATCCGTCGGACCAAGCTCATCGCCTTGAGGCCACGTTGACTGACACTCGTGATGATTCGTTGGTCAACCCCCGTAATGGCGTCGAAACACACACCAGCCAGCACCGCAGACCGAAGCTTGTTGATTCCCAACAGTGCAATGGCGCGGTCTAAGGATGCGACCCTACGTGGAAGGTTGAAATACGGTGAGTTTACGACCTTGAGGACCTTCGCTACCATCATGGGGTCTTGCTCCAAGGCCTTGCGAATCTTGGCAACACTCGAGTTTGGGTTGTCGAGCACACTGAACAAATGCAGGGCACTACTGGGCATCTTCGGCAGCTGACCGTCTGCGTCTTTGGGCAAGGCTAGCTCAGGCACGCCATTGCCGTCCAAGCAGCTGTCAATGACGGCTGTGAGGTCGGACAGGTTCGCGGTCCAATTCAGGATGTGGTGAGGGCAGGACCAGGCACTTTTCGGTGCAAGCGCATCGCCTACGACCCACACACGACGTGTGGTGGACGCGTGCTCTTGGGCACGCCTCAACACCCTGATCTGATCGGTAACGACAACGTCGTAAGCGCCCTTCTGAAGCGCCTCGTCAACGTTGTCCGGCCGAACAATGGTCAATCCAATGTGGAGTGGCGCTTGGCGAATGGCCTGAACCAACGGCATCTCGTTCGGCACGACCAACAGCATGCGAACGACCCGGCTAGGGTGTGAGACCACGCGAAACCAACTGGCAGCCATAGGCGGCAAAGTTCGTATACTATGCTGCACGGGACACCTCGACCAGCGTACTGGGGCCGAGCAACTGCAAGAGTCGAGAGACGGTTCGTTCCGTCAAAACCGTACCTTCCGGCACCAACAGGACTCCAGCACCGTTCTTCACTGGCTTGCTGATGACCATACCTTCACGCAACATCGATGCTGACAGACGCTGCGGGGTTTCATCGCGAGCACTCACCCATACCCAGAGCTGAAGTTCATCGACATATAGACGCCAGGCGCGCGCATCGCCCGAAGGCTGCAGGTACATCGCATCGACGGGCAGTCCAAGGGACAGCGTACGGCCTTCGCTATCGACGCCGCGTTTGACGGAACCGCCTGCTGTATTGGCGAACTCTCGCAGAGCATCTGCCATCACATCGTGACCAACGGACTCACCAAAAACAACCGCCGAAAAGGACGGCACAGCACCTTTGACGAGTCCAACGCCAATGGTCAGCTCTACGTCATCACTCACCAAGGCCAGGCAAATCTCCGCAGCGTATTCCATGCTTGGAATCTCACTGACGACCTCATTCTCGAAGTCAGCTCCCAGCATCTGTCCAAACTCTGACCCCAAAAGACCCGGCAACTGAACCAGCGTGTTCAGGTCAGAGAGCACGTTCGTTCCGGAAAGCGCAAAGCCATCGCCCATCGAATGCACCCAATGGCGAATGCGCTCCAGTGCATCCACACGACCCGCAATCTCATCTGGTGACGCCTTGCTCGACATGATGTCGTCAACGTCCATCTGCCATGCCGCACGAACCTCCCGCCCAGACATGCGCTCCAGCGATGCAATCACATAGATATGCCGGTCAGATTGGTCCCGAAAAGGCGAGACCCAATCCGGTACAGGGTCGCATACGACTGCAACATCAAGCGCCTGACCTTGAGACACGGCATGCCCGATAGCCCCGGCCGCATGCGCCACAGCCACAGTATGACCAAGACTACACAAAACAGCCCGGTAGGCCTCACACTCCTTCCGGTCTTGTCCCGCAACGAGAATGTGCATGCTACACCCCAGCCGATGTGAGCTTGTCCACCGCTGCAAGCAGCAACGGAGCTTTGAACGGTTTCACAAGCCAACCCTTGGCCCCCAGCGTTCGCGCCTTTCGAATCATCTCGGGCTGGCCCTCGGTGGTCAGCATGACAACCGGAATTCGTCCAGCGTGACTTTCGCGCAGCGCCTCCAGGAACTCGATTCCGTTCATACGAGGCATGTTGACGTCGCACACAATGAGTACGGGATCCGCTCCGGCGGCGAGCGTGTCGACAGCGTCAACACCGTCTTTTGCTTCGAGCACCGTGTAGCCAGCGCCAACCAACGCGCGCTTGACCATATTGCGAATCATTAGTGAGTCGTCGATGATGAGTACGGGGCGAGCTGTCGTCATTGAGAATACTCCGAAAACGGGAGGCAAAAAATGCTCATGCAGGTGAGCCAAGCGAGGCTCCTGTCAGGCATCTAGATTCGGATCCTCACTTGCATACTTGAGTTTCCTCAGAAATAAATCGTTCGACAGACTCCACAGAGGACTCTGGGTGCGACCCAATCAACCTGTCATCCCAGCATCCGTGGGGCTTCGGCAACACACCAAAGTCGATCGTACCCATCCCAGGATCGACCATCAAATGCAGTTGGGCCCAAACGAAAACGCGAGCCGCAGCGGAAACACGCTGGGCTCGCACCACTCATTCGGATGACTCACGGCTCTAGGCGGCAGCGGCGCCAAGCTGAGGCTGGGGAAACTGGAAAGTGATGGTTGTGCCTTCGTTCAACGACGTCGTCACATGCACCACGCCGCCACAGTCCAAACAAGCTTGGCGGACAGCACTCAGTCCTACACCTCGCCCAGACAGCTCCGTCGCCTTTTCGCACGTGGACAAACCATCGTGGAAGAGGGCTTCGATGAGGTCATTGTGCTCATCGACGGAGAGCCCAGCCTGGACCGCTTTTGCCCGGACAGCCTGCCAGTCGATGCCGCGGCCGTCGTCTGCCACCGAGATGTTTACAAAGCCAGCGACGGCTTCTGATCGTAGGGTCAACGTACCAACTCGAGGTTTTCCGGCGTCCAAACGCTCGCTACCAGACTCGATGCCGTGGTCCAACGCATTGCGAATGACATGACCAAGGGACGACCAGAATGGAGCCCATGCGGCAGGAGGTAGGTGGATATCATTGTCTTCCACGACAACCCGAAGGTCGTCCAGCCCGACCAAGCTGGCAATTCGCTTGGCCTGCTGCGCGATACTGTTCAACCGTACTGTCGCAGGCTGAAAGGCAATCGTGCGAAGGATGTCGAGCACTTCGCCTGAATCACGATTATCGGAAACCGCACGTTCAAGTTCGATAGCTCGCTCCGACGAAATCTGAATGAACCCTTCGGCCCGAACTCCTACAATCATGGCAAGACCATCCCGGATGCCATTCCAGTGGCCATCGAGTTCTTGGAAATCCGCCATGCTCATGGGCCGACATTCTTCAGCGAGCCGAGTCTCAAGACCATGAATGGCGTAGCCGAACTGCTCCATATTGTACGAGAGCGCATTTCCTTTGAGCGTATGAAGCCAGCGCAACACGTTCTCCTGGCTCTGTGTGCCTGGCTCGGCAAGCATCTGCATGGCAGCCGATGCGTCGTCATAGAACGCCTGAAAGCCGACTCGGTCTTCATTGAAGGTTTCGATGAGGGCCAATAGTTGCCGCTGCTGGCTCTCTGATTTCTTGCGTGCCATCTCAGCGCTGACATCGGACATGACAACCAGCATCCGCTCGAAATCACCGTCCTTCGTTTCACCGATTGGGATGTAGGACATCTTCAGAAGTTGGTCGCCATTAACGACGCACTTCGGCAACTGATCAAGGGTCACACTCATGGGCATGATGCCGTCCACGAGGTCCTGCCACCCAAGCTCCAGCCACTCACCTGCGGCGGCGTCCACTCTACGAATGCGTTCGGCCAACGGAGTCGCGGTGCTGTCTCCACCCAACCACTCACTGGCCTTCGCCGAGCGTTCGCGGGCCAAACGCCCATCACGGTCCACCGTTACCAGTCCCTCGGAAACGTTCTCAAGAACCAGACGCATGGACTGGTTCGCTCGGTCAAGCTCGCTTGTTCTCTCGGCGACAATGCGCTCAAGACCAATCACATTGTCGAAGTAGCTTCGCGCAAGGAATACCGCGGCCGCGGACTCGACGACAACGAAAGCAGCATGCACCGCAACCACCCACCATGACGCTTCATAGTTGAATACCGAATCCGGAATAATGGCGAAAATAACGGTATGATGCAGAGTAACCGTCACTGCGGCGGCCACAATGACCATGGGATTGCCGAAAATGGACAGGACGGCCAGCAAGCTAAAGAAGTAGAAATGCATCTCGATCTGCATGGGTCCCTGACCGAAATGTACGAGCAGTCCTCCCATACACATGGCCGTGATTCCATGAATAACCGAGGTGGTTCGTGAGCTTTTCCAGACCAATGTCGAGACGGTTGACCCGAACAATGTGAGCGCGGTCAGCAGGAGTGCAGAGAGAAGCCCAGTCTCGTTCCACCAAGCAACAGCGGCAAACAGCGGCAAGTTGCACCAAAAGAACACCAGTGCCACCCGGTTCATCCGGAAGAGATGTTGGTCTTCAAAGTTGGTCTGTACGTTCGGCAGTAACAAATAGGACAAGGCAAATTTCATCCCCAATACCCTCCGAGCCCACTATCGACGCACCGCGAACAACATTGAGCGGTTTTGTATGTAGTGCACACTCAAGTGGCGGCCGTTGCATCCGACAACACCACACGCGACTCGGCCGGAGAGACTTCGATGTGGATTGCACTTGCCTTGCTTGTCGCCGGATGCCAAGTCACAACCGCACCTTCGGTCTTGTCTCAGACGTGGGTCCAAGATGGCGACCGGGCCGTCGAAGGCATCGCTCTAGTCCTCGACGATGGTCAGGCATTAACCACACAGTGGTTCACCGGTCACACCACCATCGTGGCCCTCGGGTACACGTCATGCCCAGACGTCTGCCCGACCACTCTCGCGGGTGTGGCCACCGCTCTGGACGCTCTAGCAGCCGACGGTATCGTCGCGCGTGGCCTGTTCATCGCCATTGACCCAGAGCGCGACACCGCCGGTCTTTCGGAGTTCGTCCGCCACTTTCATCCCAACATACACGGCGCCACAGGGACGCCGGAGGCTCTGCTTCAAGCAGCGGATACCCTCGGAGGGGCATTCCGCATTGCATCCGGTCCAGATGGCCCCACGGTCGACCACTCGACCAGCGTGTTCATCGTTGACGCAAACGCGCGCGTGGCTGGATACCAGCTGCGACCAAGCGACGGCGCCTCACTGGCATCCGACCTACAGCAGTGGACGTCCGCACATGGTCCGGCCATCGCTGTTCACGATGGCTGGGTGCGCCCTGCCATTCCCGGCTCACGCGTCACAGCTGCGTACGGCGTCCTTGAAAACCGAGGGCTACAGCCGGTGACGGTCGTAAGCGTTGACAGCCCCCTTGCTACTCAAGTCGAGCTGCACGAGACGTTCACCGACGGGAGAATGGCAGGGATGCGTCCCACTATGGTGACGATTGAACAAGGCGGGACTGCCGAACTGCGGCCTGGCGGCGCACACTTCATGGTCTTCGACATCCCGGAGACAGCACAGAGTGTGCCCTTCAAGCTCACTCTCGATGACGGCACTACAGCGTGGATTCGCGTGCCGGTCACACACCCATGAAGTCGAAGATTGCAGCCGTGGCGCTCTGTATCTGGGCGCCGGTCACCATCACCATCACATCACTTCTCATGGTTAACCACACCATAGCAATGCCCCTGCCAAGCGACCTACAGCGGGTAGAGCACGGCATGATGGAGTGGCTAGGCAGAGGTGATGCCGTCGTCCACATTCTGTATGCCAACTGCTCATGTACAGACAGCTTGGTTGAGCATCTGGTTGCGCGAGGTCCAACCCTAGTCGAGCGCGAGGTGGTGGTCTTTGTCGGCACTCCACGTCCGAGACATGAACGCCTGGCCCAGGTGGGCTTCGAGTGGCACGAATGGAGTCAGAGCGACCTCACCGAGCGCACTGGAGTTGAAGCAGCACCGCTGCTAATCGTCCGTCACCGCAATCGAATGGACTACGTGGGCGGCTACTTTCGGTTCCCATCCGCAACACGGCCCCTAGATGCCAGCATCATTGCCGAAACAACCTCTGGCGTGCCGCCAAAACCCTTTCCTATCTTCGGCTGTGCCGTGTCCCCGAGCCTGCGCGCCTCCGTCGACCCTCTCGGACTGCAAGGCCCCGCAACAGACCTATAGACCTTGTTGTTGGCGCTCTACACAGACGTCGTAGGTCTCGTAGCAGTCGCCGTCTGAGCCGTCGTTACCGGGACCGTTGCTGCAGTAATCCAGTTCCTCTGTGCAGCTTCGTCCGCGACACAATCGTCAAACTGCTCGTTGCACGAGGCCCACTCTTCTTCGCTAAGTTCGGCGCCATCGCGACTGGCGTCGAGCGAGGGTGACGGACCTGCCGCACAGGCAGAGAGCAGAAGGAGAAGGGTTAGGCGCATGGTGGCTCCGAGGGTTGATGTTCCCTCCAGCTGTAGCGCGTGTTCTCGAAAGGTACGCTAGGTGCACAACCAAAGTGTACTCATGGCGAGAACACTACTGTTGTTCCTCGCTTTTTTCAATATTTGGCGTACTCACTGGAGACAATTTTTCTGTTTTCTGTAGGTTCCGAAGGGCCCACGCGCTGACCCCCGCGGCCAGTACAAACAGCGCTGCATGGCCAAAGAAGGCTGCGCCCGGAACCTCTACGGACCCCACGCCTGTTGTCGCTGTGAACACGCCCGTGGAGACCAAGGGAGCGACGACCGCGACCAAGGCCAGTACGGATGTCAGCGCTCCCTGCACAGTGCCCTGGCGATTGTCCGGCACCTGACCGGCCACAATTCCCTGGAGTGTGGGAATCGCAAATCCGCTCAGCGCCGCAAACGGGATGCCGAGCAAAATCCAGGGTCCAGTAGGCGCGAGGCCAAAGATGACCTGTGCAGCGGCCGCTCCCAGCAGCCCGAACAGCACAGCGCGACGCTCGCCAATGCGCGGAACGACACGGCGGATGAGCCCCCCCTGGACAATCGCTGCACTCACGCCGACCAGAGCCAACGACAGGCCGTTCTCCAGCGGGCCCCATGCGTAGCGGTACTCATTGTGCAGCACCCACAGCGACTCTAGGCCACGCTGCGCCATGGCGGCAATGATGAAGGTCACGACAATGCCGCCCAACCCAGCGAACTTCCACAAGCCCACAATGGCCCGAAACGGATTGAGGTCGCGCACGTCTAGCGGTCGGCGCTTCTCAACCGGAAGGCTCTCGGGAAGTACAAACACACCGTAGATCACGTTCAGCAGCACGAGCGCCGCCGCAACAAAGAACGGAACGCGCGGTCCAAGCTCCCCCAGCAGGCCGCCGAGAGCAGGACCCGCAATGAACCCCAAGCCAAACGCAGCGCCGATCAGGCCAAAGTTCGCGGCACGCGTCTCAGGGGTGGAGATGTCGGCGAGGTAGGCGGCTGCCGTTGTGTACGAGGCTCCGGTGATGCCGGCGAGCATTCTGCCAACAATGAGCCAGGTCAACGTAGGCGCAAAGCCGAGAATGATGTAGTCAAGACCGTAGCCCAACAGCGCAATCAGCAGCACGGGACGACGTCCGAAGCGGTCCGAGAGCGCGCCCAAGAACGGAGCCGCTATAAACTGCATCAGCGCATACAAGGCGGTAATGGGCCCATACCAAGCAGCACCGAGGCTCGCATCGCCCCCAACAAACTCGGTCACCAACGCCGGCAAGATGGGAATCACCAGCCCTAATCCCAGGATATCCAGGAATAAGGTGATGAAAATGAAGCGGGCTGCAGCGGGTCGATGTGTCATGCGCGCCTGCTAACGAGTTTCACAGCCGGAGCACCGGGCGCACCGGGGACCTACGACAGGTGCTGCTGAAGCGATTCGGCCATGGCGACCGCGGCGTGAGAAGGCGGCGCGCCCAGCTCACGTTGCACCGCATCGACAGCGCCACGTCCGAGGGCCTCACGCAATGAGGCGTGGGCATGGGTGCAGGCGAGCTGAATCTCGGCACGCTGTGCGGGAGAGAGCTGCGGGTGCAGCCACTCAGCTACGTCCCAGGACAGGGCTGCATGGCGGGCCTCGTCTTCAGCAATCTTCGCGAACAACGCACGCACTTCCACACTCGGCGCCTGTTGACTACGGTACAGCGCATCCACCACGCCGTAGGTCTCGCGCACACAGCCTTCAACGGCGTTCTCGAGTGCAATGTCGAACACCGACCGGCGGGTGTGGGCGCTCACCTCGACCGCTGGAACGACCGCCCCATGCTCGGCGGCCATCGCTCCCATGCGCTGAGCATGGTCCACCTCGTCCAGCGACGCCGCACGCGCACGTGCAATCAATGATGAGGGGGCATCGAGGTGCTCGAGATCAAGCGCCAGCCGCTCAAAGGCAATGACTGCCGCCGCTTCCAGGTGGGCGAGCGCACAGAGGTGGTCAGCGACGGCATCGTCGCACACCCAGCCCGCTTCCACCATGCCGTCTGGCCGCCGACCTGCACAGATGTTCGAGTTTGTGGTCTCAAGGGTCTCCAACACGGTGACGGCACCGTTGGCATCGATCGAGATCGACCGTAGTTCGTGCGTCATTGGGCAGTCAGAGGTCAAGATTGTTGCCGTCAGGGTCCAGGCACTGCCGTCCTGCACGGGGGAGTCACACACGGGGGAGTAGTCATTGGCAATGGCCAGCAGCAATGCTTCGGCCGGCACGTCGATATCGCCCAGGAAGGAAGCAATCTCTGCGGGACTGTCGTGCAGTTCAACCTGCTGTCCGCTCGTGGTCACAAGGCCAGAGTCCGAGCAGCCCATGCCGCAGTAGCCCCACCCGGAGCCCTCGGGGGACATCGAGGCCAGCTTGCCCAGACAGTCAGCAGCGTCTGCGGCTGTGGCGCAGGACTCGCCCGTCTGGGCCACATCTTGGCCTGGACCGTCATTCGGTGCCGGCCGAAACGACGTGCGCAAGATGATGGTGTCGACCGCTTGCCGCGGCACCAACTGGTCGAGCAGGCTTCCGGCAGTACACAGGGCAGACGGGTCCGTGGGAGTCGCCGGAAGCTCGCTCACTTCCGGCGTTGTATCCACGGGCTCTGGCGTAGCAGGTTCAGCTGGCGTGGCGTTTTCGCCCGGGTCAATCGGAGGGGTTCGACGACAGGCGCCCAGCGCGAGCCCCGACGCAAGGGCAATGGACAGAGCAGTGGTGATGCGGTGGCTGGGCATAGACGGACCTCGAACAGGTGTGTGGCAAGCAGTGTAGCGAAAGTAGACACTTGGTAGACCTACACCGACCCATTTGCCGGCAATGTGTTCCCTTGGAGTCGACGAGGTCCAACGAGAGGCTACACCGCAGTCCCGCTGAACCAGGGAGTCACCATGACGCCAACCATCGACACGTCCAAGCCCGTCCTCGTCACGGGTGCAACCGGCTATGTCGCCGGGCGGGTGGTCGAGCAACTGCTCGCAGCTGGCCTGACCGTTCACGCCACCGTCCGCGACCCGTCCAAGACCGACCGACTGACCTACCTGACGGACCTCGCAGACGCCCATCCGGGAACCCTGCAGTTCTTCGGTGCCGACCTCATCGAGCCTGGCAGCTTTGCCGAGGCCATGGCCGGATGCGGGGTCGTCTTTCACATTGCCTCTCCGTTCGCCAGCGGCGTGAAGAACCCACAGAGAGACCTAGTCGACCCCGCCGTGAACGGGACTCGCAACGTTCTTGAGCAGGCCAATCAGACAGAAAGCGTCACCCGGGTAGTCGTGACCAGTAGCTGTGCAGCTATCTACGGCGACAACATCGACCTGGACAGCACCCCCAATGGCGAGTTCACGGAAGAGGTGTGGAACACCACATCATCCCTCGCCCACAACGCCTACTCGTACTCAAAGACGCTCGCTGAGAAGGAAGCCTGGGCCATCCATGATGCACAGGACCGCTGGAGGCTTGTCACTGTCAATCCTAGCTTTGTTCTAGGACCAGGCGTGCGCATTCACAGTACTTCCGAGAGCTTCATCACCACCAAACAGCTCGGTGATGGAACCTTCAGCTCGGGTGTACCTGCCCTTAGTATTGGGGTGGTGGATGTTCGCGACCTCGCCACCGCGCACGTCAATGCTGGATTCCTGCCAAAAGCTAACGGTCGGAACATCATTAGCGGTCACAACACCAACTTCTCCGAGATGGCCGCCACGCTTCGCGAGCGCTTCGGGGACGCCTTTCCACTCCCGACCCGCACCTTGCCGAAGTTTCTACTGTGGCTCATCGGTCCGTTCGTCAACAGCACCATCACTCGACGCTTTGTCAGCCGAAGCATCGGGCGCCCATGGATAGCGAACAACAGCAAGAGCAAGGCTGAGCTGGGCGTGACCTACCGCCCGTTGTCAGAGACCATGAACGACTTCTTCCAGCAGCTCGTGGACGAAGGCGTCCTGAAGGCGAAGTGAGCCGGACACGCAATCCACTGGCGTCGCACAGTGCGTCTTCTGCACTGCGAGACCCAAAACTGGCCGGCCGCCTTGGCCCCAGAGACGAATCATCTTGACTGCCTGATAGGGTGCTGTCACATTCAACACCAATGGTTGAGATAGCCCTTTTACATAGCGTTCACGCCACCTTCGCACCCTCCCGGATCCCATGATCGACTTCCACTCCCTCGGCCTCTCCGCAGCCCTTGTCGGTGCAACAACTGCGCTGTCGTACCCCGCCCCCACTGACATTCAGGCTCGCACGATTCCGCTCATCCTGGCGGGTGGAGACGTTGCGGGTGAGTCCCAGACCGGAACCGGCAAGACGGCGGCATTTGCCCTACCCGTGCTCCAGCTGTTGGCCGCATCCACAGAGCCTGGCGACCGGCGCATCCGCGTGCTCACCATCGTTCCCACGCGGGAGCTAGCCATACAGGTCGCGGCGTCCTTCAAGAAGATTGCCACACTCGCCAAGCTGCCGTTCAAGACCGTCGCCATCATTGGTGGAGAGCCGATTGAAGACCAGTTCGTCGCACTCGCTGCCGGCGTAGACGTGGTCGTTGCGACTCCAGGGCGCCTCGCGGACCTTCTCGCCCGCCAAGCCATTCGCCTGCACGTTGTGAAGACCCTAGTCCTAGACGAAGCCGACAAGCTGCTGGACCTCGGCTTTCAGGACGCCCTTGGCAGCATTGTCGCAACGCTTCCCATGCAGCGCCAGACCTTGCTGTTCAGCGCCACACTGCCCGACAAAGTGGTCGAGTTCGCCGCAGCCGTCATGACTAACGCTCAGACCGTCCGCATAGACGCGGTTCCCACTCCGGTGGCGGCCATTGACCAGCGGGTCATTGAGGTCGACGCGTCCAACCGGCGCCTGCTCTTGCAGCATCTCATCCGCGAAGAATCCTGGGGCCAGACCGTGGTCTTCACTGCGACGCAACGCGCAACGGAAAACATAGCTGCGAAGATGCGAATTTCGGGGTTCGTCGCTGCGGCATTGAACGGTGGACAGGAACAGACCGTGCGCTCGAACACCCTCAAGCGGTTCAAGCGCGGGAGTATTGATGTTCTCATTGCGACCGACTTGGCCGGACGAGGCATCGACTTTCCCGCCGTGGACACGGTGGTCAACTTCGATCTCCCACGCTCGCCCCTCGACTATGTCCACAGGGTCGGACGAACAGGACGTGCCCAGGCTTCCGGCAGAGCGGTCTCCTTCATTGACCAGGACAGCGCTCACCACTTTCGCATTATTGAAAAGCAAGCTGGCATCAGGCTGACTCGTCAGAGCGTTCCCGGGTTCGAAATGACCGGCGAAGCTCGACAGAAAGCCAAGGGCCCCCAGCCGGTCAAGGGCAAGCGGAAGAGCAAGAAGGACAAGCTCCGGGAAGCCAAGGCGCGCTTGCAGGCTCCCGTGGAGTCCGTCGTTGAGACTGTCGTTGAGACTGCAGTCGAGCCCCGCGTAGACGCTCCCGTCGCCACTCCCGATGACACGGCTGTGGAGACTCGCGTAGACGCTCCCGTCGCCACTCCCAATGACACGGCTGTGGAGGCTCCCGTAGACGCTCCTGTCGAGTCTCCCGAGGCATCGGGGTGGGTCTTCAGCTCGCGGTCATCCGAAGAGTGAGCGGTCTCCCTATGCGCGTTGCTCTAGTGACTCTGGTGGGTCTCATTGCCTGCCAGACCACTCCAGTCATGGACCTGATCCCAGACAACGCTCGCACCGGCGTGGACGGCGCCTCAGGACCGTTCGGTGTGGTGCATCAGACCTTCCACGCGCAGGCACGAGCAACGGACGTCGTCACCTATGAGGTGTCCTGGCCAGCCACACAAGAGGGCGCTTTCGATACATCCGTAGGCGCCTGTCCGCTGGTGATGTTCATTCATGGTGGCCTTGTCGACGCCGACCAATACCGCTGGCTCGCCACACACTTTGCGAGTCGCGGGTACTGCGTCGTCAGCCCTGAGCATGCACTCGACCTCGCCATCACCGAGTCCGACAATGCGTCCATTGCCCTCGATGACCTTGAACAGCGCCCCCGAGGTGCCCTCGCTGACGTGACCTTAGACACTGCGGTCGTGATGGGTCACAGCCTGGGCGGCGCTGTGGCAAGCTTCCGATGGGTCGCAGACGAGCGCTTCGAGGGCATTGCCTTGCTCGCATCTTGGCCCAGCGAGGCCACACCGGTCGAAGACCTCGTCGGCAGACCGTCCTTGTCGCTTATCGGCAGCGAGGACAAGAGCGGCGAGGCGACTCAGACCGCCTTCGAGAACTACGCGCGGTTCCCACAGCCAGCGTGGTTCGGCGTCATTGACGGCATGAACCACTACGACTGGGCCGACGGCGCAACAGACGCAAACCTACGAGGTGACGGCACGCCAACCCGTCCGATGGTGGAGACGCGGCGAGATGCACTGCGAGTGCTGGACGCTTGGCTAGACGCCATCTTGCGTGAGGATGCAGACGCTCAAGCAGCCATGGACGCGCGCACCTTCCCAGGCATCCGGGAGACACCGTGATTTGCCTGCTCATCGCCGCAGCCTTCGCATCTGACCCAGTAGCGCTACGCCAAGTTCATGAGGGCACGGCGGTGGTCGACGTAGGGACCGAAGCACTGGCCGTCGCCGCAGACATTGGCCCCATGCGATTGAGCGCTCAATACGCACCACACGCCAACGTCGCCGTTCACGTCGGACTCGGCAGGACGCTTGCTGGCGAGGACCGGTTGTGGGGAATTGACGCGGTGGGGGCCGTTGGAATTGCCGGATTGTTGGCCACACCAGGCGTCGCTCTCATTGCCACCGGAGAGCTCCGCGCAGGGCTTCGCAACGACAATGGCCAAGCCACTCTGGGGTTGGTCGTCCCCTTGGCTCTACGAGTCGATGCGCCTCCCGAGCTCGCCATTCCACTGGGTCTGGAGCTCCGTCTCGCGGCACGTCTTGGGCCCCTGTGGCTCGGATGCCGAGGACAGGCCGGCGGCACACTTGTGGTGTCCGGTGCGCCAGCGGTGCGGACCGCAGTGGGTGGCTTCGTCGAGTACCGCTTTCGCGACTGAATCGGGTGCAAAGCAGGCCCTAGAACAGCGCCGCTACCCGTAAGTAGACCGAGTACAGCGCGCCGGTCGCAAACACCGCGATTAGCGCGCCGACAATGACCATCCGGTCGGTGATTGCTCGCTGTGGCGGGGGTGGTTCAAGACCCGTCACCTGCCCCTCCATCCGCTGTTGGATACGACCCGCAACGCGCTTGGCTTCTCGGCGCAGAAGCCCCACCCGGTCTCGCATGTCCGAGTTTCGCAGCTCCAGGTCAATGCGACACCCAGTACCTTCTGGACTCACTTGAATCTCTAGAAAGGCCTGATTGCCACTCCGGGACACCCAATGTCCCCACAGGGCCTCCGCCTGAATCTGCTTGACGCTGTACTCGGACAGATCAGACACCGCAGTGCAGACAGCGTCGAAGGCCTTGTCGGCGGGCATGCCGTAGAGATGTGTGATGGACTCGTCTGCCAAGAGGCCTCCCGCCGCAGTGTACGCGCAGGTCCGCAGAGTATTCCATCATCGTCAAACCGAGACGCCACCGTTCACGTCCTGGACCCGCTCGTGTGGGTTGAACGCCATGACAGGGTCACTTTGCGTTGGGCGACGAACTCGCTCTCTGCAGATGGCACACCGTGAACGACTGCGTGCTGCCGCCTGGAGTGGTGTGAAGCTCCCTCTCTGACGAGACCAAGGCAAACGCCGGTGAAAAGGCAGCCGCCAGCTCCTCAGCGGTGTACCGAGCCACCGCTAGACCACTGCACTTCGTAGGTCCGTCTTCGGCGAATGTCGCAACAATGGCGTGGGCACCGGGCCGAACTGCTGAGGCCATCGCGTCGTAGTACGCTTGGCGCTGCTCGGGGGTCGTCATGAAGTGGAAGACTGCGCGGTCATGCCAGACCGACACCTCACCTACCGGAAAGTCGGCGTCCAAGACGCTCTGATGCAGCCACCGAACAGTGCTCGCCCGTTCGCCAAGCCGGGCTTGGGACAACCGGAGTGCAGCGCTCGACAGATCAAGCACCGTAACATCGGTAAACCCGTGCTCGAGCAGCGCATCTACCAGCACAGAGGCACCACCTCCAATGTCGACGACCGCCTCGTCTAGGTCCACTTGCGTCCGCATGATGCGTCGCAAACACGTGTCTGCAGTCGATTGGTACCAACTCACCCGGTCGGTCGCCTTGGTGTTGTAGACGTCCTCCCAATGCTTTTGACCGGACATTATCCCCCCGTGCTTGCCACATCGGCGTGCTCTGAGCACATACACACCGCGACCATTCCGCCAAGGCGAGTCCCGGTTCGTACAAGGTTGTGCAACCAATGGTCAGGCTCGACCTGCCATAGAGGCTCGGCGTGATATTCATGGACCTCAAAGTCCATGGAGTTTGTTTTGGTGCTGCTAGGCACAGGTTTTCGCCCGTTCTTCCTAGGCGCAGCACTGCTTGCATCGGTCGCTATGGCCGCTTGGGCATTGGTGTTGGGCGGTCAACTGTCGTGGGTCGGGCCGCTAAATCCCTTTCACTGGCATGCCCACGAGATGGTGTTCGGCTTCACCTTGGCCATCGTCGCCGGCTTCTTGCTGACCGCAGCCCAGAACTGGACAGGACGTACCACGGCTACAGGACCGCTTCTCGGCGCTCTGTTTGGGCTGTGGCTCGCTGGACGGGTTGCGGCTGTGGTGGACCTTGGGGTGGTGGGACTGGTGTTGGACGTTGCCTTTCCGCTGGTACTCGCGGTGGCTGTAGGGCGGCCGCTCATCGCTGCCGGTAGCCGGCGGAATTATCCCTTTGTTGGCCTACTCGCGGGCTTGTCCGCCGTGGATCTAGCGTGGCATCTAGGCTGGCTCTCCCAGACTGTGGCCGTCCGCCTCACATTGGACGCTGTCGTGCTGTTCATTGTGATTGTAGGCGGGCGCATCGTGCCTATGTTCACTCGCAACGCACTGCCGGAATCCGGCGCCCACAAGAGACCTTCCATCGACCGCATAGCGCTGGCATTGACCTGGGCTCTACTCGGTGTCGACGCCCTCTCGGTGGTCGTAGACATCCCCTTGCTCGTTGCCCTGATTGCTGGTCTGGCGGGGATTGCTCACCTTGTTCGTATGTCGACCTGGGGCTCTGCCAAGGCGCTGACACGGCCCATGCTCGCCATTCTTCACGCTGGATACGTCTGGATTTGCGTGTCGTTGTTAGCCCGCGCGGCGGTAGACTTGGGCGTGCCGATGGCGGCAACCGTTCCAACACATCTGTTCACCGTCGGCGCGCTTGGAGCGTTCACTCTCGGCATGGTCTCCCGGGTATCGCTCGGTCATACCGGGCGACCGATTGTCGCCGGTCGCGTCACCATCGCATCGTATGTCATGGTCAGCATCGCCGTGGTGTTTCGCATCTGGGCCGGTGTGTCGCCTAGTACGCACGCCCTCATTGCCGCAGCGGCGGCGTTCTCGGTCGCCTTTGTGTTGTTCTTGGTCGGAAACACCGTCGTATTGTTGTCACCTCGCTCCGATGGACGTCCAGGATAGGAAGTTTCATCGACCAGAACCGGCATCCAGACCCACAGGCCACCGAGCGAAAGTGGATTCACTTGGGAGTCAGCGGGCCAGAGAGCGAGTGGGCTTACGTCTGTCACCATCGTTCACAATGGTTCGATCTGTTCTCCACGACCCGCTACATGTTCGATTGGTGAACCCGTTCTACAGGCGGACGGCCGCTTGGAATCTAGGACCATACGATGACCCCCTCAAGTCCGCTCATTACCCAGACTGCCGAGTATGCGCTGCGTGCAATGAGCTGTCTGGCCACTACGCAAGACACCTTCGTTCGTGCGGAAGAGCTGTCGCAAGGGTCGCAGGTTCCCAAGGCCTACCTGTCGAAGATTCTGCGCAAGATGGTCGTGGCAAACCTGGTTGAAGCCAAACGGGGCCACCACGGCGGGTTCCGACTGGCTCTGGCGGCCGATCAGATCACGCTGCAAGACGTGCTTGCAGCAGTCGACGCACTGCCAACGAATCGGTGTGCATTCGGAGTCCCTCAGTGCGACCCCGACAATCCATGCCCACTACACGATGCCTGGATGGAGCTGAAGCGGGGCTACCTAGACTGGATGACCCGGCACTCCCTGGCTGAGATGGAGACGGCGACTTGGTGTCTGCCTGACACCCAAGCGGACCCTAAGTAAGGGCGTCAGCTGGCGGTGCCGATGTGAGCAAGCCGACTACCCACTGGTGAGCCGTCCGTAGATGGTGGTCAGGGTGCTGAGTAGATGGTCTGGGGTGGGCAAGACATGCCAGCGGCCGGGACCGAACATCGCTGGCAGTGTGGCACTCGCGGTCTTGTCGATTGCTAAGGCGTGAATGTGAACGCCATCACGGTCGGCCTCGCGCAACGCCATCCGCACGTCGGCAATACCGTATCGCCCCTCATATCGGTCGTAATCGCTCGGCTTGCCATCGCTGATCAGCAGCAGTAGTCGCTGGTCTGCGGGTGTGCGGGCCAGGTCGTCCGTCGCATGTCTCAACGCCGCACCAATGCGCGTATATCCCTGTGGTTCGAGCACTCCCAAACGGTCGCGTCCCGTCGGCCAGGCCTCCTTCCACCCCTTGACGGTCCACACACGGCAGCGATTGCGCGTGCTCGTTGCAAAGGCCAGGACCTGGATGTTGTCGCCCAGAGACGCAGCGACCTCTCCTAAGACAAGAACGGCCTCACGCGAGATGTCCAGCACACGCCGATTATCGACCCAGGCGTCCGAAGATAGAGAAAGGTCCAGCAGAATGGTCGTGCTGATGTCTCGCCGTTGGCGCTGCTGCCGGGTGTACAGACGCTGTGAGCCTGAGTGACCCGCGAGCACCTCTGCCTGGTGGTCGACGAGGGCGGCAATGTCCGGGTGTTCGCCGTCCAGCTGCCGGTCCATGTGCTGAAGGCGGGAGCGATGGTCTTGAAGACGACGACGAAGGTTCTCGATGAGCCGATGATGGCGCTGCAGAGGCTCTCGCGCCCAGTTGGGGTCCCGAGACACAATTCGGCTCGGGTACACCGTGCACCAGCCCACCTTGTACGAGCGCGCTCGGTGGTTCCACTCGTCATACGGAACGCCGCGCTCATTGGGTCCAATCGACTCGACGTCTGGGATGTTGGCGCCCAGGTCCAGGTCTGCCCTGAAGATCGAGTGGGCGTCGTCGCCACCTCGCAGAAGCTCCCGCAGGTCCACTTCCTCAAGGGCCTCTAGGTGTTCCTCAAGCTCGTCCGACCCATCGGCCTTGAGTGTGTTGCCTTCGGTGCTGTCCAGTGTCTCCACCTTCTCAAAGGTGTGTTGCAGCACCTTCTTCTCTTGCTCTTTGGGGTCGAGCAGCACGCGCTTGATGTCTTCGACGGGCGGAGCTGTGGCTTCGGTACCGTCCGGCGCCTGGGCGTCATGAGGCGATGCTCCCTGGGTCTGGTCGTCAACGTCGCTGGTCAGCAAGCCTCCCCACAGCACAACGGGGGGCGAGGGCGTGCCGGCGTTGCGGGCCTTGCGAATCTGCTGCCACACGTCTTCTGACGGATGCTCACCGCGAAGAACCGCACGTCGGGCGGTCTCGATGCCACGAGCCCGGGGCCCCAGAGTGGACAGCTCGGGACGCAAGGCAAGGACGGCCTGGCAGGCTTCACGCCAGGCCGACTCAAAGCGACCCAGCTCGTCACTTAGGCACTCAGCAGCCTGCAATGCCACCAGAAGCTCACACTTCAGACGCTCAACGGGGTCTGTGGGAGGGGCCAGACCACGGCGGAGCTTTCGAATGGTCGCGGCATGAACTACACGAAGAACCAACAGAGCACGGTTGGCTTCGGGGTCTTCTGCGAGGTCCACATACGCGGGCACCAGCAGGTCTCGGCCGCGTACACCACCGTCGTCGCGGGCGGTCATGACGCGCACCGACTCGCCAGCAACCAACTGTGCGAGCGGCGTGAGGCTCTCCAAGCTCGTTGTCAGCTGGGCAGCACGGTCGGCGTCGAACGCGTCCTTCGTGGGGACCACACGCCGCCACAAGGACCGCACTGCCCGAAAGAGACCGACTTCCCAATCAAAATCTAGGCTAGGTGCGGCCATTAGAAGGCCAGAGCAACCAGGTCACGCAGCGCTTGTGCCAGCGCAGCGTCGTCGGTCAATGCCTGCACCAGACCCGCTTCACAGGCACGCCTTGGTGGCATTCCTGCCGCAATGAGATTTCCGGTGAGAACCAACAAACGCGTGGACGGCACCTCGGCCAAGCCCAGGTTGTCGACCTCACGAATCTTGTTGGCGAGCGCGACCAGCCGCTTGCTCGTAGAGACGTCTACACCGGTCTCTACCTCAACGATTTTTCGCTCGAGCTCACTGCTCGGGTAGTCCATGTGCGCGGCGATGAAGCGCTGTCGGGTAGACGGCTTCAGTTCCTTCAACGAACGCTGGTAGCCAGGGTTAAAGCTACACACCAACATGAAGGGCTCCGGGGCGCGAAGGACCTCATCGTGCCGCTCAACAATGAGCGTACGCCGATGGTCGGTCAGCGGGTGAATGACCACCACAACATCACCGCGGGCCTCCGCAATCTCGTCCAAGTACAAGATGGCACCTGTGCGTACTGCACGGGTGAGCGGGCCATCTTGCCAGACCGTCTCGCCACCACGAATCAGGTAGCGCCCCACCAAGTCGACAGCACTGGTGTCGTCATGGCAGGCAACGGTAATCAGCGGACGGCCGAGAGTGGCCGCCATGTGTTCGACAAGGCGAGACTTACCACACCCCGTAGGGCCCTTGAGCAGTAGCGGAAGCCGCTGCTCAAATGCTGTCTTGAACAGAGCAACCTCGTCATTGACGGGCTGGTAGAACGGGGCAGGTAATGTCCACATACTTCCCTACTTTGCTGCAGCAGCTTCAGGTTCAGCAGCGCCTTCTACAGCTTCGTCCGACGGAAATCCGTAACGAATGAAGTCGTAGATGAACAACAGAATACCGAGGGTGAACAGCGAGGCTGCCAGTACCAAGGCGGTGAAGTGAACAGCGACGGCTGCCTGAACTTCTAGGAAGTCCATGCCAACGCGGCGTTCCAAGTACACCTGGGTCACGCCAGCAACGGCGAAGGCACAGGTCATCGACAGCATGCCGATGTTCGAAATCCAGAATGCCCATTCAGGAACCCAGGTATCGAAGAACTTGCGACCGGTCATCTGTGGCATGGCGTACGAGATGATTGCCAAGACAATCATGGCGTAAGCGCCCCAGAAGGCCAAGTGTCCGTGCATTGCGGTGACGAGCGTGCCGTGTGTGTAGATGTTCACGGAAGGCAAGGTGTGCGCAAAGCCAAGGAATCCAGCACCGACGAAGCTCATGATGCCGCAGCCGACGGTCCAGTACATGGCAATCTTGTTGGGATGTTTACGGCCACCACGGCGAGCCATGGTCACGCCGTACAGAGCCATGCCCAAGAACGCCAGGGGTTCAAGCGCACTGAAGACACCACCGACAATCAGCCAGTATTCAGGAGCACCAATCCAGTAGTAATGGTGCCCGGTCCCGAGGATTCCTGACACGAAGGTCAGGCCCACAATGATGTACAGCCACTTCTCAATGACTTCGCGGTCTACGCCGGTCAGCTTGATGAGCAGGTAGGACATGATGGCGCCCATGATGAGCTCCCACACGCCCTCAACCCACAAGTGAACAACCCACCAACGGAAGTACGAGTCCATGACCTGCGAGTCAAACCAGATCATGCCTGGCAAGTACAGAAGGGCCGCCGATACAAGGCCGACAAGCAGCACCATGCCCGTGGTCGTGTAGCGCTTGCCCGTGAACGTGGTCATGCCGATGTTGAGAACAAAGGAAAGCACGTTGATTACGACGAGGTAATCGAGCGGGCGGGGAATCTCGAGGAACTTACGACCTTCCCACCAGTTAAAGTGGAAGCCAATGACGGCGGTGACTGCAACCAAGAGCAGGGAGGCCCACTGGACCACCGCGAGCTTTGGACTCCACAGTTCCCGGCCGGATTCTTCGGGAACGATGTAGTACGCCGCCCCCATGAATCCGCAGAGAAGCCAGACGACGAGCACGTTGGTATGTGTCGCTCTAGCCGTATTGAACGGGATGTAGTCGTGCAGAACGTCGTAGCCCATGTGGGCAAAGCCCATGATGAAGCCATAGACGATTTGAAGGCAGAGCAGCAGCATGCAGGTGGCGAAAAAGAGCCACGAAATGCGTTGAGTACGGAACTTCATAATCGGCTCTCCTTAGTCTAGGGTCATGAGCCACTCGACGAGGTCACCACGGACGTCGTCGGCGAGGCCGAGGTTAGGCATGGCAGTGCCGGGCTTGACGGACGCAGGGTCTGCAAGCCAACGGTCCAGCTCATCTTCTGTGTAGCGATTGCCGACGCCTTCGAAGGCCGGACCGATGTTTCCACCGTTTCCGCCAACGGCGTGACACGCCATACACACGGTAGCGACCATGGCTGGCGCAGTCGCCATTGCGTCGGCTCCAGAGGTGGCTGCAACGACGACGGGAGCGGGCGGCGCCAGGTCGTGCTCCGCTGGGAACCCGTTGGTGTCGATCTTACCGTTCCAGTCGAAGAACGCGATCAACGCGCTGATCTCGTCTTCTGTGAAGTCGTACTGGACCATCTTGCGCTGGCCGGGGAACATCGCCTGCGGGTCGCGCAGGAAGATGCGCATCCACTCGGCGCCTCGGCGGTCCACTACCTTTGTCAGTTCGGGGGCGTAGTACGCTCCTTCACCGAGCAGAGTGTGGCAACCCATGCAGTTGTTGGACTCCCACAATTCCTTACCGTGAATCACCTCTTCGGTAATGTTTTCACTGTGAGAACGTTCGGGTACTTGCATGACGGTATCGACCGTCAACCCTAGGAATACGAACGAGAAACCGCCCGTTGCTACGGCAAAAAACAGCCGCGCCTGGGACTTTGAGAGCATATCGGGACCCCCCTGTGAATCGTGGTCTTATTTCAATCTACATCAATGTCCATTGAAAGGACAATCGCGTCAAGCGCAGCCTAAATCTGCACGACGATGCCCACTCCAATGAGTGCCATGAACGCCAACACTGCTGCGAGCATGAGCCGGGAATTCCGAACGAGGTCCATGAATATGGCCAGGATCAGAAAGCTCTTCACGACCATCAGCGCCATCAGCAATGCCGGTTGGTGAGTGGTGCTCACAGCGCCGTCAAACACCAGCCATGCGGTGCCCGTGGTCAACAGCAGCAACAGCCAAGCGGCATCGATCAGCCTTGGCGACAGCGGAGTCTTCATGGATGCACCAAGTACAAAGCCGGAAAGAGCACAATCCAGATGAGGTCAACCATGTGCCAATAGACGGCAGCGGCCTCAATGGTGTCGGCCCAGTCGTCCGTCTGCGTTCGGTCGTAGGTCGCCGCCAACCAGCCCAAGACACCCACACCTACGAACAAGTGCAGCAAGTGAATCGCGGTGAGGAAGAGGTAGCTAAACCAAAACGTGTTCGTGGACAGCGTGATGCCGAGCTCGAAGACGTGAACATACTCAAACAGCTTGATGCCGGTGAATGCGACGCCGGACAGGGCTGCGGCGGCAAGCCAGGGTCGTGCCTTACCGGCGGGGTGCGCCTGGACAGCACGGGCCGCAAGCCAGCTCCCCGTCAACAACACCGCCGTATTTATCGTGCCCCAGCCGGCATGCAGGTTGGCCTGAGCGGACTGAAAGACCTCAGGCTCGGCTCCGTAGGCGGCGGCGTACGCTAGGAAGAACAGGCCAAACGTCAACAGCTCACTGGCCAAGACCACCCAGATCACTCCCCCACCGGGCAGCTCCACGTGTGATGTCTGTGCCGTACTGCTCATCAGTGGACCTCCAAGTCCGCTGACATACCTCGCAGCGGTTTAGGGGTCCACGCCGCAAGTCAATCTGTGCGTCGCTGAGTTGGCGCGCCCGCCCAGCGGCCTACAACTCCGACAGCGCAGCAACCAGAGCTGTTGGGTCCTGTCGGAGGCCTTCGAGCTGAAACACGGGCACGCCGTCTCGGTCGAGGGCGGTGAGAGTCGACGAGTGGTTCATCTCGCCGTCATCCAGCGCGCGGTAGCTGACAGAGAGGGCGGCGGCCACGACACGAACGTCATCGAGCTCGGCCCGACTGAGCGTCCATCGGCTCGTGTCCAACGCGCGGTCAGCAACCACCTGCGACATCTTCTCCGGGGTGTCCCGCGCGGGGTCCAGACTGACCAACAAGACTCGGGTGTCGTCCCTCACCTGTGGTGGAAGTGCGTCTTCCAGCGCCAGGACATCCCCGATCAGCAGCGGACAGGCCGTGGGGCAGCTCGCGTAGAACATGGAGATGACGGTGGGATGCCCGCGGTGCTCTGCAAGCGTAGTCGGCTGACCATCCTGGTCCACCAGCGCCACGTCCAGATGGTACAGAGACGCGCTAGGTAGCGGGGCTGTGGCGTCGTACGGAGCGCGCTCTGGCACGGGCTGTGCCGGGGAACATCCAGCCATGCAGACTAGAGCAAAGACGGCGCGAATCATGGCGACTCCTGGTCAGCTGCGCAGCGAAAACCCATGCCGCGCGTTGTGTACTTGCCTTGCAGCGAGCTTCGGTAGGCAATGCGCATAAAGGTCGCGTAGTCACTCACATCCGTGGCCGACAGCGTACCCGAGCCGCAGAAGCGCAAGGTCTCGGCGTCTCCGCCCTCGCGAACGTCTGTACCAAACAGCGTGTTGTTGAAGTCTTCGACCCATTCCCACACCAAACCATGCATGTCATGCACGCCGTGGGCATTGGGCGCATGTTGGCCTACTCGGCCACTTCCCGCCGTTCGCGGTGAGCCATACCAAGCCAACGTCCTGGCAAGCCAGGCGTCATCCTTGCTCGCGTCAAGGCTGTCCTCAGACGCCCGGGACACGTACTCCCACTCATCTTCGGTAGGCAGACGAGCACCTCGCCACTCACAGTACGCGCGAGCCGCGAACCAGCTCACCTCGGTCACGGGGGTGTCCAAGGGTGCAGGTGGTTCGGTCGGTCCCGACCAAGACGCGAGGTAGCCGGGGTCAGCCAGTACGGCGGGAACGCGCTCCCGCTGCCAACGTTCGTTCTCTGCCACAAATGCCGAAAAATCGGCGCGGGTGACAGGGGTCGCGTCCAGAATGAACGACGAGACGAACGTGCGCGGAACGGCGGGGTCTACTGGATACAGCGGCTCATAAGAACCGGCCTGTATCGCAACTCCGTCCCCTGCCGCAGCAATGGCCAACCACCACAGCATCAGTGCGCCGCGCCTGCTGGAGCATCTGTAGTGGAACGGACGGTCGCGACTTCTTCGGCGGTCACAGCGTCACCGGAGTTGCCCCAGCTGTTGCGCACGTAGGTCAGGATATGGGCAATCTCGTCGTCATTGAGCTGACGCATTGGCGGCATGACACTGTTGTAGTCGCTGCCATTGACGGTGACCGGCCCGGTGAGTCCGTTCAGCACAATACCGATCGAACGCTCTTTGTCGGCCATCAAGAAGTCGGACCCAGCGAGTGGCGGGAACACACCCTCAACACCCGTGCCAGTCGTCTGGTGACATGCGGAGCAGCTTCCGCCGAACAACGCTTCACCAGCGGCAATCTGTTGCTCGAGCGTAACGGTACCTCCGGCTTCGGCCTCGGTGACGGCGGCAATGATGCCTTCGTGGTCGCCAAGGTCACCCACGTAGATGCTGTCGAGCTCCAGTCCGGAGTACACGCCCAGCGATTCCGGTCCGTCCACCTTCAGCATGCCAATGGCACCCTTGTTGAACGCGCGGAAGATGCTGTGGTCCACGAGCACGTAGGTGCCAGGAACTTCAACATCAAACTCCACCATGGTCGCGCCACCCGAGGCCACAAGCGTTGTCTGGACATTCTCTTGCGGGAAGGTGCCGCCGTCGGTGTAGACGCGGTCGAAGATCTCGCCAATGACATGGAACGAAGAGACAAGATTGGGCCCGCCGTTACCGACGAACAACCGAACCGTCTCGCCTACATTCGCTTGAAGCGCGTTGTCTCCGGTCAGTGAGCCTTCTGCACCATTGAACAGAACGTAGGTCGCGTTCTCTTCAATGGCCTTCTGCATATCGAACGGCTGCAAGCCCTTCTCGCGATACTTGCCGACCGTGTAGAAGTCGCCCTGCATGACGTAGTATTCGCGGTCTACCGGCGGAAGTCCTTCGGGCGGCTCCACGAGAATCATGCCGTACATGCCGTTGGCAATGTGCATGCCTACCGGCGCGGTGGCGCAATGGTAGACGTAGATGCCTTGATTAAGTGCCTGGAACGTGAACTGTGACTCATGACCCGGAGCGGTAAAGCTGCTGGCAGCACCACCGCCTGGACCGGTCACAGCATGCAGGTCGATGTTGTGCGGCATGCGGTTGTCAGGGTGGTTCTGAAGATGGAACTCCACCGTGTCACCTTGCCGAACGCGGATGAACTTTCCAGGAACTTCGCCGCCAAATGTCCACATGGTGTAGTCCACGCCTTCGCTAATGGGCATGACCTTTTCAACGACTTCGAGGTTGACCACAACCGTAGCGGGTTCGTCCCGATCAATGGGGGGCGGAACATTCGGAGCGTTGGTCAGCTCGGCGATAATCGGGTCACCAACAGGCGGTCCAAAGTCACCGGCAGCGGAGCCCCCCGTAGTGAAGGGGACTGGAGCCACGGCAGCAGGCGGAGCCTGGCAAGCCGTGAGAGTTGCGAGGGCAAGAAGGATGGAACGCATGACATTTCCTCTTAGTGGATAACGACATCTATTAACACGCTCGCCCAGAGAGTTGCTGTAGCAGACCTTCGCCACCCCCACTTTTTCTTGCCCCGCCGCATCTGTGTTTCGCGGTTCCCAGCGGGCAAGGCATGGCCAGCACAACCGCTCCACCACCGTGGCATGAAACTTGCTGGATTTTAAAGTCCATGGAGTTTGGAATGAAGTACCGCGGGCAACGCTGGTTTCGAATCGGCGCGCGAACAGTCCACCTAGTGTCGGTGATGTTCGTTGGTGGCAACGCCGTTATCGGCCAGCCTCTCGACGAGGGGGCCGTGGCTGTGCTGTTCGCAAGTGGCTTCGCGCTGCTTGGTGATGACGTTGTTCGCTACGGCTCAGATGTGTTCCGCTACCTGCATTTTTGGGCGGCGGTCAGCAAGATCTCGCTGCTCGGATTCGCCCTACTTCAGCCCGAGTGGACGTTGACCTGTCTGATTGCAGCCGTCGTCGTTGGCTCGGTGATCAGCCATGCCCCCGGTGCGGTGAGGCACTGGGCATTCGTCGGGGAACCGGGCCCTTGCGCAACGAAGGCCAGTCGCCGGAAACCGGTCGTACCCGCTGTTCACGTCGAAGGCTGACCTCGTCAGATGCCACGCATCCGGCTGTGGCAAACCGCACACCCCCATGTGCCTTCTCCCCCGTTTGACGACCTCGATTGTACGATTTCACCCCAGATTCTGCTGCCAGAGTTGGCACGATTTCTGCTTAGGCGACCTTCATGTCCACTATCTTTTTCCTACTACTCGCTGCTTGTGGTTCGGGCTCTGGCTTTACAGACCCGTCCCGTGAGTTCGGCCCAGAGCGTCCCACAGAGGGTGCGCCGCACGCGGTCCACATCCACCAGCCACCCGGTCTTGGCGTCGCCGACGTTGACCTGGCCGACGCACGTGGAGTTCGCCTTGGCGTCCCCTGTGCGACCTGCCACGGCGACAACGCCGAGGGCCCCTGGGTGGAACGCGACGATGCTCCGCAGGACTTCCACGGAAACGTCGCACTGGAGCACGGCACTCTAAGCTGCGATTCGTGCCATCAGTCTGACGACCGAACCAAGCTGCACCTCGCAGATGGCGAGCTGCTGGACATCACAGACGCAATGACCCTGTGCGCTCAATGCCATGGCGTTCAGTACCGCGACTACACCCACGGCTCCCACGGCGGCATGACCGGCCATTGGGACCTTCAGCGCGGCGGACGCGACCGCAACAACTGCGTCGACTGCCACTTCCCGCACTCACCTGCCTACGAGCAAGTGATGCCCGTTCATCCACCACGCGACCGCTACCTCGACCTAGACGATTCGCACCAGGAGGGTCACTGATGGCCTTTGACCCATCCCGCCGCAACGTAATGAAAGCCGGTGGAGCCACACTCGGCGCCGCTGCCTTTGCTCGCGCGATTGCCCCCATCACCGAGTGGACCGCCGACCTGTCCGTCGATGAGTTCATCCAGAGGCACTACAAAGAGATGTCGCGCGAGGACATGAACAAGGTCCTTCGCCGCATTGAGGCCAAGACCCTCGAAGAGTACGGCGCTACCGTACATGTCGAGGACGTCCGCCCCACTCCAGGCGTGCAGTTCGCCTACGCGCTGAACCTGTCGGTGTGCATTGGTTGCCGCAACTGCAGCAAGGCCTGCCACGAAGAGAACAACCACGACCGTCCCACCAACAACAGCTACATCCGCGTGTTGGAGATGGACAACGGAAGCATGAGTCTGGAGAACGGAACGGTCAACTACGACGGTCCCGTGCCCAAGCCCGGCAAGTTCTACATGCCCGTGCAGTGCCACCAGTGCGACAACGCACCGTGCGTAAAGGTCTGCCCTGTTGAGGCCACCTGGAAGGAGTCCGACGGTATCGTTGTCGTGGACTACGACTGGTGCATCGGCTGCCGGTACTGCGAAGCGGCTTGCCCGTACCACGCACGTCGCTTCAACTGGACCAAGCCGGAGATTCCCGCAGAGGAAATCAACCCGGACCAAGCCTACTTGTCCAACCGCGTACGCCCGCAAGGCGTCATGGAGAAGTGCACGTTCTGTCTGCACCGCACCCGCAAGGGCCGCCTGCCAGCGTGTCTAGAGGCCTGCCCGACTGGCGCTCGCGTCTTCGGCGACTTGGCCGACCCGGACAGCGAGATTCGCTGGGTCCTCGAGAACAAGCGCGTCTTCGTCCTCAAAGAGGATGTTGGCACGCTCCCCCGCTTCTTCTACTTCTTCGACGAGTGACACCGTGAGTTCCACACCACAAAGTGATGCACACGAGGGAGAGGGCACCGCCGGTGTCTCCGAGACCGTGCTGTCCTACCCGCAGTTCATCTGGAAGGCCCTGGGCGTTGCAACGGATGGCGGCCCCCTGTTCTACGTCTGGATGACAGTCCTGACCGCGGTCTGGCTTGTTGGTATCAATGCTTTCGTACACCAGGTCGTCAATGGTCAGGGCGTCACAGCCATGACCGACCACGTCTCCTGGGGCATGTACATCGGCAACTTCACCTTCGCGGTCGGCCTCGCTGCCGGTGCTGTGATGATGGTGATTCCGGCCTACCTGTACAAAGACAAGGAAATGCATGACGTCGTCATCGTAGGAGAAATCCTAGCGATTGCCTCCGTTGCTGTCGCTATCTCGTTCGTGACGGTCGACATTGGCCGCCCGGACCGCGTCTGGCACATGATTCCGTTCATCGGACGGTTCAACTGGCCCATCTCCATGCTGACGTGGGACGTCATCGTTCTCAATGGCTACCTGCTGTTGAACCTGCATGTGGTCGGCTACCTACTGCACCAGCGCTTCTTGGGGCGAAAGCCGAACCCGAAGTTCTACATCCCCATCGTGCTGCTCTCCATCTTGTGGGCGGTGTCGATTCACTCCGTCACGGCATTCTTGTACAGCGGCCTGGGTGGACGGCCCTTCTGGAACACCGCCATCCTCGCGCCGCGGTTCATCGTCTCCGCCTTCGTCAGCGGGCCGGCCTTCATTGTGCTCGCGCTGCAGATTATCCGTCGATTCTCCGACTTCCATGTGGGAGACGGCGCCATCCGCACGCTGCTGAACATCCTCCGCGTGACCACCATCCTCAACCTGTTCTTGGTCGGCTCCGAGCTCTTCACTGAGCTGTACACGGGTGGCTCTCACACAGCATCCGCCCAGTACTTGTACTTCGGCCTACACGGAAAGAACGCGCTGGTTCCTTGGATCTGGACCGCCCTATCCTTCAACACCATCGCGGCAGGCGTCTTCATCTTCGCCCGCCCCGGCAAGCACATGTGGCTGATTGACATTGCCTGTGTACTCACGCTCTTCGGCTTGTGGGTTGAGAAGGGACTGGGCCTAATTGTGCCTGGATTCGTCCCCTCCACACTGCACGAAATCGTTGAGTACCTTCCCAATGCGCTGGAGTGGAAGGTCTCTCTGGGTGTGTGGGCCATGGGACTGATTGTCTTCACACTCGGCCTGAAGATTGCCGTGGCCGTGTTCCGCGGCGACATGCACGTCTCAGAGGAGGCCCACTGATGCCTGTTGTCTCCGCCGTTGTTCATGTTGCGCCCGAGCACATTCCTAGCATTCTTCGTGAGTTTTCCGAAGACCCCCGTCTCACCGTGGGAGCGGTAGACCGCGACCGCATTCCCGTCGTTGCCTGCACAGCCGACCGCCACGGCGACAAAGACGTCTGGCGCAAGATTGAAAAGCATCCTGACGTGCGGTTCATCGAGCTCGCATTCGCTGATTTCTCCGACATTCATACCGAACCGGAGGTGGACTGATGGCCACTGACCGCCGCACATTTCTCAAGCTCTCTGCAATGACCGCAGCCACTCTCGCCGCCTCGCGTGCCACAGGCACCCCGGTGGACGCGCCAGACCCGCGCCTACAGGCCGGTGACGGAATCAACTGGGACAAAGCCCCCTGTCGCTTCTGTGGCACAGGCTGCCACGTCCAAGTGGGCACCAAGGGCGGCAAGGTTGTCGCCATTGCCGGTGACCGCGAAGCGGACGTCAACAAGGGCCTTCTGTGCATGAAGGGCTACCACGTCGGCCTCGTGTTGTACGGCGAAGACCGCCTGACCACGCCACAGCTACGCAAGAACGGCGTTCTCGTAGACGTGTCCTGGGACGAGGCTCTCGAAGTCATGGCCGACCGCGTCATGCTCGACCCCGCTGGCTTCGCTTTCTACGGCAGTGGCCAATGGACGATTCCCGAAGGCTACGCCGCACAGAAGTTCATGAAGGGTGGCCTTGGCAACAACCACATCGACCCCAATGCGCGGCTGTGCATGGCGTCTGCCGTGACCGGGTTCATTGCGACCTACGGCGTCGATGAGCCGAACGGATGCTTCCAGGACCTCGATGAGTGCGACGTCATCATCACCTGGGGCAACAACCCCGCAGAGATGCACCCTGTGCTGTTCTCCCGGTTCATCGACCGGCGCTCACGCGGCGAGACCGTCACGCTTATCGACATTGGCACGCGGCGTACGCGGACCACAGCTCACGCCGACGAGTACCTCGAGTTCACCCCGCAGAGTGACCTGGCCATCGCCAACGGCATCCTGCATCTGTTGCTGCGAAACGGAACGTGGAACCGCGACTTCGTGGAGAAGCACTGCAACTTCCGTGGCCACGAGGCAGACAGTCCTACCCTCAAGGGCGAGGCCATCACGTTCGAGCAGTTCCAGGAAGGTCTAGAGCCGTACACGCCAGACGAGGTTGCTCGAATTAGCGGCGTTTCAGCGGATAAGATTCGCATGCTCGCGGACCTCTTCGGCAACCCGGACCTGAAGATTACGAGCCTGTGGTGCATGGGCATGAACCAGCACACACGCGGCACCGCCATCAACACATTGGTGCACGGTGTTCATCTGTTCTCAGGTCACATTGGCCGTCCCGGCGACAATCCGACCAGCCTCACCGGCCAACCGTCGGCATGTGGCACAGCTCGCGAAGTCGGCACCCTCGCCCACGCCCTTCCCGGTGGACGCGTTGTGGCAAATGACGCCCATCGTGCTCAGTCCGAAGAGTACTGGAACGTGCCTGCTGGGCGGGTCAACGCAAAGCCAGGCAAGCACACCGTGGCCATGTTCGAGTCGTGGTGTACCCCCAAGAGTGAAGACCCAGAGTCGATTCACACCATCTTCGTCCAGGTCACCAATCCAGGCCAGACCATGCCCAACCGGGCCAAGCTCATCGATCCCGGCGTAGCAGACCCAGACAAGTTCATGATTGTGAGCGACGTCTACCCAACGGCAACAACCGAGATTGCCGACCTGGTGCTACCCGCTGCCCTTTGGGTTGAGAAGAACGGCATGTTCGGCAACTCAGAGCGCCGGACCCAGCAGTGGTTCCGTCAGGTCATGCCCCCAGGCCAGGCCCGCGACGACTGCTGGCAGACCATCGCTCTGGCGCGCAAGCTGTTCGAGCGCGGCTACGAAGGCATGATGGACAAGGACGGCGAGTTCCTGTTCAAGATGACCGACGAAGCCGGCAACGAAGTCCCCGTGTGGGACTGGAACCGGTACTACGACATCAACGTCGACCAGCAGCTCTTTGAGGAGTACCGACTGTTCTCGCGCCTCAAGCACAAAGACCTCGCGCCGTACACCGAGTACGTGAAGAGCCGCGGCCTGCGCTGGCCGGTAGTCGAGCAGGAAGACGGCACCTGGCGCGAGACCCGCTACCGCTTTGCAGAGTTCGACGACCCCTACGTTCCACAAGGCGCCGAGCACGCCTTCTACCACTCGACCTCTGGCGACGACCGTGCGCAGATCTGGTCCTCACCGTACGTGGACCCACCCGAGATGCCAGACGACGAGTACCCGCTATGGTTGTGTACCGGCCGTGTGATTGAGCACTGGCATACAGGCACCATGACCGGTCGGATTCCACAGCTTCGCCGCGCCATGCCACAGGCGTACATCGAGATGCACCGCCAAGACGCGACAGCGCTTGGGGTTGGAAATGGCGACCAAGTTCGCGTGGAGTCGCGCCGCGGTCACATCGACCTTCCCGTGTGGATTGACGGTCGCGGCTCACCACCGCCGGGAAGCGTGTTCGTCCCCTTCTTCGATGAGCGCCTGCTCATCAACTACGTGACCTTGGACGCTCACGACCCCTTCAGTAAGCAGCCCGACTACAAGAAGTGTGCAGTACGTGTACGCAAGGTTGCAACATGACACCGGAAGGCACGCGCGCAAGTTTTGCCGTGGCCAGTGCCATCGTGCTCGGCATTGCAATAGTGGGCTTCATGCGAGCCACATCGCATGACGACTATGACTTCGAGGTGCCCCTACGCACCCTCGAGGAACAAGCCTCACACGCCGACATCGGACCTGCGCGGACCTATCTGGCCATGCGTGATGCTCCCCGCGGAACCGCGGTATTGCCAGATGCGCTCGCTGGACTCGCTGCCAGCGTGCCGTCGCGCACAGATGCGGTCGACCTCACTGGGACGTCCAAAGCGGACGACCTCGCAGTGAGGTCTGAGCGCCGCGCGTACCACGGGGCTCCACCGGTGATTCCGCATGTCGTGGGCCAGGCAACGGCCTCGGAATGCATGGCCTGCCATGACACAGGCATTCGCTTTGGCCTACTGCGGGCCACCCCCATTCCCCACGAGGCGTACACCGTCTGTACGCAGTGCCATGCAATGGCGGAGCCGGGAATGCCTTGGGCGAACCCATCGGAAGGCGTCGCTGTCGACCCGCGAGATGTGCCAAACAGCTTCTTGGGCAGTGCCGCACCCGAGGCAGGTCCACGCTGGACCAGCATCGCGCCACCGGCCATCGCACACCCCACCTTCATGCATGAACGCTGCATGAGCTGTCACGGCCCCAACGGACGCGACGCGCTTCGGTCCACCCATCCAGACCGCCAGAACTGTGAGCAGTGCCATGTGCCACAGGCGCCCTTGGAACAGCGGCCCGGTGGACGCCAATGAGCAAGATGTCCAGGCGCAGTCTGCTGTTTGGCGGACTGATCAGAGACGCCGTGCCCACACGCGACGCCGAGGCTGCTGCGTCTGCCGTGACCGACCTTCTGTCCCGGTCACGCAACCGCGCGCCGTGGGAAGCCGCCAGCCCCGTGCTCAAGCCCGGGGCCCAAGTGGCTCGGGTCTTGACGTTCGATTGCCTGATTACAATGGGCGCAAGCTGTACAAGCTGTGTCGAGCGCTGCCCAGAGCCCGGAGCGCTCATCGCCACCGGAACACATGCCCCCCGAATTGACCCGAATGTGTGTACCGGCTGCGGCGACTGTGTCCTGGCCTGCCCAGCACCCAAGCCAGCTATTGCCCTAGCGGAGTGCAAATGAACGCCCCAGAACTCGCCGAGCTCAACGAATCGGTCCTAGATGCGGCCACCCTTGATGCGCTCGTCAGCGACCTACAGACGCACGCTGACGTGCTCGATGTGCTGGTCAAAGGCGCTGCAACTCAACGCACCGACGGCAAGCCCGTACCCCTGACCGAAGCGGTTGAGATGATGCGCGCCGGCAGCGTGCGCGGCGTACAAGTTCGCTACAACTGGGACGGCGACGAGTGGCGGGACACCCTGTTCGCAGTCCCCGGCGGCGTCCGCTTGGTTCGCATGAAGATTGACTTTCGGTAGTCGTTCGCGTCCACGCCGCAGAGCGAACAACAAAGCCGCTAGTGCCCCGTTCTTCGGGACGCCAGCGGCTTGGTTCGTTTGGGTAGGAAACCACACTGCATCAATGGACACATGGGTCCAATGATACAGGTGATGGGTGGTTTCGCCCGCTAGAACTTCGCGACGGCGACGAGCTTGATTTCCCAAGCAATGTCTCGGTTCGTATCGTCACCGGTCATCAAGTTTGCAGCAGCGGCACCGGGGACAAAGACGCCCGTGAGCGCGGTGGCTGAGAGTCCCTTAGCGATGGTGTAGGTACCGTTCAGGTCGACCTCAAAGCCCAGGTCCGTGGCCCCGTCTCCCGCAGGTGCTCCCGTCGCATCGAAGCCCTGAATCGGAGTGGTCGCGAGCAGGTAGGTGCCACTGACCATCAGCTTGAGCTTCTCAATCGGCTGAAGGGTTGAGAACAGCTGAAGTGCCGTCGTGTTCTCGAGCTCGCGGTAGCCGCGACTGACCGGTGAACCCAAGCCTTGCGGCGAGATGCCCGCGATGTCCGGCATGACCGAGTCTTCCCACACATTGGTCAGCGGGAAGAAGCCCATCGTCTGGACCTTGTTGATGTTGCCCGAGCCGCTGGTCTTGTCGGGGTCGCCAGAGCCGATACCGAAGGCCAATCCCAGTGAGAGCGGCTCGGAGACGTGCTGATTAGCGCGTAGATAGCCGTTCCAGCCGAACAGATTGCCGTTGTTGATGTCGAGCATTCCAGCGCTGTGGTCGGTGTTGGCAACGTCGTCATTACCCACGAGAACGTCTGCTTCTCCCTGGATTTCCAAGCCTTCGCCAACATCGAACTTCAGGTCAGCGGAGACGCCCAGAGCGAGCACCTGAGTGATGTTCGGCTGCCAGCGCGACCGAAGGTAGCCGAGGCCCTGTGGGTAGTAGGTGGCCGTGCCGTCGCCTGAGCGGTCCCAGTAGGCAATGGCGAACGCATCGATCTGGTGTTCGCCAGGGGTAAATGTTCCGATGAGAGCCAGCAAGTCGGCGTCGGCATTGACGTCTTCGTCGCTCATCAGCAAGCCTCGGGGCTGGGTGAAAGCACCCAAGCCTTCGCTAATCTTGGCCCACCACAAGGAGATGTGAACGTCTTCGGTGGCCGTGGCCTCAATCTGAACGCCGTCGAAGTCCATGTCCAGCACGAGCTTCTGGCCGATCTGGTAGCCCATGCGTCCCAAACGGACTTGCACCGGAATGCCAAGATCCAGGTTGGCCCAACCGTACGCGCGGTCAACATGAATGGCGTAGTTGGTGTCTTTGTCCGTGAAGTAGGCGTTGGGATTGTAGATGGTGTTGGTGGTCGGGTTTCCGTCTGCGTCCACACCCGTGACGGTCTCAGTGTTCGGCGAGTTGTCCGCACCCCACCATCCCTGGGCGGCGTCCACGCGAGCGACCACACCGTATGTCGGCTTCTGCGCCTCGAACCTCAATCGCAGCATCTGAACAGTGTAGGCAGCATCGTCCAATGGGTGCGCTGCGCCGAAGAGGAAGTTGTTCTGGGTCAGGCCCCACACCGTGTACACGCCCGACAGCTTGAATGGCTTGGGGGCTTCTTCGGCAGTTGCTTCTACAGGACCAGCCGGTTCTGAAGGTGCGGCGGGAGTTTCTGCGCTTGCGGGGGCGGCCTGGGGCTCCTGCCCAAACGCGGACGCGGCGAGCAGACTGAGCGTCAATAGCGAAAACATGGGTTCTCCGTCACAGGCCCATGGGGAACAGTGCAATTAATGGACCTGCATGTCCGCTGTGACTGCAAGATGCGGGCCAACTTCTACGAGCCAGAGACACCAGCAACCCAGTGGAACAGCCGCTTTTTCGCACTGTCGACGGCAGTACTCACACGGGGTCGAAGACCGTGTACAGGCGGACTACGACCCAAAAGGAATCCGGGGAACCGCAAGCCACCCCAGGCCCGTCATCCCCCCTTTCCAAACCCCCGCCAGTCATGCCCCACTGACGCATACACCGTGCCGGCAAGGCCCTGTGGCCTGTCCAACCACGGCGAGACGCCTCCAATCAACGTGACCGTCCACGGTCCCGTCATGTACGTGCCCAGACCGCCGATTCCCACCGCCCCTCGGCCGTCAAACCACGCAAGGTCCGTGAATGCCGCGGCGTGCCAGTGCTCCATGGCCACACCCGGTCCCACTCGCGCCACCGCGTAGTCGTCTACACGAAACTCGGCCCAAGCAGCCCCAGCGAGGGGGATGACGTACGGATTGAGTCCGCCGAGTCGCGTTGCGGTAATCGGCGTCACATTCGACGACACCCCAGCACGAAGCTCCGCTACAGGTCGGAAAAACCCTTTGGTTCGGGCGACGACAACGACAGACAGCTGCGGCACGAGCTCCCCGGCATCAATCGACACGCCGCCCTGTGCATCCACACTCAACCGCTCGGACCAGTAGCCGACGACAGCACGGGACGTGAGCACGGGTCGGGCATCGGGAACGTCGATGACCGTGGCATCCGTCCCGCCAAAGCGCCAGTAATGAACGCCGGCCCAGCCACCGCCATACAAGCCGTGTCCCAGGTAGCGAACCGCGCCGACATCCGCACCGAGAGTGAATGCGGACAAGCCCATGGACGGGTCTTTCGCACCCTCCGTCCACGGAAATAGGAACATTCCTGCGACACCCGACTGCCCCTTGGCTTGCGCCCACCAGCGCCCGTGTTCGCCTTCGTTCTCCACAACCGCAGCCAGCGTGTCCGTATTGAGCACGACCGACACGGGTCCCGAGCGCAGCCCGGCCATCACGATTCCGTGGGAGTCCCGGTTGAATTCACCACCTACAAGTGCGGTGGCCTCCCAGTCCCCAGCCAGAGCGGTCAACGCGAACAACAGCACCATGCAGCCCCCTCACCAGACCGATGGGTCTACCCGGTAGTATCGCCGCAACACCTCAAATAGCTCGGGATGCTCGGCTTTCAGGCGTTCACCCTGCTCAAAGAAGTGCTCGGTCACCACAGCAAAGAACTCCGCTGGATTCTTCGAGCCATAGCCATCGATCATGGCGCGCCCGCCGTCGTCCAACGTGGCCCGCAGCGCTTCGAACGCGTCGCCCATGACCCGTGCCCAGGGCGCATACAGGCTTCGACTTGGCAACTTCGGCGCCCCATCGCCCGCCCCATCAACCGTGTCGAGTTGGTGGGCGAACTCGTGTAAGACCACGTTGCGACCGTCATCCGGGTTGCGCCCGCCTTGAAGCACATGGTCCCAGGCCAAGACAATGTAGCCTCGGTAGCTCGACTCTCCGAGACGGGCCGACCCCACATGCTCCAGCTCACCATCGCGCTCTGGGTCAGACACCCGGTAAGCAGACGGGTAGACGCGAAGCACATCCAGCTGCGGGTATGGAACGTCGACTTCTTCAAGCCCAACAAGCAGCAGACACGCCTGACAAGCAATGGTCAGCGCCATGTCTTCGGTGAGCTCGAGCCCACCGCACCCCTCAAAGGTCTTCTCGTTTAGGAAGATCTGGGTCAGCCCATCCAGGCGCCTACGTTGCCCCGATGAGAGCCGTCCACGCGCCGGCACATTCCGCGTGAGCAGCGCATCTTCCTGTGGCGACATGGCGGTGTCGTAGAGCCGCCCACGGCGCGCGTTTACCCAAGGTAGCCAGCTCAAAACACCCTCCAGGAGCACCCTCCCGCTATCCCGTCGTCACCACCGCCCGGGGCCGTCAACACAGTCAGCCCCTTCGCCAGGCCCCCCCCCCACTGCCGACCCAGGATTTCACCGGCTAGTCCCACCACCCTGCGCTAATGTCGCCCTCTGTCACGGAGGCTAAGTGCCCAATCGGTTTACACTCTTGCTCGCGCTGGTCGCCGCTACGTCGGCCTGCTCTAATCGCGTCACTGCAGATACCTGTGAAGACGCCAATAACACGGTATCTGCGACCCGTTCGACAACGTCGACCTCGGAACAGAAGCCCCAGATGAAGACTGCTTAGACGCCAACAACAACGGCATCTGCGACGTCAACGAGCTGTGTCCCGGAGACGGAGACGCAGACGGTGACGGCATCTGCAACACCGCCGACATCTGTCCGGGTCATGACGACACGCACGACTTCGACCAAGACGGCATTCCGAACGGCTGCGACGCCTGTCCAGCGGACGCGGGCTCCGCCACAGACGCAGACGGTGACGGTGTTTGCGACGCTGCAGACATCTGCAACGGGTTCAACGACAGCGCCGACTACGACACCGACGGAATCCCAGACGGGTGCGACGACTGCCCCCTCGACAACCCCGACGACACTGACGAAGACGGTGTGTGTGACTCGGACGACGCCTGCGAAGGCAGCGACGACACCGTAGACACAGACGAAGACGGCACCCCTGACGGCTGTGATGACTGCCCGCTGGACGCACAAGACGACCGCGACGGTGACGGCATCTGCGACTCCGACGACGTGTGGCCGGACATTGACAACGAAGACGACTTCGACGCCGACGGCACCCCGGATGACGTCGACCCCTGCCCCACCGATGTGGCAGACGACTCTGACGGCGACGGCTCATGCGACTCGGTCGACTTGTGCCCGGACTTCGATGACAACGTAGACGCAGACGGCGACGGCGACCCCGACGCCTGCGACCTGTGCCCCGAAGACAACCCCAACGACTCCGATGGCGACGGCATCTGCGACAGCGATGACGCCTGCGAAGGCAGCAACGACGCCCTAGACACAGACAGCGACGGCGTGCCAGACGGCTGCGACGACTGCCCCCTCGACAACCCGGATGACAGCGACGAAGACGGTACCTGTGACCTCACCGACCTGTGCCCCGGCTTCGACGACTTCGCGGACATGGACGGCGACGGTACGCCAGACGGCTGCGACCGCTGCCCAATGGACGCCCCGGATGACACGGACGGCGACGGCGTGTGCGACAGCGACGACGACTGCCCCATGGACTACCCGGATGACACCGACCTTGACGGCGTGTGCGACTCAGACGACCCCTGCCCAGTGGACGAGAACGACGACCTCGATGGTGACGGCGTCTGTGACTCAGACGACCCCTGTCCATTCGACAACCCCGATGACCAGAATGGCGACGGTGAGTGCGACAGCGACGTCACCTTGGCCCCAATCGTCACCGACGTAGCCCCTGAGTTCGGCAACGCCGGCGGCGGATACTTGGTCCAGATCACCGGCGAGGACTTCCTCGCTGGCGTTCGGGTTGAGTTCGGCAAAGAAGGCGTTGGCTGGGCCCGAGGCTCCGGCACCCGCGTGCTCAACGCAGGAACGCTCATTCAGATTCTCGCTCCGCCCTTCACGCCCGGCATCGTCGACGTCGTCATCACCAACACCGATGGCCGCACCGACACCGCCACAGACGCCTTTGAGTACATTGCTCCCGAAGGCCTGCCTGACCTCGAAATCCTCGACGTCCTTCCTGAGCGTGGACCCCGTGATGGCGGCTACCTCGTCAGCATCTCCGGCAAGGGCTTCGTAGACGGCGTGGAAGTGTTCTGGGGACACGCAGACACCAACACCTGGACGCCAAGCCCGTCCGTCTCACGCTTCGGCCCCACACTGCTTCGTGCCGTGGTTCCGAACTGGCCAGAAGACGAGACTGTGGACATTCGCGTGACCCAGCCAACCTTCCCGGCTCCCACCGAAGACATCCTGCCTGAAGGCTTCACCTTCGGACCGTTCGTCGTCCTTGACGCCTTCGGACAGCGCTTGCCAAACGACCTGCTGCACAACGACACAGGCGTGGTCCTTCTGGACGCCAACGGTGACAACCTGGAAGACATCTTCGTTCTGCGCGCCACCACAAACCAGCCGGACGAGCTGTACATCCAGAGCTTCGATGACGCTGGAAACACCGGCTTCTTCGTAGACCAGACCGAGACCAACTTCTCGGGCTCCATGCCCAACTACGCACGCCGCGTGGGACAGGCTCACGACTACGACCGCGACGGCGACATGGACGTGTTGCACGTTCACGACCGTGGCATGGGCGTGTGGATCAACGACGGTGCGGCTGGCTTCACATGGAGCACCATCACCAGCAGCTACAGCAGCAGCCGCGACTTTGTCTTCGCCGACCTCGACTGTGACGGCCTCGAAGACATTGCTCTGGTCATCGACAACCAACGCAACCGCATCTTCAAGGGTGACGGCGCCGGTAACTTCCTAGACGTCAGCGACGCCCTGCCCCCCGAGTCCGAGCCGAGCGAGTCTATCGCCGTTGCAGACGTCGACGATGACGGCGACATGGACCTGATGGTCGGCAACGACACCGCCATTCAGAACCGCCTGTACTACAACAACTGTGCGAATGCAGACCCCAGCGACTGGGCCTTCATCAACGCAGACTACGGTACCGGCCGCAACTTCCCGACCTCTGGCTTCAACACCCGAGACGCTACCTTCACCGACATCAATGGTGACGGCTGGCTCGATGCTGTGCTCGTCAACTTCGGCCAGTCCCTGCGCATCTACCTCAACGATGGCAGCGGCAACTTCGGCAACGACAGCGGCACCTTGTTCCCGCAGTCCGAAGACAACACCGACGGCGAGGCCATCGCCATGGCCGACTTCGACGCCGATGGTGACCTGGACATGGTCATTCAGAAGCGCCGTGCGAACGGCAAGTCTTGGCCGTCGCTGTACTTTAGCGACCTCGCCCAAGGCGGCTCCGGTGCCTTCACCGACGTCAGCGTGCTGAACATGCCTGAGTGGCGTGACGAAGACACCGTGGCCATGGCCATCGGCGACCTCGACAACGACCTGCTGGCCGACATGTTCTTGCTCCAGAAGGACAATCCCGACTGGCTAATGATCAACGACGGGCTCAAGGAAGACATCCCAATCGAAGACGCAGAAGGCGTTGGCGTGGGCATCCTGGCCAACAACACCGCCTGGGGCTTCCCAGAAGACCCCTACCACGTCCTAGACGTGCAGCTTGCGGACATTGACGGCGACGACGACCTCGACGTTGCCTTGGGCCATGAAGACCCCGAAGTCGGCGTCACCATGTGGCTCAACGACGGTACCGGCCAGTTCTTCGACCAGACCGAGACCCGCCTTCCCGACCTGCCCGACTGTCAGGCGCGCGCCTTGAAGTTCGTCGACCTCAACAACGACGGCGACCTCGACCTGTTCATCGTCTGTCACTACGTGAACTGGGAAGGGGTCGGCCGCTTGGGCGGCGTCTACCAGCTCGTCAATGACGGCAACGGCTACTTCACCGACGTCACCGAGGTCAACCAGGACTGGGTCGCCAACGGCTACTACACCAGCATCGAGACCCTCGACCTCGACAACGACGGTGACCAAGACGCGTACTTTGGCGCGAGCAACACCACCGGTAAGTTCATGCTGTCGGTCGGAGACGCCTACAACAACGGCGGCGCCCTGTACTTGGACCGAACCGACATCATCCAGAGCACGGCCGGTACCACCTCGCACCGCTCGGTCTACAGCATCCTGACCACCGACCTGAACTACGACGGTTTCGAGGACATGTACCTCGGCATCTCGGGTCAAAACCGGGTGTTCTACAACGACCAAGAGGGCCACATGGTCGACGTCACCAGCACTCACCTGCCGGCCGTCAGCGACACCACCCGAAGCGCCCTGGCCTTCGACTTGGACGAAGACGACGACAAGGAACTGTACGTCATCAACAACACGAGCAACCGTCTGCATATCGGAGAACTCGACTACAAGTTCGCTGACGCAACCGCCACTGCCCTGCCCCCACAGACCAACAGCGACAACCGTGACGGCGCACTCATCGACGTAGACGACGACGGCCTTCGTGACCTCGTCACCGGCGTCTGGGGCAAGCAGAACACCCTGTACGTGAACGTTGGCGGCGCCGAGTTCCAGGACTTCACCATCGATATGCCAAAGGACGCCGACTACACCAGCGCAATGGCCGTAGGTGACCTCGACGGCAACGGCGAGATTGACCTGTTCGTTGGCAACCGGTTGTTCAGTCGCATCTACCTGAACTTCACGAACGACAACCCATAGCGGTTCACGCGTGAATGACGCCGGCGTCCCAACCCTGGGACGCCGGCGTTTTTTTTAGAAGCAGGCTTCGGAGGTAAAGTCGTCCGGCACACAGCTGTCAGGGAACCGGTACTGGGTCCCACCCGGTGCGGTGCCTACGGTGATGACGTCGTCGCAGCCGCCTGGGTCGTCAATGCAGCCCTGAAATGACGGCGGCCCCTGGCTGGAGTCGCAGGCAGCATCCACAACTTGCCCACCCACCAACGCCAGGCAGGAATCGTCCGCTACACATGCCGTCTCGTCGAGGTTGGGGCACGCGAGCTCTGGGTCGTCGCCACCACCGCACGCCACTAGGGTCAAGAATCCTGCTGCCAATACCAACATGCTGCGCATAAAAACCTCGTTCGCTGGGGTCGTAGACACAGTGTACGCCACGGGAAGGAACGTCGGCCAGCACAACGACTCGACAGGCAGCTCGACCCAAACCAACCGCCGCTCCTCGCAATTTCGCGTGCCAGCATTTAGGCTGGAGGAATGCGTACTCTACCTCTCCTTGCCCTACTGTTCGCGGCCTGCACAGCGCCCGACACCGACTCTGATGACGACACCGACAGGAGCACGGAGCCCGACCTCGACAGTGAGGCGGATTCGGACACCGATTCGGACACAGAGCCGGACACCGATTCGGACACAGACACCGGGGTTGACGGTGACACCGATGGAGACAGCGACACCGATTCGGACACCGACAGCGATACCGATTCGGACACAGACCTAGACACCGACCGCGACTCTGACGGCGTCGTCACCGACCAAGACTGCGATGACGACGACCCTTCCGTGGGTGTCGCCGGGCCTTGGTTCCCTGACTGCGACGGTGATGGATACTACTCGAACACCTCAGTCATCGCGTGCGACCCTGCCGAAGAGACCTGTCCAGACGGCTCTGTCCCAGACGGCGACTGGTCCCCCGATGCCCCCGTTGACGCAGACTGTGACGACGATGACCCGAGCCGCTACCCCACCGCTCCCGAGACTCCCGGAGACGGCGTAGACAGCGACTGCGACGGCGAAGACCCGGCAGGGCCCACCGACCTGTACGTGGCCAAGTCCGGCAGCGACGCGAATCCTGGAACGCAGGCAGAGCCACTCCTGACCGTAGAGTACGCATTCGACCAGGCGGAGCCGGGCGAGACCGTGCACGTGGCCGAGGGCGTGTATGTCGAGACGGTGCTCGGCCAGGTCTCCCTCATTGGCGGCTACTCCGACGACGGCAGCTGGACCTACGCCCCCGACACGTTCGTCACCGTCATGCAATCCCCCAGCGAAGCGACCGAACCGACCGTCACCCTACACCGCGAGCTGTTCACCCCGACCGTTCTCGCTGGCCTCACCATCGAGGGCGAAGGCACCGTTCTGCAGCTTGGTGAGAGCTACAACGCATTCACGGACGTAGACGTCGACGACCTGACCGTGATTGGAACCGCGCAGTTCTCAGGCACGCGTGGAACACTCGACAATTCGCACTTCACCGGCGTTTCCGACCGAGCCCTGTACATCCAAGGGCTGGCATCACAGCTCACTGCAACAGCCATCACCGTGGACCACCAGACTCCTGATATCTTCGCATCCGGAGCCCTGTACATTCGGGTCTCCGCGACCGTCACCGTCAACGATTCCACGATTGGACCCGCCTACACAGCCCTCCGTGCACCCGGCGGCACCGTGACTGTGAACAACTCCAGCCTCACCGCGACGAGGGCGGCCGCCGAGACCGACAACGCCCAGCTCACCCTGCTCGACTGCACCATCCACGGAGGGTCCACCGGAGTCATTGCACAGGGCACAGGCTCGTTCTTCGTCGCCCGGTCAGTGGTCACCACATCCTCCGGTCCCACGTTCAAGACCCGCGCTGTAGCGGCAACCAACGGCGGCACAGGCACCGTTGTCTCGAGCGCGTTGTACGGCGGAAGCCGCGGCGGTGTGCCCTCCATGGCGGGCGAGGCCTTCCACGATGGCACGCTGATCTTCGTCAACAGCTACTTGTACGGCGGCAGTGGCTTCAGCAGTAGCGCCATCACAGCCACGGTCAGCGGCACCACCGACCCGTCGCACATTACCGTTGTCAACTCCATTCTGGCCGCAGGCGACGGCACAAATGACAGCCACATGATGAATCTTGCCGAGGGTGGCACCGCAACTCTGGCCAACAACGTCTTCGAGCCCGGCCCGGACGTCTTGGTCCGGCAGTACGTCCCCAGCGGCAACACAGGCATCCCATCGGTCACCATCACCACACTCGAAGCCCTTCAGGCATGCGCGTGGACCGGCTGCACGGAAGCGAGCAACAACCTTGAGGTCTCTGCCCTGCTCACAGACGCAGCCAACGAGGACTGGACGCCGCAATCTGGCAGTCCTGTGATGGGCGCAGGTACAGACCCGTCGCCCTACCTGACATCCGTCCATGCCGACTCCGACATCTACGGAACGTCACGCCCAGTGGATGCCTGGGACATCGGCCCGGTCGAGCAGTAGGCTCCGTCTGCCCAAACGCAGCCGACAAGGAAGCGTCCAGAGGGCACACTCAGCACACCATAGCGGCCCATGCACACCCCCAAGAGGGCGCTGTGACCGCGGTAACAACTAGCGCCTAGGTCAGGAGAATGGTGTGCACCACGCTAGCTGGTCTCCAGGAGGACCTATGACGATGGTTCGATTGGCTTCACTGGTAGTAGCGGCAGCAGCAACTCTGACACTCACGGCCTGCTCAGCAGGCGAACAAGGCGAGCCTGGAAGCACAGGACCCTCCGGTGAGACAGGTCCTGCGGGTCCTGCGGGTCCTGCAGGTCCCGCGGGAGCAGTCGGCAGCGAAGGTCCCGCTGGAAGCGAAGGTGCCGTTGGCCCCACCGGTCTTCAAGGACCGGCCGGTCCTGCGGGTCTCGTGGACGACAACGCTGTCTACGTAGAGACTCTCGTGAACACCATTCCAACGAACAACTGGTTCGTCATGACCAAAGCCTGTGAACCGGGCGACCTCGTCATGACCGGAGGCTACTTCACCGACTTACCTGGAGGAAGTACCGGTTTCGACCTAACGTCAGACTTCCCACTGTCCTTTGAAGGAGATCTGGGCTGGGAAATTCAGGGCACCAACGTGAGTGGCTCAAACGTCACGGTGACCCTGACCGTCGTCTGCATCTCGACTGGGAGTTCCCGTCGAAGCGCGAGCGCAACGACCTTTACAGGCTCCGAGTTCGGACCGCTGTAGCGGGTTGTTCAGTAGCTTTCAGGCGTCTTTGATGGCCGCGTTCAGCTCGCCCATCATCTTCTTGCCGTCGCCAAACAGCATCATGGTCTTGTTCATGTAGAACAGGTCGTTGTCTACTCCCGCATAGCCAACGGACAAGCTTCGCTTGATGACGACGACAACCGGAGCCTGGTCTACGTTGAGAATCGGCATGCCGGCGAGGGGGCCCTCGCCAGAACGGGCCGCAGGGTTGACGGTGTCATTCGCCCCGAGCACCAAAACAAGGTCACAGGTCGCGAACTGATTGTTTGCTTCGTCCAGCTCAATCTGCAACTCGTAGGGAACCTGAGCCTCGGCAAGCAGCACGTTCATATGTCCCGGCATGCGTCCTGCGACCGGATGAATCGCGTACAAGACCTCAGTGCCGTAGGTGTCGCGCAGCAGCTCAGCGAACTCGCGCACGGCGTGCTGGGCCTGGCTCACGGCCATTCCGTAGCCTGGAACCACAATGACCTTCTGCGCCCCATCCAACAGCATGGCCACCTCGTCCGGGTCACTGCCGACCTTGGTCCGCGTGACCGTGTCTGCAGGACCGCCGCCAAAGGAGCTAAACAGAACATCCACCAAGCGCCGGTTCATGGCCTTGCACATGATGAACGTGAGGATGAGTCCGCTCGCACCGACCAGCGAGCCTGCGACAATGAGAACACTGTTGTTCAGGATAAAGCCGGTGAACGCCGCTGCGATACCGGACATGGCGTTGAGTAGACTCACGACCACCGGCATGTCCGCCCCGCCAATCGGGAGCACCACAAGAACGCCCAGCAGACACGACAGCGCCACAATCGCCGCCACAATCCATAGGTTGCCGGGCTGCACAACGCTGGTGACGATGAGGCCAACGATGGCCACTGCCACGACAACCTTCACAATATTCAGCCACGCCGGACCCCACGTGGGCGTGCGAATCCATCGTCCAAACAGGGTGATTCCACCCATGAGCTTGAACATGGCCACCAGGCTTCCGGTCAAGGTGGCCCATCCCACAAGAGCCGACAGGCCAATGGCCAGCCACGCGACCCACAGGGCCAGTCCCTCTGGCAGGTCATTGCGTTGGACCCGCCCAACGACCTCGGACAGCGCAACGAGAGCGCTCGCAGCCCCGCCAAACCCATTCAGCAGCGCCACCATCTCGGGCACCTGCGTCATCTTCACTCGGTAGGCCATCAGCAGACCAATGGCGGTGCCGAGGCCCATGCCGCCGAGAATCAGCGGCCAGCCAATGATTCCGTCCCCTCGCGACTGCATGACAGCCAGCGTGGTGAGGACCGCGATGAGCATAGCCAGCGCGCCAATACGATTGCCGCGTGGAGCCGTGCGCGGATGGCCCAGGTTCTTCAGACCTACAATGAACAGAACAGCCGAGACCACATAGCCGAGGTCGAGCAGCGCAGGGTCGAAGCTCATGACGGGTCCTTGTCGCGCTTACGACCCGCAATCATGCCCATCATTCGGCCAGTCACCGCAAAGCCCCCCACCACGTTGACGGTCGCCAACACAAGAGCCGCAAAGGCGAGCCAGCCAGACAGCGCCGTTGAGCCACCGGTAAACGCTACGTTCGACAAGAAGAGCGCGCCAACAATGCTGATTCCCGAGATGGCATTGGACCCGCTCATCAGCGGCGTGTGCAGCGTGGGCGGCACCTTTGTGATCAGCTCAAAGCCAAGGAAGATGGCCATCACGAACAGGGTGATGGCGGCGATGAGGGCCGGGATGGTGAGAGTCATGCGAGCACCTTGGCCAGCCTGGCCTGTGTGGGGTGAATCGCGCCGTCTTGGCACACGAGAACACCGCCCATGTCGGGAACGTAGAGCGGGTCTCCCTTGGGCGGACCCACGAGAATGGGGTCTTCTGGGTCCAGAGTCAAGGCACCGTCGCGTACGAGGGAGACCAGGAGTTGGGTCAGGTTGTTGCTGAACAATGTGCTCGCCGTCTCGGCTACCTGGCCGGGCAGGTTGGTCAGCCCCACAATGATGACCCCACGGTCTGTGGTGTGCACAAGCCCGGGTTGGCTGAGCGCACAGTTCCCTCCCGAATCCACGTTCATGTCCACGATGACCGAGCCAGGCTTGTACCGAGCGACGGCGTCCGCTGGAATGGTGATGGGTGCGGTCCGACCAAAGATGCGCGCCGTCGTAATGACTACGTCGGCGTCAGAAGCAACGTCATTGACGGCATTGTTGACGGTCTCGATGAACTCGGGCGTGAGCGGCTTGGCGTAGCCAGAGGCGTCCTCAAAGTCTTCCATGCCGTCTACGTGAATGAAGCGTCCCCCGACCGACTCGATCTGCTCCTTCGCAGCTAGGCGAACGTCTGAAGCGTACACCACCGCCCCCAACCGCCGAGCTGTGGCAATGGCCTGAAGCCCAGCGACCCCGCTGCCCATGACGACGAAGCGCGCAGGTCGCACGGTCCCCGCCGACGTGGTCATCATGGGGATGACCTTGCCCAAGTGCGCAGCACCGACGAGCACCGCTCGGTAGCCCGCAAGGCTGTCCTGGCTCGAGTTCACGTCCATAGACTGGGCGCGCGACAATCGACGAGGAATGAGGTCGAGCGAGAGCAGCTGGATGCCGTGCGCCAGACACTCGCGAACGCCATCGGTGTTGCGGAAGGGGTCGGCAACACACACATGAACCGTGCCTGTGGCGAGCGAGGGCGCCGGCTGCAGTCCGAGTGACACCACAACATCGCAGGCGCGAACCGTTGCGGCGTCGTCAATCACGGCACCCGCGTCGGCGTAAGCGGCATCGCTAAACCCCGCTGCAGCGCCAGCACCAGACTCCACGTGAACGTCCAACCCGACCGCTTTGAGCTTCTTGACACTGCCCGGCACGACCGCCACGCGTGTCTCTGCCGCTCCGTCCTTCGCTACACCGAGTCGCATTCGCATACCTCTCTGCAAGCAGCGTACACCCATGCAGCGAGCCGGTCTCACAATCTGTGTCGCCTAGAGCCCCTCACCGGTCGTATTCGGAGCATCGTACCCACCGTCGCCGGCGGCACGCCTCGGCATTTTTTGGCGCACGGGCGAGCGGTGCCGGACCCGGTCCACCGGTCCGGCGCCGCACTCAATCCTTACAGAGTCACGTAGCGGTAGACAATCCAGACCCGAACGGTTGAGACGGTTGCCGAGTCATTGAAAGAGTTCCCAAATCCATCATCTGCAAGGTAGCAGTACTGGCCATCGTAATCGACGTGGTAGTCCCAGGACACCGTCACGTCCGCACCCACGTCTGCTTGATGGCTTACGGTCTGACTGGTCATGCCATGACCGGGACTGTTGATGGTTGTGGGGGGAAGCCTGTAGGTAGCTGCTGTAGTTTGCTGACCCGCAACCCACGAAATGTCCAGACCCGCGCCAGCTGCCCGAAAGCGATTGTCTCCAGACTGAGCGTCGGAGTCTCCACACATGCCAACCTGCATAATTTCGATGGCCTGCCCCGCCATGCCAGGAATCGTGCCGAAGGTGTGCGTTGTAGCGCCCGTATCGACTCCGAAGGAGGACAAGCCGAGCTGGGTATAGACGGTCTCTGGACCATTCAACGGACCCACCGTCTCGCCGCGACCAACGCGAACACCCGGGTCAACCGTTTGTCCAGCAATGATCTCTGCGCCGGCGCCAATAATGGCATTAGCAGAAATCGTAGCACCGTCACCAATGACAACGTCACGAGCAATGCGAACGCCTGCCTCAATGGTCACATTGGTGCCCAGAGTCACGTCTTTGCGCAGTCGGCTTGTGGCAGCAATCGACGAGCCCGCACCAATCTCGGTGAAGGGCCCCACAATACCGTCGATGGATGAGCCGCCAGGAGCGCTCGCTGCATCCAGCACCTTTACGCCACGAGCAAGCACCGCGCCGTTGCCAATGGATGCATAGTCACCTACCTCCGCGATGGACCCAATCGCCACACTCGTACCGATCGTTACCTCAACGCCGACATCCGTGTCGAAGCCGATAAAGGAGCCCTGACCAATATCAAGTCCGGTTCCGACCTCGACGTTGCGCCCGATTGTGACGTCGTTGCCTGTAGCCGCCCCCGCTCCCAGAACCGCATTCCGGCCAATCACGGTATTGTCACCAATGGCGAAGGGTCCCGTAACGCCAACAGCACCTAAGATTTCAGCACGAGCTCCGACGGTTACGCTTGCTCCAAGGTCCACATCGGGTCCAATGGCGGCGAATTCACCAACTTGGCTCCCGGCGCCGACCGTGACGCTTGGGTCTAAAGTGGCAGAGATAGAGACGCAGGTTCCACCAACCTCATACGAGTCTTCGCATCCGTTGGTGTTGCTATCTGCTGCAAGCGCAGCGCTACAAAGGCCAAACAGGCCGGTCATCGTCAATACAAGGCGTGTGGTCATCGTGATCTCCCCAGGGTTTCCGCGGAATGCCCGCGCGTGGGCACAATAGTTCCCACTCCCTTCAGGTTCAAGGGCGCTCGGCCACGTTGAGTGGAGAAGTCGGCAGCAATGGACCTGACAGCGTCCCACACGATCGACCCATCGTGTCAGGCTACCGCTTGTCTCGGCGGCGGACCGAATACGAGCAGAGTCCGCATTAGGGTGCTTGTATCAGCGCCGAGACACAGCGAGATTCAGACACCCTCTAGTCAAGCGCCACAAGAACCATCCGCAGGTCCTCGTCATCCATGACCGTGTAGACCGTGCTCGATTGGTCGCATTTCAGGCAGACTCCAGGTCCCGTGATCATCTTGCAATGTGTGCAGACCCAAAACGGTCGCGTACGTGAGGCCATGTCTGCCATCAGCTCGGGCACGCTGAGACTCGGCCCTTGAGACTCCTCAGTATTCAAGGTAAAATGCCGGTTTTCTGGGTTTCCCATCACCAGAAGCATCAAGGCCGGCACCAACAGGGCAATCGCCAAGCCAGGCACAACGATAAAGTAGCTTCCAGTAGTACTGTAATCAAACAAGCACAGACCAAAGAGCGCAGCCGCAACGAGCAGCAACACAACGCCACCTAGTCGGCCCCAGCCCAGCAATACATCCAATAGTGAGTCCATCAGAAGCTCCGTATGCAGCGATATACCCTAAACCATCCGCAGGTCGTCGCCTGACACAGCCGCTCAGCGCGACACAACATCGTTCATCCACGGCTCGATGTCCCGGTACAAGACGTCTGGGCACTGGAACATGGGCCGGTGACCGCAGTCTTCGACGAACACATCGGTGATGTCGGCGTTGCGAAGGGCACCGAGCAGATTCGGTCGGAGCACAGCGAGCGGGTCGTATCCTCCGTACCAGACGAGAATCGGGGCATCAACCTCTGCCAAACGTGGGGCAACATCGTCGTCCCGGACGTTCTGCCAGACCATCCGGGAGATGTCATCATGACAGGTGCCGGCGAGGTGCTCGGGTTCGAACAGGTCGGGGTCCGGGTAGTAGTGCAGCATCGCCGGCCACCAGCTGGCGCAGGACGGGTCCACGTCCTCCGGTATTGGCGGCATGTCTTCGGGCAGAGGCCTGTGCGACACGTGCTGGTAGGCCTCGCTGACCACCGCACCCGACCCCACAACAATGGCGCCAGCGACGTTCTCTGGATGACGCGAGAGGTAGTCCAGAATCAGCGGTCCACCCCATGAGTGGCCCAACAACACCACACGGGCATGGCCGGTCCACTCTCGGACCGCGTCTAGGTCCGACGAGGCGTTGGGATCAACACATGGGAGGGGTCTCGGGCGCAGGCACAGGCGACAACCAGTGACAGCGCAGTGAGGTGTGAGACGAGTCGCATGGTGGGCAGTATGGCAGATGGAACACCGCTCACACGATACGTCCTGGCCATCATGACAACCCCAATCCGCTCACTTCGCTCTGCAGGGCTTGCCGCAATTCTCCTTGCGGTCACTCCGGCTCAGGCCTCTCAGCAAGACGACTGTGTTGCCTCCATCCTGGGCCTATTGAAGCGAGCGGAGCCCCTTGCTGACGACTCGGACGACAACCGCAGCGAACGGGAGCTACGCGACCTCGTCCACGGGATTGTGGAGCGGAAGTTGGGGCCGAATGTGACTGTGGTGAACGAGCAGTTCGCCGTTGGCTCAGCATGGGAATGGGCAGATGGCAGCACGCTCTCCGACGGCTCCTCACTACAACCAGGACGCGACTGGCGGGTCGCACCAACGCGACCCACCGGCGCATTCACCGGAGGCATCACGGTCGTGGGCCTCGGTTCCATACGCCCAGACGTCGTTCGGGGACGCGCGGTTGTCGTATCGGGGCCAGAGGACCAAGCCCCGAACGCGACCACTCCAGACCTTCCGCTCCTACGCCAACAACTGGAGCAAGCCGGAGCCGCAGCCCTGGTCGTAGTGCTTCCTGGCCCCACCGTCCCATACGAAGCATTCCCTAAACATTTTGGGCGAGAATGGACAATCGAGGGCACCATTCCTGTCGTGTTCGTGTCCCGCAGCATCTTCGCTGGCTGGATGGAGTCCGAGGGACACTCGGCGGCTTCAGTGCTCACGGAGTCCGCACCACCGCCCATTCATCTGGACCGCGTCATGTCCGGAAACATGGCGCTACAAGGGACATCGACCCAGCTTTTCGACGTGTTCGCCGAACAGCCAGGCTCGGGTCCACACGCTGACGAGCGCGTGGTTCTGCTGACCCACGCATCTTGGTACAACGCAGCACAGCCCCCTGGCCTGTCTGCCCCCAGCGCCGGAGCCAGCAGTCTCGCCACGACCGTCTGCGCGGTTCAGAATCTGCCTGTTCTAACCGAAAGACGCTCTCTTACGTTGGTCGTCACCATGGAGGATCTGGCAACATTGGCCTACGTCACGGACGCCCAAGCACGCAATACCACTCGCATCATCTCGGTAATGGACACGAGCTTGCTCTCCACCAACGGGCTGCAGTTCGGCCAATTTCGCAGCGAGGACTGGAGACAACAGCTGGATGCGGCCACCCAGGCCTCCGACGTGACTTGGCGGCGTTCGCCTCGCTTGCGATGGCGCACCATCAACTTCCCAACGCCTGGTGTGCGCTCCTTGGTCATGGACACCGGCAGCACAGACGACCGGTCCCCGGAAGACTTTGATCTAGCGGGCGTTCACGCCTTGTCCGACGTAACCACCGCGTTGCTCGTTGAGCTCCTGACCGAGCCCTCCGCCGCGCCGTAAGAAGGCAACGCCGGGCATCGGTGCCCGGCGCGGACTGCGGAGAGCAGCGACGTCTTCACACCCGTCGAACTAGTACTTGATGCAACTCAAGAGAGCGACGTTGCGTGGCCGAATCTCCGAGGTCGTGTCCCACTGGAAGCGCAGCCGGTTGCCCGGTCCTTCCCACTTTCCGCCGAACGGGTAGGTCGTGTTGTACCCGGTCTTCGGGATCAATACATCGCCGTGGGTGTAGCCACCGCTCTGGAAACCTGCGACCGAGAACGTCTTCCAGTCCTGCGCTTGGGCACTGCCGACGCTGCGCCCGGAGTCGACGCCACGACCGTCATCAGCAGCTCGTAAGAACTCACCGCGCAGGTCAGGCACACTGAAGGTGGTGCCGCTGCCACCGTAGGTATTGCCAACGGCGCCATACAGGCCCGGGAATGTTGCGGCATCCATTGAGCTACCATCGGCCTTGACCCATCCTGCCGGGCAGCTAGTCCCGGCGAACATCCCCACCATGCCGGACATGCTCGGCCCTTGCCGAACCTGTGCCGCGGCAGCAACCCTCACATCGTCGATTCGGCCATTGAAGGACTCGGTCGGCGCATCGAGGCGCTGTCCAATGCTCACCGGGTTGCTGTTGGCAGCAATCGTGCCATGCGCGTACGGCACCATAGACGTCAGTTCTTGGTTCACGAATGTGCGGATGGCAAAGCCGTCGTAGGTCACAGACACATGAGTCCATTGGTTCAACGGCACAAATCCGCCGCCCTGCCACTCCCAGGTCGAGCGGGAGTCGGTCCAGATGGCCGCCTGGAGCTGACCACTGTTGATGCCCATCAGGTAGGAATTCTCCTTGCCGACCACAGCCATGGGGCTGCTGTCGCCGCCCAGCCGGTAGACCCATGCTTCAAGCGTCAGGTCATCCCGTATCTCCAGACTATTGTCAGACGCAGTCTGGAACCCGCCGCCGGTCCCCGTGAACTGGACCCCATTCCCTGTGTGACCCTGGGTAATCCAGCCGTAGCCTGCTCCCGAGCCAGTCATGGTGTTGCGCTCACCGCTCTGGTCGGTCGTGGTCGCTCCAGAGCCCTCTTCGAAGGTCCATGAGCCTCGAACCGGCCCCCGACTTCCGGTCATACCAAACGCTGAGCTGGCCACGCGCTGTCGCGGCAGTAGGTCGGTCGTGCCATCGACCGCGACACCCAGGTACAAGGCATCGGCACCAATGACATCGTCTAGGTCGGTCAAGTTGTCCGCGGACAGCCCGGTCACGTCGACCGCGTAGTAGCCCTCGTCCACGTTCGGGATGGCGTAGGTCTTTTGCCACAACAAAGTGGTGGCGCTCGCGTCATCGTACAGGCTCACCCGGATGGAATGGGCCCCGCCGAGCGGATCCCCGACCGAGTCGAGCATGCGTCCCTGGTGGCGCAGCAGAGCGTCACCGGCCATGGCGCTCGTCGCGAGGCTACACGCGAGAATTGTAGTAAGTAGGCGCATGATGACTCCCCGATGTTTGGCGAGAAGTCTACACCCTGATCAGCCCCAAGCAAAGCCTGAGAGCCTGTTTGTGGCGGCCCACAAGCCTACAGCGTGTCCAGCGAACGCATGCCCGCACCGCCCCACCCTTGGTAGGCGGAGGGCTTGTTGCCAATGATGGCCTCGATGGCCTCGCGGTGTTCAGGCGTCATACGACGGGCCACATCTACGGCGCGTAGGTTCTCCTCAAGCTGACTGACCTTCGTCGCACCCAACAAGATGGTGGTGACGTTGGCATTGCCCAACACCCAAGCCAGAGCCAGCTCGGCCATGGTGCACTCAAGCTCCGACGTCGCAAACGTGGTCAGTTGGCGCACCTTGTCGATGACACCGCTCTCCCGATGCCCCTGCAGCATCTTCTGAAGCCACTCGTAGCCAGGCTGGGTCAGGCGGGAGCCTTCTGGGACCTCGTCGTTGTATTTCCCAGTCAGCACCCCCGACATCAGCGGACTCCACACGGTCGTTCCGATGTTGTAGGGGGCGTTGTACAGCGGGTGGTACTCCTGCTCCACACGGTCTCGGTGGAACATATTGTACTGGGGCTGCTCAAACTGTGGCGGTTCGAGGCCCAGAGTGCGCGCCAGCCAGAACGCTTCGGTAATCTGCTGTGCCGACCACTCACTCGTGCCCCAGCCATGCGCAGCACCCGACCGAACCGCCTCACTCATGGCACGAACAACGGTCTCAGTGGGCGTGTGGGGGTCCGGACGATGGCAGAAGACCAGGTCGACGTAGTCCATCTGCAAGCGTTCAAGGCTCGCATCTAGGCCCTCACGAACGTGCTTTCGGGACAGCCCCGCTTCGTTGACACCGTCGCCACCCCAAAAGACCTTGGTGGTCACCAAGTAGTCGGACCGACGCCACAACTCCGGGCCTTCCTCGGTCAGCTGCGCAATCGCCTCGCCCATCACCGCCTCAGCAGCACCGCGTGGATTTCCATACACCTCGGCATTGTCGAACAGGTTGATGCCGCCTTTACGGGCCACACGCAGACAGTCCTTCGCCCGCTCAATGCCGTCGTCTCCGGTCAGGCCGTCCTTCACGCCGAAGGTGGCCCAGAAGCCATACGACAAGACGGAGACCTGAAGGCCGGTGTTTCCAAGCATACGGTAGGGCATCGATGACATGAGGGCTCCTGTAGAAGGCCCGTGTCCTAAGGGACATCAGACGCCCTGGCTCATGTCTGACGTGAGCGAATACGGACAATGACACGACGTGGGAGACAACGACGACGTCGCCTCTTCGACCCCCACAACACACCCGATGAGCGCGTCCTAGTCGGAGTGAGACGTTGCGTAGATGAAGGCTGTGAGCTGGTCAATCTTGACGTCTCCCAGAACGTGCTTCCACGACGGGCACCCCCTAGACGGCACTCCGGTTGCAATGGTGCTCTTGATCTGCACAAGCTCGCCGCCGTGAATCCAGACATCGTCGCGCAGGTTTGGGCCGACGAAGCCAGTCAAATCTGCGCCATGGCAAACGGCGCAGTTCATCGCGAACGCGGCCGCGCCGTCAGCAACCTGAACGGCGTTCGACGGGTCAGGTCCAGCGACCAAGACCGGCGTGGCCTCTACCTGTTGTGTTGTAGGGTCGGGGGTGAAGGTGCGGATGTAGGCCACAACGGCCACCGCCTCCTGGTCCCAGCTCGCGTCTACGAGCGCTTGTTCCCGAATCACCGCCGCAAGCTCTTCTGCTTCTAGTCGCATCGCATCTGTCGTAATGGGTGCGAAGGACTGGGAAAACAGCTGTGGATAGGCCGGCATGGTGCTGGCGGGCACCGTCGAGGTTGGGTCCCGAAGATGCGCGAAGTGCCAGCCCGCTGGGTAGCGCCCACCGTACTTCACCAGGCTGACCTGCTCGTCGCTGTCGGGCACCCCATGCTCCACCGTGTGGCAAGAATCACACTGCTCACGCAGATAGATGGACCGGCCAACGTCAGCCAAGGATTCCGGTTCCGGCGGGCCGGCAACCTGCCTCTGTCCACCGCAGCCCAAGAGCTGAAGACACGCCACAGCGGCACTGACCTGTAGAAACACTCGCGGCACACTCACCTCTCCACGGGGAAAAACTCTACCATCGCGTCGGCGCCGACACCAAACGGGGCGGACCCGCTGTCGAGACTACGCCCAGGCCATCGCTGACCGAAAAGCGACGCAACCAACGGTGGACTATGTCGGTCCTGCAAACATGAGTGTGCACCCGTGCGTCGTCTTCTCCCCTACATCTTCATCCTCGCGCTCAACAGTGCCTGCGCTGCCAAGCCGGTCATCGTGGGCCAGGCGTCTTGGTATGGGCCGGGCTTTGCGGGTAGGCCCACCGCTTCAGGGGAGCCGTTCCGCCCGTCACACCGCACGGCCGCCCACAAGACCCTGCCCTTTGGAACGGTCGTGAAGGTCACTCACTCCAGCACAGGCCGCAGTGTGCGCGTGGTCATCAACGACCGCGGACCCTACGCTGGCAACCGCATTATCGACCTGTCGAAGCGTGCCGCACGGCGTATTGGGATGCTCGACGAGGGTGTGGCAACGGTTGAGCTGCGTGTTGTCGGATGTCGGGACAGCTACAACCGCTGCGAGTCAGCCGGTCAGTAGCGATGCTAGGGCCAAGCCCACTCCAGCCGAGAACGCGTTGGCAGCGAGTGCGAGCAGGCCCGGACGCTTCACCCCGAACGCGCGCAGGTACAGAGTCTCCATCACCACTACCAGCGCCTCGCCAACTACAAAAAACAGCCAGTAGCCAAGCGGACCAATGAGTACTGGGTACAGCACGAACCACAGGATGGGATGTGTGAGCGCACTGGCTCCGAACCCGGCTGCGAGGCGCTTGCCGACGGACAGTTCGGATGTCCGTGTGCCCCACCAGTACACCGGCATCTCAAGCGCCTGGGTGAGCGCGAACGCGATGGGCCAGGTCATGGGTGCAGCACCTTGCGACCCTCGACGGTCACGATGCCAAGGACGGCCAGCTCAAGCGGACCGTGGAACAGCGCCAGCCGCAAGTACCCGGCACGAGCGGCCACCAGGTCGAAGACACCCCAAACAGCGATGCCGACGGTCAGCAGCACAAACCCCGCCAGTACCGGGTCGCCGAAGTCTCTTCGCAGTGCGGTCAGACTCGCCGTCCAGCTGCGCGGGGCGGGGCGCTTGCGAGCGACCTCCGGCATGATGCGCAGCCAAAGGCCGTAGTGAACGGCCTGTGCGTAGGCAAACAGCACGACCCATCGGACGGCCCAGGTGGCGTCGAGGCCCGGAGCGAGGGTCTGCATATGCTCGGTGATCGACGGGCCGAGTGCAGGTCCCATCCATCCGTCCGCCGCCCCCAAAAGGATGGCCAGGCCACCGCCGATGAAGGGAACCACCGTCACCCATCGAGGCCACTGGCTGTTTGCGCTCGGTGGATGCAGCGCCGTACCGAGCACCACCCACAGCGCTATCGCCACCAGGTTGTGTACATGGGCCAACGCCACATGCGTAGAACGAAGCCAGAGCATGGCCGCCACGAACAACGCGAGGAAGGGCACGGTGACGAGCACCTTGTTGCGCCACGACCCCGTCGCAAGCAGTGGGGCAAGGGCCACCGCGAACAGCCCGATTCGAAGGTCTACAAGGACCGTGCATAGCACCAGGAGAAGCCCAATCGGCAGTGCGGCACTGCGTTTATGCAGTCCGGGGCGCACGATTAAGTAGCGCACATCGGCCAACAGGTGGGGCACTCCCAAGATCAGGGGGCCGAGCGCCAACAACCACAGCGGCACGACGAGAGCCAAGGCGAAGGCTCCGAAGACAACGCTGACGCCGTGAATGCCGATGCGTACGTCGCGGTCACGAATCCACGCCCCCAGCCAGGGGACCATGGAGCGGTACAACGCACGCCGCACGACATCGAGCGGCCCACACAGCCGTCCGACGCCATCCAACAGCGTTGCGGCCAGGGTCACCGTCGACAGAACGCCACGAGCGCAATGGCGACGACGACAACACTCGGTGCCAGGGTGGCACTTGTCAGGTCACACCGGCACCCGCCTCCGGGAGCGACATCGGCCAGGGCAGTGAGCGGGACGAAAAGCAGAGTCAGGGGAAGTGCACGCATCCAGGTCATACGGTCTCCTTGCGGTTGGACGAAGAATACCACAACGTCGCACGCAGCCTCTCACGCGCCTGATGAGGCCTTCGGTAGAGCCTCAGCGGTGACGTGGTTGAGGTCCGCAACGCAGTCGTCCCCGCCGAGCTCCATTCCGCGTCAGAACAGCGGAACTGTCTACTCCTCCGTCCTCAAGTCTCTCGGGCCGCCCCTTGGCAAAGGCGACCTCCATCGTATCATTCGACCCATCCAGCTTCTGTTCCGGTCGGATATCGTTGGAGTCCATACGGCCGGTGCCACTGTGAGCCACGGCAACCTGCTGCAATAGACAAATCCACAATGCACTACAGAAAAAACTTGCACCCTACGAATATAAGACCTATTGGTGTGGGGTCTGATTCAACTGCCGCATTCGTGCAGCCCGCTGGAGCCTCTGTGCTTACCATGAACTCACATCGCTATCTCGCCATGTCGAGCGCCCCTGTGCGCCCGATGGGTTCGGTGCTGTTCGCGGGTTCATGTGCGGATGTCAAAAATGGCGAAAGCCATGGACATACGGACCGAACAATCGGCGACATTTCCGAAAACAAGCCGGTCGTTACCTTCGATATCGACCTACTCCCCGCGCCTGGGGTGCTTACGTCACTGTGATTTCCACACACACGTAAGCGAAGCCCCCGGCGCCAATGAGGCCCCGGGGGCTTCGTTGTTTTAGGGACCGCCAATGCAAAGTGACACTGTAAACCCACACTGTGGGATGCAGAGCGCACAACTGTGTTGAATGCAAGCGGTCTCCATTCCTGTTCTATGACATTGCTGTCGACGTCCCTGGCACGGACGTCGTTGTTTATTCGCCGCCCATCGCTCCACATGGAGCCTTGGTAGCGGCATTTTGGGACTGTAGCTCAACTGGTAGAGCGCGCGGTTGTTACCTGCTCGACACTTCGCCCTTCTCGAAGGGCCGACGTAGCAGGCTTATCGATTAGGTTCGCGAGGTCGCTGGTTCGATTCCAGCCTGTCCCACCTCTTTTCGCAGACGGGCCGTCTGCGCAGGGTTTTTGTATGGTTCAATGTCCCTCATTGGGGCACGAGGTTCGAAACCTCAATGGTGCTTCGGCACCACTCCCAGCGCTCCCTTCGCCCGTCTGCACCCCATTTTGGGACTGTAGTTCAATTGGTAGAACACGTAATGCCTGCTCACCCCTTCGCCCTCAAAAGAGGGCCGACGAAGTAGGCTTTTCGATTTTCACTCGCGAGATGCTGGTTCGAATCCAGTCAGTTCCACCCTTTCTTGCAGACGGGCCGTCTGCGCTGGGTTTTCGTTCAACTGAATCCTGAAATTGGAAGAGATTCTAACTCTCTTTGGTGCATAGCACCGCTCCCAGCGCGTCCCTTCGTCCGTTTGCTCCCTTCTGGGACAGTAGCTCAATCGGTAGAGCACGTTTGCTTGCTCAACAACTCGCCCTCATTGGAGGGCCGATGTAGCAGGCTTCTCGATTCGTAATCGCGAGGTTGCTGGTTCAAGTCCAGTCTGTTCCACCCTTTTCGCAGGCGGGCCGTCTGTGCTGGGTTCTTGGCTGCCTAGCGGTACTTCCGTGGGCGGAGGGTTGACGTTTAACGGCGTTCAACCTGCTCCCAGCGCGCCCTTTTCGCCCGCTTGCCCCCCTTTCGGGACTGTAGCTCAATTGGTAGAGCGCGTATCGCCTGCTCAACCCTTCGCCTTCAAAAGAGGGCCGATGTAGCAGGCTTATTGATTGTAAATCACGGTGTGCTGGTTCGAATCCAGTCAGTCCCACCATTCCTTGCAGACCGGCGGTTTGCGCTGAGTTCTCGATTCCCACGAAGTCCGTACTCCGGACACTCTCATCACTTCTTTGCGTCCGTCCATGGTGGGCGGGTGCGACCTCACGTTCATCGCCATTTATGGCGTATTGGAGACCCCAAATGAGGGACGTCCTATTGCTGAACGCCGACTTCGCGCCCGTTGGAATTGTCCAGTGGGAGCGCGCCGTCGGCTTACTGCTCGACCGTCGGGTTCGGGTCGTTGAGACCTACCCTGGCGCCGAGATTCACTCACCGAGCGTGTCGCTGGATTGGCCGGCCGTTGTTCACTTGGTCCGCTACGCGCGTCACCGAACACGGCCGTCCTTCACCCGGCGAAACGTGTTCGCACGAGACGCCAACCGTTGTCAGTACTGTGGCGACAAGCCCGGTATCTCTGTGCTCACCCTCGACCATGTCGTGCCTCGCGCACACGCTGTCAACGGGACCGTTCGCCTTGCGAGCGGCCGTGTTGTTCCGGTCCATGGCTGGGACAATGTCGTGGCGTCTTGTCGGTCTTGCAACTTCAGCAAGGCCGCACGAACGCCATCGCAAGCTGGCATGACTCTGCGCACGATTCCGAAAGCCCCAGGCCCACAAGACGTGATTCGTTTCGCCTTGCGGAGAATGGAAGCACCGGACCCGTGGCAGCCCTTTTTACCCGAACCCGCCCTCTCTTGAGGGGGCAGGAGGGCCGTTCCATGTTGGAGCGGTCGTCCATTCTACCCGACTTGGTGGCTCCACATGGAGCCCACCTGGAGGTGCATCATGATGAAAGCAATCACACGCTGGCTCCGGGGTGACGGTACGCCCCAGACTGTTCCCCTGCCCGGCCAAACTCAAAACCATGCCGGCGGCTTTGCCTGGGGCGTGGACATGTGGGCCCAGCTGGACCGATTCTTGGTCCTCGGGTCTGAGGGCGGCACATTCTACGTGCGCGAGTCCGCCTCGACGCTGGACAATGTGAACAGTGCGCGACGCTGCATTGCGGACGATGGTCAGCGTGTCGTGCGTCGCGTGGTTGAGTTTTCCACGTCCGGTCGTGCGCCGAAGAACGCGCCTTTGATCTTGGTCCTCGGCCTCGCGCTGAAGACCGGAGATGTGGAGACGCGACAGGCTGCGCGTGCCGCCGTCCAGAAGGTCTGCCGCACGGGAACTCACCTGTTCCAGCTCGCCCACGTTGTTGAGATGTTGGGCGGATGGGGCCGGGGTACCCGAGCGGCTTTCGCCAACTGGTACACCGACAAGGACGCGTCCGAGGTCGCGTTTCAAGCCGTGAAGTACCAGCGTCGCGAAGGATTTTCGGGACGGGACGTACTGCGTCTGGCTCACCCTCGTCCACCTACGCCCCAGCACAACGCCGTCTTTCAATGGATGACGAAGGGTTGGGACGCGGTGCCCGAGACGTCTCCCGAGCCTGCTCTGGACCGCATCTGGGCCTTCGAGTCTGCAAAGCGTGCTGAGTCCACCACACAGGTGGTGGACTTGATTGACCGGTTCCGTCTGCCCCGAGAGGCCGTGCCCACCCAGTTCCTCAGCAAGGCCGAGGTCTGGCAAGCACTGCTCACCGCAGGTAACGGAATGCCGTTCACCGCTTTGCTGCGCAACCTAGGAAAGCTCGGTAGCGTAGGTCTGTTGGTCCCCGGCGGTGCGGCGGTACAGACCGTTGTACAGCGACTGTCGGATGCCCAGCGACTGCGTCGGGCTCGGGTGCACCCACTCGCCGTGCTCATTGCACTCACGACCTACCGTCGTGGATGTGGTGTTCGGGGTGGCAACACCTGGCCGGTCGTTCCGCAGGTCGTCGATGCGCTGGATGCCGCGTTCTACGCGTCGTTCCAGAACGTTGAAGCCACCGGTAAGCGGTGGCTGCTCGGTCTGGACGTCTCTGGTTCCATGTCAATGGGCGACATTGCGGGTCTGCCGGGCATCACTCCGCGCGTCGCTTCGGCGGCCATGGCGATGGTGACTGCACGGACCGAGTCGCAGTGGTCGGTGATGGGATTTACGGGCAAGCTCGTTCCCCTCGCCATCTCACCTCGACAACGCCTGGACGACGTCGTGCGGACCGTGAGCGGTCTGCCCTTCGGTCGGACGGACTGTGCCCAGCCCATGCGGTACGCCTTGGCCAACCGAATCCCGGTCGACGTGTTCGTGATCTACACGGACAACGAGACCTGGTGCGGTGACGTCCACCCTTCCGTTGCTCTGTCGAACTACCGGCAGCGGATGGGTATCGATGCCAAGCTGGTCGTGGTCGGAATGACCGCGACCAACGTCACCATCGCCGACCCGAACGACCCCGGCATGCTGGACGTCGTTGGGTTCGATGCGGCGGTGCCACGGCTGATGCGCGACTTCGTTGCGTGACTGTAGGCCCCATGTACTTCGGTGCGTGGGGCCTTTTCGTGTTGAACGTGTCGCTAGACGTGGGATGCCTGTCCGGATTCGGCATTCACTGCGTCTGGGGCTCTCTTTATTGAGGTTCCGCTCCCCAACTGCACCCCACAGGTGTTGAAGGGACCGCGCGGCGACGATGCCGATATCGCCGATGTGAACTGCGACACTGAGGCCGATATCGAACAAGGCCCCGGTGTTGACGCAGAAACGGACTCTGACACCGATCGGGACACAGATGCCGACCCTCCCGGCTGCGCCAGCTCGAACGGTACCGCCACTAGCGCATGGAGTCGGGGCCTACTCGCCTGGGTCGCTGGATACCGACGGCACAAGCCCATCACCCGCTGTAGATCTCGGAAAAACACATAGCAGCATCGGGTTGTCTAGTGATGCGATGACATAGGGCGTTACCCAAAGCGAATGCGCCCAAAGGCGATGGTAAGTCGCCACGAAGCCAAAGCGACGAGACCCCTGATTTGACCTCCTCATCTACACAGGTGGTAGATGCCGCCATCGCGGGCGAGACGGCGATGTTCTTCTGGGACGCGCCCATTGTGCTGCTAAAATGCGCTCGTGGAGGGAACACATGATTGCACTCGTCATTTCCTTGGCCGTTGCCGCGCCGCCCGTGGCCTACCAAGGTCGTTTATTGGACACTCTGGGGGTTCCGCTCGAAGGGACACCAAACGTCACCTTCGCCATCTACGACCAAGCGGAAGATGTCGTTGCTGAACAGGGACAGCCACAGCCCGACAACAGTCCTGTGTGGACAGAGACACAGACGTTGTCCCTGCAGGACGGATACTTCGCCGTAAACTTGGGCCTGCAGTCGGACCTAGAGGGCATCTTCATTGGTGAGGACCGCTGGGTAGAAGTCACAGTCGGCGGAGTCCCAATGCAGCGCCAGCCGATTCATTCGGTACCCATGGCCAACTGGTCAGTGCAGGCCGACACCGCCGCACGACTGACCGAATGGTCCCAATGGGGCCCCAGTGACTACGCAGCAGCTGCAGGCCTGTGCGCAGGCATGCTTCATGGCAGCTACGGACGGCTCAAGGTCGTACGGTTCAACGGCTCGGGCTGCGACACCACCTGCAACTCGCAGGACAACGGTTCAGACCCCTACCAGAACTACCACTGCTACGGTGCCGTTGGCGCGGACTCAGTCCGTTCCGCCTCGGGAGACCCGGGCAGCAATGAAGTGGTCTTCGAGGGATGGTTCGGAGTGAACTACTGCAGCGGAACCAATGGCACGAACCGCTTTTGCTGCTGTAAATCCAACTATGGCAGCGCCGCCAACTAGCGGTATACCGTCGGTTCGGTCGACGAGTCGCTACGCAGGCACCTGAAGACCGCACCCCGCAGGTCAGCCCGTTCGGGCAACGCTGTAACGACCGAGTGCGCGTCCGAGAACACACCATCGTTGGGGGCCAGCATCTGCCGCCGACTAGGTCCGAATGCGAACACTCACCGCGCCATCACCAACCGGAGCTGAGCCGTTTCGAAGCCACAAGTTCAGGTGGAGCCGATGGTCGTCGTAGCGAGGCACCTGCGCTCCGCGAACTCGCCATCGGGCAAACACACCCGCCTCAGTCGACGCAGTCCAGGACAAGCGACGTCGACGCCAGCGCATCCGGTACGTCACCCAGCCCGGTGGGCTTTCGAATCGATGCACTAAGTCAGTTGTCGCCGGTGCAACCGCGAACTGCGCATTGTCGGCGCCGGCAACGCCCCAGCGACCGAGCTCGACGTCGAACTCGCACGAGTCGTCCCGAGCGATGAACATACCCACAATCAGCTGACTATCGAGGTCCTCCGACCACACGTCGAACTGCACGTCGCGCGGTCGAACGTTGAGAGGGGCCGACAGCTCTGCCGACGACCATCCACTCCCCTCCTGAACAACGGTCAGTTGCAGCTCCGAGTCATGGACAGCAACGGCCTGATCACTATCCGACCACCGGTTTGGCCCGGCACCGACAGAGACGGCCGCCGACCGGTGCACCGCCCAGATGCGGTCGGCAAACGCCACCTCGCGTGGGCCCAAGGGCAGCACCGCCCGAGGACCGGGTAGGCAGGGATTGGCCAGGGACAGGGACAGGGACAGCCAGATCACGCGACAGTGACCGATTTCGCGAGGTTACGCGGCTTGTCGACATCGAGACCGAGAAGCTCGGCGGCGCGGAACGCCAGGAACTGCATGGGCAACACGGACAACACCGGAGACAAACAGGAGTGCGTGGAGTCGAAGGGAAGAACGAGGTCGGCATGACGCGCGACCTCGACATCATCCGGCTCGCATAAGGCAATCACGCGAGCCCCCCGCGCGCGGACCTCGGCGATGTTGGCCAGCATGTGGGTCCGATGCTCGTCTCGTGGGACCACAACAACTACAGGTGTCCCCTTCTTGAGCATGGCAATCGGACCGTGCTTCATCTCCCCGGCTGCGTACGCATCGCACGGCACGTAGGACAACTCTTTGAGCTTAAGTGAACCTTCTTCGGCCACATGACGAGAGGGGCCACGGCCCAAGAACAGCGCGTAATTGGCATCCACAATCCACCGACACGCCATGGTCACCGCTGCTGAGTCTCTGAGACGCTCAAGCGTCGACTCCACCGCATCCGGAAGCGCCATGAGCGACTTGCGAACTGCAACGGCCACACCGGACTCAGGCTTGCCGGCCAGCCCAAGTGCCAAGGCGCCGAGCGTCGCGATTTGGGCAGTGAAAGCCTTGGTACTAGCAACGGCCACCTCGGGGCCTGCATGCACGAACAGCCCAGCATCTGCTTCTCGGGCAATGGAAGAGTCGACCGTGTTGACCACGCCGAGGGTCGCAGCACCGCAGCCCTTCGCCCGTCGGAGGGCCTCAAGGGTGTCGTAGGTCTCACCCGACTGCGAAACCGCGATGTACAGGGCCCTAGGGTCCACCATCGGACCGTCCGTTGAGAACTCACTCGCCAGCTTCGCGACGGCTGGTATGTGTGCCACCCGCTCAATGAGCCGCGCGCCGACGCTGGCCGCATGAAAACTTGTCCCACAAGCGAGCAGGACCACCGACGAGACATCTCGCATCGATGGGTGGTCCACCAAACAAGCAAGCTGAACGCCGCGGTCCGAGACTCGCCCCACCAGAGCGTTGGTGAGCACCCTGGGCTGCTCCAAGATTTCCTTCACCATAAAGCATCTGTGTACACCCATATCTGCCTCCTCGGCGGCGTGAAAGGGCACGGCACGGCACGCGATACTGGCGAACATGCCCTGGCGAATTTCGAGTTGGTCGCCATCTTCCAGGTGTACGACTTGGTCGACCCACCGCGCGATAGCCTGAGCATCCGACGCGACGAACACTTCGTCATCGCCAAAACCGAGAACCAGGGGTGAGCCGTAGCGGGCGACAAACAGGCGACCAGGGTGGTCAGCGAACGCAACCACGAGTCCCCAAGTCCCCTGAAGGTGGCCGATGGCCTGCTGGAGCGCCGCCATGGGGTCGCCGGTGTAGGCCTGCGCAATCAGGTGCGCGATGACCTCGGTATCGGTATCGCTGATGAACGCCGCTCCTGTCGGGTCCAAACGCGCCCGAAGCGCATCCGCATTGTCGATAATGCCGTTGTGCACGACCGCAATCCGGCCGGTCCGGTCGCAGTGAGGGTGGGCATTTCGAACCTCGAGGCCGCCATGGGTCGCCCACCGCGTGTGACCGAGTCCGACCGTATGCTCGGACTCCGGAACCAGAGACGCAAGGGCAGCCACCCGACCGACTGCCCGGCGAATGACCAGGCCGTCCGGCCCCAACAGTCCAATTCCAGCGGAGTCATACCCGCGGTACTCAAGGCGGGAGAGCCCTTCCAAGAGTAGACCGGAACAAGGACGATTACCGACGAACCCAACGATTCCACACATACACACCTCCAATGTACCCAGTGACTTTGCGAGGTGCGTGCCAAGCGAGACCCAGGCTTCACTCGTTGCGTGCGCCGGGCGTGGCGACAGTTGTTCCACCCTGGAACACCCTGTCCGCTCACTGGCACACCCGAAACGACACACCGACAGTCGGCCCTTGGAGCACTGAAACTGGGCGGCAACGATGAGCGGCCGCGACGTCACTTCAGCATCATGACCCTACACCACAAACGCCGAAAACCCGCACCGCGTCCATGAACGCGAAACGGGCAAAAAGGGCATTCTGATTCTCATTCCCGGTGGCGACTAGCGCCGACGGCGTCCGACGAGCGCTGCCACACCAAGTAGCCACAGCCAACCGGATGATGCCGGCGACACGGAGCATCCACAGTACTCCAGGGCCTGTTCGTCGCTGACTCTATCCAGTGTGTCAGGCGTCCAGGGCACGAGTGCCAGGGACGACACAGTCACCTGGGCATTCTCAGTCTCCGAGCTGGTGAAGGACACAAAGCTCACCGCATGGCGTGGGTCCAGGCGTGCAGCGCCGTCCCAGCGCAGTTCACTGACGGGAATCGCGGTCCAGCCGTCGGCATCGGCTGCGGTAGAACAGGCGAAGGTGTGGGTGACGGAAGACTCAACACAGACTGTGATGGGAGCATTCGATTCAGCCCAGAAGACCAGCGAACCCGACGCCAGTGCATCGACCGGTTGCCCAGCGAGATGACGAGCGACCCCCGCATACTCCGAGACGACGGCCTCCACCCGGCCGCAGCCGCTGAGGAGTGTGGCTGACTCTGCATCAAAGCCGAGGGTGCCCGCAGCATCTTGCAAAGCGTCAACGTTCGGCGCGCAGGCGGTGCTGCTGAAGAAGGTGTGCTGGGTGCGGCCGCCGAACAGTCCGTCATGAAAAGGTACCCAGACGCCATCGGACAGCCACACCTTGTCGACAACCTCACCATCTACCCGCACATCGACCATCGCATCGGAGAACAATGGAAGCTCGGACTCAAGGGTAAATCGCTCGTCGTGAACGCTGTCAGCAAGAGCGACTGTCTCTTGAGTTCCATCCTCGAGCGTCACTGTGGCAGTGACGGACACGTCGCCTCCGAGCGGATTGCCGACGTCGACCTTCACCACACCACCGAGGGTTGACGCCTCGGTCACATAGGCCTGTGGCGCTCCACCGCCGCGCGTCCACTGGACCGGCCCGTTGCGCTCAACACGTTCCAGCACATCGCTAGTCAGTGTCTCAGCAAACCCCGGTGACGCTGCCCAGACCTGGACTTCGAGCACAGTCTGCCCGGCATCCGGCACTGGATAGTCGCTCAACAACCAGCCTGAAGCTGCGGTCCAACCACCAATGCGGACACCGTCTTCCCACACTTCGTCAGGCTGTTCGAACAGCATCACCGTAGTGCTGTGGTCACGTCGGGTGTCCTCGGTCAGGAAGCTCGACCGCACCACCTCGCCGCCGCCGATGGCTGCCGAGCCAACCGACGTCAGCGCTGCCCCGCCGGCACGGTCACAGATGGCTTTGGTGTGTTCATACAGCGCACCCGTGGTCTCAATGACCATCACCGCGCCGACTCTACGGCCGTCCGCGGCCACATAGTCCCAAGCGCGGACGTCGTCGCCATTGGTGTACAGCTCCAGTCCCGTGGGACTGGTTTCAACCGCGACCGAGCCCAGGGGGCCGTTCTCGGGAACCAGCGACTGCCACATCGACTCGCTCACTAAGCCCATTTGGCGGCGAACGCCTCGTGTACCGCGCATGGCACGATGGGCGAGCGCACTCTGAAGCCGTCCGTTGGATTCTAAGCCACCATCCTGGCCCGAGGACACGCCTGGAGAGCATACATCCGCGTCTGAACCGCCTGCACCGAGCGAGTCGGACTCGTTCGGATCTGTGCCGCACCAGCAGCGTTCTTCGTAGTCCGACACGCCATCTAAGTCGCTGTCGACCAGGCCATCTGCCGAGTGAAAGGACATCGTGGCACCGGTTGTTGAGCCGAGCCAGGTGTAGGTGTCCAGGTACGCTTGGTTTCCTTTCCCGTCGCTGTTGAAGGCTCCCCATGAACGCGCATCCACGTTGGCAACAGGTGTGGAGCCGTAGGCGCCAGGAGTCACTCCGGACTCGCCCGAGTTCACACGCCCGACCTCACCGGACAGCATGGTCTGAGCGTTGCCCTGGATAGCGCTATCGTCCCAGTACATTGGCAACGGCGCACGCTGTCCAAGGCCATCCACTTCATACAGGCGCAACCCCTGGTAGGCCGTCTCAATGTCGTAGCCAACGTAGTGGAACTCCCCCACGTTGATGGCCAGTTGGCAGTCATAGTCGCCTTCAGGAATGACGCTGCCATCAGGCGCGTAGCCAGACCAGGGCACTGTGTTCCAGCCAGGTTCTGTGGACCCAACCAGGAACACATCATCGCCGCTTGTGCGCTCAAAGCCGTCGCCATCGAGGTCACACAGGATGTGGTAGGTGCCCTCAACGTCGGTCTCAAAGTAGAAGGCCAAGCCGCTATGACCCGACCAGATGGCATCGCATTCGGTCAGGTCGCCGCTGACTACGTTCTGCTGTCCGCCCCCATTGAGCCAAAAGCCGTCCGCCGCCGGTGCGCTACGTGTGTACGACGCATTCGTAGGTGGGTACAGGTAAATCGGGTAGTCAGGAAGGGTCGAGTTTCCCCCCGCCGACACCGACCGACCGCCCTGCTCTCCCTGAACCCCCTCTCCGTTCGCGTTCAGGTCGTACACGTAGCCAGACAGACCATCCACCTGCAGCTCAATCACCGAGGTCTCGCCTCCACTGCCCGCTGGAACGACCGCATAGAAGCTGGCAAAGGTCGAGCGACTGGCTGCGAAGGACCCGGCGTTGAAGCGCCAGTTGGACGACCACACCCGTCCACCCAACAGGCTGACATTACTCACCGTTACGTCCCAAGGAGTGTCGAAGGTCTGCGCGGACAGGACCTCAATCGTGTAGGCACCGGACTGCCCAACGAGTGAGGTGATTGTTGAGCCGCTGGCGAACACCCCCATTTCGGTACCATCCGGGGCGGTGACCTGAACGTCTCCAGTGCCGTTCCACTCAATGGCTTCAACGCCCGGGTCGAAGATGTCTGCGTGGAGCACGGTATTGGCGCGTAGTGCTTGGTAGGGTCCCAGTTCATTTGTACCGTCAGCGAACGCAAGCGGAGCGAGGGAAAGGGTAAGAAGCATCAACAGGGTGAAACGGCGCATGGAACCTCCGCCCAAGCCATCGCAAGGACGGTGCCAACTCAGCCCATCCCCGTTGAACCCAGGCTTTCAGCCACACCCCACCCATCGATGTACCAATCCGACGCAACGCCCTGTGCCAGGTGTGCCACCGATGAGCGAGGGTGACCACCTCCCCAATCATGGGCTTGGCGTCCTCGGTCGCTGGAATCTCGATGCGCCAGGTACTGCGCTTGCTCGCAGTGTTCACTGCGTTCAAGCCGGACCTTGTCGCCGGCTCGTGTTTGGCAGAGACAATGACACTGGTATTGCTCGCGCTTCCTACGCCGTTTGCTTCGGCGCAAGGAGATGCGCGCACGTCGACCACGCCACGCCGTTGACGTCGAAGACCCGCCACAACAGCACGCTCCACGGTGTCCAGCGGGAGCTCCCGGTGCCCCCCTTCGTCCGTCGCAGCCCCACCCTAAAGAGGCGCTGGACACCGTCGACGACTTGGCCGACTGAGACGACGACGGGCTGACCGATGTGGAAGAGGAAGAGCTCGGCACCGACCCTGAAGACCCGGATTCTGATGACGACGGCCTGACGGATGGTGAAGAGGTCCACGACTGGCAGAACGAACCCTTGGACTCCGTGTGAGTCCCGTCGAGAGCTACAAGACTCTTGGAGAACGACCCAAGTCCAAGGATAAGGAGCTTGGCCTTCAACGCCAACAGGCCGCTAGCAGCGAAGGCCCGCACGATGCCTAGGGGTTCTGCCAGATCTCGGTGGCAGTGCCGACCGAGAGCGTCGCCTCAACAGCGTCCGCGCCCGTATTGGCTAACGCGCGGTTCAGGGCGAACGTGTACGTCCCACTCGACGACGACCGCACGAACACTTGATACGTTGATGCCGTGTCTAGGCTATTCTCGTCCACGATCGTGACCGTATACGCCGTCGGCGTACTGCTCTCGTTCTGGTCGTAGTCCGTTGCCGACGTACCGGCCCAGCGGTTGTTCGACGCGTTGGTGGCCAGCGGTAGCAGGCTTCCGTTGCCCGTCACGAGAAACACAGCATCCTGATGAATCTCGCCGTTCAGCGTCCATTCGAGCAGTACCTTGTTGCCAGCCTTTCGCGGCGTAATCACAATATCCATGGGTGTGATGGCAGAACCGAGACCCGATGGAGGCGCCGTGTAGGTACCTTGTGTACGGGTTTGCACCGTAGCCATCTGGACGACGGCGCCTTCGCCTTGAAGGGAATTTGCTACCTCCGCCCGTGCCGCGTAGGGCACCGCGAGCAGGCGATGGCTCGTCGACCCACCTGGGAAGGCCGTGGTCAGCCACACCTCGCTGTGGTCGAGGTCCTCGGTGGTGAGGGCTGGTGGGCCGGCGCCCACTTCCAAGCCGAAGTACCCGTCCTGGAGCGGTACGTCCTGGAACTCTTGGCTCCAGAAGGCGGCGCCGCCCTCGGTCGTCGACAAGGACACGGTGAGAGTGACGTCCTGATTCAGCGGCACGCCGAGCGTGTCGGCTAAGCGACCGGTGTGGTGAAAAGCGAGCGGTGCGGCCTGCGCATCCGAGGTCGCAACAGACGCAGCAGCCACGACAAGCGCCGCGAGGGTCATTCGAAGCATGGCAATCTCCCAGATTGCCAAAAAGGATGCCCGTTGAGCATCAGCACCACAAGGAATATGTGGCGTTTCTGTTTGGGAAGCCTGCTTTGGTCACGCTCCCGGCGATGCGTGTCGGTGGGTCGGCGGAGCACGGGGTTGTGGGGAGTACAAGTCTGTTCGAACGACCGCAGCAGACGAGATCAACTCCCGCTCCCCGCGTCCGCGTGACGTGCTTGATGAAGGATAGGGAGCACTAGGCACCCGTCGTCTACCTGTCCCAAAGCGCGGGCTCATTCTGGTGACAGCCGCCAGCCACCCGATGGCGCCGTACAACCACACCCCACAATCGCTACACGGGGAACTCAAGCTCGCTGTTCACGACAGCAGCGAGCTGACTAGCGGACGCGACACAAACACAACACGGGGAGGACGGGTGTTCTACCTGTCGGCAGACCAACACACCGCATTCGGTACACTGCGTCGACCGGCCGCCGGGACTCGCAGCGCAGAGCTTACTCTAAGGAATTCGCGACCCTTGGCCGACGTCCGGCGCATGAGCGCCTGCCAAACCAGGGCCCCCATGGAGTGAAGTGTCCTGACCGAACGCGACGGTTCGAAGCAGTACAACGAGTGCGGCTCGCTGCCCGAGGGCCAGGTCGGTGTCGGTCCGTTCGGCGTTGGTCCTGTCCCCCCCAAACACGCCCCAGGCCCCATCCACTCCCCACACGGTCTGCCGCCGACCTGGCTCCGCGTGGGCACTCGGATGGACCCCGTGAACACGCTGGCGCACCAGCCCGTCCCGTTCCCCCACGGTCCCGCAGCGTAGCAAGCGAGGAGTTGCGTCAAGTAGGCAGCTCACCAAGGCAGAGTAACCGTCAGACGGCTCGAACCGGTCCGGGCAGGGCGCGTTGACCTGCGGCGACGAAGTCGAGGGCTGAAGCAAGGCCGAAGGCCGAAGGCTGCCGCAAGGCCGAAGCAAGGCCGCGGCAAGGCCGAAGGCCAAAGCAAGGCCGAAGGCCGCAGCGCACAACCGCCCGGTAACGCCGTTACCGAAAGCGCGCGTTGACCTGCGGCGGCGAAGCCGAGGGCCGAAGGCCCGATCCGTCAGGTCAAACGCGTGCCTGAATGACTGCATCGCCTACGGCGATGCCCGTCATTCAGACGTTGAACCTAAAGTGCATCACATCACCATCAGACAAGACGTACGTCTTCCCTTCAATGCGCAACTTCCCAGCCTGCTTCAGCGCAGTCTCGCTCCCAAGCTCTTCCAGCTCCGGCAACGTGTACACCTCAGCCTTAATGAACCCACGCTCAAAGTCCGTGTGAATCACACCCGCAGCCTGTGGAGCCGTCGCACCGACCTTCACAGTCCAGGCACGAATCTCCTTCTCACCCGCCGTAAAGTAGGTCTGATATCCAAGAAGCGCGTAAACCTCGCGCGCCATCTTCGCCAAACCGGACTCGGTCAGCCCAAGCTCGTCCAAGAACATCGCCCGGTCTTCTTCGTCGTCCATCTCGGCAATCTCGGACTCAATCGCCCCAGACAGCACAACAACCCCAGCGCCCTGCTCAGCCGCAAATGCCGCAACGGTCTCGCTCAGCGCATTCCCCGTAGCTGCAGACGCCTCGTCCACATTGCAGACGAACAGCACCTTCTTGGACGTAATCAGCTGAGCATCCACAATGCTCGCCGCTTCTTCTTCCGTCCATTCACCGGCACGAATCGGCTTGCCAGCTTCCAGCGACGCAATCAGGCGGAGCGCCAACTCATGATGGAAAATCGCGTCCTTGTCGCCGCCACGTGCAATCTTGACGAACCGGTCGCGACGCTTGAGCGCGCTCTCTAGGTCGGCCAACAACAGCTCGGTCTCAATGGTGTCGATGTCCCGCAGCGGGTCCACAGAGCCGTCGACATGCTCGATGTCGTCGCTCTCGAAGCAACGAACCACGTGCAGAATGGCATCTGTTGCGCGGATGTTGCCAAGGAACTTGTTGCCAAGCCCTTCGCCCTTGCTTGCACCGCGGACCAGGCCGGCGATGTCCACAATCTCAACCACGGCAGGAATGACCTTCTTGGTCTCGATGACGTTCTGCAAGCGCTGGAGACGCTCGTCTGGCACTTCAACAACGCCAACATTCGGGTCAATCGTGCAGAATGGGTAGTTCGCTGCTTCCGCACCTGCTTGGGTGAGTGCGTTGAAAAGCGTGCTCTTACCAACGTTGGGCAATCCGACGATGCCTGCTTGTAGTGCCATGAATCCTCCGGGGCGGCGGCTCGTACCCCGCAAGGTCGCCGGCGTCACTCACTGCGACGACGCCGATTCGCGAACACCAACAACATCAGGGTCCACCACCCCACAATGGGCCCGGGTGCAACGGTACATAGGCACCCCGTCGGTGCACAGTCAACGCCGCAGAACAGTGGATCTACGCCACCTGCACAGTCATTATCCACGCCGTCGCATTGCTCCTCTTCACCCGGATTGATGAAGCGGTCGCCCTCATTACAGTCACCTTCACATTCGCTCCAGCCATCATCGTCCCAGTCCTCTTCATCGTCTGGCATGTCACCATCGCAGTCGGTGTCCACGCCATCGCACAGCTCTTGTGCTCTTGGATGGACGGACGCATTTCGGTCATCACAATCGGTGTCCGCGCACCATCCATCATTGTCCGAATCACCCACTGCATCATCGCCCTCACACCGGTCGAGAGGGTCGACAACACCGTCACCATCCGTATCTGGCGGGTCGGGCGTCGGGTCGCAGAGGTCTCCCAAACCGTCGACGTCACGGTCGAGTTGGTCGGGATTGTCATCATCCGGGCAGTTATCGTTCACGTCGCCAATGCCATCGCCGTCGGTGTCCCACGACACCACCAACGCATCCACCTCCGACCCGCCTAAGACGCCCTCATAGACGCGGAAGTCGTCTACAAACAAGGCCAGTTCACTGCGCGAGTTGGGGTCCCCGAGAACACAGGCACCATCCACCACCGGACTCGCATCCAACGCATCCGGCAACGGGTCGTCGGCGACCCCGTTGATGTAGGTCACCTGGTGGGTGCCGTCCCAGGTCAGGGCAATGTGGTTCCAACGTCCACCCTCCACAAGTCGAAGCCGACCGCCCAGTCGCATTTGCGTATCGACGGCCACAAACAACTGGGGCGACCGCACCGCGTCACAGGCGTAGACCTGGCCTGGTTCGCCGGTCCACAAGGCAAAAAAGGCAACGCTATAGGACCCTAGAGGCGTCACTGGACCCACATCAATCACGGCAGACGGTGCCAGTGCAGCACAGTCCCCAATCGGACCAAATCCGTAGGTCACGGTTCCGTCGAAGAAGGCGTCCTCTCCGGAGACTATATCCTCATTCGACCCATCAAATGGGTAGTGGACGACGAGCTCCGCCTGTTGAGCGAGAGCCGACGTGAGCAACCAAATCCAAAGCATTTAGGCCTCCAATCCACGCATCCTGCTGATGCGGTCTGGAGGCCTCGCTTACACTCGATGTCAGGACCGGAATTCAGCCCAAAGGCACCCTACTTGTCAGCGCGCGGACCAATCGCTGTGTCCATGCGAGCGAGGGCTCGTTCCTTTGGAATATCCAGCGAACACGCCATTTCTGCCGTGAGCTGGTCACGGACCCGGTCGAACAGGCGACGCTCAGTGAAGGACAGGCGCTTCCCACGACGGACGGCGGCGAGCTCGCCCATGACCTCTGCGAGAGACTGCGGCGTGTTGGTGGCCACAAGCTCATTGTAGCGACGTTGACGGCGGTTCCAGGTCACGCGCTTCTCAGGCGCAACGCCTCCAGCAATCACGTCCAGGGTCTTGTCGACTTGGTTGGGAGTCATCACAGGACGAACACACTCAGCCTGTAGACGCCCTACGGGTACCCACATGTGTTTCTTTTCGGCCAAAATGTCGATTCGAATCATCTGAACATCGGAATTGTCGATGGTTAATGACTCTCGTCCGGCAACTTCGCCAAGACCCCAATTCGGAACAACTACAGACTCACCGTCGATGAAATTCAAACGCACTCCTTAATGTGCGCTTACCTTGCCATAAATATAACCGTTTGTAAAGCGCTAATTTATCGACGCGTCTGAAGATCTCCCCGAGGCCCACGTCGTGGAGGTACAATACCCGCATGCATGATGAGCCGAATCACGCGAAATCGATGTGGACGAAACGGCTCTAGCAGCTCCAACATCTCCGAATCGGTACTACGTTCCCGACCCGTCAGAGCATACGCAATTGAATGTGGCATTCCGTAATCACCCACAATCACCGCATCCGAGTGGGCCAGGTGAAATCCCGCCAGCTGTCCAGCTGTCCACGGCCCCACACCCGGGAGGACCTGCACAAGGCGAACGAACTCGTCCAAAGACAGGTCAGCCAATGCGTCCAGACGTCTCGCACGGCGCGCACAGTCAATCATGCACCGTGCCATCTTCGGGAGCATGCCAGTGGATTGCAGTGCGGCTGCAGAGTGTGCACGAACCGCATCTGGCGACGGCGGCAACATCAGCCGTACGGGTCCAGGCAGCTCGGTTCCAAACTGTTCAACCAGACGACGCCAGAAGACAGTGGCGTCTGTCCACGCCACCAACTGCTGAGGAATGACTCGCAACAGGCCGTCAAACACTCGGCCGGGCCGAGCCAAGTGCAGTCCAGGGAAGCGGCGTTCCAGCTCACGCACCGCAGGGTGAAGATGTCCCAATGTCACCGGTGAGTCGTTCAGGCCGAGCCAGTCTGGAGCCATTTTTACGGCCATTTCTGCCCCAGGGCCCCAGGCCTGGGCTGACAGCTCGGGACCGTCCGCCAGGTGAAGTACCGCAGGTCCGGCTGCTGTGTGGACAGCAGTGAACAGCTCTCCCGGGCATTGAATCAACGACGGATCATGGGACCCCAATCGCAAAAAGCGCAGGGTGCCGGCAAAATCATAAACCTGCGGTCGTTCCCATCTGCCCTGTATACTCGCGTGAACCGAACTCACATGCGTCGCCTTTCATCACTTTTCTACTTAAGTACTCTTATGCCCATCCGATGGCGAGTGGGCACACCTTCAGAGCGCGGACACCAATGTCATCTCATCCCCTTCAGCACGATGCTTCTGGGACAGAAGCAGAACGCAACGAGACCCCTCGTCCCGTTCCGGAGCGCACGCTGCAGGCCATCTCCACTGTGCGAGATGCGAACGGCCCGCTGAATGGTGACTCGTGGAATCCAACCTTCCTCAACCTCACAGACCTACTGCTCCCCCAAACCACCGACCGTTCCTACATCCCGGAAGAGGTGCGTAGTGCCCGGTTGGTTGTGGTGTCAATCGCCCTGTTCACCCCGCCTGCAATCGTATTCGCGGGTATCTACCCAATGTTTGGTGGCAGCTTCGTCGTAAGCGCTGCCTTCTTCCTAGCTGCCGCATACTGCCTAGCCATTGTGGTCCGTCTGCACAGAGGCCTCGCTCCACAACGCGCCGGCCTGCACTTGATTGCAGTCCTCACGTGCGCCAGCGCCGCGCTGGCCCTGGCTACAGGCGGAATCACCAGCAGCCCCGCGACTGCAATCACCGCCATACCCCTACTTTCCCAAGTCATCTGCACCCAACGCACCGCAATATGGACGCTGTACGGCGCGTGCGTCACCTTGGCAGGACTCGGTGCACTCGGAGCGCTCGGACTCTTTGGTAGCGACACCAGCTCCATCGCACACCTCGGCTACGGTCTAGGAATGGTGGTCGGAGCCATTTGCGCCTTCGTAGTGGCCCATATGGTCGGCTTGACACGCTCTCTCGCCCACAAGGAAATCACCTCAATCAACGGTTCCTTGGCCTTCGAAGTCCGCGAACACCGCGAAACACGCCAACGCCTGCGCAATACTCACCACGAGCTGATGGCCTCCGCCCGTCGTGCCGGTGCTGCGGAAGTGGCAACCGGCGTCCTACACAACGTTGGCAACGGTCTGAACGCCGTCACGGTAAGCGCCGCTTTGGTCGATGAACGGCTGCATGGAATGCGGATTGAACGTATTGGGCGCTTAGCCATCAAGCTCGAAGCTGAAGCCGACCTTGACCCTCGACTCGGCGCCTTCGCGCATGCGGTGTTCCAGTCCCTCGAAGAAGAACGGGAAGCGGCACTCACCGAGGTTCGCACACTCCGTCAGTCCGTCGACCATGTCGCCGCCACCGTTGCCACACAGCAGCGCTGGGCCAACAAGGCGGGCGTCACAGAAGTGGTGGATGTTCCCGAGATGGTCAACGAAGTCTTGGGCATGATTGGCCTTGGAAAGCACCACGACATCGAAGTGACGCTAGACATTCCAGACCTGCCGCCCATCATCACCGACCGCCACCGCATCATCCAGATCGTGACGAATCTCCTGACAAATGCCAGAGACGCCGTGCACAACAATGTGGAGACTCTGCGTCGCATTCGCGTTGCGGTTCGCTTGGACTCAGCCGACAGCCTCAAGATCACAGTGACCGACACCGGCTCCGGTATCGACCCACACAACCTCGAGCGCGTGTTCCAGCATGGCTTCACGACCAAGTCGACAGGCCAGGGCTTCGGGCTCCATGCCAGCGCATTGACTGCCAAAGAGCTGGATGGCCAGCTCAACGCCTACAGCCCAGGCCGCGGACAGGGTGCAACGTTCGTCTTGTGCCTGCCCGTCACCATGGCGGCCCAGTTTTAGATAGACCATCCCCCCACACCGCGGTATCTCCGCGGTCTTGGAGGCAGGTATGCGGTGGATGATGGTGGTTGCGTTGGTTCTCGCAGCCTGCGGCTCAGACCGCGACGGTGATGGTTTCGACGCTGAGTTTGATTGCGACGACCGCAACGCAGACATCAATCCCGAAGCGGTCGAGGTGTGCGACGGCGTCGACAACAACTGCAACGGGACCTTCGGTGCCCTGGCCTGCGACGAAGACCCGAACTGCGACGAGCCAGACGCTGAAGATGCTGAGCTGTGGTTCGCAGACTTTGACGACGACGGATTTGGCGACCCCAACTTACCGGCGAAAGCCTGTAACCAACCCATTGGCTGGGTTGAAAACGGCGACGACTGTGACGACGAAGACGACACCGTCGGGGACAACTGCGGATGAGCGGTTGGATTCTACTATTCGCAGTCATCGGTGCCGGTTGTTCCGGAGACACCGCATCGAGTGGAATCGCCGGTGGTGAGTACCAATTCTTCACGGTCGCAGCAGACGACTCCTGCCTAGATGGCGCATTGGAAGCCATCTTTATGCCGGAAGGTCCTGCCACAGCGCATCCGTTCGAGTTCCCGGTGTTTCTGCCCGCAGCGGACGCCACGCCGAGCACCTACGATGTCAGCTTTCGCGAGCCCTTCGTTGGCATGACCGTCACCGTCGATTCCAGCGGCGAAAACTTGGTCATTTCCAATAGTGTCATCGATGCTGTGCGCCTAGATACCGACCGATACGGCGACTGCGACGTCACCATCTCCATAGACGCAGACATCACCCCAGCAGGTGCCAATACCGCCATGGGTGAAGCCATCTTGTCGCTCTCGAATGCTCGCGGCAGCGAAAACCGCTGTCCGGCCTTTGACGCAGACCCCTGTCAGGTCACCCTCACCCTGCACGCTGAGCTGCTGTAGACAGCGCAAGACCAACCATGACGGGATCTGCACACCGTTAACGACGCTGGCCAATACGGTACCGCCACGTCCGGAGGTCCTCTTGCGCACAGTCTCTCGCCCCATCGCCCTTGCCTGCCTACTCGCCACCATGGGCTGTCCGGAGCCTGACGGAGAGCTTGTCAACGACGAGCCCACGTTCGCCGAGCAGATCACCGAGTCCGCCCTGATGGACCACCTCACGAGCCTACAGGCCATCGCGGATGCGAACGATGGCAACCGCATGTTCCTGTCTGGCGGCTACCTCGACAGCGTGGACTACATTGTTCAGCAACTCGAAGACGCCGGACTAGAGCCCGTTGTAGAGACGTTCGACATGGAAGAGTACACACTGAACACCGCGGAAGTTCAGGTCAACGGCGAGCCCCCAGCGGGCCTTGAGGACATCAACTTTTCGGTCTTCGAGCTGTCGGGCCAAGGCACAGTCACAGCTCCGCTGAGCGCGGTCAGTGTGACAATTCCCCCGAGCGGCGGAGCAAACAGCACGGACAGCGGCTGCGAATCGGCAGACTTTGACGGATTCCCAGCCGGTAACATTGCTCTCATTCAGCGCGGAACGTGCACCTTCGTGCAGAAGGTCGACAATGCCGTGGCTGCCGGCGCCAGCGCTGTGGTCATCTTCAACGAAGGCCAGCAAGGGCGTAGAGACGTGGTTGAAGGTCAGCTAGACGGCGGTATCGCATCCATTCCAGTCATTGGCGTCAGCTACGGCACGGGCCGCGCAATGGTCGAAGCCGCCAACCTGCAGCTGACCATCGCCATTGACGCTACGATTTCTGTGACCACTGACCGCAACATCATTGTGGACCTCCCCGGCGGTGACCCAGCGCGAACCGTGCTTGTTGGCGCCCACCTCGACGGCGTTGAGGCCGGACCCGGCATCAACGACAACGGCTCGGGCTCAGCCTTCCTCCTAGAGCTTGCCATTCAGATGCAGGACCAAGGCATTGACCCAACAAACCACGTGCGACTCGCATGGTGGGGAGCCGAAGAAGAGGGTCTCATCGGCTCGTCACGCTACTTCTACGACGACAACGGTGAGCCAAATGACGCCAACCTAAGCACGCTCGACGCCTACCTGAACTTCGACATGCTCGCGTCAGGAAACGGCGTTCGCATGGTGTACGACGGAGACGGTTCGGACTTCGACGACGGCGTTGACTCGGACGGCTCGGCACTCATCGAAGAGATGTTTGAAGCCTACTTTGACGAGCAAGGTCTGGCGACACGGCCGGAAGCACTGCTCATTTCCTCGGATAGCTACTGGCCCGCACTACTCGGCATTCCGACCGGTGGACTGTTCAGCGGTGCATTCCAACCGAAGACAGACAGCGAAGAAGACGACTTCGGCGGAGACGAAGGGACCGCCCACGACCCGTGCTACCACCAAGCCTGCGACACCATCGGCAACACCAATCCGGTCCTGTACGAAGAGCTCGCCCAGGCCGGAGCGAGCGTCATTGTCGACCTAGCCATGCGCGAAGAGGCCTTCCCAAGCGGCAACACTCGTCGCAGCACGCGAGACCTGCCCAAGCCTCGCGGCTGCCACGACCACACAGTCTGGGACCGCTAAGCTTCGCAGACATTTTTAGGATGAACAGACTTTCGCGTCTGAGCATCCCGCCAGCCCCACATCTGGCCTCACCGGACCCTACTGGGCCGGTGAGACCCGTGCAGCCTACTCGAAGATGTACTCGAGCCAACCGTTGCCGGCGTGAGAAGACGACGCCGTAGAACCACTGGTCACCACAGGGGCGATGTATCCAGACCCGCCACCGCCTGGCGAGTTGCTCGTGTAGCCAGCGCCTCCGCCATACCAGCCGCCGCCACCGCCGCCGTTGTCGTTGCAGTTCTGGCCGACGCCACCCACTCCGAACCCGCCAGCGTTACCGCCGCCACCGCCCGCATTCTGGGTACCACCTTGGCCAGGACTACTGCCGCCCACCGCGTTCGCACCGTTGGCGCCGCCACCATTTCCACCGGCAACGGAACAGGCTCCGTTGCCGCACCCACCACCGCCGCCAGCAACCAGCACGCGGTCAGAAAGTGACGAACCTCCCAGACGAACATCTGTGGCGCCACCACCACCCGAGCCGCCTCGCGAGCCCCGGCCACCGCCATTGTATCCTCCAGTTCGTGTGTTACAAGTACCGGTATCGGCACCTCCGCCACTATTGCCCCGGCCACCCACCAACACGGTGAGCGTGTCGCTACCGTTGACTTCGACGTTGCCCAGAGTGCGGCCGCCTCGACCACCATCCTGGCCATTCCCAAGTCCGCCAGATGCCCCGTACAACTCGAACTGGAACACCGTGGTGGTGTCAGCAGGCACAGGAAGTTCGACGGGTTGGCCGGTCAGATCAAGGCGAAACCGCTGCCCGGGTGATGGGCGGGTGAGCCCCCCTCCGGTCATGTCACACCACACGGAAACCGGAGAATTCGGCCCTTCGGCACCGTCGAAATCCACCTGGTAGTAGTCGTCACTCGCAGCCGGATTGTTCGATAGGATGGTTTTGCACGATGTTACCGTGCATCCTTCGAGGGGCCATGTAGAATCTCCGCTCACACGGGCGCCCGAGGGAAGCGTGTTTCCGGCGCACACCTCACCGCCACGAGCAACGTGAGCACCAGACTCAACCGTAGCCCCAGCACCAACCGTGGCGCGCGAAGCGACGCGTCCGAGAACTGTCGCTCCAGCACCGACAACGGCACCGCTACCTACGCGACCCGTCGATTCAACGGCAGCGCCAGCACCGATGTCAGCCTGCTTGCGGACACGCGCGCCCAGCTCAATCCGTGCGCCCGCTCCAATGACGGCATCCGGTCCAACAACGCCGTTGACCAACACACCATTGCCGGCGTTGGCACCGTCTGCGAGGGTCACACTACGTGCGACAACAGCGTTGTCACCTAGCGTTGCGAAGTTCCCAAGAGACACCAGGTTGCCAACTACGGCATCCGCTCCAACCGTCACGTCCGTTCCGACCTGGGCTGCGTACCCGAGGCTACCGCCTGCAGCGACAGTCAAGCGGGCACCTGCAACCGTCGACCGTCCAATCGTGACGTCGGCCCCAAGGACATGGTCAGCACCAAGCTCAGCACCGCGCCCAATGATCGAGTTCGCTCCGATTGGAAGCGGGTTGCTCGCGTGGGCAACCCGTCCGGCGAGCGTTGCACGTGCCGCCACAAAGACGTCGGCACCCAAGGCAACTTCCGGCCCGATTGTGGAGTACTCGAGCACGATGGCATTTGCGCCCACAGTGCTGGTGCCGTCGACCGTTGCGTCAACGCTGACACATGCGGCATTCCCTGCAAATTCGTCTTGGCATCCATCCTCGTTGGAGTCTGCTGCAAGCGCGACTGAACCCGCGGCCATCCAAACTAGAAAACTACACCGAATCATTATTTCTCCCCACTTGGCTAAACCTGCGTGTTCCGCTGCCCCTTAGCGTACCCTTGTGGCTGCGGGCTACGAAAGACCTTCGCGGCATGAACAATCCGTTCGTACAAGCCGAACAATTCAGCGAGGCGCCCTGCGAGTTCACAAGGCTGGCAAACGAGCCTCTCAGACGCCGGCCCACCACCCTATGGTCCGTCGACCGTCAGCTACAGCGGCGGGCGCTGTCCCAGCAGCAACTCCCTCAGAACAACCCGGTCAATCTTGGCCCGGTGACGGGGGTCCACGGGCATGCTCTTTAGATGAATGACCCGTGCATCGGGCACCAAGGGCTGCACGTCAACAACGTCGGCAACACCGCTGAATGCTAGGACGGCGTGGCCGTTGAGATCAATGAGGGCCGCGCGGTCTACTCCAACAAGTGCCTCTACCTGTGTTTCCGTTGGGAACGAGTACAGCGCTCCAACCCGTGCAGACGTCCGCCCAACCAACCACAAGCGCCCGCTCTCATCGCGCCACGCGGCATCTCCGGTCCGGTGCCACACGCGCTCGCCGTCGTTGACCTTGTTCGCATGGTCTGCGTCCGCGTTGTTGTAGTAGCCCTGGTTGACGTGGTCTCCCGACACCCACACCTCACCAGGCCCCTCCGACACGTCCTGACCTGAGTCTGGGTCAACCAAACGCACAGCGAGCCCAGGGACCGGCGCGCCTACACAGGTCCCCTCACCCGCAAGCTCTCGCTGTGCGGTCTCTGCGAGAACGGTGACGGCGTTGATACTCGCCATGGGCTCGGCCTCGGTGGACCCGTACAGCACCTCAATCTTGGCGGACGGAAAGACGGTCTGCATGTCGCGAAGCAACGACGCAGGCACCCGCGCTCCCCCAGTAAAGAGCTTGGTGAGCTCGGGTAGCGTCTGCTGTTGTGCCAGCAGCCACTTTACCCATGGCGCAAAGAAGCCGGGTGAACCGCTCGAGGTTGTGACGTTGTGCGTGCGAACCTGCTGCGTCAGTACGGCGGGAGACAGTCCAGCAACATCTCTTAGGTCGCCATCTGGCAGAACACAGGTCGCCCCAACAGCCAAGCTGTTGAGTAGGAAGACCGGCAATGTCGGCAGGTCAACGTCATCTGCTGACAGGCCCATATGTCCGGCGAGTAGGTCGTGCTGGGCGAGCAAGAAGCCATGCCCACGGCCCATGGCTTTGGGAACGCCCGTGGTGCCGGTTGTGAACGTGAGCAACGCGGGTTCGTCACCGTCAGGCAGCCGGCGTTGTCCAGGTTTTCCGCCCCAAATACTGCGCGCAAAGGGCCCGAGACTACGCGTAGACAGGTACCGGTCAAGTCCGCGAAGGCTCGACACCTTCAGGCGCAGCAAGTGTCCCTTTGGAATCGCGATAAACGAGTCAATACCCACACATTCAAGGGCAGCGTTCAGGCGTTCCTGTGGCAGGGAGGGGTCCACCAGGACCGCCGTTCGTCCTCCCCAAAACACGCCGAGAAGAATCTCGTAGAGCGGTATTCCGACGGGAATGAGCAGCAGCACATGACGTCCGACGCCCAGAGAATCGAGGCGTCCAGAGACCTGTGCTGCCCGCTCGTGCAGCTCGCGAAACGTTCGCTGCTCCCCATTGGGGGCCACGATGGCCGGCCGGTCAGGCAGGCGGGTCGCCAGGTCGTCGAGCAGCTCGCAGATGTGTTGCATGCCGGGGGCCTTAGCGCTGTGCACACCACCTGCACACTTCGCCGTCATCCACTGCACACAGGGCGTCCTACCTTGCTTTCATCAAAGGAGACCCCATGTCAGACGTCGCTCGATTGACCCCCACCCTCACCGCTCCCCGAATGGGAACGGTGGGTACCGCTGTTGGCGGTCTACTTCTGCTCGGTACCGCGAGCGCGCTCGGGACTGGGTACCTCGACATTGCGGTTCGCACCTTGCCTTCGGCCATCATTATCGCCATGGGTGCGGCGGCGTTGACCAGCCCGGCACTACTCGTTGCGCACCAGCTAATGGCCCTCAAGGCACCGCCCGAACACGTGGTCGCAGCTCTAGGCCAGGGCGTGGTTCGGCTCGGTTCTCTGTGCGCAGGCCTCACGCCATTCATTGCCTTCTTCGCCCTGACCAGCGGCCTGGCGCCAATCTTGTACGCCTTGGTTCTGGTCGCCGCCTGCCTGCTCGCGTCCCTCTCCACCGTCCGCGCCCTGGCCACTCTGGAGCAACACGCCAACACCCAGATCACCGCCGGTCCAGCCATGGCCGTTCTCGGCGCTGTGTGGGTGGGACTCACCGGGCTCGTCGCCCTCCGTCTCGCCGTCGCTGTCTTCGCCGCCGTTGTCTAAGGAGTCTTGTATGTCCACCACTCTTCTCTCCCTCATCATCACGACTCTGCGCTCCCCCGGCATGGTTGTTGACGACGCCACATCCGACGCCCAGACAGCCTGGCTTGTTCCACGCCTACTGCTCATCACAGCGGTAGGCGGTGCCGTGTTCGGCGCGGTTGTCGGCGCACACCACGGCGGCATTCAAGTCCTGTACGCCGCCATCAAGATGCCCATTCTGTTCCTGGTTCCTCTCGCTGTCGGTCTACCCGCGATTCGGGCCCTATTCGCGACCGATGACTCAGCTCCACCGTGGCGACGGGTAGCCATGGCCGGATTGGTCGGTGCGGCCAGAACCGGCATTCTTGCCGCAGCAGCCTCGCCCTTCCTGTGGCTGGCATGGTCCCTCTTTCGCGACTACCACATGGCCATCTTGGTGCTTGCTGCCAGCCTCCTGGTCATTGGGGGTCAAGGCCTGCTCACCCTGCGCCACGCCCTGCCCAAGTTCCGTTGGGTTCACGTGGCGCCCCTGGCCGTGGCCTTCGTTCTCATGGGCCTGACCACCGCACAGACCGGCTGGGTCCTGCGTCCCTTCATTGCGCGGCCCTCCGCACAGATCACCTTCCTACGCCCTATCGAAGCCGACATTGGCGACGCCTTACTGCGCGCTACCCGCTCTGCGACCGGAGACTACGGTCGAGAAGGCGAAGAGTGGGCACCGTCGTCCAGCGGTCTGATGACCCGCGGACTTCGTGGGCGCGACTTCGATGGAGGTGAATGATGACCGGCTGGACTGCACCCGCACTGGTCATCGCGGCTTGGCTCGTCATTGGAGCCGGCGTTGGCATTCAGCTGGAACGAAAGGGGCACCCGAGCTCAACCGCCATTAGCGCTCTGGTCGTGTGGCCCATTCTCATGTCCCTCATCAACACCATCCCCACGGCCACGGGACCCTTCTCCGAGGCAATTCAGCGCGCTTTCCACAGCTTAAACCTAACGATTGCAGACCCTCTAGCCGCTGATGTGCCGTGGTCCGGGGAGTTGGCCTCCCTCCACCAATCCCTCATTGATGCGGACGCACGACTAGCGATGGTCGACCGCTTGCTCTCGGAGTCTGACGACAGCGACGCGAGCAAGGGTCTTCACAAGGCACGAGAGCACGCGGCGACCGAGCTTCAGGCGGTGTTGGCAGGCCTTGCAGACCTTCGAATTCAGATTGGGCTGTACGCTCTGGAAGGCGGTGAGCAATCCGTGCAAGCGGAGCTAGGCGCGCTACAAGCAAGGGCCCGCGCACTGTCAGAGGTGCGCACAACGCGGTGGACTGGATGACCGACGTTCTTGTAGTCGACGATGACCCCAACCTGCGCGAGGTCGTGCGCTACGCACTGGCACGCGAAGGCTGGACGGTACGTGAGGCCACCAACGGGGTCGAAGCCCTCACGTCACTCGCTGAATTCCCAGCGGATATCGTGGTCTTAGACGTCACCATGCCTGAGATGGATGGCCTAGAGGCCTGTCGACGACTGCGCATGACCAGCGATGTCCCCGTGGTCTTTCTGTCCTCTCGCGCAGAGGAAATCGACCGTATCCTGGGGTTGGAGCTGGGTGGCGACGACTACATTGCCAAGCCCTTCTCCCCGCGCGAGCTCGTCAGCCGAGTCAAAGCGATTCTACGCCGTGCTCGGCCCACCCAGCCGGTCGACACCACCAGCAATGAGCTGATTCGCGGCGCGATTCGTGTGGACACCGATGCTCACCGCGCCTGGGTAGGCGACAGCGAGCTGGAGCTGACCGCCACCGAGCTCAAGCTACTCGCAGCCTTGGTACGAAACTCGGGTCGCTTGCTCTCCCGAAGCGCCCTTGTACGCGACGCTTACGGCGGTCCCCACTTCGTCTCGGACCGCACCGTCGACAGCCACGTTCGAAACATCCGCGCCAAGCTTCGCGAGCACAATGCAGACCCGATTGAGACGGTCCATGGTGCCGGATTCCGCCTGTCGTGAAGCGTATTGTCCTGCCGCTGCGCACCTGGTTGGTGCTGTCGCACATCTTCGTTCTGCTGCTGCCAGTTGTGGCCCTGCTCGCCACGCGAGCGCTAGCGTACGACCTGCGCGACCAGACGCGACGCGCCCTGGAATACCAAGGCGTGCTCATTGCCATGCTCGCCGCAGACGCCGTGGATGACGCACGACGAGACAATCCTGACGCAGTGCTCACAGACGCCAATGACAAGCTAACCAGCGTGCTTACACGCACAAAGCGCGCCACTCTTGCAGGCATTCGACTGGTCGACTCGCAGGGCATTGTCGTTGTGAGCAGCGGTGCGGGTCTCGGCCAAGACCTCTCTGCAGACGCAGAGGTCAAGCAAGCTCTACAGACCAGCGCCGTTGGCGTTGCTGTGCGCCCAAGACCCGACGCACCCAACTCCCTCCAGATTGTCAGTCGCTCCCGCGGCGACATCAGCCCACGCGCGTACTCCGAGGAAGGCTGGCAATCGCAGAGTCGCCACGCAAATGTCCGCCTGTTCGTCACCGTGCCCGTCATCCTAGACGGTGAGCTGCTGGGGGCGGTGGTGATGTCGCGCACACCGCGCGAAGAGATTCAGGCCATTTTCCAGATGGCTCCTCGGTTGTGGTGGGGTGCGCTCGGTGCGCTATTCGCGACCATCGCTCTGGCACTGTTCTACGGCTACCTGTTCAGCCGCAGCCTTCGCCTCATGGCCAGGATATCCCCAGACATCGCCCAATATCCAGGACGCGCCGGCGTGCTGCTGAACGGTCCTCGGCGCTCGCATGTCGCCGAGGTCGCCGGTGTTGCCGAGGCGCTCATCGCCACCGCCGACCGACTCGACGCCCGTCTGGCCTACATTGGTGAGTTCGCCGCCAACGTGTCGCACGAGTTCAAGACGCCGCTGTCCACGCTTCGCGGCACCATTGAGTTGATGCAGGACGACGACGACATGCCCCCCGAACAGCGTGCTCGCTTCCTCAACAATGCCGCAGACGAACTCGGACGCCTGGAGCGATTGGTCACTGGATTGCTGGCCCTGGCGCGTGCCGAACAGGTCCCAGTTTCCGAGCCTGTCGACCTCGACGCCGTTCTGCACACCGTCGCCGAGCGGAACACACCGACCACGATTCAAGGCACCGCCGGTCATGTGGCCGGAGACGCCCACCAGCTGCAGACCGTGTTCTCAAACCTGCTCGCCAACGCGCATCGATATGGTGGAGAGACCGTGTGGATGCGCATCACACGGACCGAGCACACCGTACAAGTGACCGTCTCAGACGACGGCGCTGGAATCTCACCGGCGAACCAAGCGCAGCTGTTCGACCGCTTCTTCACCACCGGTCGCGACAGTGGCGGAACCGGCGTTGGACTGGCGCTTGTCCATGCGATTGTGACCGCCCATGGTGGCTCGGTGGGCTGCGAGAGCCGGCCTGGATACACCGGGTTCATCGTGACCTTGCCACGAAACCTGGGCAGATGATGAGGCGCTCTGCGCATCCTCATCATTCAAACCGTGCAAACGCTCCAAGTCGAACGAGGCGCCAACCATGACACAGCACCCCACACGTATATGGGCAACAGCTACCCTGGTCGTCCTCACGGCCTGCTCGGCGCGCCCAACCCCATTCTCCACTGGCATCCCGTCCTATTGTCCACTGCAGACCGTTCCCCTCGAGCGCCTCCAGGTAGACAAAGACCATGAACTACGCGTATTGGAGTTGGACTCACGCGGTGGCGCCACGGTGGTCTGGCCCCGTGAAGACAGCGCGGGAACAACCGTCGGGGATGCCGTTCGACAGAGCGTTGTGGCCTTGCCCGACCGATGGGGTTTCACACGGCGACAGCTGATGTACGTGACGGCAGAAACACCACAGGCACTAGGGAGCCTCGCATCGACCAGGGCGTGTCGCCATGACGCCGCACCGAGCGACCCGAATCTCACCATACGGACCGTTGAACACCTGGTGTCCCGGCAGTGCGAAGTAGACACTGACCTATTGGAGCGCGCGCGTTCCGAACGTGCAGCGCTTCCCGACTGCGCTGGTACCCCCCCGGAACCACCACTGTCCGATGACGCCTTGGGACTCAGCGGCGAGGCTTCTGCCGACCCCATTGCGAGGGACATCCTAAGCGACGCCGTCTCACGACTGGACACCTGCCGACTGCCAGAAAACATCACCTTACAGGTAAACTATTGGACGGGGGAATGGACGCACTGGTTCAACGTCAACCCCCACTACTACCCCAGCCTACGACCGCTGCGAGGGCCCGATGAGCCCATGGTTCCTGACGCGATTCTACACTACCTAAGAGTACATGCGGGCAATCCACCATGGACAAATGACACCCACAGCATGACGGGTGAGTGGACCCTCACCGGCGGCATTCTCCACACCAACTACGGCCCTGGAACCATGACGTTTCGCGAAGGCCTGCTGGCCAAGACCGAAGGCGTCGGCGGTCCCGCCGAGTGGTCGTATCAGTGGTCCGAGACCGAGACCGGATGGAGCCTGATCGGGGTCTCCGGCTACTGGGAGTTCGGTGGGTACAAGCATGCTTCTGTACGCACAAAGAAGACTCAGCAAATCGGCGATTGCGTGATTGCAGACACGCTTGAGCTGCGCGACGAGCGGTCGAACACGTTCAGTGCTCAGATCGTGGCTGTGCCTCACTGATTCAGCGGTATTGACCATAGATTTCGATGATCAAACACAGCGGCCCACGGTCCACTCGACGCTGACCGGAGGGGGGCCCCGTTGCGCATCCTCACAGACGAGCCGACAGCCATTCGTCCCAAAGTGCGCGATGACGGACAATCCGCTGCCAAGGTGGATGACGTGACACACCCCGTGGCGCCCTGGCCCCCGTCACGACAAGCGGCCATTGAGCGTACCTTTCAGCGCCTACAGTGTTACTGTACAACACGAGGACTGAGACCATGATTGTTTCCATGCTAATGCTCATCGCATCCGTCGCGAACGCCCAAGACGCCAACAATGACGGCTGCGTAGATAGCTACTTTGACGCCAATACTGCCTGTGTCTCAGTCACAGCGTCCATCGGCCCAGATGTCTCAGTTGGCAGCGGCGCAGTCATTGCACCAAGAGCCACCCTAGTCGGTCGCGTGAGCGCGTCGGGCAGTCAGCCGGTGGGGGCAAACACCGCTATCGGTCGGTCCGCGACCATCGGTGCAGACCAGAACATTGGGTCTGACAACATCATTGCCCGGTCCGTGAACGCCGGAGCGCGTCTAGAGACCCTACCCAACGCAACGGTTGGCTACGCCGCCGACTTGGGTGATGACGTCTTTGTAGGCAACGGAACGATTGTCGGAGCGTTGGTGAGCGTGGGCAACAACACGCGACTCGAGACCGGTGCTGTTGTCGCTCGGGGTACGAGCATTGCGGACTCCGCGTCAGCCGTATCTATCGCCGGTATCATTGGGCCTAACGTGACCATTGGGCCAGACTTCGACATGGCATCCACCGCGCGAGTTCTCAAGGGCGCCACGATTGGAGAGGGAGTCACTATTCTTGCCGGAGGACGCGTTGGCCGAGAGGTCATCATTGGAGACGGCGTGACTATCGGCGCCAACGTACGCATTGGCGCTGGTGCAGAAGTGACCGCCACATCGGACGTTCCCGACGGCACCCGCATCGGCCGCAGAGAGGTCTACGACAACCCTGGAGTGAGCCAGACAGCGCAGATCAGCACTCTGAACTTCAATGGGTACACGCTCTATCCAGTGCACCTTGACCAGTGTTGGCCGGGTGGTGGTACCTGCTGCAACGGCACATCTACGCAACAGCAGATGGACAAGTTCTGCCAGGACAATGGCTATGACGTGGCCACCGATTGGGTCGTGCAGGCCATCACGTCGACCGAATGCTACTGCTGGGGCGTGTGCACCGGCAATGAGTGGGCCAGCCCCTGTTGTAGCGGTTCAAACGAACGAAACCTCATTACTGACGTCACTTGCGAGTCTAACTAGAGACTGATGACGGAGTCCCAGCGCGCACTGATGCGGCCAACGTGTAAGTCATGCACATGAAACGACTCGTCGACTTCCTGCGGTTTCACCTCGAACGCCTGCTCCTGCGTGGCCTGACCTACCGTCTGCTGTTCATGGGAGTTGCGGTCATCGTTGTGTCTGTTGTGGGTGGCCTGGCCTTGATTGCGCTCGGCGGGCAGCCGGAGTCGGCGACAGAGGCCATCTGGTGGGCCTTCCTTCGGCTGACAGACCCTGGATACCTTGGGGATGACGTCGGAAATGGGCGACGCATCATCTCCACTCTGCTGACCGTTGCTGGCTACGTGCTGTTCATGGGTACGCTGGTGGCCATTCTTACCCAGGCGCTAAATACGACGATTGTCCGCCTTCAACGCGGCGAGACGCCTATCGTCATGTCCGGGCATATTGTGGTGTTGGGCCTCACCGAGCGTACCCACATTGTGCTCACCGAGATGTTCCGCATTGAGCCCCGCGTCGAGCGATTCTTGGCTCGAATCGGTCGCAGTCGTGACCTGCGCGTTGTGGTCTTGGTCGACGAGCTAGACGAAGACGTTCGCTACGAGCTGGAAGACGAGCTGGGAGAGCTGTGGGACGACCGAGACATCATTCTGCGTAGCGGCTCGGCCCTAGAAGCAGAACAGCTGGAGCGGGTCGATTTTGCGAACGCAGCGGCCATCCTGATTCCCGGTGGCAAAGAAGAAGACGACGACCTGCGCGACGCCACCGTGGTCAAGATTCTCCTGTCCATTGTTCGGCATCCGACCATGCAGGACCTGGAGAGCCCTCCACGCATCATCGCTGAGCTCGACGATGCGCGCCTTATCGACGTCGTACAGCGCAGCTATGACGGCTTGCTGACGCTTCTGCCGTCGGATGCGGTTGTTGGACGACTCATGGTGCAGAACATCCGCCATACCGGACTTAGTTGGGTCACTTCCGAGCTGTTGGCCATGGACACCGGTGCGGACATGTACTTCCACAGCCTGCCAGCGCTCAATGGTCTCCCTATTGATGATGCGCGCGCACGCATTGAGCACGGAGTCGTACTCGGCATTGTCCGGCCGAAGAAGCGCGGCTTCATTGCACTGCTCAACCCAGATGCCGAAGTCGTTGTGGAAGAGGGCGACCGATTGGTTGTCGCATCGTCGCGCTTTGAAGAGGTGCAGCCGTCTGATGAGCCCTTGGTTGAGGTGGCGACGGATCGATCCACCCCACCAGATCTCACCCTCGCACGCACACGCAACATCCTCGTTCTCGGCTGGAACCCGCGCGTTGTGGCTGCCTTAGCTGAGCTTGAGACGTACCCGGACGAGTCGTTCACAGTGACAGTCGTTGCCGTGAGCTCTCCAGACGAACGACGCCGTGAGATGTCGCGCTGGGGCGCCGCACCGAATCGGGTGACGGTGAAACATCAAGTTGGTGACTACACGAACGTCCGCGACCTTGAGAAGCTGGACATCGCCGCATTCGACAACCTGCTCATTGTGGGACGAGCAAACGTAGAAGAAGTGGAGCAGAGCGACGCACGCACGCTCATGGCCTCGCTCATTGTGCGCGACCAACTACGCCATAGCGCCAAGCGGCCTGCGATGTTGGTGGAGCTCATGGACCCCGACAATGCCGAGCTGTTCGACGACGTCCCGGGCGAAGTCGTCCTGTCGCCGACCATCATGGGCCGCCTGCTGGCTCACGTCTCCATGCGTCCGGAGCTCTCAGTAGTACTCGATGAGCTGCTGACGGTCGGCGGCGCCGAGATTGTGTACCGTTCACCTGCCGACTACGGCCTTGAGCCACAGACCATCCGCTTCGACGCGCTGACAATGGTCGCCCGAAGCTTCGGTGAGACGCTGCTCGGCATTCGCCTGAGCACCACCCCACTCGACGTCGACCGGGACCTGTTCATGGCTCCCGACCGTGACGCCATGTTCGACATCAGAGTCAGCACCCAGCTCGCGGTGCTGACCACATTCAGAAAGCCGTAGACGTCCTACGTGCCGTTCCCAACCACCGGCTCACCGGACGTACGCGCCCCAGGTGGCTTCCTGGCCGCTGCTGAGGTTGCACCCACCGAACTGACCCACGAACGCATCGAAGTCGCTCACCTCAAGCAAAGACGCAGCCGACCCCGGCGGATCGAGCTTGACGTACCGCCCAGTGGCACCGTCCAGCGACGTGAACACGACGGAGCTCGGCGTGGTGTTGTTGCTCGCGTAGCAACTACTACAGCTGCTGCTCATACTGTACGGCTGCTGAATCCACGCATAGGGAGTGGTCTGACCGTTGTGGTAGTTGAACGTGTTCGTGTCGTAAGCCATGCCCATTGACGCGGTGGATGGCTCGGTCCACGCCGACGAGTTGGTGCCCCAGGAGTTGCACCAGTAGCGACCCGCTCCGCGTACCACGAGCACTTGGTCGTAGGTCATGCCAGCAAGGTCGTATTGGTAGCGATGGTAGCTACCAGGTCCCGAGATGGTGGTGTCCAACGGATTGGTGCGGGAGCGTCCAGACTCGGCCACGTAGGTCCAACCGCCATTGTCCGTCGTCATGTCACAGTACGCGTCGAAGGCCGCCTGACCGCCGACACCGTCCGGGTCGATGGTGTACACGCCGTCCGTCGCACTGGGATTGGTGGTCTTGATGGTCTGGCAGGTGTCGTTCACCTGACACCCTTCGACCGGCCAGGTGCCGTCGCTCAGCACCAGTGAGCCAGTAGGAAGCGTGTTCCCAGCGCACACTTCGCCGCCACGGGAGACCGTAGCGCCAGCCTCAACCATTGCCCCAGCACCGACAGTTGCGTTGGCGCCGACGCGTCCGAAGACCGTCGCTCCGGCCTCGATGACAGCGCCGCGACCCACGCGACCACTCGACTCAATCGCAGCACCGGCACCAATGTCGGCCAGCTTGCGAACACGAGCGCCCGACTCAATTCGCGAGCCGGCTGCAATGAGGACATCAGGTCCAACGATACCGTTGACCGAAGCGCCATTTCCGGTGTTGAGACCGTCCGCAATAGTCACGCTGCGAGCGACGACTGCGTTGTCGCCCAAGGTGGCAAAGTTGCCAAGGCTGACGAGGTTGCCGACGACGGCGTCCGCGCCAATGGTCACGTCAGTGCCGACCTGAGCGGCGTACCCGAGGCTTCCGCCAGCAGCGACGGTCATGCGCGCCCCAGCGACGACCGACCGGCCGATGGTGACGTCTTGTCCAAGAACGTGGTCTGCGCCGAGCTGTGCACCGCGACCGACGACGGTGTTGGCGCCAACCGGTACAGGGTTGCTCGAGTGGGCAACGCGACCGGCGAGGGATGCCCGTGCAGCGATAACAACGCCGGATCCCAGGGCGACTTCAGGTCCAACGGAGGCGCCTTCCATCACGGACGCACTGCTCCCGACGGTGCTCGAGCCATCAACGGTCGCGTCAACGTCGACACAGGCTCCGTTCCCTGCGTACTCATCTTGGCAACCATCCCCGTTGCTATCCGCAGCAAACGCGACAGAACCCGCGGCCATCCATACCAAAAAGCTGCACCGAACCATGTATTCTCCCCATTCATTGTTGTGCTCACTTGTATCGGGAAAGCACCGATGTGGGAAGAATCTTGTTCACGTGGGAAAAGCCCGTCGAAAAGGCCAGGTTTCACCCGTCCAAAACCAAGATCCGCTCGGGAAAGTGCAGCGCACGTCCACAGAGACGTTGCGCACGTCCCTGCGCCGTTGAGGCCAGACTCCTCCGCTACTGGGCGGTTCCGCGAACGTCAATGACGAAGCTAAGACGCTGGTCGTTCTTCACAGCACCAAAGGCAGCCGAGTACGGACTCATGCCAAAGTCTGCATGCGTCGCATCAAAGCGGCCGGTGGCACCAAAGCTGCCCTCGCCTTGGCGAATGGTCATGGGCACCGTCACCGTCTTGCTCACGCCATGGATGGTCAGGGCCCCGGTGACGTTGACGGTACCGTCCGCTATGCGCGAGCACGATGTCGATTGGTAGCGAATCGTGGAGTAGTTGTTCATGTCCAGCTGACGAGACCCACGTAGGTTGTCGCGGATGGTTTCCTTGTCTCCCGCACTGGTCTGGTCTTCAAGGCTCTCCCACTCGCGTGCACTGCCCGGGTCTACCGATAGACCGCCGACCGGAACCTCAATGGCAACGTTGCAGGCGGTGAGGTCCGCGGCGTCCCACGTGACCGAGCCTGACCATCCGCTAGCCACAACCACATGGTCGTGGGCCAGCCCAGCACCCAGCGTGCCGCGCTTGTAGCGAACCAAGACGTACAGGCGACCTTCGCTCGATGTTAGCGCGTAGTTCGTCGGCCCAGCCACAGGTGCCGGAGCCACGGGTGCCGTCGCAGCGGGGACAGCTGGAGCCGGTGTTGGTGCAGGCTCTGGGGCGGCTTGCGCAAGCGCGAGACCGGGGATGAGTAGCAATGCGGCGAAGAGGGAGGACATCGGAGCTCCTGGGTGCGGGGCGCGAACACCCAGACATACGTTGGCCATCCTACACGCCTTCGCTGGCGGGTGATGTCAGATGGACGACTGATGACGTTGTCGCGCCGAGACGTGATGGGTCTTCAACTCCGGAGACCGCATGTTCACACGCACACTCTTCCTTGTTGCCCTCTCCCTGACCCTCAGCGCGTGCGAAGAGGATGACACCGACGGGACCGTCGAACCCGACACGACCTCGGACGTCGACTCGGACTCGGACTCGGATGCAGACTCGAACGTAGACGACGACTCGGACACCGACTGGGACACAGACACCGATACCGACTGGGACACGGACACTGATCTGGACACCGCTCTCGCCTCGCTCTGCGGTCCTCCATCCACCTTCTCCCCTGACTTCGTCCATACGCTCTCGGTCACCGCAGCCTCTATGGGAATCGAACAGGACGAAGACCAGGGCTGGTGGCAGGCGACCGCCACAATCGACACGCTAGACACCGTGCATGCCCTTCCAGGCAGCCATTTCGTGGTGGTTGAGTTCGACCAGGATGTGCTGCTCGAGGAGACCGGTACGGCCAGCTTGGGCCCGGCGCGCGGCAGAGACGCGAACATCATCAATCCACCGCCCACAACCAACGTAAACGGCCAAACGGCAGTGGGTAGCATGCACGGCGAAGTCGTTCCGAATAGCCGTCCAGAGTGGACTGAGTTGGGCGCCCAAGTCAGCCTTGAAGGTGGCGTTCCCGTGGGCTGCTTTGGCTTTGGGTGGGTAGAGCCAGGCCGAGATATCACCGATGGCCAGCCCGGCGTCTCAGGTCCCGGTTCACAGCTGACCATCAGTCTGTCCCTCCTCCCTGGAGAGATTGCGAACGGCCAGCTGATTCAAATCCTGCCCTAGTCGCTGTTCACTGCCGCCACCCACTCTTCGGCACATGAGCTTTGGCCTGCAAGACCACCCGGTTCAGCACGGCAATGCGACGCGCGAGTGCTGGCGTCAGCGGTCCTTCACGTAGTGACTCCTGGACCTCGTCCAGTGCATCCACCCACACGGCTGGAACGTCCGGTGTGGGGCTGTGCGCGTGGGTTCGGAGGGATGGCTGAACAACCGACAATGCAGCGTCTACATCTACATCTACGTGCAGCCACTCCAAGATGGGCCGCATCTGTCCTTCCGGGTCCGCAAGAACAGCATCGTAGTCGACCACTCGGCACGGGTAGCCGCGACGAACGATGTCGGTGACCCCCACCGTCACCTCATGCCACCATCGCCACACCCGCTGATGAACCGTGTTGTGGTCGGCGGCACGGCCATAGATGACATCCGCGCGAAGTCGACTCTGCTCGAACGCACGCCAGTCACGCAAGCTGACAATGACGCGGTCCAGGTACTCACGGTGCGAACGCGCAAGGCCGGGCAGGAACACCTTGGCGGCGACATCACGGCTCTGTTCGGCAGTGATCAGCGCCCCAGAAGCGGGGTCGGGATTGGTGGACGAGTTGATGCCGTTCCACAACGACGACTCAAAGAAGCCATTGACGTTGGCATCTGCAAAGGTGTGCTTCCAGTCCAGCGGAAAGGCGTCTCCAAGGACCGAAACCCCTCCGGCGCCCAGCGCCTGCATCCACATGCTGGTTCCGGACCGCCCTGTGCCACTGACTACAATCACTGCTTTCCGCCTACGCTATAGTGTACCAAGCCTACCCCGCAGTCGGGTTGGATTGGAGAGCACATGCCCCTCAAGGCTGCGCGTTGCGCCTTAGTATCCATGACCCTTGCCGGCTTCTCCCTACCTGGGTCTGCGCGCGCGTCCTCTGGAAGCAGCTCCAGTGGAAGCAGCTCTAGCGGAAGTAGCTCCAGCGGAAGTAGCTCCAGCGGAAGCTCTGGAAGCGCCACGGGCACCACCGCACTCGTCTCGGTGGTCTCAACGGTTGCGGGCGCACTGGTCGTCTACGCCGTGGTCCGAGCCAACAGACGCGGGAAAGGCGACTGGGGCGAAGGCTGGGACAGCCGGGAACGCGCCCGAGCGCTTCTCGATAGCGGCATCATCGACACACGCAGCAACCTGGGTGTGGAGCTCGGTGTTGTGATGACAGACCCCGACTCCTTCGAGCGCATGAACAGCAACGTCGCAGAGGGCGGAGGTGCCACTCTGGACGCACTGTCCGAGGCCGCAGCCCTTCCCCCGGATGTTGTGGCCCGGCATTGGCGTGACACACGCATCGCCTTCGGACCGGTCGAGACCGAGACCGAGGCCGACCGCTTCTCCAAGCTCTTCATGTCCCGCTTGGCACGTGACTTGACCATTGACCCAACACTGGCAAGCCACATGCTGTGGGAACTGGCTCGCGAGCGCGCACAGCCAGACTTCCCTGCCCAGGCAGATACCCACCGCTGGCTCGCCGCCTGGATGGACATCCCTCTTCGCTCAGCGACCATGGCGACCGACTTTGGCTTCGCGAACAATGGAGAGCGGTTGCAAGCGGACCTTAGAAGTCAGATCTACGCGGACCCCATCACCTATCTAGACCGCATCTCCACCGACATCGGCATCCGTCATCCCAAAGAGGTCGACCGACGCGTGCGTGGCCTCGTTGCCGGCATGCGCCCCTGGTGGCCCACCGATCAGCCCATTCCCGACGTGCCTGACGCGCCACCTCTCGACGTCCCAGAGAGCGATAAGCCAGAGCCAGTAGGCACTCCTTAGCCATGCTGCTGTGGGTCGCGCTGGCTACTGCGGCCCCAATGTCGTGGGGGCTTCAAGGGGCCACCCCACAAGTCCAGGTGTGGTTCGATGAAGCCGCCGAGACAGTCCCCGCAGCCTTGCTCGAGGTCGACGTGGTGTTCGAGGTCACCGCCGCACCCGTCCTGCCGGATGACCTGGGACAACTCCACGTCCTCACAAGCGACCCGCATCACAGCTCGCACATCAGCATGGGACTGAACGGCCTTGTGGGACAGGCCGAGCACTGGCTAAGCACGCACCCCGAGATGGCGGACTGGGTCACCGCTGACGGCCTTGCGGACGCCCTGGCGCACCGTCAGATTGCCCACGCCCTCGCCCACCAGCTGGACCAGTCCCAGCACTGGTCGCGCGAGCAAGACTGGAAGCATCTGTCCGACTGGGACAGCGGTCGACGCGCCGGGGAGAAAGACCTTCTGGCCTACGCAACCGTACAAGGAGCCACCCACCGGCGGGAGGACCTAGCGACCGCTATCGAGCGCTACAGCGTGCCTGACGTGTTGCCGAGCGACCGATTCGACGAACCGCGCTGCATGATTCCAGCAAAGTGGCGCTTCTTGGACAGCCACTTTGACCGTGAACCGGGTCCGAGCGCTTGTGCAAACCTCGCCGACGTTGGCCTCGACCCCGACCAGGTCGTGGCCATCGACATTGTCTTCATGGCCGCGTCGACCGCCAGCGCCGCTTCTATCGCCGGCCACACGGCGGTGGCTCTGACCTTCAAGTCGACACAGACCGGCATTACCCGACAGCGCTCGTACGCACTTCAAGCCCATACTGGCGGGCTGTCTGGCCTCAAGTACATCGCCCGAGGTCTCACCGGTGGATGGGCCGGACAAGTGGACGAGAACAGCTACCGCGGTCTGGCCATTCGCTACTCGGAAGGCGATGACCGCGACCTCCATCGGTACCGTCTTCGACTGGACGACGCTCAGAAACGCCGGGTCCTTGAACGGCTGGACGAGCTGCAACAGGCCTACCGTCGGCCCTACTTGTTCTTCACCCGCAACTGCCAGGAACTACCGCGCGAACTCGGAGAGGTTGCCTTGGGAGAGCGGCTGCGACTGCCCCCGGCCTACCCCCCCAATACGCTGCTTGCGGCCATGGATGACGCCGGGCTCATCGAACGCGTCGCGCCCGAGTTCGTCATCGAACATGCGCTCAGCAGCCGCACTGTCGCGGTCCGACGCCTCACACGACGCACCCTGAAGGACGTGCTTGACCCCGGCGACGCGCGGGCGGTGCGACGCGACCTGGGCTCCCGACGACCCGAACACAGAGCTCGTGGATACGCCGCTCTTAGCGAAGGTATCGCTTCGGGAACCATTCCACAGCACGCGTGGCCCGCAGTGGACGACCTCTTCGCGTGGGCGTCGTCTACCGAACGTCAGCTCACACCCAACAAGCCAACACGAGACGCCCTGCGCGGTGCTCGCGCGCAGCTTGGTCGTGCTTCAGAACAGGCCGGAGTCGAACTTCGGCAGGGAGAATCGTCCGAACAGCGCCTACTAGCGGAGTTAGCACCGCGCCCAAGTCGCGGCAGCCTGCACACTCCCCTACGACGCTTCGGCGTACACGCCATGGCCCGTGACGAAGGCGACGGAGTGAACCCCTGGGTGGTGGTGACATCCCAGCTGTACGGTGACCGAATGGGCGCGGCACAGCGCTATCGTCTGGTAGACGGCCTCGAGGTGGCGGTCCTCAAGGGCGAGGTCCAAGTGCGCATCGGCCTGCCCATTGCCGTCCGAACACGTTGGCAGTTGTTCTCGCTGACCCGCGTGCGCGGCAATGCCCTGGCCATGAACCCTGGCATGTACTTTCAGGTCGTGGATGGGCTGCTACAGCGCCGTGTTCACACCGGGGCCGACGTGACCTGGGCCGGTGTTGGTGGCGTCTTGGAGCTGCTACAGCTCGACCGGCACCGACACCATCTACAGCTGCGAGTCGGCGCCACAGTGCGAACCACTCGTACCCACGAGACCGAAGGATGGGACGGCGTCATCGGCGTGGGTCTACCCATTGAGGCCAGGCTGGCTTTCGGTTCTGGCCGCCAAGCGTTGACCGAGCTGCGGCTTGAAGGTGCCTGGCAGCCCGTTCTGACGATTGGAGGCCTGTGGCAGGAACGCTCGGCGCGAGCCCTACTGCGTGCCCGCGCCTTCGAGGTCTTCGGCGTAGACGTCGCCCTTACGGGAGACGCGAGGGCGGTCTTCGGAAATCCGCTGTGGCCAGAGGGCCAGCAGGAGCTGCGTCTAGGGCTAGAGTTCGAGCCGTTCTAGACAGGCTAACGCCTATCGGGTGTCCCCAAACTCCGAGATGAAGTCCAAGGGCAGAAGACAGGGTTCCAGCGTCTCTTAGCGGTAGAAGACCCACAGGTCACCGAGCGCCTAGTCCTCAGACAACCAGCCCCTCAGGGGGCCGTGACTGCGTTGTCGTCTAAGGCAATCATGGTCTGAGCCATGATGCGCCCGTGAACAGAGGCGTTGGTCTGCAAGGTCACGCCGGTGCTGGAGAGGAGTATTCCCTCGAAGTGGGCGTTGGCGCGAATCGTCGCCTGACCCGCGACCTGCCAGTAGATGTTCGAGGCATCCGCACCTCCACTAAGAATCACCTGAGTTCCGGTACCCACGTCGAGGTCTCCCGACATCTGCAGAATCCACACGTCATCAGCCCCACCGGCGAACGTCAGGTCCGTGGGCACCGTCACTGAGCTGCCCCAGGTGTACAAGCCCGGCTCTAGGGTCAGACCACCGATGGCGCCGCTAGAAAGGTCGAGTTCGTCAGGCGGCCAGCGAATGGCGGCATCTTCGTAGCCGGCCTGCATGTCCAGCACTGCTGTCGTAAGGTCCGTGGGTGTGGGCACCGCGTAGTTGGCGGCGTACACCTTGCCGGGCGCAGGCACCGCGATCGACGTGGCGTAGACGCCGGTAGGGTCGACCACCAGGGTCATCCCCGTGATGAAGGTGGCAGCCGATGGCGACAGCCCCACGCTTCCACCCGAGACAGCAGAGCCGGTCACGTTGGAGATGGCCGACTTTGCCAACAGCACGTAGCTACCCGCGGAGGAAGGGCCACCGTCTGCATCGCCCATATCGACAGGCGCAGGCCCCTCAGCGAGGGGGTTCTGGGGGTTGTACTCATCACGCTCGGTGTCGGTGTCGGAATCCATGCCGGTGTCCGAGTCAGCATCGCCATTGTTGCCGTCGGCACACGCCATCAGCAGAAGAAACACGAGGGAGGTCTTGGAATTCATAGGGCACCTGGGGCAGGAGTAGCCCCGAACGCGAATCGCGACGGAGCGGGACGGACTAGACAGCCGGCAGAACGTTGCCAGGACGACGCGTTGGTCCGTTACCCCCGCGGATTCGGTAACTTCCCGCGTGGGCGGGGGCGTACACCGTCGAAGGAAACCCCATGGAGCGAGTTTCCTCCGAACCATCGTAGTAATCACAATCAGACATCATGCAATGCCGCATTTCAAAGGAACTTCCTACTTCAGTCCAGGGTGACCAAGCTCCAGTGACTCACACGCGCCAAGACAGCACGCTGACACGGGACACGAGGGCGGTCTTCGGAAATCGGCTGTGGCCACAGCGCCAGCAGGAGCTCCGATTAGCGGTAGAAGACCCACAGGTCACCGAGCGCGTAGTCTTCGTAGTCACACCCACTTCCGTGAGTCACTCCAATCGACAACGTATTGCTCCCACCGCAGCTATGGTTCCACGAGTAGAAGGTGTTGCTGCCGCTGTCGTTGTTGCCGCCCAGGTAGCAGACCCCGCCGGTCCAGTAATTGACGGTTGTGCCTACATTGCGTGCGAGGCCCTGCTGACTGATGGCGTCCATCGACCCACACCAATTCCCGTAGCTACTGGAGTTAGTCGCGTGAGCCTGAATGAACGTGGAGTCTGTGTCCGCCCCGCGCCACATCATCTCGCCGTTGGATGCGGGAGACCCTCCAAAGCAGGTATTTCCTGGCAGGGCCCAAGTGCTGTGGCTGAAGCTGCCGCTCGTCGCCTCGTAGCAACGAGTCCAGCCACCGCCGGCTGTGGTCATGTCACAGAACGCGTTGTAGGCAGCCGCGCCCCCCAGTCCGTCGGGATCGATGGAGTATAGGTGATTTCCGGAGTCCAGGCCTGCATCCAAGATGGCCTGACAGCTGGTCGGAGGAGCACAGCCTTGAACGGGATAAGTGCCGCCGCTGCTGACGCTCTCGAAGCTCGGCAGAACGGTTCCTCCACACAGCTCACCGCGGCGTAGGACCACCGAGTCGACACTCACCGTGGCGCTCTCGCCAACAATTCCGTAGGCCCGCACAGTCCCGTGAACGACGCCGCCGGAGGCAATCTGCGCACCTCGGCCGACACGGGCGGTGGCCTCAATCCGAGCCCCTGTGACCAGGTTCGTGCCCTTGCGCACACGAGCCCCAGCCTCTACTCGCACGTCGGCGCCGATGTCGGTTTCAGGTCCGACGATGCCAGCAATCAACGAGCCAACACCTGCACTTGCGGAGTCCGCGACCACGACGGACCGAGCCAATACGGCGTTCGTATCCAAGGTGGTGAAGTCTCCGACCTGAACCAAGTTGCCCACTGTGGCAAAGGTATTGAGTGTCACGTCATGGCCAAGCACAGCAGCATAGCCAATCGTGACTGAGTCCAGAGTGACGAGGTCGTCTCCGACTGTGACAGACCGAGCAATGACATTGTCTGCGCCAATGTCGGCATTAGCGCCAATAGAGGCACCGCGGAAGACCACCGTTCCGTCCCCGAGTGTACAACCGCTACCAATGCTCGCACGAGCACCAACGTACGTGTTCAGTCCAAGTATGACCGACGAATCGACAGTCGCGGTGGGGTCAACACAGGCATCTCCCCAACCGTCGCCATCGGTGTCCACCTGGCTGGAATTGGACGTTGCGGGACAGTTATCAACACCATCCGCAACGCTATCGCCATCTGCATCTGGGTCCACAGCGTGAGCAGTGCCGGCAAGGGCCAAGAGAGCGAGAGTACTGAGTCGACGAATCATGTGTTCACCACGAGCTATTGGTGCGAATCAACGTGTTCCGACTTTCGTAGCGGAACGCCATTTCTCTTACCATTTTGTACCTTCCAGTCGACCCGTATTTGAAATTTTTAGGGAGTGACGCCCACTGTCGGTATCAGACTCAGATCGGCAGGGTGATAACACACAGGGATATGGGGCAAATCACACGTCTACAGGGTCGATATCACACAAAATAGCGGCCCCCAAACAGGGAGTGTGTTCAAGGACGGATGGTCCCCTATCTTGTGAAAAACCAAAAACAGACCAATTCTTTGTGCGCCACTAAACACAATAGTCTAAGCGTCCGATTCGCCGCACCTCATGTGTACCGCCTCACCGAACTGTTTCGCTACCGTCCCTAAAACACCAGACAAACAGACAGCAGCAATGGCTTCCCGAATGTCGAACCATCGTTGCCCTACTGGACCCGCGCGCAGATGGCCTGAACCTGGTAGGTCCAAGAGCTTCCATACAGCGGTGCCGCTCCAGGTTGACCCGGGCTGCGCCGCTCATGCACGCACCTAGCTTCCCCGGCGCAACGCACTGTGTCCCGACACAATCACGTTGCGCC